>Ga0335075_10005040_pt1 | contig 20558 bp, 30 predicted proteins | sample Lox_Sample_24_FD_206723 | JGI IMG/M metagenome (GOLD analysis project Ga0335075, IMG submission 206723) | Soil microbial communities from Loxahatchee National Wildlife Refuge, Florida, United States - Lox_Sample_2.4 | ecosystem: Environmental > Terrestrial > Soil > Wetlands | place: USA...
CCGGCCAGACCATCATCAAGGGCATGGGCGAGCTCCATCTCGACATCAAGGTCGATATTCTCAAGCGGACCTACAAAGTCGACGCCAATATCGGCGCGCCGCAGGTCGCCTATCGCGAAAAGATCACCCGGCAGGCGACTGTCGATTACACCCACAAGAAGCAGACCGGCGGCCACGGCCAGTTCGCCCGCATCAAGATCGTCGCGGGCCCGAGCGAGCCGGGTGCCGGCTTCGTGTTCGAGAACGAGATCGTCGGCGGCTCGGTGCCGCGCGAGTTCTTCCCGGCGGTCGAGAAGGGGCTGGAAGGCTCGCTCGGCTCCGGCGTGCTCGCCGGGTTCCCGGTGGTCGATATCAAGGTGCAGCTCGTCGACGGCGCCTCGCACGACGTCGACTCGTCGGCGATGGCGTTCGAAATCTGCGCCCGCGCCGCCATGCGGGAGGCGCTGCAGAAGGGCGGCCCCGCGCTCCTTGAGCCGATCATGAAGGTCGAGGTGGTGACGCCGGAGGATTACACCGGTTCGGTTATCGGCGACCTCAATTCGCGGCGCGGCCAGATTCAGGGCCAGGACATGCGCGGCAACGCCAACGTCATCAACGCGATGGTGCCGCTCGCCAACATGTTCTCTTACGTCAACAATCTGCGCTCCATGTCGCAAGGGCGCGCGACGTTCACGATGCAGTTCGACCACTACGCTGAAGTGCCGAAAGCTATCGCCGAAGAAGTTCAGGCAAAATTCGCCTGAGGCAAAGTCACAAGGATTAGAGAGACCGAACGGAGAGTCCCCATGGCCAAGGAAAAATTCAATCGCAATAAGCCGCATTGCAATATCGGCACAATCGGTCACGTCGACCATGGCAAGACGTCGCTGACGGCGGCGATCACCAAGGTTCTGGCCGAGAAGGGCCAGGCGCAGTACACCGCCTATGACCAGATCGACAAGGCGCCGGAAGAGAAGGCGCGCGGCATCACCATCGCGACCGCGCACGTCGAATACGAGACCGACAAGCGCCATTACGCGCACGTCGACTGCCCCGGCCATGCCGACTATGTGAAGAACATGATCACCGGCGCCGCGCAGATGGACGGCGCCATCCTGGTCGTCAGTGCGGCCGACGGCCCGATGCCGCAGACTCGCGAGCACATTCTGCTCGCCCGTCAGGTCGGCGTCCCGGCGCTGGTCGTCTTCCTCAACAAAGTCGACATGGTCGACGATCCGGAGCTTCTCGAGCTCGTCGAGCTCGAGGTCCGCGAATTGCTGTCGAAGTACAATTTCCCGGGCGACAAGATCCCGATCATCAAGGGCTCGGCGCTGATGGCGCTCGAGGACAAGGATCCGAAGCTCGGCAAGGAAGCCATCTTCGAGCTGATGAAGGCGGTCGACGAATATATCCCGCAGCCCGAGCGCCCGAAGGACCAGCCGTTCCTGATGCCGGTCGAAGACGTGTTCTCGATCTCCGGTCGCGGCACCGTCTGCACCGGCCGCATCGAGCGCGGCGTGATCAAGGTCGGCGAGGAAGTCGAGATCGTCGGCATCAAGCCGACCACCAAGACGGTCGTCACCGGCGTGGAAATGTTCCGCAAGCTGCTCGATCAGGGCGAGGCCGGCGACAACGTCGGCTGCCTGCTGCGCGGCACCAAGCGTGAAGAGGTCGAGCGCGGCCAGGTGCTGTGCAAGCCGGGCTCGGTGAAGCCGCACACCAAGTTCAAGGCCGAAGCCTACATCCTCACCAAGGAGGAGGGCGGACGCCACACCCCGTTTTTCACCAATTACCGGCCGCAGTTCTACTTCCGCACCACCGACGTGACCGGCGTGGTGACGCTGCCGGAAGGCACCGAGATGGTGATGCCCGGCGACAACATCGCCATGGAAGTGACGCTGATCGTGCCGATCGCCATGGAGGAGAAGCTGCGTTTTGCCATTCGCGAGGGCGGCCGCACCGTCGGCGCCGGCGTGGTGGCGAGCATCATCGAGTAGGACGAAACATTGCTGTCGTCCCCCGCCAAGGCGGGGGACCCAGTAGCCGCAAGACGCGCGGTTGATCCGAGGCCCGAGCGATTACTGGATCGTCCGCCCGCGCGGACGATGACAGGCAGAGAGAGACGACCATGAACGGCCAGAACATCCGCATCAGGCTCAAGGCGTTCGACCACCGCATTCTCGATGCGTCGACCCGCGAGATCGTGAACACGGCCAAGCGCACCGGTGCGCAAGTCCGCGGTCCGATCCCGCTGCCGACCAAGATCGAGAAGTTCACGGTCAACCGCTCGCCGCACGTCGACAAGAAGAGCCGCGAGCAATTCGAAATGCGCACACACAAACGTCTGCTCGACATCGTCGATCCGACGCCGCAGACGGTCGATGCCCTGATGAAGCTCGACCTTGCCGCCGGCGTCGACGTCGAGATCAAGCTGTAAGGCGTGGAGATTAAGACAATGCGTTCCGGGGTCCTCGCGCAAAAAGTCGGCATGACCCGGCTGTTCACCGAAAGCGGCGAACACGTGCCGGTGACGGTGCTGCGCCTGGCCAACTGCCAGGTCATCGGCCATCGCACCAGCGAGAAAAACGGCTATGTCGCGCTGCAGCTCGGCGCCGGTGCGCGCAAGGTGCAGTCGACGACCAGGGCCGATCGCGGTCATTTCGCGATTGCCAAAGTCGAGCCCAAGCGCAAAGTCGCCGAGTTTCGGGTCGACGCCGATGCGCTCATTCCGGTCGGTGCCGAGATCACCGCGGATCATTTCGTCGTCGGCCAATATGTCGACGTGACCGGCACCTCCACCGGCAAGGGCTGGGCGGGCGCCATGAAGCGCTGGAATTTCGGCGGCCTGCGCGCCTCGCACGGTGTGTCGATTTCGCACCGCTCGATCGGCGGCACCGGCGGCCGGCAGGATCCCGGCAGGACTTTCAAGAACAAGAAGATGTCGGGACATCTCGGCGTCGACCGGGTCACCACGCTCAATCTCAAGGTCAGGCAGACCGACGTCGCCCGCGGGCTCATTCTGGTCGAGGGCGCCGTACCGGGCGTCAAAGGCGGCTGGATCATGGTTCGCGACGCGGTGAAAAAGGCGCTGCCGGCAGACGTGCCGAAGCCCGGCAAGTTCAAGCTCGGCGAAGCCGAACCGGCCGCGCCGGCCGCTGCGGCGGCGGAAGAAAAGAAGGGCGAGTGACATGGAACTCGACGTCACCACCCTCGACGGCAAGAAGGCCGGTTCGGTCACGCTGTCCGACGCCATTTTCGGCCTCGATCCGCGCACCGATCTCATTCACCGCTGCGTCGTGTGGCAATTGGCGAAGCGCCAGAGCGGCACGCATGAGGTGAAAAACCGGGCGGACATTCACCGCACCGGAAAGAAAATGTACCGGCAGAAGGGCACCGGCTCGGCCCGGCACGGCTCGGCCCGGGTGAACTTGTTTCGCGGCGGCGGTCGCTCCTTCGGCCCGCATACCCGCAGCCACGCCATCGGCCTGCCGAAGAAAGTGCGCGCGCTCGCCCTGCGCCACGCGTTGTCGGCCAAGGCCAAGGACGGCGGCATCCTCGTCATCGACGCGCTGTCGGTGAAGGAGGCCAAGACCAAGGCATTGCGCGGCCAGTTCGACAAGCTCGGCCTGTCGAATGCGCTGTTCATCGACGGCGCCGAGGTCGGGGCCGATGTGCGCAACGCGGCACGCAACATTCCGAATATCGACGTGCTGCCGGTCGCCGGCATCAATGTCTACGACATCATGCGGCGGCGTAAGCTGGTCTTGACCCGTGCCGCCGTCGACGCCTTGGAGGCGCGATTCAAATGAGCACAACCGATCCGCGCCATTACGACGTTATCGTCGCGCCGCTCATCACCGAGAAGGCGACCAACGCGTCCGAGTTCAACAAGGTCGTGTTCAAGGTTGCGATGAACGCCACCAAGCCGCAGATCAAGGAAGCGGTCGAGCGGCTGTTCGACGTCAAGGTCAAGAGCGTCAATACGCTGCGCCGCCGCGGCAAATGGAAAGCATTCAAGGGCCGCATCGGCCGCACCTCGGACACCAAACGCGCGATCGTGACTCTCGAAGAGGGCCAGACGATCGACGTGACGACCGGGCTGTAAGGAGCGGGCGATGGCACTGAAAAATTACAATCCGGTCACGGCGGGGCAGCGGCAGCTGGTGCTGGTCGACCGCGCCGGCCTGCACGCCGGCAAGCCGGTCAAGGCGCTCACCGAGGGCAAGAATTCCACCGGCGGCCGCAACAACAACGGCCATATCACCTCGCGCTATCGCGGCGGCGGCCACAAGAGGTCGTACCGCACCATCGATTTCAGGCGCCGCAAATTCGACGTGCCGGCCAAGGTGGAGCGCCTCGAATACGATCCGAACCGCACCGGCTTTATCGCGCTGGTCAAATATGACGACGGCGAGCTCGCCTACATCCTGGCGCCGCAACGGCTTGCGGTCGGCGACACCGTGGTTGCCGGCGAGCACGTGGACGTGAAGCCCGGCAATGCCATGCCGATCGCCAATATTCCGGTCGGCACCATCGTGCACAATATCGAGCTCAAGATCGGCAAGGGCGGTCAAATCGCGCGCTCGGCCGGGACTTACGCCCAGATCGTCGGCCGCGACGGCGAATACGTGATCGTGCGGCTCAATTCGACCGAGCAGCGCCTGGTGCACGGACGCTGTCTCGCCACCGTCGGCGCGGTATCGAACCCCGACAATATGAACATCTCGATCGGCAAGGCGGGCCGGAACCGGTGGATGGGCTGGCGCGGCCATGTCCGCGGCGAGACCATGAATCCGGTCGATCATCCGCTCGGCGGCCGTACCCGCGGCGGCCGGCATCCGGTGACGCCGTGGGGCAAGCCCACCAAAGGCATGAAGACGCGCAAGAACAAGGCGACGACCAAGTTCATCATGATGAGCCGTCACGCGCGCAAGAAGCAGAAGTAGGAGCGATTATGACTCGTTCGGTCTGGAAGGGTCCGTTTGTCGACGGCTATCTGCTGAAAAAGGCGGATGCTGCGCGCTCGTCCGGGCGTCACGAAATGATCCGCATCTGGTCGCGGCGTTCGACCATCTTGCCGCAATTCGTCGGACTGACCTTCGGCGTCTACAACGGCCAGAAACACGTCCCGGTGATCGTCACCGAGGAAATGGTCGGGCACAAATTCGGCGAGTTCGCCCCGACGCGGTCGTTCTACGGCCACTCGTCGGATCGCAAGGCGAAGCGCTCGGGCGGCGACGGCGGCGGAGCGGCTGCCGCGAGCGCGGCGCCGGCCGCGCCGGCCGCCGGGGCATCGTGAAGCTGGGAGCGTATCGATGAGCAAGAAAAAACGCGACCGCACGCTCGCCGACACCGAGGCGAAGGCCGTCGCACGGATGTTGCGGATCAGCCCGCAGAAGCTCAACCTTCTCGCCCAGTTGATCCGCGGCAAGAAGGTCTCGGCCGCGCTGGCCGACCTCGAATTTTCGCGCAAGCGCATCGCCCGGGACGTCCGCAAGTGCCTGGAATCGGCAATCGCCAATGCCGAGAACAATCACGACCTCGACGTCGACGATCTGGTCGTGGCCGAGGCTCATGTCGGCAAGGCGATTGTGCTGAAGCGGCATTCGCCCCGCGCCCGCGGCCGTATCGGCGCGATTTTCAAGCCTTTTGCCCACCTCACCATCGTGGTGCGCGAAGTCGCGGCGCCGCCGGCGTAACGCGAGCAGCGAGGAAGAAATCATGGGTCAAAAAGTCAATCCTCTCGGGCTTCGTCTCGGCATCAACCGCACCTGGGATTCGCGCTGGTACGCCGGCAAAGCGAGCTATGGCGAGCTGCTGCACGAGGACATGGAAATCCGCAAGGCGCTGATGAGCGAGCTCAAGCAGGCGGCGGTGTCGAAGATCGTCATCGAGCGGCCGCACAAGAAGTGCCGCGTCACCATTCACTCGGCGCGCCCCGGCGTGGTCATCGGCAAAAAAGGCGCCGACATCGAGAAATTGCGCCGCAAGGTCGCCGCGCTCACCGACAGCGACGTGGTGATCAATATCGTCGAAATTCGCAAACCCGAGCTCGACGCGCAGCTCGTCGCCGAATCCATCGCCCAGCAGCTCGAGCGGCGCGTTGCATTCCGCCGCGCGATGAAGCGCGCGGTGCAGTCGGCGATGCGGCTTGGAGCCGGCGGCATCCGTATCAATTGCTCGGGCCGGCTCGGCGGCGCCGAAATCGCCCGCATGGAATGGTACCGCGAGGGCCGCGTGCCGTTGCACACATTGCGCGCCGATGTGGATTACGGCGTGGCGACCGCATTCACCACCTACGGCACCTGCGGCGTGAAGGTCTGGATCTTCAAGGGCGAGATCATGGAGCACGACCCGATGGCGCAGGACAAAAAGATGGCGGAAGGCGATGCCGGTCGCCCGCGGCGCGACGCGGCGTGAACAAGGCAACGGGATTAAGGGCGTAAGTCATGCTGCAACCGATGCGGACGAAGTTTCGCAAGGCGCACAAGGGCCGCATCCACGGCGTGGCCTCGAGTTGCGTCGACCTCGCTTTCGGCCAATACGGTCTCAAGGCGATGGAGCCCGAGCGCGTCACCGCCCGCCAGATCGAGGCGGCGCGCCGGGCGCTGACGCGCCACATGAAGCGCTCCGGTCGCGTCTGGATCCGGCTGTTTCCGGACGTGCCGGTGTCGAAAAAGCCGCTGGAAGTACGCATGGGTTCGGGCAAGGGCGCGCCGGAATTGTGGGTCGCCCGCGTCAAGCCGGGCCGGATTCTTTTCGAGATCGACGGCGTGACAATCGAGGTCGCCAAGGAGGCGCTGGCTCTGGCCGCCGCCAAATTGCCGATCAAGACCCGCTTCGTCGAACGGATCAGCGAGTAGCGGTGTCATGAAATCTGCGGACATCAGGGCGATGACGGTCGATCAGATCGACGACGAAGTGCTCAAGCTCAAGAAGGAGCAGTTCAATCTGCGCTTTCAGCGTGCCAGCGGGCAGCTCGAGAACACCGCGCGCGTGCGCGAGGTACGCCGCGACATCGCCCGATTGAAGACCGTGGGGCGCGGCAAGCGCACCCCGGCCAAGAGTTAAAGAGGATTCGATATGCCGAAGCGAACGCTCCAAGGCGTCGTGGTGAGCGACAAACAGGCGAAGACGCTCGTGGTGCGGGTCGAGCGCCGCTTCACTCACCCCTTGTTCAAGAAGACGGTTCGCCGTTCGAAAAAGTACTACGCGCACGACGAGAACAATGAGTTCAAGGTCGGCGACATGGTGTGGATCGAAGAGCACCGGCCCATCTCCAAGCTCAAGCGCTGGGCGGTGGTGCGGGGCGAAAAGAAGAAAGCGTCGTAAGTCGTGATGCGACCCGAAGAAAGAATGTGGGGTAACCCATGATCCAGATGCAGACCAATCTCGACGTGGCGGACAATTCCGGCGCGCGCCGCGTCATGTGCATCAAGGTGCTGGGCGGCTCTAAGCGCAAATACGCCACCATCGGCGACGTCATCGTCGTTTCGGTGAAGGAGGCGATCCCGCGCGGCCGCGTCAAGAAGGGCGACGTGATGAAGGCGGTGATCGTGCGTATTTCCAAGGACATCAAGCGCGCCGACGGTTCGGTCATTCGTTTCGACCGCAACGCGGCCGTGCTGATCAATCCGCAGATGGAGCCGGTCGGAACCCGCATTTTCGGCCCGGTGCCGCGCGAGCTGCGGGCGAAGAACCACATGAAGATCATCTCGCTGGCGCCCGAGGTGCTGTGATGGCGGCAAAGATCAAAAAGGGCGACAACGTCGTCGTGATCGCCGGCCGCGACAAAGGCCGCAGCGGCGAAGTGGTCGAATTGCGCCGCGGCGACGGCCGCGTGGTGGTGCGCGGGATCAATCTGGTCAAGCGGCACCAGCGGCAGAGCGCCTCCCAGGAGGGCGGCATCATTTCCAAGGAAGCGCCGATCCACCTGTCGAACGTGGCGCTCGCCGATCCCAAGGACGGCAAGCCGACCCGCGTCGGGTTCAAGGTTGTCGGCAAGGGCGAGGAACGCAAGAAGGTGCGCGTCGCCAAGCGTTCGGGAGTCGAGATCGATGGCTGAGAACGAAGACAAGAAGGCCAAGAAATCCGAGCAGCCGCAGCCGCAGCGGCAAAAAGCCGAGGCCGGGCAGGCCAAGCCGGCCAAGGCCGAGCGGGCGGATAAGGCCGGCAAGGCGGCCAAGGGCGAAGCAGCCGAGAAGCCGGCCGTCGTCCGCGAGCCGGAGCCGCGCGTGCCCGCGCGCCTGAAGGTTCAGTTCGAAGAGGCCATTCGCGCCAAGATCGCCGAGCAATTCGGCTACAAGAACCGCTTCGAGGTGCCGACGCTCGACAAGGTCGTCATCAACATGGGCATCGGCGAAGGCGTCGCCGACAAGAAGAAGGTCGACAGCGCCGCCGCCGATCTCGCCTTGATTTCCGGGCAGAAGGCGGTGGTGACCAAGGCCCGCAAGTCGATCGCGACCTACAAGGTGCGCGCCGGCCAGGCGATCGGCTGCAAGGTGACGCTGCGCAAGGCGCGCATGTACGAGTTTCTCGATCGTTTGATCAATATCGCCCTGCCGCGCGTGCGCGACTTCCGCGGGCTCAATCCGAAGAGCTTCGACGGGCGCGGCAACTATTCGCTGGGCATCAAGGAGCACATCGTGTTCCCGGAGATCGACTACGACAAAGCCACCGATGTGTGGGGCATGGACATCACCGTTTGCACCACGGCGCGCAACGACGACGAAGCGCGCGCGCTGTTGGCGGCATTCAATTTTCCGTTCCGGCAGTGAGTTTGAAGTCTCAAACGCGGAACGGCTTGGAGAACGAGATGGCGAAGAAGAGTTCGATCGAGAAGAACAACCGGCGCCGCCGGATGACGAAGAAGTATTCGGGCCGGCGGGCGCGGCTGAAGGCGATCGCCGAAGACAAGTCGAAGCCGATGGAGGAGCGTTTCGCCGCCACGCTGAAGCTTGCCGAGCTGCCGCGCAATTCGTCGGCGACGCGCATCCGCAATCGCTGCGAACTGACCGGCCGCCCGCGCGGGTTCTACCGCAAGCATAAGCTGTCGCGCATCGCGCTGCGCGAGCTTGGCTCGAAGGGATTGATCCCGGGCCTGGTGAAGTCGAGTTGGTAAGGAGGATCGCACGATGTCCATGAACGATCCGCTCGGCGATCTATTGTCGCGCATTCGCAATGCGCAGATGCGCAACAAGTCGAAGGTGACTTCGCCGAATTCAAGGCTGCGCGAAAGCGTGCTCGAAGTGCTCAAAACCGAAGGATATATCCGCGGCTACGCGGTGGTCGAAAAGGACGGCCGCTCGGAGATCGAGATCGAGCTGAAGTATTTCGACGGCACGCCGGTGATCCGCGAAATCGAGCGGGTATCGAAGCCGGGCCGCCGCGTCTATACCTCGGTGAAGAACATGCCGCGCATCAATAACGGCCTGGGCGTCACCATCGTCTCGACGCCGAAAGGCGTCATGGCCGATCACGACGCGCGCGACGCCAATGTCGGCGGCGAAATCCTGTGCAAGGTGTTCTGATGTCACGTATCGGCAAAAGACCCGTTGCGGTGCCCTCCGGCGTGACCGCCAATGTCGAAGGCCAGACCGTCAAGGTCAAAGGGCCGAAGGGGGCGCTTTCGGTGGCGGTGCACGACGACGTGGAAGTCAAGCTCGAGGGCGGCCAGATCAAGGTCACCCCGCGCAGCGAGACCAAGCGCGCGCGCTCGCAATGGGGCACCTCGCGCACCCTCATCGCCAATCTCGTCGCCGGGGTGACCAAGGGCTTCGAGCAGCGGCTCGAGATCAACGGCGTCGGCTATCGCGCCGCGGTTCAGGGCAAGAACCTGCAGATCGCGCTCGGCTACAGCCACGACATCGTTTTTCCGATCCCGGAAGGCATCACGATCGCCACTCCCCGGCCGGTCGAGATCGTCATCAGCGGCAGCGACCGGCAGAAGGTCGGCCAGGTCGCCGCCGAAATCCGCGAATATCGGCCGCCGGAGCCCTATAAGGGCAAGGGCATCAAATATGCCGACGAGCGAATCTTCCGCAAGGAAGGCAAGAAGAAGTAAGGCAGGCGCGCGATGACCAAGCTCAGCGACAGGATTGTGCGGCGACAGGGCCGCGTGCGCGGCGCGCTCCGCCGGGCGGCGCGCGACCGCAAGCGCCTGACCGTGTTCCGCTCTTCCAAGCACATCTACGCCCAGGTCATCGACGACGAAGCCGGCATCACGCTGGCGTCGGCCTCGTCGATGGAAAAGTCCGCGCGCGAAGGCCTCAAGACCGGCGCCAATGTCGATGCGGCGAAGGCGGTCGGCAAGCTCATCGCCGAGCGGGCACAACAAAAAGGCGTCAAGGACGTCGTATTCGATCGCGGCGGCTATCTCTATCACGGCCGGGTCCGGGCTCTGGCCGAGGCGGCCCGCGAAGGCGGCTTGAATTTTTGACAACGGCAAACGCGCGACATCGATGAAGGCGAAAAGCTATGGCACGTGAACCCCGCGAGCGAAGAAACGAAGAGCGCGACAGCGAGTTCGTCGACAAGCTCGTGCATATCAACCGCGTCGCCAAGGTGGTGAAAGGCGGCCGCCGCTTCGGCTTTGCCGCGCTCGTCGTCGTCGGCGATCAGAAGGGCAGGGTCGGCTTCGGTCACGGCAAGGCGCGTGAAGTCCCGGAGGCGATCCGCAAGGCGACCGATGCGGCCAAGCGCGGCCTGACGCGGGTGCCGTTGCGCGAAGGCCGCACGCTGCATCACGACGTCGCCGGGCGCCATGGCGCCGGCAAGGTCTATCTGCGCGCCGCTCCTCCCGGCACCGGCATCATCGCCGGCGGCCCGATGCGGGCCGTGTTCGAGACGCTCGGCATGCAGGACGTGGTGGCGAAGTCGATCGGGACGTCCAACCCCTACAACGTCGTGCGCGCGACCTTCGATGCGCTCAAGCGCCAGGATTCGCCGCGTTCGGTCGCGGCACGCCGCAACGTGAAGGTATCGACGCTGCAGGCGCGCCGCCGGGACGTCGATGCCGAAGCGACCGCCGAATAGACACGGAGCCGCTCATGAGCGCCGATAAAAAGTCAGGCAAAACCGTCAAGGTCCGGCAGGTCGCGAGCCCGCTGCGCCGGATCCATACCCAGCGCGAAACCCTCGTTGGGCTGAAACTCAACAAGATCGGCCGCGTGTCCGAGCTTGTCGACACGCCGCAAACCCGCGGCATGATCAAAAAGGTCGCCCATCTCGTCGAAGTGGTGGAGAAATAGCCGATGCAGCTGCACCAACTCGCCGGTCGTCCCGGCGCCCGCAAGACACGCAAACGCATCGGTCGCGGCATCGGCTCGGGCTCCGGCAAGACCGGCGGCCGCGGCGGCAAGGGTCAGACCGCGCGCTCCGGCGTGCGCATCAAGGGCTTCGAAGGCGGCCAGATGCCGCTGCATCGCCGGCTGCCCAAACGCGGCTTCAAGAACACAAAATTCGCCAAGAAGCTCAACGAAATGAACCTGGGCCGCATCCAGGCCGCGATCGAGGCCGGCACCCTCGATCCCGCCGCCAAGATCGACGCCGCCGCGCTGGTCAAAGCCGGGCTTTTGCGCCGGGCCAAGGACGGCGTCCGGTTGCTTGGCGATGGCGAAATCAAGGCCAAAATCACGCTCGCAGTCTACGGCGCCTCGAAATCGGCGGTCGCCGCCGTGGAGAAGGCCGGTGGATCGGTCGAGATCCTTGCGCCCAGAGCGGAGGCGAGCGAGCAGGCGGCTTGATGCCTATATAGGCCGCGACGGATACGGAGCATCTGATGGCCTCTGCGGCAGAACAACTGGCGGCCAATCTCAATTTCTCGGCGCTCGCTAAGGCCGAAGAACTGAAGAAGCGCATCTGGTTCACGCTCGGTGCGCTCCTGGTCTATCGGCTGGGCACCTACATCCCCTTGCCCGGCATCGATCCGAACGCCTGGGATCAGATATTCCAATCCCAGGCCGGCGGTATTCTCGGCATGTTCAATATGTTCGCCGGCGGCGGCATCCACCGCATGGCGATTTTTGCGTTGAACATCATGCCCTACATCTCCGCATCGATCATCATTCAGCTGATGACGACCGTGTCGCCCACGCTCGAGCAATTGAAGAAGGAGGGCGAAGCGGGACGTAAGATGATCAACCAGTACACCCGGTATCTGACCGTGGTGCTGGCGGCATTTCAGGCTTACGGCATTTCCGTCGGTCTCGAGGGCGCCGCCCATGTGGTCAGCGACCCGGGCCTGTTCTTCCGCATCTCGACGGTGATCACGCTCACCGGCGGCACCATTTTCCTGATGTGGCTCGGCGAGCAGATCACCCAGCGCGGCATCGGCAACGGCACCTCGTTGATCATCATGTCCGGCATTGTCGCGCAATTGCCGTCCGCGGTCGCCGGTACGCTGGAATTGGGCCGCCAGGGCGCGCTGTCCACCGGGCTGATCCTGGTGGTGATCCTCATGGTGATCGCGGTCATCACCTTCATCGTCTTCATGGAGCGCGCCCAACGCCGGCTTTTGATCCAGTATCCCAAGCGCCAGGTGGGCAACCGCATGTTCGAGGGGCAGTCCTCGCACCTGCCGCTCAAGCTGAACACCTCGGGCGTCATTCCGCCGATCTTTGCCTCGTCGCTGCTGTTGTTGCCGACGACGGTGGCCAATTTCACCGCCGGCTCGGGTCCTGGCTGGCTGACGGTCATCACCACCCAGCTCGCTCACGGCCGCCCGCTGTTTCTGATTCTCTATGTCGGATTGATCGTATTTTTCGCCTTCTTCTACACCGCAATCGTGTTCAACCCGACGGAAACCGCCGATAACTTGAAGAAGCATGGCGGCTTCATTCCGGGCATCCGGCCGGGCGAGCGCACCGCCGAATATATCGACTATGTGCTTTCCCGGATTACGGTTATCGGCGCCGCCTATCTGGCGGTCGTTTGCCTGTTCCCGGAAATACTTATCTCCTACGCGGCGGTGCCGTTCTATTTTGGCGGCACATCGCTCTTGATCGTCGTGAGCGTAACCATGGATACTGTGGCGCAGGTCCAGGGCTATCTCTTGGCTCACCAATACGAGGGCCTGATCAAGCGGTCGAAATTGAGGGGGCGCCGGAGATGAGACTGATCCTGCTGGGCCCGCCGGGGGCTGGCAAGGGAACGCAATCCCTGCATCTCGTCGCCAAATACGGGATCGTTCAGCTCTCGACCGGTGAAATGCTGCGGGCGGCGGTGAAAGCCGGGACGCCGGTTGGCCGGCAAGTCCAGGAAATCATGGCCAAAGGCGGCCTCGTGCCGGACAGCGTCGTGGTCGACATAGTCGGCCAGCGCATCGAGCAGCCCGATGCGCGCAAAGGCTTCATTTTGGACGGCTTTCCGCGCACGGTGACGCAGGCCGTCGCGCTCGACCGGCTGCTCGCCGCGCGGGGCCTTGGCCTCAGTGCGGTCATCGAGTTGCGGGTCGACGAGGACGCCATGGTCAGGCGAATCGAAAGCCGTCTGGCGGACATGAAGGCGCGGGGCGAAGACCTGCGGCCAGACGACAATCCGGAAGTGCTGAGGAACCGGCTGAAAGCCTACCGGGAGCAGACCTCACCCCTGATCGCCTATTACCGCAACCAGGGCGTCTTGCGCTCGGTCAACGGAATGGCGCCGATTCCCGACGTAACGGCGGCCATTGACCGGGCGCTGCCGTCCGATCGGCCGTGCGCCGGGGCGGCTCAAAAAAAAAGCGACGAGCCGGGCATCCGAAGCGGCGATCTGTCCGGAGTACCGCAAAGGCTCGCATAGGAAAAAAATCCGCACGACGGCGCCCAAAACCGGCGGTTTCGGCGTCGAAACGCCGAGCAGCCCGCAAAGCAGCGCCCTCCCGTCGCAAGGCCGGCGGCGGGAGCCGCCGCCGGTGACCAAGTTGTACAGTACAGGCCTAGCCGAGGTTGACGAACGCGCTTTGAATCCATTAATAAGCCACGAATATCCAGTCGGAGATTTAGCAGCGATGCCAGGCCGCAGCGGCAGGCAGGCGTTGGCTTTTTACGTTTGTGGCCTTCTCAGGTGACATTGGAACCGATGGAAAGCGGCCGAGCGCCACGGATGTTCCGCGGCGCGGTCAGGGCAAGGAGTAGCTGAAGTGGCTCGTATCGCGGGCGTCAATCTGCCAACCAATAAGCGCATCGTCATTGCGCTGCAGTACATTTACGGCATCGGCGGTGCCAAAGCCCATGAGATCCTGGGCAAAGTGTCGATTCCCGAGTCGCGCCGGGTGTCGCAGTTGACCGACCAGGAAGTCCTGCAGCTGCGTGAGGTCATCGACCGCGACTACATGGTGGAAGGCGACCTGCGGCGCGAAGTCTCCATGAACATCAAGCGGTTGATGGATTTGGGTTGTTATCGCGGCTTGCGCCACCGCCGCGGCCTGCCGGTGCGCGGCCAGCGCACGCATACCAATGCCCGGACGCGCAAGGGTCCGGCCAAGCCGATCGCCGGCAAGAAGAAATAACGCGTGGAACAACATGACGTGACGGCCCCGGTGCGCCCGGCGCCGTTCCGCGAAAGGGTCCAGAATGGGTAAGGAAGCCACGCGCGTCCGCCGACGCGAACGCAAGAACATCGCTTCGGGCGTCGCGCACGTCAACGCGTCGTTCAACAATACTATGATCACGATCACCGACGTTCAGGGCAACACCATTGCCTGGTCGTCGGCCGGCACCATGGGATTCAAAGGCTCGCGCAAGTCGACGCCGTATGCGGCCCAGGTTGCCGCCGAGGACGCCGCCAAGAAAGCGCAAGAGCACGGCATGCGGACGCTGGAAGTCGAGGTTGCCGGTCCGGGTTCGGGTCGGGAATCGGCGTTGCGCTCGCTGCAGGCCGCCGGCTTCACCATCACGTCCATCCGCGACGTGACGCCGATCCCTCACAACGGCTGCCGCCCGCGCAAGCGGCGGCGGGTCTAGGAATAACCGGTTGATGGAACACATGGAACATCTGCCGCCGCTTGAGCAAGAACCGCATTTCAGCCCCGCGGAGCGGAGTGGGGCGCGCGAGACTTTGGCGCCGCGCAACACGATGGGTGATAACGTGACGATTCAAAAGAATTGGCAGGAACTGATCAGGCCCAACAAGCTGCAGGTCAGCGCCGGGGCTGACACGCGTCGTGCGGCGACCGTGATCGCCGAGCCGCTGGAACGCGGCTTCGGCGTGACGCTCGGCAATGCACTGCGGCGTATTTTGCTCTCCTCGCTGCAAGGCGCCGCCGTTCAATCGGTGCATATCGACGGCGTGCTGCACGAGTTTTCCTCGATCGCCGGCGTGCGCGAGGACGTCACCGACATCGTGCTCAACATCAAGGACATCGCCATCAAGATGCAGGGCGACGGCCCCAAGCGGATGGTGGTGAAGAAACAGGGCCCCGGCACCGTCACGGCCGCCGACATTCAGACCGTCGGCGATATCGTCGTGCTCAATCCCGACCTCGTCCTGTGCACGCTCGACGAGGGCGCTGAAATCCGCATGGAGTTCACCGTCAATACCGGCAAGGGCTACGTGCCGGCTGAACGCAATCGGCCCGAGGATGCGCCGATCGGCCTGATCCCGGTCGACAGTCTTTATTCCCCGGTGCGCAAGGTCTCTTACAAGGTCGAGAACACCCGCGAAGGCCAGATCCTCGACTACGACAAGCTGACGCTGTCGATCGAGACCAACGGCGCGGTGAGCCCGGAGGATGCGCTCGCCTACGCGGCGCGCATTCTGCAGGATCAGCTCAACGTGTTCGTCAATTTCGAAGAGCCCAAGCGCGAAACCACGCACGAGGCCATCCCCGACCTCGCCTTCAATCCCGCCTTCCTCAAGAAGGTGGACGAGCTCGAACTTTCGGTGCGGTCGGCCAACTGTCTCAAGAACGACAACATCGTCTATATCGGCGACCTGGTGCAGAAGACCGAAGCCGAGATGCTGCGCACGCCGAATTTCGGCCGCAAGTCGCTCAACGAGATCAAGGAAGTCCTGGTCCAGATGGGTCTGCATCTCGGCATGGAAGTGCCGGGCTGGCCGCCGGAAAACATCGAAGAACTGGCCAAGCGGTTCGAGGACCATTACTGAGCAGGATCAGGCAACAGGCATCGGCGATCGGCCCAATTCCGGTCCGCGATCGCCGATACCCGACACCTCCTTCCGAAGGAGACGTAAGTGCGTCACGCCAAAACACACCGCAAATTCAATCGCCGCTCGGACCATCGTAAATCGATGCTGGCCAATCTTGCCGCGTCGCTGATCAAGCACGAGCAGATCGTCACGACGTTGCCGAAGGCGAAGGATTTGCGGCCGGTGGTCGAGAAGCTCGTCACGCTCGGCAAGCGCGGCGGCCTGCACGCCCGCCGCCAGGCGATCGCGCAGATGCGCGACATCGCGATGGTCAAGAAGCTCTTTGACGTGATCGGGCCGCGCTACAAGGAGCGCAACGGCGGCTATATCCGCGTGCTCAAGGCCGGCTTCCGCTACGGCGATTCGGCGCCGGTCGCGGTGATCGAATTCGTCGACCGCGACGTCGAGGCCAAGGGCAAGGATTCCGGCCCGGTGCAGGCGCGCGGTGCCGAGACGGAAGCGGCCGTTCCGGCCTAGCCGGGGCGCCGCCCCCGGCGGCGCTATCGCCCTTTTGCGGCCTCGGCGGGGTGCCTATATGCGGGCGCATTTACTCGGGGTGCTTATGCCGCGCTTTTCCGTTCTGGGCATTTTGGCAGTCGCTGTGGCGCTTTGTGCGGGCCCCGGGGCCGGCGCCCAGGAGCGGGTGGCCCCGAGTTCGCCGCAGCAGCTTGAGCTGTCCTTTGCGCCGATCGTCAAGCGCGTGGCGCCTGCGGTCGTCAATGTCTATGCCCAGCATGTCGTCGAGAACAATAATCCGTTCCTCGCCGACCCGTTCTTTCGCCAGCTCTTCGGCGCGGTGCCGCGGCCGCAGGTCGAGCGCTCGCTCGGATCCGGCGTCATCGTCGATCCGGCCGGTCTCGTCGTCACCAATTACCACGTCATCGAGGGCGCCAGCGAAATCAAGGTCGCGCTGGCCGACAAGCGCGAATTCGCCGCCGAGATTGTGCTGAAAGATCAGCGCAGCGATCTGGCGGTGCTGCGCATCAAGGGCGCCAAGGAGCGTTTCCCGACGCTGCCATTCGCCAATTCCGACGATCTGCAAGTCGGCGACGTGGTGCTGGCGATCGGCGATCCGTTCGGCGTCGGTCAGACGGTGACCCACGGCATCGTCTCGGCGGTGGCGCGCACCGACATCGGCATCAGCGACTATCAATTCTTCATTCAGACCGACGCGGCTATCAATCCGGGCAATTCCGGCGGTCCGCTGGTCGACATGAGCGGGCGCATGGTCGGCATCAATTCGGCGATCTATTCGCGCTCCGGGGGCTCGCAAGGCATCGGTTTCGCGATTCCGGCGAATATGGTTCGCATGGTCGTCATCTCGGCGGAAAGCGGCAGCAGCGTGGTCAAGCGGCCATGGCTCGGCGCCAAGCTGCAGGAGGTGACGCCCGACATCGCCGACAGCCTCGGCCTCGCGCGCCCGAGCGGTGCGCTGGTCGCCAGCGTCGCCGCCGACAGCCCGGCGGCGCGCGCCGGCATCAAGACCGGCGACGTTATCGCCAGCGTCGACGGCACCGAAGTCGACGATCCGACCGCCTTCAATTATCGTTTCGCCACCAAGCCGCTCGGCAGCACCGCACAGCTTGGCGTGATCCGGCAGGGCCATTCCATCGTCGTGCCGGTCGCGCTGCAGAGCCTGCCGGATACGCCGCGCGAAGAGACCGAAATCCGCGGGCGCTCGCCATTCCTCGGCGCCACGGTGGCCAATCTGTCGCCGGCGCTTGCCGACGAGATGCGGCTTGATCCGAGCACGCAGGGCGTCGTCGTCACCGGTGTCGCCGGAGGCTCGGAGGCGCAATCGGTCGGCTTCCAGAAGGGCGACATCATCGTTTCGGTCAACGGCCAGAAGATCGACAAGCCTGCCGACTTGCAACGCATCGCCGGCTCCAACAGCCGGCAATGGCGCATCACGATGATGCGGGGCGGTCAGCAGATTTCCGTGATGTTTTCCGGATGAGCTCGCGTCCCAGACAGAAGGGACCAAGCCTGTTCACCGCCGCCGGCCTCGAACATGGCGCGCCTCGGCCGCTCGCCGACAAATTGCGCCCCGGCAAGCTTTCGGAGGTAGTGGGGCAAGATCATCTGCTCGGCCCCGACGGCGCGCTTACGCGCATGCTCGAGACCCGCTCGCTGGGCTCGCTGATTTTCTGGGGGCCACCGGGGACCGGCAAGACCACGGTGGCGCGGCTTCTGGCGCACGCGACCGAGCTCTATTTCGAGCAGATATCGGCCATCTTTTCCGGCGTCGCCGACCTGAAGAAGGTTTTCGAAGCGGCGCGGGCGCGCCGCGAGACCGGGCAGGGGACGCTGCTGTTCGTCGACGAGATTCACCGGTTCAACCGGGCGCAACAGGATTCCTTCCTGCCGGTGATGGAAGACGGCACCATCGTGCTTATCGGTGCGACCACCGAGAATCCGTCGTTCGAGCTGATCGCGCCGATGCTGTCGCGCGCCCGGGTGCTGGTGTTCAAGTCGCTCGATGCCGGCGCGGTCGAAAAGCTGTTGGCCCGCGCCGAGCAGATCGAAAGCAAGCCGCTGCCGCTCGACGCCGAGGCGCGCGCATCCTTGATCCGCATGGCGGACGGCGACGGCCGCGCGGCATTGACGCTGACCGAAGAAGTCTGGCGGGCGGCGCGGGCCGGCGAGACCTTCGACGCCGCGGGGCTGCAGGAGGTCGTGCAGCGCCGCGCGCCGATCTATGACAAGTCGCAGGATGGGCACTACAATCTCATCAGCGCATTGCATAAATCGGTGCGCGGCTCAGATCCCGACGCGGCGCTGTATTATCTCTGCCGCATGCTCGATGCCGGCGAGGATCCGCTTTACCTGGCGCGGCGCGTGGTCCGCATGGCGGTCGAGGACATCGGCCTGGCCGACCCGCAGGCGCTGGTCGTCGCCAATGCGGCAAAGGAGGCCTACGATTTTCTCGGCAGCCCGGAGGGTGAGCTCGCCATCGCCGAGGCGGTCATCTATGTCGCCACGGCGCCGAAATCGAATGCCGCCTACAATGCATTCGGGGCGGCGATGCGGACCGCCAAGGAAGCGGGCTCGCTTTTGCCGCCCAAGCACATTCTCAATGCGCCGACCAATCTCATGAAGACCGAGGGTTACGCGTCCGGCTACGAATACGATCACGACGCCCCGGAGGCCTTCTCCGGCCAGGATTATTTTCCCGAACAACTGGGCCGGCAGCAATTCTACGATCCGCCGGAACGCGGCTTCGAGCGCGAGATCAGGAAGCGACTGGAGTACTGGGCGAAGCTTCGCCGCGAACGGGGCGGCGCGTGAGGGGCTCGCGCGGACCCCGCCAGCCCGGCGGCGGCCGGCAGAACGCAGGGCCGCGGCATCGACTTCGCTCCGCTCACCATCACTCTGAAGCGGCCGCGAAGCGACCCGACAAGTCGGCTCACGCCGATTTCCGATTCAAGCGGTCGAAATCGGGCAAGCCCGCTTTCAGGCGGGGCGACCGTCCGAGCAATCGGCCCGAGCCTCATACGAGGGCCGCTTCCCAGCCGCCTCAGGATGATAGGAAGCAAGCAGATGCGACGCCGCTTCTTCCCACCGCCGTTCATAACGTCAAGGTCACCGCCGACGAATCCGGCATGCGCGTCGACCGTTTTTTTGAAGCCCGTTTTCCGGGCCTAAGCTTCTCCCACATCCAGCGTGTCATTCGCAAAGGCGAGGTGCGCGTCGACGGCAAGCGCACGCAGCCGAAGAACCGGCTCGAGGCCGGACAGACCGTTCGAATCCCGCCGCTGCGTCTCGATGCGCCGAAGCCGCGCGCGCCCGGCAATACAGCCGACGAGAAAACGCGCGAATTTCTCAAATCGATCACGCTCTATGAAGACGCCGATGTGCTGGTCTTCAACAAGCCGATGGGGCTCGCGGTGCAAGGCGGCTCCGGCACCACGCGCCATCTCGACGGCATGCTGCAGGTGCTGCGCGACGCCCACGGCCAGCGGCCGCGGCTGGTGCACCGGCTCGACAAGGACACTGCCGGCTGTCTTCTGGTCGCCAAGACGCGCTTTGCCGCCGCCGCGCTGGCGAAGACCTTCCGCTCGCGTTCGGCGCGCAAGATTTATTGGGCCTTGGTTGCCGGCGTGCCAAAAGTGCCGCAAGGCCGCATTTCGACCTTCCTCGCCAAGCAGGAGCGCGAGGACGAATCGTTCATGCGCATCGCCCGTCACGGCGAAAAGGGCGCAAGCCACGCTGTGACCTATTATGCCGTGGTGGAAACGGCCGGACCGCTGCTGGCCTGGGTATCGCTCAAGCCGGTTACCGGCCGGACCCATCAGTTGCGGGCGCACATGGCGCATATCGGGCATCCGATCGTCGGCGATCCGAAGTATTTTTCGATCGAGAACTGGCAGCTGCCGGGCGGCATGCAGAACCGGCTGCACCTCTTGGCCCGGCGGATCGCCGTGCCGCATCCGCGCGGCGGCCTCATCGAC
>Ga0335075_10005041_pt1 | contig 20557 bp, 18 predicted proteins | sample Lox_Sample_24_FD_206723 | JGI IMG/M metagenome (GOLD analysis project Ga0335075, IMG submission 206723) | Soil microbial communities from Loxahatchee National Wildlife Refuge, Florida, United States - Lox_Sample_2.4 | ecosystem: Environmental > Terrestrial > Soil > Wetlands | place: USA...
ACGCCGCTCCAGTGGCTCCGGCCATTACGAGCAACCCGACCAGCCAGACAGTGACAGCGGGAGCCAACGTGATGTTCACAGCGACAGCCAGCGGCAACCCCACACCGACGGTGCAATGGCAGGTCAGTACCGATGGCGGCAGCACGTTCACTGCCATCAGTGGGGCCACGTCCACCACGCTGACGCTCAGCAACGTCACCACCGACATGAGCGGCGACGAGTACGAAGCTGTCTTCACCAACAGCGCCGGCAACGCGACCACAAGTGCTGCCACGCTTACCATCAACGCCGCTCCAGTGGCTCCGGCCATTACGAGCAACCCGACCAGCCAGACAGTGACAGCGGGAGCCAACGTGATGTTCACAGCGACAGCCAGCGGCAACCCCACACCGACGGTGCAATGGCAGGTCAGCACCGACGGCGGCAGCACGTTCACTGCCATCAGTGGGGCCACGTCCACCACGCTGACGCTCAGCAACGTCACCACCGACATGAGCGGCGACGAGTACGAAGCTGTTTTCACCAACAGCGCCGGTAACGCCACCAGCAACGCCGCCACCCTCACCGTCACGGCCTCGACCACGGCGCCGACTATCACGATCCAGCCGAGCAATCAAACGCTGACAGCTGGTCAAACGGCGACCTTCACAGCGGCGGCCAGCGGCAACCCCACGCCGACGGTGCAATGGCAATTCAGCAGCGATGGCGGCCTGATCTTCAGCAACATCAGCGGTGCAACCAGCACCACGCTGACGCTCAGTAACGTCCAGACTTCACAGAGCGGCTACGAGTATCAGGCTGTCTTCACCAACAGCGCCGGTAGCGTCACGACCAGCATCGCCACGCTCACGGTCAGTCAGAGCCCGCCACCCCCGGCGCCGCCTTCTTCGCCTCCACCGATTTCTTCGCCACCCCCAGCGCCGTCTGCGCCGCCGGCATTGAACGTACCGCCTCTGCTGGGGTTATTCGATCAGTTTTTGGGAGCGGCCGAGACGGTAAACGCCGATGGCAGCGTGACGGAGACGGCCCGCTTGTTCGGCTTCCCGCTGCTGGTGTCCACGTTCAATTCCTCCGGGAACCTGGAGAGCGTCACCTTCTTCGGGATCAACGTGACCGTCCTGTTCGAGTTGTTGTAAGGGGTTTTGGCCTTTTCTTGACGCGGTTCGCCGACTCGCGGCGATTTCCTTGGTTGGAGTGGCCATTGGCCGCGCAGCGAGGTTGTCCCGAAATAGCCGTAAGTGCCGGAGATATTACCTTCGCCCGGATGAGAATGCAACATGATCCGAAATCGACGTGTCTCGAGTAGACGGCAATCTGTTCCCCGGAACGTCTTCAAACCGATGCTTGAACTGCTGGAGGATCGCTTGGCCCCGGCCGCGTACTCCCTGACCGATCTCGGCTCGCTGGGTGGCGCGCACACTGTTGGTAGTGACACTGGTTTTGATGCCTTCGTTCAGAATTTCTGGAATGGTGCTCCCAGTAGTTCAGAAGTCATCAACCGCTCTGGGCAAATCGTCGGTGGGGCGTGGACGGGCGGAACCCCTGAGTTCGTTCATGGTTTCCTTTACGATAACGGGCAAATGACAGACTTGGGAAATCTCCCCTCGACCACCGATCCAGAAAGTATAGCCGCCGGGATCAACGACTCGGGACAGGTTGTCGGCGAATCCTTTGATGAATCCGGCAACCCGCTTGCATTCCTCTACGGCAACGGACAGATGACCAACCTGAATAGCCTCGTGACTTCAGGATCCTCTCTTGGGACGTTAGCGTACGCCAACGCTATCAACAATAACGGCCAGATCATCGGCGAATTAGCGCCGAATGGAGTCTATGATCAATTCGCTTTCCTCTACAGCAACGGGAGCGTGACCGAGTTGGTCGATCCGCTCGGCGGTGACGGCGATTCCACTCATGCCAATGACATCAACGACTCCGGGGAAGTCGTTGGGTATATGACTACGGCGGATGGTGAGGCTAGTGATGCCTTTCTTTACAGCAATGGAACCATGACCGATTTGGGTACTTTACTACGCGGATTGGATGGCACTGTTTCAGATAGCGAGGCTACCGCCATCAACTCCTCTGGACAAGTCTTAGGCTATGTGAACACCTATAATGGGTCGACGTTCGGTAGCTATGCGTTCCTCTACAGCAACGGAACCATTACCAATCTGGGTGGTAATTACGCCTACGCCATCAACGATTCGGGGCAAATAGTCGGCTCGACAGGCGGAGAGAAGCCGGATGCACTCCTCTACAGCAACGGATCCTGGACCGACCTGAATAGCCTTATACCTTCCGATTCCAATGTATATCTCGAAGACGCTGTAGGCATAAATAACAATGGACAAATTGTCGCTGTGGGCTCTGACTCAAGCGATGCTCTTCCCATTAATGGTTATAGTGGTCTAAATCTCTACCTCTTAACTCCCTTGCAATCTACCCCGATCGCCATCACGAATGGCACGGTAAGTCCCACAATTCTTACTAACGGAACCGAGGGCACCTCGCCCAATATCGGGAGCAACGAGCAGGTAACGGTCTCTGCTACGGTGAGCGACAACGGTTCTCCCGCCACAACAGGCCAAGTCGTTTTCACACTAATCGGTCCGGCTACCGTTGCCAGCGATTGGCCGGATGGAGTTGCCGTGGGACCCAACGGCGAAGCCTCGGATACACTGACCGTGCCGAACGGCGTACCAGCCGGGGAGTACGCGATACAGGTCAGCTATATCAACAACGGTCAAACCACCACACAAACCTTCTTCGATGCGCTTACCATTATTCCGCCCACACAGAACGTGATTTTCAATGGTGAGGTCGCTCCCAATCCGCTCTCCTATAACGGGAGCGACAATGGCCAGCAAGTAACGGTCTCCACCATGATTTACAACAACGGCTCTCCCGCGACCGCAGGCAGCGTGATCTTCTCTCTGGTCGATCCTAACACCTCTAATACGGTGGCGACTGATGGCGCGAACGGCAGCAATGGCGTCGCTGTGGGATCCGACGGCCAAACCAGCGACACGCTGACTGTACCTGGCGGCACGGCCGCCGGAGCATACGATCTCGTCGTCTATTACACCGTCAACGGGCAAACTACGTCGCTGGTTTTCGCCTCCGCGCTGACCATCAATCCAGCCACTATCAATCCGGTCCCGGTTAGCGTCACGGTTTCGCCCGTGGCGGCGATCACCGCCAGCGCCAACGCCCAATACGTGACAACCACCGCAAGCGTCTCGCCGACCAGCGGCACCGGCACGGTCAACGAAGGCACGGTGTCTTTCAGCTTGCTCGTAAACGGCTCTCCGGTGGCCGGCAGCAATCCGGTTAGTGTGGAAGTGACGAACGGCCAGGCGGCGCTGACCGGCAATAACGCCGTGCTTGTGCCGGCGAACACTCCCGCCGGCAACTATACGATCCAGGCATCCTACACCGATACCCAGGGCAACTTCGTGGCTTCCGCTCCCGCGACGACGACCTTGACGATCAATCCATCACCGCCGCCATCCCCACCGCCGGTTAGTCCGCCGCCATCCCCACCGCCGGTTAGTCCGCCGCCATCCCCACCGCCAGCGAGTCCGCCGCCATCCCCACCGCCAGCGAGTCCGCCGCCTCCGCCGCCGGCCTTGAACGTACCGCCTCTGCTGGGGTTATTCGATCAGTTTTTGGGAGCGGCCGAGACGGTAAACGCCGATGGCAGCGTGACGGAGACGGCCCGCTTGTTCGGCTTCCCGCTCCTGGTGTCCACGTTCAATTCCTCCGGGAACCTGGAGAGCGTCACCTTCTTCGGGATCAACGTGACCGTCCTGTTCGAGTTGTAGTATTGGAGGCTCGCTAAGTGGCTTTCAGGGTTGACATTGTAAAGCAACCCCTTTTTTCTCGTTCCCAAACTCTGTTTGGGAACGCCGTCCGCGAAACTCCGTTTCGCGCCTCCGGCGGAGGCGTCGGAAGGGAGCCGCGAAACAGAGTTTTCCAAGTCCGTTCCCAAACGGAGTTTGGCAACCAGAAAGCCTCGACGCGCCGCTACGCTGGTTTGGCCATGCCGTTCGCTACGAGTGCCGTCGTCCGCGCGGCCAACCGCTCCGCGCCGCCAAAAGCCGCCTCCTTTTGCAAGCCCTGGGTCATTTTCTGCGGCACACCTTGCCGAACCTGTGGCGTGTGTGATCGCCGTCTCCCGCTGGTCTTCCCGTCGAAAATCCGATAGCCTGTTCGGTGGAAGGCTTGTCGCCGGCGGCATCCCCTGGCTCGATTTCATCCTCGTGCCGGTGGTCGCCTCGCTGACGCAACAAGTGGTGGAACTGCTGGGGCGCTCCGTCGTCGATGCCCCAGCGTGAGCAGACGCGCGCGAACGCCAGCAAGCAGCAAGCGCTGACAAGCTATACCTGGTGTCTCGTCATTACGCCCTCCGATCAGCTTGCTATCGCACGGGTCGAGCAAGCGTTGTGGGCGTGCTTCGCCACAGCAACCGGCCTCGACGCGAACGATCCGCTGTTGCTTGCCCGAGATTCTCAGCGAGCAGCGGCGCTTCGTATCTGTGAGCAGCTTGATTTGTGATTTGCGCCGCCGGTGCCGCACCTGGCTCGCCGTCACAGGTCTTGGGCGTGCTCGCGCTCACAGGTCTGGGGCGTGCCAGAGACAGGTCTGGGGCGCAAGGCGAGCCTTCCCTCACGATTCATCGGCACCGCCACCTTGAGCGCCGGGTGCGGATTGACCAGCGCCATCGGCTCTCCCGGCGGAGGGTTCAAGGACAAACCGTGCGGGGAGCCTTGCGATCGGCAGCGAATCTGCCGAACCCACCAGTTACCAGCCGAAGCCGAGAGTGTCAACTCCCGGTGTCGGCAATTTCTACGTACCTTTCCGCGACTTTTCGCAACCTTCGGCCGCCAATCTCGGCCTCTCCATGTCCCCCGTGAGAGCGGCCAAACAGGGCCGCAACAGCCTCCGTTTTCTCATCGCAGTACCCCCCTTTTGACCGAGAACTCTCCTCCCCTCTGCCTCGGCGTGGAGACAACGAGTTTACGCCTGTTCGGCTCGCGTCTGTGATTATTACTGGCTGAAACGGAGGCTGGAAGGCAAACACGACACCGATTGATTCCCCCCTTACGCTTCTTGTTTTCGGCCGCAAACTCTCCGAATCTGCGTCTCTCCACCGAGATCAAGAGTTAGCGCCCTCTCGTCCACCGTCACCACATCCCTGGCGGCCCGACGACGGATGCAAAAGATGATGTCCCCTCCACGGATCGTACCAGAATTCCAAATCGCTTCGCGGCGCTCTCTGGAAAAGCGAGCATCTCGCTGCCTCTCCACCGACTTTACACGAAGGTCGATTGTTGTGAATGGATCGTGGTAACGCCGGTCGAATGATGGAAAGCTGATCACGAGTCTGAATCGCCATAAACGAAAATATTGTAAAGATTTACGCATGAGATAATATCGGGAAAGGAGACAGCGAGCTGAGGTTTACCCAACAATCAGCCGGGGAGGTATTCCGGCGCCACTGCCAACGAAGCTCGGTAAGGTGATAGGTTGGAGTGGCGAACTCAGCTGTTCGCCGAGAGGAGCACGGGGATACAATGAGGAAAAGCGATTGTAACGAACTTGAGAAACCACCGTCATGAGTCCCTTCGACCCGGCAAAGACCTTCCAACAGATCAGAACAGAAAGCCAGCGTGAGAGAGAAGCCGCTGCCGAAGCTAGCCGGCGGACGTGGGAGGCGTGGGAAGCAGAGGGCCGACGCGGCTTCGCCTTGCGGGAGCTGATCCAGAATTTCCCCAGCGACCGCGCGGGCGGTACGGCGGAGGTTGGTAGGGTAACCGCTTTGATGGTTGAATATGCGCAAACGCTGCCCGTCGAGAGGGTGAAACGCCGCGTCGCATTTGTGCGTGAGCGTCTGGCCAAGCTGGCAGAGGAAGGCCAAGCCGCCCGCGATAGCGTTCTCAAGGAAATCCTGTTACACCTTCTGCTGTTGGCCAGGGACGGGGACCATGCGAAAGTCGCGGAGATTTTCAAAGAGGCCTTGCGTGGTGAGACTGGCGATGTGGCAGCCTTTCATTGGTGCCTGATAAACTGGCTTGTGGACAAGGTGGTAGATGGGTTGCCTCCGTTGCCGGACGAAGTGAAGCCACCGGTGAAGGCGCCAGCAGAGCACCCGGAAGTGAGCGTCGGGCTAGACGTTGCATCGAGCGACGCAACGGCGGAAGAATGGCTGCCGGCATCAGCAGCGGTCGAACGGGCGGAAAGGTGTGGCCACGCGATCACGCTGAAATGGTTGACGCAGGATGCTTGTAAACATGGAGTCCGCATCCGCCCCCGTCAGCAGCCTGGAAGGCACAAGCAAGAGGTCGAGTGGGCCAGCCTCGCTGGCTATTTGTTGAAGCGAGCATTGCCCGAAGACGACGGGGGCGAGGAGGAAATCAGCGCGCGCATTCGCGAAGCGCAGGAGCAAAGAAGAAGAGAACGTTTTCTCGACTAACTCACTGACCGATCGATTACCGTTGGGCCCTGGAAACCGTGGAAAACGTGGGATTTCCAGGGCCTTTTGCTTACCGACCCGTTACCAGACCAATGCTTGTCTATCCTCGTAGACGGTGATAATCGCTGAGTCCCGTACCACGAGGCCGACATGATCGACCTGAGCACCGTGTCTCCTCCCCTTGCATCAAACCGCGCCTCGGCTCTCGCTAGATCGGCGCAACGGCTCCCTTTTGAACCCGCGCTCCCTGCGCCAGGTGTTTTCAGAACGACACAAGGCCGGAACGTGGACTCGTGCCTGTGAAGGATTCCAATTGGCCTTCTCAATCGAACGAACCTAGCTGGACAAGAGAGGTGAAGCAATGCACGTAGAGCTGCGCAACATCGTGGACATCAAACCCTACCCGTAAAACCCCCGAAAAAACGATCATGCCGTTGACGCCGTGGCGGCGTCGATCCGCGAATTCGGTTTTAATCAGCCACTGGTGCTGGACAAGCACGGCGTGATCATCGTCGGCGACACCCGCTACAAGGCCGCCCTCAAGCTGGGCTTGAAGCAGGTGCCGGTGCTTGTCGCGACCCACCTGACGCCGGAGCAGATCAAGGCCTACCGCATCGCCGATAACAAGACGGCCGAGATCGCCGATTGGGATCACGATCGCCTGGTGCAGGAATTGGCTGAACTCGAGAAAATGGCGTTCAACCTCGATCTTCTCGGCTTCGAGCCCAAGGAATTGCAGGAGCTTTGCGGTGCGGAGATCAAGCCCGGTCTCATCGACCCGGACGACATTCCAGAACCTCCAGACGCCGCGGTCACGCAGCCCGGTGATCTGTGGATCCTGGGCGATCACCGGCTCTATTGTGGAGACGCCAGCAAGCCCGAAGAGGTCGATCGTCTGCTCGCTGGCGCGCCGATTCACTTGACCCATAGCGATCCGCCGTACAACGTGCGCGTCGAGCCACGGAGCAACAACGCCATTGCCGCGGGGCACTCGTCGTTCCAGAAAATGACGCATCATCAGAAGCTGGACGTGGAGCGTCACCCCGAGAAGTGCAAACCGACGACCAAGCAGCTCCGTGCCAAAGACCGCCCGCTCGCCAACGACTTTGTCTCCGAGCAGGAGTTTCAGCGCTTGTTGCACGCTTGGTTTGCGAACATCGCACGCGTACTGCTACCCGGTCGCAGCTTTTACCTCTGGGGCGGCTACAGCAATATTGCCAACTACCCGCCCGTCCTGCATGCTTGCGGTTTGTTCTTTTCACAGACGTTGATCTGGGTCAAAGGGCACCCCGTGCTCACCCGAAAGGATTACATGGGTGATCATGAATGGGCCTTTTATGGATGGAAAGAGGGTGCCGCACACCAATTCTTCGGGCCCAACAATGTCACCGATGTGTGGTCGGTCAAGAAAGTCAGCCCGCAGCACATGATTCACTTGACGGAAAAGCCCGTCGAACTCGCTGTCCGTGCTTTGCAGTATTCTTCGCGTCGCGGTGAGCATGTGCTCGACCTATTCGGAGGCAGCGGTTCCACGCTCATCGCGGCCGAGCAGACCAAGCGACGCGCGTACCTGATGGAAATCGATCCGCTTTATTGCGATGTCATCGTGCGTCGCTTCGAGCAGCTCACTGGGAAAAAAGCCCAACGGCAAATGGCAAACTGACGCTCTTTTCGACGAGGAAGACGATGACAGGACGCAATGCCCAAGAACGTTTTCGCATCCTCGAACGCCGCCGCCGCGTTGCCAGCTTGTATTTGCGTGGCCTGAGCCAATGGGAAATCGGCCGCCAGCTGGGATTCAGCCAGCAATGCATCGCCAAGGACATTGCGGCACTGGAAAAGGAGTGGCTGGCAGCCGCCGTCGTCGATCTCGACGCCGCCAAGGCCAAAGAGCTGGCACGCATCGACCGGCTCGAGCGGGTCGCTTGGCGGGCCTGGCAACGCTCCTGCCAACGCAAGGAGCGCGCCTCGACACGGATGGAAAAGAAGCTCAACGACGATGCCCAGCAGGGCAAGACCGTCACCAGCAAGCACACCGAGTTGCGCGACGGCAATCCCGAGTATCTCAAGCGTGTCGAGTGGTGCATCAACAAACGCTGCGAGCTGTTGAAGCTCAACCCGCCGCAGCGTGTGGAACACGGCGGCAGTAGTGAGCTGCCGCCCATCCGAACCGAGATGGTGGAGCTGACCCGTGCCCAACGATTCGTTCGCCTTGCTGCGTTGCTTGCCGATGGCGGAATTGTACCGCCGGATGGCGGAACTGGAAGCGGACCCGACCAAGCTTCGTGCCCTTGACGCCGAGCTGTTGGCGCTGGACCAGCGGCTGTGGGTGCCTCTGCCCGGCCCGCAGCAACAGGCCTACGACAGCCCGGCCGATGAAGTGTTCTTCGGCGGTGCCGCCGGTCCCGGCAAGACGCAGCTCTTGCTCGGTCTGGCCTATACCGCGCACCGCAAGTCGATCGTCTTCCGTCGGGAGTTCACGCAGTTGCGCGAGATCATCGAGCAGTCGCAGCACATGATCGGCGGCCAGGGCAGCTACAGCGGACAGGACCACCTGTGGCGGCTGCACGATGGACGAATCATCGAGTTTGGCAGCGTGCCGCACGACGGCGACGTGCGCAAGTATCAGGGCCGGCCGCATGACCTCATTGCCTTCGATGAGCTGCCGGAATTCACCTGCAGTCAGTATCGCTTTCTTTTGGGTTGGAACCGCACCGACGATCCGCGACAACGTTGTCGCGTCGTCGCCAGCGGCAATCCGCCGACGACAGCCGAGGGACGCTGGGTGATCGCCGAATGGGCGCCGTGGCTTGATCCGCAATGTCCCCGGCCAGCCCAGCCCGGAGCACTACGCTGGTATACGACTCTCGACAACCAGATCCACTGGCTGGACGATGGCGAGGCCCTTCTTCACAAGGGCGAGCGCATTGTGCCACGCAGCCGCACTTTCATCCCCGGTAAGCTGAAAGACAATCCGATCCTGGCAGCCACGGGCTATGAGGCGACGCTGCAGGCCATGCCCGAGCCATTACGCTCCATCCTGCTGCACGGCGACTTCCGTGCCGCCATGGAAGACGATCCCTGGCAGGTGATCCCGACGGCGTGGATCGAAGCAGCCCAGAAGCGTTGGACCCCCGAGCCGCCGCCGGGGTCGCAGTTGGACGCCATGGGCGTGGACGTGGCGCGCGGCGGGCCGGCCCAAACGGTCATTGCCAAACGCTACGGCCGTTGGTTCGCGCCGCTGATCAAGGTCCCCGGCCGGCAAACCAGCGATGGTCCCAGCGTTGCCGCCCTGGTCTTTCAGGAATATCAGCCCGGCTGCGCCATCAATATCGATCTCGGTGCCACCGCCGGCGGCGGCGCTTACGAGTCGCTGCGTTGCTATCGGGACATCCAAGACCCCATCAACCCGATCAACAACGCGCAAAGCGTGGACATGCGGGACCGCAGCGGCAAGTATCGGCTGGTCAATGTCCGGGCGGCGGCGTACTGGAAATTGCGTGAGTGCCTCGATCCCGTGCATGGCGAGCAGTTGGCTTTGCCGCCCGATGCCGAGCTGTTGGCCGATCTGTGTGCGCCGCGTTATAAGCTGACCGCCGCGGGCATCCTGCTGGAGGCCAAAGAAGACCTTGTGCAGCGTTTGGGTCGCTCGCCGGACGCGGGCGATGCCGTCGTCCTTTGTAACTGGTGGCGTGGCGTACCCCTCAAGCCGACTGCCTTCAGCGGTCGGTCCATGATGACTTTTGGGAGAGCTTAACATGTTTAGCGACATGGCTCGTCGAGCGATGTGGTCTCGGCCGTCGGCATTCGAGATCGAATTCATGCGGCAGCAGGCGCAACGGTCGTCCTCGCCGAAGAGCGTCTTTCTCATCGGCCTCAGCGTCAGTCAGGGCGCGCCTTCGGGCATTGCCATTTTGGAGCGATTTAAGCCGCCGCCTTCGCCCGGACAGCGTTGTGTGGCGACCTATGTGTGTCGCTACTTGCGGCGTTGGCTGCCGCCGGATACCGCCTACCCGGTGCTGGTCGCGGATCTGTCCGTGATGCTCAACGGTCCTTTGGTGAGAAGCGATCTGATTGTGGAAGCCGGCTCGAGTATCAAGCCGGTCGTGTCGATGCTCCGGAAACAACGCCTGCCGGCGCACATCTGCCCCGTCGAGGTGAAAGTCAGCGCCGAAGATACGTTCGTGGGCGGCGCCTGGCGGGTCGGCAAGGGGAGCCTGATTGAAACAACGCGACTGGTTCTTCAGGAAGAGCGCATGAGCTTCGACGAGCAAATGCCTGCGGAAGTGATGGCCACGACGCCGTCGGTACGGACGGTTTATCAGGCGTTGTTGACGTATCCGTTCGAGCGATCTCCGGCGGCCAACGATGCGTTTGCGGCGCGGGAGGGGGAATATGACGATCTGGTGGTGGCGGTGGCTATGGCGTGCTGGTATGGCGAGAATTGTAAGAAAACGTTCCGGATGCTGTACTGCTAGGTGCTAAGTGAATGCTAGGTGAAGCTGCTAAGTGCTTCCGCAAAAGGTTTTTGACACGCTGACTGTTCTTGGTAGCCTGTAGTTGGAGGACTGCCATGAGCATTGTGCAACTGACTTCGTCGCAGCGGCGCGGGTTGCGGATCCAACTCCACCTCGCCTCCGTCCCGCCGGGGCGCTCGGACGCTGCCGGTTCGCTGCTGCGAAGCGCTGTCGGGCGGCGTGGATGCTGGCGCAGACAGGGGAGTCGGTGTCTCGGGACGGTTGTCGACGTTTGGCGCGACTCCGGTGGCGTGGACGCGAAGCGGGCCAACGTGGTGATCCGACGTGGGCTGGCCGGTGCTGGCCATGCTGCGCAAGGCAAAGGTTGAGGCGAAAATTGTCTCCTTGTTTGTCACGGCGGGGAATCGCCACACCTTCGACGAGCGGGGCAGCTGGTGCGTGCCGCGTCAGGAATTGGCCGTCACGGTGCAGGTCTTGCTGCAATCGCGGCGGCTCCAGGTGGCGCCGCGGTTGCTGCAAATGGCGACGCTGGTGCATGACATCGAAGCGGAAGCCGCGGGCGTGGAATGGCAGTGTTCCGGTTGCGGCAAAAAATGGACAGAAAAGGATGGCGACGACGCGGCCTACTTGTTCCACCCACCGGACCTCGACAGAATGCTTGACACTGATGCTTCACCATTCCTTCCCGACCTCTGCCCATAGCTACGCCGCGGGCGCCGTCGCCGGGGCAACTAAGCTCACGTTCTTCCGTCTCGTCAGGGATGCCTGCGAACCTCCGAAGCGGGCAGTGCTGAGCGTCGATTCAATCGCTTCGTGAAGTTGACGTGACCGGTCCGGTTACGCGGCACAGGGGATGGCATGTCCTACCCGGTGGTACAATATCGGGAGATCGGAACATCGACATCGATGCCATTTTTTCCTTGCATGTGCAGGACGGCTCTGGTATCCATAACACCATCTCAGCAACAACCAACCTAGTACGAGCCTCAAGGGCGACCATGATAGACTTCCTCGACACCATTCTCCTGAGTGTGGCGGGGGGCATTGCAACCGGTGTCGGCCAGCACGTTTACGATCGACTGAAGACCTACCTTAACGAGTTGTTCAGGGATAAACGCGAGCACAGCATCACCAAGGCGCTTGAGGAGATCGGTAACCTTGCCGACGGCGATATCCGCAGGCGCGTCGAGGAGTTCGCCCGCCTCAAGAAACTGCCGGCGGGCCAGGGTGAGGAATTGACTGCTCTCTTGATCAACCTCGCCCACGGCGCGCGATTCCACACCACGCATGGAACCGCTCGGAGCAGCTTCCTTCGGTGCGAACGGCTTCTCGATCAACTTCTCAACAACGTGTTGCCCAAGCGCCGCAAGGGCGATCCCGTTGCGGTCAATGGCATGCCCGGTTGGAGGCTCACGCGTTTCCTCGGCATGGGCACCTTCGGCGAAGTCTGGCAGGCGGAAAGCGAGGAGTATCCCGAGCCACGTGCCATCAAGCTCTTTACCAGCCCCGACGCCATGCAATGGATCCGGGCAGAACAACAGACGTTGTTCAAGGTTCGCGCCGAACTGCCGAAACACCCGAATCTGATCGGCTTCCTCGACGTTGCGCTGACCGGGAAACCGTTTCCTTACCTTGTTCTCGAATATGCGAACGGTGGATCGTTGGAAGAGTGGATTCTGCGCCACGAGCAGGATCGCCCGGCACTCGACAAGCAAGAGGTGATAGCCGGCATCATCCGTGGGCTGGCAGAGGCGCACGCGCACGGCATCGCCCATCGCGACCTGAAACCAGCCAATATCCTGCTTTCCGGCTCGGGCGACGATGTGCCTAAGATTGCCGACTTCGGCCTGGGCCGGGTGGAGAGTCGCCGTGCCGACGCCTCGACGCAGACGAGCCAGGCGGCGGTCGTGGGCACCACGCTGTACCTGCCGCCCGAGGCTCTGCAGCCGTTCGTCAAACGCTCGCCGTTGCAGGACGATGTCTTTGCCATCGGCGTCATCTGGTACCAGTTGCTAGTCGGCAAACTGGAACGACCGCCCTACGATTTCGCCGATCGGCTCCGCGAGCACCTAGTGGATCTGCAGACTATCCGCATCATCGAACGCTGCCTGGCGCATCCCGCCCGCCGCTACAAGGAGGGTAGCGATCTGGAGCAGGCGGTCGAGGCGATGGAGTTGATCCCGGTCTGGACGGTGCCGCAGGACTGTTTCGACGTACAGCATCTCGGCCGTGCCTACCTGACGTCCAAGGTGTAGCCGCCGCCCAGGAAAACCAGTCCGCTTTTGATGAAGGAGTAGCGCATGTATCCGGGAAATACGCCCGGTGTTCCCGTGTCGTCTATACCGGTGCCCGCGACGGAGCCGTCACAGGCATACTCCCCTACCTCGCCAGCTGTCCACGATGCACCGGATCGACTGGCGCTGCTCCAGCAGGCTTATCTGCTGGAGCAACTTGAGTCGCACGGCGACATAGGTGAAACGGCCGCTGCGCTGAACCGGAGAATCACCAAGACCGCCCGACGCGAGCTGGAGCTGACGGCTGAGGTCGCGAACGATCTCCGAGTGACCTTGGCCGAGCGGGGCTATCTAGCGGCTACCAAAGAAGGGCACACCGTCAGGTATGCCATCACGGAGTCGGGGCGTGCTTACTTGGCAAGCCTGGATCGGCCGACGCTGTCAGGGCGGAGCAAACCAGCGACCTCCGTAGACGAGTCAGCGATCTCGGACGAGATTCGCAATGCGCAGCGTGCCTACCTGCTGCTGCAGTTGCTGGACGCGGACGGCGCAACCTTGACCAAAGGTGAGGCCAACCATCTTATCCCCAGCAAGCTCCAAACGTCCCTTAGTCTGAAACCAGCCACTGCCAATCTGCGCCGCGCCAAGTTGGCGGAGCGCGGTTACCTTCGCATTACGAAAAGTGGAAGGAGCGAAGCGTACTCGTTGACGCTGGACGGCCTGGAGTATCTGGCGGCTGGTGCCCAGCATCTCGCTCATGCCGATTTTGTCGTAAAAGGCAAGACGCTCAATGCGCTAGTTGCCGCCGCGCGGGAATCACCGTTCCAGGGGGGCCAGCGCACCGCGCCAGCGGCGGCCGCAGATGCACAGCCAGAGAAGGCAACGCTGGAAAACGCGGTGCTCGTCGAATTCGAAGAACTGCGCCGTGAACATTATGGGCGCTCCGGCCTCGTGCCGATTCACGAAGTGCGCCAGCGCATCAACCAACGCTTCGGGCCGGCTTCGGGCCGGCACGAGGTACTGGATGAGGTTATCCTCGGCCTGTGGCGACAAAAGCGCCTGGGCGTGGAGGGGATCAGCGATTTGAGCCTAGCCACGCCGGCGCAACTGAATGATTCCATCCCGGGTGTCAGTGGCCCACTGTTCTATCTGGAGGCACCCCGTGAGCAGCCCGTCACTGTATAACCCGTTTGCCGACGACCGCCTCACCGGTGCCGCCCTGTTCAACCCGGCTCTGGACGTCCCTTCGGTGCATGAGGCGGCATCCGGCCTCCTTCGCCGCCAGATCGAACGGGCCAGAGGCCTGGAGAAGCCCGACGGCCAGGCCAAGGTGATCATTCTTCGCTCTGTCCCCGGTCTCGGCAAAACTCACGTCTTTGGCCGGATCTGTCACCAATGTGCCGAGCACGTTCTCTTCGTCTATGTGCCTCAGGTGGAGGAATACGGATCGCCCGTCAAGCATGTACACTGGCATATCCTCCATGCACTTTTCGACGCGCCGCCGGGGCACCGGCCGTACCTGCACGGATTGCTCGCCCGCCTTTGTCAGCCGTCGTTTCGCCGATTCTTTGACTTCCTGCCGCATACGGTCAAGCAGCAGCATCAGGCCTTGCGCGACCGACTTGATGACCGGCCAGAAACCGTAGTGGAGATCGTCAGGGAGGCCAAGGAGATCGCGCCGTACCTCTCCCTGGCCGATTCCATTGCCTGTCGATTGGCGAACCTACCCTCGGAGGTCGTGCGAGCGCTCGCCTTGGGCTGGTCGCCACGCACGATGGAAGCCTGGTCGTGGTTGCGGGGCGGCTCGCTTGACGAGGGCGTGCTCGCCGAACTGAAGCTGCCCGAGGACACACCGACGACCTCCAGCCTACTCCAGGCGCTGGCCGGCATCCTGAAACGGTTGGGAATGGTCTTGGTCATATGTTGCGATCAATCCGAGCAACTCCTCAAGCAAGGAAGAGTATTCGAGGAACTGGCCACGGCCCTTATGGGCTGGCTGGATACGATCCCCAATGTTGTGCTCGCGCTATCTTTCCTGAGAGACCGGTGGGAATACCTCGACAAAGGCTATCAGTCGTTCATCGAGCGCTGTCATACGATCGACCTGGAGACGCTGAATGGGCCTCAGGCCGTGGATCTCATTCGCCGTCGGCTGGCCGGGTGGCCGGGCGGGCGCCGCGATAAAGGCCCGCTTTGGCCCTTCCGCGAAGATGACATCCTCCGATTCGCCGAAAAGGCGCCCGTGTCAGCGCGCGGACTCCTGAAGCGCTGTCACACCGTGCTGGACCGCTGGCTCGCGAAGCGCTCCGACGAGGAACTCGGCATCAGCGAGGACGGGGAGAAGAAACCGATCGAAGAACTCTTCCGTCAGGAGTGGGCTACCATGCTGGACGCGGTGCGCAAGGAGCAGTTGGCCCCGGAAAACCTCCAGGAAGAGCGACTCTTCCGTGCCGCAGTCGAGGCGATCCAGTTCGCGCGCCTGGCGCGGACACCCATTGGCGGCCTCGAAGTGCTGCAGGTTCAGCAGGACGCCCTCGCGAACCCGGGCAAGTACAAGTCGTTGCAGCTCAAACTCGGTGCCAAGGGTAACCATTCCGCGATTCCCGTCGTCGTAGCCGCCAGCAACCTGACCGGCGGGGTGGCGATGACCGGCTTCCTCAAGGCGCTAGATCAGGCCATCGCCGACCCCGTCGCGGGCGCGGTCCTTGTACGCCCGTCGGCGCAACTGAGCCTCGGCCCGAAAACCGAGGCGCGCAAGAAATACGAAGCCCTTATCGACCGCGGCAAGCTGCGGCCGTTCGCCTTGACCGATCATCGCCCCGCCTTCGAGCAGATGGAGTGCTATTTGCGCTTGCTGGACCGGGCAAAGAACGAGGACCTTCAACTCGGTGCCGAAAATCCGAATCCAGAGCGATGCCGGCAACTCGCGGTCGAGATCGGGGTGCTTTCCGGCCTGCCGCTCTTCGACAAGATCTTCTGCTGCTGGCGGCAAGCGGCGGCTGTCGCGGTTCGTGGCGAGACACCCAAACCGGCTGGCGTAGCCGCGGCTGCTCCCGCCATCCCAGCAAGCGGCTCCGGAGAGGCCCCGGCCGTCGCAGAGTCGATGCCCAAGCCGGCCGCACGCGAAGCGCACCGACAAGAAGGTGTGTCGTGGGCCGACAAACTGCTTCAGACCGTCACCGCCAAGCTGATCGAGTTCGGCCAGAAGGTCGAGCCGCTCGGCGTCGAGATCGGACCGACCTTCGGTCGCCTGCGGCTGAAGCCCCTGGGGCGCACCTCGGTTGGCCGGGTTCGCAATCACGCCAATGACCTGCGCGCCCATATCGCGGGCATTCCCACTGTGCCCGTTATCGCGGACCAGTCGGGCTACATCAGCGTCGATGTCCAGCGCCCCGATCCACAGCTAATCCTGCTTGAGGATTGCCTGCGCGCGGCGAGCGCAGTCCATGAGGGGCAACCCGTGTTTCCCGTCGGTGTGGATGTCACCGGTCAACCGCATTGGCTCAATCTCGCTGCTTCCGAAACCTGCCATATTCTCGCAGCCGGCACTACTGGAAGCGGCAAGAGCGAGTTCCTCAAGGCGATGCTCGCCGGACTGGCGGCACGTTTATCACCGCTGGAACTGCGTTTCATCCTAGTCGATCCCAAGCATGTGACGTTCAACTTCTCGGGAGCGAGCCCGTACTTGCTCTACCCCGTGGCCCATAGCGTGGACGAGGCCATGCCTCTGGTGCAGGAGTGCTTCGCCGAGACGGAGCGCCGCTACAAGCTCCTGGAGGCACGAGGCCTGGAGCATGTCGGCCAGCTGCGTGGCAAGGACGCTCTGCCGCGTATTGTAGTCGTCTTCGATGAGTTTGCCGACCTGATGGCTGAACGCGAGAGCCGCAAAGACTTGGAGACGTCCCTGAAGCGCATCGGCGCCCTTGCTCGTGCGGCCGGAATCCATCTGGTGTTGGCGACCCAGCGGCCGGACAAGGATGTGGTCACGCCAAACCTGAAGGCCAATCTTCCCACCCGCATTTGCCTGCGTGTCGAAGGCGAGCGAAACTCGAAGATCATTCTGGACGAAGAAGGCGGTGAAAACCTGCTCGGGCACGGCGATCTCTTGTGGAAATACGGCGGCGGGATGATCCGGCTGCAGGGCGCGTTCATTGGGAAGTCCGAATTGCAAAAGCTGCTCCGACTCACGCCTTAATTGCCGGCATGAGAACCTAGCGAGGCTTCGCCTCAAACCAACTGCCGCCTGTTCGGCGGCGACAGGGTAGACAAAGGCTCCGGCCGTCTTGAAAAGCGGGTATGCTTGCACACCACACCCTCCACGACAAAGTAGGCGGGAGGTGGCTGCATGCGTTACGCTCTCGCTGCCGTGCTGCTGTGGATGTACTACGTCCTGCTTCTGGGTTGCTCCATCGCGGCAGGCCGACGAGGGAGATGGATTGCCCGGTTAGTTTGCGCTTCGTGGTGACAGCGATGAGATGAACCGACCAGGGCCAGGAGACTCCCGGCCCTGGTCGGTTCATTTAACACTTCAGTCACTCCATTCAGCTCCGGGTACGGAATCGAATGGTTTGAGATCGAAGGAGAGTGTGGACTGAGCCACACTGAGCATCTGAGCGATCGGCGGCTGGGTGTAGCCGGCGGTGCGCAGTTCGAGAACTTGACGCCGATGGGCCTGAAAGCAGCATTTTCTGGTAAGACCGTGGACTTTCCATACCCTTATTTAGCCGGTACTCTCGGCTTTCTGAGCGGAGCGGCAGGGCTGGCCGCAAGTTGACAAAGGGGTGCGGAAGGGGGATACTGATGAGGTGGGAGGAGACAGGCGTTCAGGCGGGAGGGCGCGGTCGTGCTTACTCGGGCATCGAAAGCGGAAGAAGTCTTAGCAGCACTTTATTGGTATTTTGACGAGCGATGTCAGCCTGGAGAGTGGGAGGATGAGCACATCTATCACATCCGGGACATCTTGGGCGAGAGCAGGTGCAAAGTCCATGTTGAGCCTCTGGAACCCCCGTGCGAGCAATACGTCTATGCGATTTACCTTTTCTTGCCACCAAAAAACCTGCCCTTCGCTTCCTCCACCCCGTTCTCAAAAGCAATTAAGGACGCCTTCCGACATCTCGTCTTCGAGACGGTCGTTCTCCATTTGGACGTGAGAGTGAAGGCACTTCTGCCACAAGAGCCGCAAAGTGTGGGACTCAACAACTGCTACTTCAAGAAGGAGAAGACCATTCTTCACGACGAACTCCGCTTCCGTTCGAGAGGGGAGATCGCCATTTACGAGGAAATGAAGAAGCGGGATGTTTTGTTTTTCCCGAACGCCGCCGCTGTGCTGGGGTGCAGCGCCTCAGAATATGGGCAAGGAATAGAGAAGAAGGAGCCGGACTTCCTTATTTGCTACAAGGGGAAGTGGGGCATCCTGGAGATTAATGGGGACGAGTTCCACAGCGGCCTTGTCAAGACGACGAAGGACCATGAACGGGCCAGGAGGTTCAACCACTACGGGGTCTTCTTCATCCAGGCTTTTGACGCCGACAAGTGTAAGGCCGATCCCGAAGGGGTGGTGGACGAATTCCTGATGCTGCTGGAAAGACACAAGTAGCCGCCTTTTCCCCCGGCCGAATGGTCGGCCCGACGTACTTGGCAGCGAGCCATGAAACCCGACGCCCCCCAACTTGTTCTACTGGATCGCATGGCCGAGCGCGTGACCGCGCGAGTCACCTGGCCGGAGATATTCCCTGGTTTTTGACAGGAGCGAGCTAAGAAAGTCGAATTGAACGACATCACCACCATCAAACCCTGTGAAAAAACCAGGGAATACGACTTCGTTTGCGTGGCCTTAACTACGCAGGGCGAACCTCGCCACGGCGTTGTCGGAGCGAGCGGGCAAGGCGTTGCCTTGGCCGGTGGCGAAGAATGCCATCGAGGGCGCCTCGCGGACGCGAATACTGGAGCGGGCCGTGGACAGCGGACCGTGGCCGCGCGACGGTTCGGGTGCTGCGCTGCTCAAACTCACCCTGCCGGGCAAGCCGCCGATTGCTCCACCGCCGCTTCCGCCACCACTGCCAGCGGGCGTGCGGATGGCGGCGGCCGACATGGACATCGGCCAATTTCAGGATCTGGCCGATCAGCTGGGCGAGGTCAAGAGGGCAGCCGCGGGATTCGATTTGAAGCTGCATGTTCAGATCGAGCTCAGCGGGGGAAAGCCTGTGCCGCAAGCCGTCGTGGACCGGATCAATGAGCTGTTGGAGAGAGTGTCAAGCTCCTTGAAAGCACATTGATACTCCGATAATCGCCCAAGGAGCCATGCACTCGGAGGTCAACGATGAGTCGGCGGAAGCAGCAGCTGTGCCGGATCTGCAAGAAAAAGCCCGTCTGGCGGGGTGGTGACGTAACGGAACCTGGGCCATACTGCAAACGCTGCTACCACAAGCGTATTTGGCCGAACAGACCATCGCTCCGGAAGAAAGAGCCGCAGGTATCCGAAATGTTCGGCAAAGGCAGCCTGGATCCTGTCGGCGAAGAGCAAGGCATCAGCGAGGATGAGACGTTGTGAGAACCTGCCCCGAAGCTACCGTTACGGTAAAGGGCCGGGAGACTCCCGGCCCTGGCCCGTTCATTCAATACCGTTCTGTCGCTCCATACAGCTACGGCGATTGAATCCAATGGTTTGTGGCAGTCAATCGCGGCAGGCGTTGGTTCTGGCCTTCCTCTTGGTGACGGTGCCGTTGGCGGTGGCGTCCGGCTCCTCGGCGGGCTGATGGTCGAGGACGGGCGGCGTCTCGCCGTCGAGGGCGAGCTGCTGGCGCAGCCGTCCGGTGGCCAAGTCGATGACACCGGCCAGAGCGTTGACACTCGCGGCCAGATTGCTGAAGGCAGTGAAGATATTGCGGATCGCGTTCATGGTGATTCTCCACAGTCAATGGGATGGAAACGAAGCCTCTTCCCCCTTCCGCTTGTGTGGCGTTAGGTGCGCAAGGTGAACTTGCCCGGCACCGGCTTGGCGAAGCGGCTGGCGTCGCCCTTCTTGTTGATCTCAGTGCCGAGGGCGGCGGAAAGTGTGGCCTCGGGCGTCTTGCCGCCGGGGCTGGTCCAGTAGCGTTTCGCCGTCATCGCCTCGATCAGCTCCTTGGCGGTCATGGGCCGGCCTTCTTCGGCCAGCACCTTGGCGGCGGCGTCGAGCGCCGACATCTTCCCCTCGGCCTTGGCCGTCGGCTTCTTCGTCTTGCTGGCCTTGGGCGTGGTTGCCTTGGTCTGGGCATCGCCCTCGACCGTGGCGGCCGTGCGTTTCCGGGTGCGTTTCTTGTCGGACATAACATTCTCCTCTTCGGATTGAGTAACGGGCGAATGGTGAAAAGTCGGATCAAACTCTG
>Ga0335075_10005042_pt1 | contig 20555 bp, 15 predicted proteins | sample Lox_Sample_24_FD_206723 | JGI IMG/M metagenome (GOLD analysis project Ga0335075, IMG submission 206723) | Soil microbial communities from Loxahatchee National Wildlife Refuge, Florida, United States - Lox_Sample_2.4 | ecosystem: Environmental > Terrestrial > Soil > Wetlands | place: USA...
TTTCGCATCGTGTGACGAGGCGACAGAGCGGTCGGGGCTCGGAATTCGGGATCATGGTGTGATGCCCGGCCCTACCCCCAGTCCAGATCCATACCCTCGCGGGAGAGCGTCCTGCGGCGTCGGCTTCATCGCCGACCTCTCCGGCAACCCCACCCACGAGTGCGTGCGGCGGGGGATCGAATGCCTGGTCAACATGGACCACCGCGGCGCCGAGGGGGCCGACGAGAAAACCGGCGACGGCGCCGGGATCATGATGCAGCTGCCCGACCGGCTGCTGCGCTCGATCTGGCCGCAGCTGCCGGAGCCGGGCCGCTACGGGGTGGCGATGTGCTTCCTCCCCCACGACCCGGTGCGCCGGGCGGCGCTGGAACAGGTGCTCGAGGACACCTGCGTCGGCCGCGGCCTGCGCGTGGTCGGCTGGGACGACGTCCCCACCGACCCCTCCTGCCTCGGCGAAGTCGCCCGCGGCTGCATGCCGGTGATCCGCCGCCTCGCCGTCGCCGCCGACCGCTTCGACGGTGGCCGCGACGCGCTCGAGCGGCGCCTCTACGTCTGCCGCCGGCTGGCCGAGAAGTCGAGCGGCGGCGACCTCCAGATCATGTCCTTCAGCGCCCGCACGATCGTCTACAAGGGGATGCTCCGCGCCCTCCAGCTCGAAGACTTCTACCCCGAGCTCCGCGACGAGCGCACCGAGTCGGCGCTGGCGCTGATGCACTCGCGCTTCTCCACCAACACCTTCCCCAGCTGGGAGCTCGCCCACCCCTACCGGATGGTCGCCCACAACGGCGAGGTCAACACCCTGACCGGCAACCGCAACTGGATGCGGGCGCGCGAAGGCGCCATGCGCTCGGAGCTGCTCGGCGACGAGCTCGCCGCGGTGCTGCCGGTGGTCAACTACGAAGCCTCCGACTCGGCCTCGATCGACTCGGTGGTCGAGCTGCTGGTGCGCGCCGGCCGCTCCCCCGCCCACGCGCTGAAGCTGCTCGCCCCCGAGGCGCCGACCGGCCGCGAGGCGGTCACCCCCGAGGAGCGCGGCTTCATCGACTTCCACTCGCTGCTGATGGAGCCCTGGGACGGCCCCGCCGCGATCGCCTTCTGCGACGGCTCCGCCGTCGGCGCGACGCTCGACCGCAACGGCCTGCGCCCGGGCCGCTGGGTGCAGACCCGCGACGGCTGGGTCGTCTGCGCCTCGGAGGCCGGGACGGTCGCGATCGACCCCGCCGACGTGCTCCGCCGCGGCCGGCTCGAACCGGGGACGATCCTGGTCGCCGACGTCGAGAAGCACGAGCTGCAGGTCGACCGCACGGTCGAGCGCCGCCTCGCCGCCAAGCACGACTACGGCGCCTGGCACGCCGAACGGACCCTGCGCTTCGACCAGCTCCCCCCGGTCGAGGCCCCGCCCGCGCCGGAGACGCCGCTGCGCGAGCGCCAGCTCGCCTTCGGCTACGACCAGGAGGACCTCAAAGTGGTGATCGGGCCACTGGTCCGGGCGGGCAAAGAGCCGACCGGCTCGATGGGCGCCGACGCCGCGATCCCCGCTCTCTCGGAGCGCTCCCCCAGCCTCTTCTCCTACTTCAAGCAGCTCTTCGCCCAGGTCACCAACCCGGCGATCGACCCGGTCCGCGAGGAGGTCGTGATGAGCCTCAAGGTGGCCCTCGGCCGCCACGGCGACCTGCTCGTCGACGGGCCCGGCGAGAGCTTCTGCCTGCTGCTCGACCGGCCGGTGCTCGGCGACGGCGAGCTGGCGACGATCCGGGCGCTGGAGCACCCGGTGCTGCGCACCCACACGCTCGACGCGACCTGGCCCCGCGAGGACGGCGCCGGCGGCCTCGCCGCGGCGCTGGAGCGCCTCTGCGCGGCGGCGGTCGACGCGGTCGACGACGGCGCCACGATCCTGGTCATCTCCGACCGCGCCACCGGCCCCGGCCGGGTGACGATCCCGACCCTGCTGGCGACCGCCGCCGTCCACCACCGCCTCGTCCGCGCCGGCCGCCGCCTGCGCACCGCGATCGTCTGCGAGACCGGCGAAGCGCGCGAGACCCACCACATCGCCTGCCTGGTCGGCTACGGCGCCGAGGCGATCAACCCCTACCTGATGGTGGAGAGCGCCCGCGAGCTGGTCGACGAGGACCCCGAGCCGAAGCTGATCAAGGCGCTCGACGCGGGCCTCCTCAAGGTGCTCTCCAAGCTCGGCATCTCGACCGTGTCCTCCTATCGCGGCTCGCAGTCCTTCGAGGCCGTCGGGCTCGACCGCAAGTTCATCGACAACTGGTTCCGCGGCACCCACTCGCGGCTCGGCGGGATCGGCATCGAGGAGCTGGCGATCGAGGCGCTGGAGCGCCACGATCGCGCCTGGCCGGGGACCGAATGGCCGCTGCTGCCGGTCGGCGGTCTCTACGCCTGGCGCCGCGACGGCGAGCAGCACGGCTGGAACCCGGAGACGGTGACGCTGCTGCAGCGCGCCGCCCGGGCCACCGACGGCGACGCGCCGGAGCTGTACGAGGCCTTCCGCGACCGGGTCGACGGCGAACAGCGCGGGCTGACCCTGCGCGGGCTGATGCGGCCGCGCGCCGACCGCGAGCCGATCCCGCTGGAGGAGGTCGAGCCGGCGACCGAGATCGTCAAGCGCTTCTCCACCGGGGCGATGAGCCTCGGCTCGCTCTCGCCCGAGGCGCACGAGACGCTGGCGATCGCGATGAACCGCCTCGGCGGCCGCTCCAACACCGGCGAGGGCGGCGAGGACCCGCGCCGCTACGTCCCCTACCCGAACGGCGACTCGCGCCGCTCGGCGATCAAGCAGGTCGCCTCCGGCCGCTTCGGGGTGACGATCGGCTACCTGATGGAAGCCGACCAGATCCAGATCAAGGTCGCCCAGGGCGCCAAGCCCGGCGAGGGCGGCCAGCTGCCGGGGTCGAAGATCGACCGCTACATCGGCGAGCTGCGCTTCTCCACCCCCGGGGTCGAACTGATCTCGCCGCCGCCCCACCACGACATCTACTCGATCGAGGACTTGAAGCAGCTGATCTACGACCTGCGCTGCGCCAACCCGAAGGCCGAGATCTCGGTCAAGCTCTGCGCCGAGGCCGGGGTCGGGACGGTCGCCGCGGGCGTGGTCAAGGCGGGCGCCGACCACGTCACCGTCGTCGGCCACGACGGCGGCACCGGCGCCGCCGCGCTCTCCTCGATCCACGGCGCCGGCATCCCCTGGGAGATGGGGATCGCCGAGACCCAGCGGATCCTCGCCGAGCAGGGCCTGCGCGGCCGGGTCGTGCTGCAGACCGACGGCGGCATGCGCACCGGCCGCGACGTGATCGTCGCCGCGATCCTCGGCGCCGAAGAGGTCTCCTTCTCGACCGCCCCCTTGATCGCCACCGGCTGCATCATGATGCGGGTCTGCCACCTGAACACCTGCCCGGTCGGGATCGCCACCCAGGACCCGGAGCTGCGCAGCCGCTTCGCCGGGACCCCGGAGCACGTCACCACCTACCTGCTGCACGTCGCCGAGGACACCCGCCAGTGGATGGCGTCGCTCGGGGTGCGGACCTTCGACGAGCTGGTCGGCCAGGTGGAGCTGCTGGAGCGCGACCCGGCGGTGCCCGGCGGCAAGGCCTCGAAGATCGACCTCACCGAGATCCTGCGGCCGCCCGCGGTGCCCGCCGAGGCGCCGCGGCGCAAGGTCGAACCGGGCCCGGGGGCGCCGGCGACGCTGGACCAGGCGCTGATCGAGGACGCCGCGCCGGCCCTGGAGCGCGGCGAGGCGGTCTCGCTGCGCCGGCCGATCCGCAACGTCGACCGCGCCGTCGGCGGCATGCTCTCCAACGCGGTGATCGCCGCCCACGGCGAAGTCGGGCTGGGCGAGGACACGATCGAGGTCGAGCTCGAGGGCTCGGCCGGGCAGTCGTTCGGCGCCTGGCTGGCGCCGGGCATCTCGCTGACGCTGCGCGGCGAGGCCAACGACTACGCCGGCAAGGGCCTCTGCGGCGGGATCGTCGCGGTGCGGCCGTTCCCGACCGCCAACGTCCCCGCCGAGTCCCAGGTGATCGTCGGCAACACCGTCCTCTACGGGGCGACCGGCGGCCGCGCCTTCTTCCGCGGGCTGGCAGGCGAGCGCTTCGCGGTGCGCAACTCCGGCGCCTCGGCGGTGGTCGAGGGGGTCGGCGACCACGGCTGCGAGTACATGACCGGCGGCCACGTCGTCGTCCTCGGCCCGACCGGGAGGAACTTCGCCGCCGGGATGAGCGGCGGGATCGCCTACGTGCTCGACGCCGACGGCGGCTTCGAGCGCCGCTGCAACCAGGCGCTGGTCGACCTCGAGAAGCTGACCGACCCCGACGAGATCGCCGAAGTGCGCGGCCTGATCGAAGAGCACGCGCGCCGCACCGGCTCGCCGATCGCCGAGCGGCTGCTGAGCGAATGGGACGAGCGGCTCGCCGAGTTCACCAAAGTGATGCCGCGCGACTACCGGCGGGCGCTGGAAGTGCGCTTCCAGGAAGAAACCGCCGAGTGGCGGGCGGCGATGGGCGTCGAGGCGGCGAGCTGATGCCGCGCAACGCCCGGGGCTTCCTCGAGATCGAGCGGGTCGAGCAGCCGGAGCGCGAGCCGCGGGAGCGGATCGCCGACTACGCCGACCTGCACGAGCGCCTCGAAGCCGGCGACCTCTCCCGCCAGGGTGAGCGCTGCATGGGCTGCGGGGTGCCGTTCTGCCTCAACGGCTGCCCGCTCGGCAACCTGATCCCGGACTGGAACGGGCTGGTCGCCGAAGACCGCTGGCGCGAGGCGATCGACCAGCTGCACGCGACCAACCCCTTCCCCGAGCTGACCGGGCTGATCTGCCCGGCGCCGTGCGAATCGGCCTGCGTGCTGGAGATCAACTCGGAGCCGGTGACGATCAAGCAGATCGAGCTGGCGATCGTCGAGCGCGCCTTCGCCGAGGGCTGGGTGGTGCCTGACCTGCCCGCCGAGCGGACCGGCCGCAAGGTGGGCGTGATCGGCTCGGGCCCGGCCGGGATGGCCGCCGCCGCCGACCTCAACCGGGCCGGCCACACGGTGGTCGTCTACGAGCGCGACGAGGCGCCGGGCGGGCTGAACCGCTTCGGCGTGCCGGACGCGAAGCTTCCCAAGGACGTGATCGACCGGCGGATCGCGGTGATGGAAGGCGAGGGGATCGAGTTCCGCTGCGGCGTCGACGTCGGCGGCGCGGTCGATGCCGCCGAACTGCTGGCCGGCCTCGACGCGGTGGTGGTCGCCACCGGGGCGCGGGTGCCGCGGGCGCTCGAGGTCCCCGGCGCCGACCTGCCCGGCGTCCTCCCGGCGATGACCTACCTCTACGCCCGCAACCGCGCCGTCGCCGCCGGCACCGCCGAGGCGCACGACGAGCCGACCGCGGCGGGCAAGGACGTGATCGTGATCGGCGGCGGCGACACCGGCGCCGACTGCATGTCGAACGCGCTGCGCGAGGGGGCGAAGAGCGTCACCCAGCTCGACACCTACCCGGCGCCCGCCGGCACGCGGCCGCGCGAGATCGCCGGCTGGCCGCTCTCGCCGCGCCGGCTGCCGACCCACTACGCGCTCGACGAGGGCGGCGAGCGGCGCTCCGCCGTCGCCGTCACCGCGATCGCCGCCGAGGACGGCTTCGCCGCCGGGATCGAGGCGGTCCGGGTCGATCCGGAGGACCGCGCCCGCCACCTCCCCGACGGCGAGATCCGCCTCCCCGCCGACCTGATCCTGGTCGCGATCGGCTTCACCGGCCCGGAAACCGAGCTGCTCGAGGCGCTCGGCGTCACCCATACTGAGGGCGCCGGCGTCGGCCACCACGCCACCGACGTCCCCGGCGTCTTCGCCGCCGGCGACGCCCGCATGGGCGCCCGCCTCACCGTCACCGCGATCAACGACGGCCGCGCCTGCGCCCGCGCCGTCGACGCCTGGCTCGCCACCCGCGTCTGAGCACGACGCGGCCGCCAGGGCCGCCTCCCTCAGCCGTCCCGGGTCTCTCATCTCGCTCGCCTCCTACCGCTGACGAGCTCGCCGCGGGCGCGGGTCGCGCAGGGGCAGCGGTTCGCGGAAGGCGCGGGCGGCGGCGGCCGGGGTCAGGTGGCCGTTGACGACGAGCTGGTCGAGGACGTGGCGCTGGCGCTGCCTGGCGAGGGCGAGGTGGAGCTCGGGGTCGTAGGCGCTCGGGGCCTGGGGCAGCCCGGCGAGCATCGCCGCCTCCCCCCAGGTGAGGCGGCGCGGCGAGACGCCGAAGTAGCCGCGGGCGGCGGCGACGTCGCCCCAGTAGCCGTTGCCGTAGTAGATCGCGTTCAGGTACATGCCGAGGACCCGTTCGTGGGAGTAGGCGAGCGAGAGCTTCAGGCCGAGCCCGATCTCTTCCAGCGTCCCCCAGAGACCGCCGCCGTGGGGGTAGAGCCACTTGGCCAGCTGCTGGGCGATCGTGCTGCCGCCGGGGTCTCCGCTCGTCCCCAGCGCCGCCACCGCCGCGCGGCCGGCGCCGGCGGCGATGTCGAAGGCCGGGCCGGAGTAGAAGTTCTCGTCCTCGGTGGAGACGATCGCCGCGCCGAGGCGGGCGGGCGGCGGCAGCGCCGACGCGCGCCCGTGGTGTTCGGCGAGGATCGCCTCGACCCGGGCTTCGGCGTCGCCGACGCCGGGCAGGGAGGCCAGGTAGCCGACCCCGACCACCGCGAGCAACAGGAGGATCGCCGGCGCCGAGAAGGGCACCCTGCCGACGCTACGCCGCCGCCATGAAGGCGCGGTGAGAGGCCGCCGGGCGCGGCGCCTGGCGGGTGACCCGGCGGAGCTCGGGTCACGGCACCGCCGCGGCGGGCGCGCCGTCGGCCGGCGACGCCAGGTCGCCGAACTGATCCACCGGGGTGTCCCGGCCGGTGCGCGCCAGGTGGCGGACGCAGAGGACGATGATCGCCGCGAAGCCGAGGCTCACCGCGCCGGTGCCGAGCCCGACCCCCTGCGGTTTGCCGAGCCAGTCGGCGACCGAGGCGCCAAGCGGGCGGGTCATCACGTAGGCGAACCAGAAGGCGAGGATCGAGCCCATGCCGAAGCGGAAGTACCCCAGCGCCGGGATCATGATGATCGCGGCGAAGAGCCAGATCGAGCCGAAGTAGCCGAGCCCGAGGGTGGTCGCGGTGAGGTCGCCCGCCGCGGTGCCGAGGGCGAAGGTGGCGAGCACGGCGGCCCAGTAGAACAGCTCCCGGCGCGGGGTGTGGATGCTGTGGATGGAGAGCGTGCCCTCGACCCGGTACCAGGCGCGGAAGACGACGGCGAGGACGATCGCGTAGAAGATCGTCGAGGCGACGTAGGGGACGCCGAGGCCGACGTGCAGGACGTCGGCGGCCATCGTGCCGAACACCCCCACCATCGCCACCGCGAGCCAGTAGCACCACGGCACGTAGCGGTCCTTGGTGAGCTGGAGGTAGATCGCGACGGCGAAGGCGACCGCCCCGAGGACGACGGCGACCTCCGGGACCAGCGTGTGCACCAGCCAGTCCGAGGTCGACTCGCCCATCGCCGTGGTGAGCGCCTTCACCAGCCAGAACCAGGCGGTGATCTCGGGCACCTTGGAGTAGGTGTGGCGGGTCGAGGTGAATCGGGAGAGCAGGCGGTCCATTGGCGCTGGGGGACGAGGCCGCGGGGCCAAGCTAGTGAGGGCGCCTTAAGGCGGGATGAGAGCTCAGGTCGCGGTCACCGCCTCGGTCGGCAGACCGAGCTGGGCGACGCGGTGAGGCAGGTCGAGGTGGAGCCAGTGGGAGAAGTCGCTCGGCGGCGTCTCGAGGATGATCTCGGTGTAGGCGCCGGAGTCCAGCTCTTCGACGATGTCGTCGTAGGCATCGGGGCCGTTCGCCACCCTCCCGCTCACCTCGGCGCCCGCCGCGTCGCGCAGCGCCGGGATCGCCCGCGCCAGCAGGTCGTCGCCCGCGGGCGAGCGTGGATCGCCGTGGTCGAATCCGCGGTTGTCGGGGTTGGGGACCAGCACCCCGAAGCTGACCGGACCGGCCGCCGCGCGCCGCCGCACCGACTCCAGCAGGGCGGCGGTCGGAGCGACCTTGTTGAGGACGACGAGCACCGCCGGGCCGGCGCCGGGGGGCGCGGCCACCGGCCCGCTGCGGATCACGTCGCGCTTCGAGATCGCCAGGAACACGACCAGGGCGAGGATGGTCGAGAGGAAGATGACGCTGGTCAGGTTGGTGCCCAGGCCGAGGCCGCCTTCGGCGGTCGGCGAGGCGAGGTAGTCGCCGATCGAGGCGCCGAGCGGGCGGGTGAGGACGTAGGCGAGCCAGAAGGAGAGGATCGCGTTCATCCTCAGGCCGAAGTGGAGGACGGCGACCACCAGGATCGCCCCGGCGAAGATCCCGACCGCGGTCAGGTAGCCGAATTCGAGCTGCTCGGAGAGGAGGTCCCCCGCCGAGGTGCCGAGGGCGAAGGTGAAGAGGATCGCCGGCCAGTAGAAGGCCTCGCGCCTGGTGGTGACGATGGTGTGGACGGAGAGGGTGCGCTCGCTCCACCACCAGGAGGCGAACACGCAGATCAGGATCGCGGCGAAGGCGATCGTCGTCGTCTCCAGGGCGACGCCGTAGTTTTCCACCAGGTTGTCGGAGATCAGGGTGCCGACGACGCTGATCAGCACCACTGCCGACCAGTAGATCCCGGGGATGTAGCGGCGGGCGCGGAACTGGGCGACGAGCACCGCGATCAAGACCGCGCCCATGATGTAGGAGGTGTTGGCGAGGCCGAGGCCGAGGTTTTCGTTCAGGTTGTCGGCGAAGGTCTCCCCGACCGTGGTGCAGAGCACCTTGATCACCCAGAAGTAGACGGTGATCTCGGGAACCTTGTTCAGCATGCGGCGGCCAGGGCTCGGCACCGGCGGGCTGGGGACTGCCTGGGCGGAGTTCATGGCCGCCACTGTGGAGGGCGGCGGTGAGAGCGAGGTGAGAGTTCCATGGGCCGCCTCTCATCCGGCGATCCGCGCGGGAGCCACCGGGATGGCCGGGCCCCTCGCGGTCCGCCACGAGGGGCGTGCCGGCGCCCCGATCCATGCCGGCGCTCGCCGTGGCGCCGCCCTGGCATCGATCATCTAGCCTCGCGCGATGCCTTGGAGACGCCCGCACGGGGAGGAGCACCTCAGCTTTCGGTCGAACTGGTTGCGGGCTGCCGTGCTCGGCGCCAACGACGGCATCCTCTCGACCTCGAGCCTGGTCCTCGGCGTCGCCGCCTCGGGCGCGTCGCGGAGCGAGATCGTCACGGCCGGGATCGCGGGCATGGTCGCGGGCGCGGGCTCGATGGCGGCGGGCGAGTACGTCTCGGTCAGCTCCCAGCGCGACACCGAGGAGGCCGACCTGCGGATCGAGGCGCGTGAGCTGGCCGACGATCCGGAGGGGGAGCTCGCCGAGTTGGCCGGGATCTACGAGGCGCGCGGGCTGAGCGAGGGGCTCGCGGTCGAGGTCGCCACCGCCCTCAGCGCCCACGACGCGCTCGAGGCTCATGCGCGCGACGAGCTCGGCCTGCCCGAGGACCGGCGGGCGCGACCGCTGCAGGCGGCCGGCGCCTCGGCGCTCTCCTTCGCGGTCGGGGCGATCCTGCCGCTGCTCGCGATCGGGCTCTTCGGCAGCTCGGTCCGCGTCATCGCCTGCGTCGTCGTCACGATGCTCGCGCTGGGGGGCCTGGGAGCGCTCGGCGCCCGCCTCGGCGGCGCGCCCGAGGTCCCGGCGCTGGCCCGCGTCGTCTTCTGGGGCGCGGTCGCGATGGCCGCCACCTCGGCGATCGGCGCCCTCGTCGGCGCCGCCGTCTGACGCCCACCCCGCGGACCGGCCGCGCGTTTGCTGAGTTGTCCCCGTCCCGGTGGGGACAACTCAGCAAGCGCGCGGGCGCCCGGTGTGGATCTCCACGGATGGAGAGCCGCGCCGCGGTCGCGATGCTGGACGCGACGAGCGATCCGAGAGGAGGCAGACGATGGGCAGCGACGACAGAGGCTGGGAGCCGCGCAAGGTGCTGGTGGGCTACGACGGCAGTGACGGGTCGAAGGACGCGGTGGCGCTGGCGAGGGTGCTCTGCGCCGGGACCCGGGCGAGCGTCCTGCTCGTCAACGTGCTCCCCGCCGGGACGCTGCCGGTCGCCTATCGACTGCTCGGCTATGAAGAGGCGCCCGCCTGGAGGGGATTCTTCCGCGGCGCCGAGGAGGAGCTGGGCGGGATCGAGGCCGACCACCGCACCTACATCGGCGGCTCACCCGCCGAGGTGCTGAACGACCTCGCCGAAACCGAGGACGTCGACCTCGTCGTGGTCGGCTCGCCGCACCGCGGGGCGGTCGGGCGGGCGGTGCTCGGCAGCGTCGCCGAGGCGCTCCTGCACGGCGCCTCGGTCGCCGTCGTCGCCGCCCCGCGCGGCTACTCCGCCCGCCCCCACGACGGCTTCGCCCGGATCCTGGCCGGCTACGACGGCGGTGGCGAAGCGGGCGAGGCGCTGCGCCGGGCCGCGGCGCTGGCGGGCCACACGGGCCGCGAGCTGCACGTGCTCACCGTCGCCACCCTGCCCTCCGCCGTGCCGGGTGCCTTCGGCGGCACGATCCCGGCCAGCCTGCCGGACGCGACGGAGGTCGTCACCAAGGGAGTCGAGCTGCTCGGCGCCGACGTCGAGACCCGCGGCGAGGCGCTCCACGGCGACCCGGCCCACGAGCTGGCCGCGTGGTGCAACCCCGACGACCTCCTCGTCGTCGGCTCGCGCAGCTACGGCCCGCTGGCCCGCACGCTGCTCGGCTCGGTCTCCTCCACCCTGATCCGCACCGCCCCTGCCCGGTCCTGGTCATCCCCCGTCCTCGCCACCACAGCCGCCTCGGCGCCGCCGCCGCGACCGAGTCCTAGCCGCCTGGCGGGCCGGCGAGTCCTAGTCGCGCGCCGGGGCGGCGAGTCCTAGTCGCGCGGCGGGGCGGCGAGTCGTAGCCGCACGACGGGCCGGCGCGCCGGCCGCCGCGGCTAGGTCGCGGCGGCGAGGAACGCCGTGAGGTGGCGGCCGACGATCTTGCCCGCGTCGGTGCCCCAGGGCGCCGCGGCGGCGAAGGTCGAGGCTTCGCCGTGGCCGCCGGCGGGCCAGCCTTCGAGGTAGCGGGGACCGTCGCCCGTCCAGAGGACGCCGCGGAGCACGGGGTCGAACTCGGGCGGCGCCGGGTCGCCGGTCAGCTCGGCGGCGATCGCCGCGGCGACGATGTCGGCCTGCTGGGTGGCGAGGCCGCCCTGCTTGACCGGGAAGCTGGTGACGTCCCCGGCCGCGTAGAGGTGCTCGATGCCGAGCACCCGGCAGTGGCCGTCGATCCGCACGAACCCCTCGACGTCGTGGGGAACGCCGCGGATCCGCCGGCCCTCCAGCTTCGGCAGGCTGACCACGGCGTCGAACTCGCGCCGCGCCGCGGGCACCGTCTCCAGCACCCCGTGCTCGAAGCGCACCGGGTGGGCGCCGGTGACCACCTCGATCCGGCGCTCGGCGAGGAGCTCGGCGACGCCCTCGGAGGCGGCGCGGCCGAAGACCTGGAGCGGCGCGTCCTCGGGGGTGAGGACGGTCAGCTCGGCGCCCACCCCGGCGCGGTCGAGCTCGGCCCGGGCGAGCAGCGCCAGCTCGTAGAGCGGCAGCGCCCAGCCCTCGACCGTCGGCAGCGTGAAGGCGACCCGGTGGGCGGCGCCGCCGCGGACGCTCGCCATCACCTTGGCGACGTCGCGCTCGTCGGCGATGCCCCAGAAGGTGATCGCGCCGGGGACGGGCCACAGCAGCTTCCCGCCGGGGCAGACGATCAGGTCGTCGTAGGCGATCCCCTCGCCGTCGTGGGTGACGGCGAGGCGGGCGTCGCGGTCGACCGAGGCGATGCTGTCGGGCCGGTAGCGCGCCCCGGCGCGGGCGGCCAGCACGGCGAGGTCGAAGCTGGCGACGCGGGCGGCGCCGAACGGCACCCCCACCGCGTAGGGCCGGTAGACGAAGTCGCGCCGCGGCGAGCAGATCGTCACCTCGACCCGCTCGCCGAGAAGGTGGCGGAGGGCGAGCGCCGCCTCCAGCGCGGCGACGCCGCCGCCCGCGATCACCACCGCCCGCCTCATGCCGTCACCGGGCGGCCGGCGGGGGCACCGCGCGGGCCGGTCGCGCCGCCGTCCGCATCGGCGGCATCCGGCGGACCGACCCCATCCCGCGGATCTGCGCCATCCCGCGGGTCGGCGCCATCCCGCGGATCGGCGCCATCCCGCGGATCGGCGGCGTCCCGCGGTTCGGCGGCGGCGAGGCGGCCGGCGCGCAGCTCGTGGACCTCGTCGAAGGCGTCGAGGGCCGCCCGCTCGTGGGTGATCACGAGGACGCCGAGGCCGCCGGGCCGGGCCATCGCGGCGATCCGGCGCTGCAGGTCGGCGGCGCCCGCCGGGTCGAGGTGGGCGGTCGGCTCGTCGAAGACGAGGAAGCGGGCGGCGGCGAGGAAGAGGCGGGCGGCGGCGATCCGCTGGCGCTGGCCGCCGGAGACCTTGGCGCCCGCCTCGCCGACCTCGGTGTCGAGGCCGTCGGGGAGCGAGGCGAGCCACGCCCCGAGCCCGACCGCCTCCAGCGCGGCGCGGATCCCGAGGTCGCCGGCGCCGGGGCGGCCGAGGGCGACGTTGTCGCGCAGCGTGGTGGTGAAGAGGTAGGCGTCCTGCGGGGCGAGGCGGACGGCGGCGCGGACGTCGTCCCCGGCCAGCTCGGGGAGCGGCACGCCGTCGAGCTCGATCCGCCCGGCCTGCGGATCGCGGAAGCGCACCGCCAGCTCGGCCAGCGTGCTCTTCCCCGCTCCGCTCGGGCCGAGGAGGGCGACGGAGCGCCCGGCGCGAAGCTCCAGGTCGACCCCGTCGAGCACCCACGGGCCGTGGTCTTCGTAGCGGAAGCGGACGGCCGCGAAGCGGAGCGCACCGTCGGCGTGGAGCCTTGCCCGGTCCATGCCCGAGCAGGTCTCCGCGGCTGGAGGCACGGCGCGTGGGTGCGCGGGGTCGCGGACCGGCGGCTCGCGATCGAGGACCGTCTCGATCCGCCCGGCCGCGGCGGCGCAGTTTTCGATCCCCGCGGCGGCGGTGCCGAGCGGGGCGACGGCCTCGAAGGACGCCATCGCCAGCAGGGCGAGCGCCGCCAGCATCACTCCGGGCAGCGCGCCGGAGCCGACCGCCGGGACGGCGACGAGGAGGGTCGCGACCACGGTGGCGCCCGCGAGCGCCGTGAGGAGCCCGGCGGCGAGGCCGCCGGAGAGGGCGTCGCGCCGCTGCAGGGCGGCGAGCTCGGCGCCGGAGCGGTCGGCGCGCTCGATCCAGTCGGCGGCCCGGCCGGCGACCGCGATCTCGGCCGAGCCGGTGACGATCTCGACCACCTCGGTGCCGAGGGCGGCGCGGGCCGCCGCCTGGCGGCGGCCGGCGCGGCGGCTCGCCCGCCGGGTCGCCAGCGGCACCAGGACGCCGGCGGCGCTCAGCGCGAGTGCCAGGACCAGCGCCGCGGCAGGCAGGATCGCGAAGGCGACGATCACCGCGCCGAGGCCGGCGACGATCGCCACCAGCGGTGGGGCGAGGCCGCGCAGGTAGAGGTCCTGGAGCGAGTCGACATCGCCGACGAAGCGGCCGAGCAGCTCGCCGCGACCCAGCCCGGGTAGCCCGGCCGGGACCAGCGGGATCAGGCGACGGAAGATGTGGGAGCGCAGGTCGGTGAGGCTGCGGAAGGCGAGGTCGTGGGAGACGAGGCGCTCCATGTAGCGGAGCAGCGCCCGGGCGATGCCGAAGAAGCGGACCCCGACGATCGCCACCCCGAGCGCCAGGATCTCCGGCCGCTGCGCCGCGCGGCTGATCAGGTATCCCGACGTGGTCAGCAGCCCGACCGCGGCAAGCACCGCCCCCGCCCCGAGCAAGACGCTCCACGCCAACCCCCGGCGCCGCGGCGGCGCCACCCCAAGCACCCTCCGCAACCCCCTCACACCCCAACCTCCACGTTGACGGGCCGAAAAGCGCTCGTATAGTGCGCTTTTCGGCCCGTCAACATCGGGGCGGGGGTGAGGTGGGCGTGGCGGAGCTCGAGGACGCGGGTGGCGCTGCGGACGGCGGCTTCGCGGTGGGCGACGATCAGGGCGGTGCGGCCGGCGCAGAGACGGTCGATCGCGGCGACGACCTCGCGCTCGGTGGCCGCGTCGAGGTGGGCGGTCGGCTCATCGAGGAGGACCAGCGGGGCGTCGAGGAGGAAAGCGCGGGCGAGCCCGACCCGCTGGGCCTGTCCCGCCGAGAGCCGCCGCGCGTCCTCGCCGACCCTGGTCTCGAGGCCGTCGGGCAGCAGCTCCAGGACGGGCGCCAGCATCGCCTCCTGGGCGGCGCGCTCGATCTCGGCGCGGCTCGCGTCGGGCCGTCCCAGGGCGATGTTCTCGGCCACCGTGCCGGCGAAGATCGTCGGCCGCTGCGGCACCCAGGCGAGGCGCCGGCGCCAGGCGGCCGGGTCGACCTCGCGCAGGTCGACGCCGCCGCAGGCGATCGTCCCCGCCTCGGGATCGGCCAGCCGCAAGAGCAGCGAGAGGAGCGTCGACTTGCCGCCGCCGCTCGGCCCGACCAGCGCCACCGTCTCCCCCGGCTCCAGCTCCAGGTCGACGTGGTCGAGGACGCGCTCGCGACCCGGGTGGGCGAAGCTGACGCCGCGCAGGACCAGCGGCTCGGTGGACGGATCGGGCGCGCGGCGCGAGCCCGTCGCCATGACCGAGTCGGCCGCGGGACGCCGCTCGGTCCCGGGCGCCGCCGCCGCGCCCGCCGCGCCCGGCACCCCGACGACCCCCGGGCGGTCGAGCACCGCGAAGATCGCTTCCGCCGCCGCCATCGCGTCGCTCGCCGCGTGGAACTCGCTGCCGAGGCGACGCAGCGGCATGTAGACCTCGGGGGCGAGGATCAGCACGGTCAGGCCCGCGGTCAATCCCAGGCTCCCTTCCGCCAGCTGGATCCCCACCGTCGCCGCCACCAGCGCCACCCCGATCATCGCCAGCAGCTCCAGCACCAGCGCCGAGAGGAAGCCGATCCGCAGGGTCGCCATCGTCTCCCGCCGGTAGCTCTCCCCGGCCGCCGCGATCGACTCCGCCTGCGCCGCCGCCCGGCCGTTGGCGCGCAGCGTCTCCAGCCCGCCCACCAGGTCGAGGAAGCGGGAGCTGAGGCGCGCCAGCCGCTGCCAGCGCCGCCGCGTCGCCGCTTCCGCCAGCCGCCCGATCAGCACCATGAAGACCGGGATCAGCGGCGCGGTGACGGCGAGGATCGCCGCCGCCTCCCAGTCGCGCGGGAGCGTCCAGGCGAGGATCGCGATCGGCGCCAGCGCGGCCAGCACCGCCTGCGGCAGGTAGCGCGCGTAGTAGGCCTCGAGCGCGTCGACGCCGTGCACCGAGGCCGCCGCCAGCTCCCCCGAGCGCTCCTCCGACAGCGCTCCCGGCCGCACCAGCAGCAGGTGGCGCACGAGCCGCGCCCGCAGGTCGGCCATCACCCGCGCCGCGCCCGCGCGCCCCGAGGCCTCGAAGCCGAAGTCGACGGCGCCGCGCACCAGCGAGACGCCGAGCAGCGCCGCCAGCTGCGGCACCAGGTCGGCGAGCGAGGCCCCGCCGAGGAAGGCGTCGACGACGACGTGGGCGAGCAGCGTCGCCTGGGCGACGATCAGCGCCGTCGCCACCAGTCCCAGCGCCACCGTGGCGCCGAGCTGGGCCCGCGCCGCGCGGCTCGCCCGGCCGAGCCGGCGCTGGGTCGCGCGCGCCCGCGACCTAGCTGCGGGATCCAGCCGGCTCGAGCTCATCGTCCTCGCCCTCGTCCTCGTGGCGCGCCGCCAGCAGGTCGAGCGGGTTGCGGACCGCGCCGAAGTCCTCGGCCGAGACCCGCTGGCGGAACACCCAGTAGGTCCAGGCCTGGTAGACGAGCACCACCGGCACCAGGAGCGCCGCGACCACGGTCATCACGGTCAGCGTGTAGCTGGAGGAGGACGAGGCGTTCAGCGTCATGTCGAAGGCACCGCTGGTGCTGGAGACCATCGTGTGGGGGAAGAGGTCGACGAAGAGCGCGACGAAGAAGGTGACGATCGCGAGCGCGGTGGCGAGGAAGGCGCGCCCGGCGCTGCGCCGCGCCAGCGCCGCCGCGGCGAGCAGGCAGGCGGCCGAGAGCGCGGCGACGATCGCGGAGGCCACGTCGATCCCGCCGCGGTGGGAGAGCACGGTCCAGAGGAGGAAGACGATGCCGACCGCGGCGGCCGGCGCGGCCACCCGGCCGGCGATCGCCTTCGCCCGCTCGCCCAGGTCCCCCTCGGTCCGCAGGGAGAGGAAGACCGCCCCGTGGGTGAGGAACATCAGCAGCGTCGCGACGCCGCCGAGCAGCGCGTAGGGGTGGAGCAGGTCGAAGAGCGTGCCGGTGTACTCCATCCGCGCGTCGATCGGCACGCCGTGGACGATGTTCGCCCAGCCGACGCCCCAGAGCAGGGCCGGCAAGGCGCTGCCGAGGATCATCGCCCACTCCCAGCCGCGCCGCCAGCGCGCCGACTCCCCCTTGCCCCAGAACTCGAAGGAGACGTTGCGGACGATCAGCCCGACCAGGATCAGGAAGAGCGCCAGGTAGAAGCCGGAGAAGAGGGTCGCGTACCACTGCGGGAAGGCGGCGAAGGTGGCACCGCCGGCGACGATCAGCCAGACCTCGTTGCCGTCCCAGACCGGGCCGATGGTGTGCAGCACGGCGCGCTTCTCGGCGTCGTCGCGGCCCACCGCGCGGATCAGCATGCCGACGCCGAAGTCGAACCCCTCGAGCACGAAGTAGCCGAGCCAGAGGATCGAGATGAGGACGAACCAGACGACCTGGAGGGTGGTGTAGTCGGGCATCGGCGGGCGGCTCCTTTCAGTAGGCGAGGGCCAGCTCCTGGCCCGGGTCTTCGGCCTTGCCGGCCTCGACCGGCCCCTTCTTGACCGCCTTCAGGAAGACGCGCGCGGCGATCGCCGCCAGCACCCCGTAGAGCAGGGTGAAGCCGAGCAGGGTGATCCAGACCTCGGCGGCGCCGACGGTCGGCGAGTTGGCGACGTCGGTCTTCAGGAGGCCGAAGACGACCCAGGGCTGGCGGCCCATCTCGGTGAAGATCCAGCCGCAGGAGCTGGCGAGGAAGGGCAGGGCGGCGAAGGGGACGGCGAGGCGCAGGAACCACTTCGAGTCGCGCAGCGTCCCCTTCCGCAGCAGCCACCAGCCCCAGGCGGCGAAGCCCAGCATCGCGAAGGCGCAGCCGAGCATCCCGCGCCAGCTCCAGTAGGCGACGGCGACGATCGGCGTGTAGTTCCCCGGGCCGAACTTCCGCTGGTATTCGCGGTTGATGTCGTTGATGCCGCGGATTTCCCCCTGCGGGTAGCCGGTGGTGATCCAGCTGAGCAGGTTGGGGATCTGGACGTTGCGGTTCAGCCCTTCCGGGTTGGACTTGAAGTCCCCGGTGGCGAAGAGCGAGAGCCCGGCGCCCTTCTCGGTGTTGAAGACGGCGTCGGCGGCGGCCATCTTCATCGGCTGCTGCTCGGTCATCAGGATGCCGTCGAAGTGGCCGACGACGATCGTCGCGACCGCGGCGAGGGTGACCATCGGCACCGCGATCCGCATCGTGCCGCCGAAGACCGCGGTCTCGCGGCCCTGGCGCACGTTCCAGGCCGAGACGGCGATCAACACCATGCCGGCGGTGAGGACGGCGGCGAGCATGGTGTGGGCGAAGGCGTAGAGCGCGGTGTTGTTGAAGAGGACCGAGGCGATGTTGGTCAGCTCGGCTTTGCCGTCCGCCATCCGGTAGCCGACCGGGTGCTGCATCCAGGAGTTGGCGGCGAGGATGAAGTAGGCCGAGAGCGCGGTCGAGCCGGCCACCGCCCAGGCGCAGGCGAGGTGGACCTTCTTCGAGAGTCGGCCCCAGCCGAAGATCCAGAGGCCGAGGAAGGTCGACTCGACGAAGAAGGCGGCGAGCCCCTCCATCGCCAGCGGGGCGCCGAAGATGTCGCCGACGAAGCGCGAGTAGTTCGACCAGTTCATGCCGAACTGGAACTCCTGCACGAGCCCGGTGGCGACCCCGAGGGCGAAGGAGATCAGCATCAGCTTGCCCCAGAAGCGCGTCGCCCGCAGCCAGTGCTCCTCGCCGGTGCGGTGCCACTTGGTCTGGAAGATGGCGACGGAGAGGGCGAGCCCGATCGTCAGCGGGACGAAGATGAAGTGGTAGAGCGTGGTGATCCCGAACTGCCAGCGGGCGAGTTCCAGTGCCGTCATCGAGGCCACGCTATGAACGCCCGGCGCGACCTCCATCCGGGAAAGCCCACAAGCCCCCGTGTGGCCCCGACCCGCGCCGCCCACCCGCCCGCACCGCGGTGCGTTCGCAGAAATCACCGCATAGCGGTGATTTCTGCGAACGCAACCGGCCGGACCGGTGGGAAAGTGGCGCGAGCGCCGGGTCAGTCGACGAGGCCGCGCTCGAGCGCGTAGCGGGTCAGCTCGGGGCGGGTGGTGAGGCCGAGCTTCTGCTGGACGTGGGAGCGGTGGGTCTCGACCGTGCGGACGCTGAGCCCGAGCTGCTCCCCGATCTCGCGGTTGGTGTGGCCGAGCGCCATCAGCCGGAGGACCTCGCTCTCGCGCGGCGAGAGCTCCCGCGCGTCGGCGCCGGGGTCCTCGTGCGAGAGCCCCGCCGCGACGGCCGCGGTCAGGTAGCGCTCCCCCGCCGCGGCGGCATGGATCGCCTCGACCAGCTCCAGGTGCGCCGCGTCCTTGAAGAGATACCCGAGCGCCCCCGCCGCGAGCGCCTGCCGCGCCAGCCCCACGTCGCGCTCCATCGTCAGCAGCACGATGCCGGTCCCGGGCGATCGCTCCCGCAGCTCCCCCACCGCGTCGATCCCGAGCCCGTCCGGCATGTTCACGTCGAGCACCACCACCTCGGGCGCCACCGCGGCGACCACCTCCTTCACCTCGGCGACGGTCCCGGCCTCCCCCACTACCTCGATCTCCGGCCGGCCCTCCAGCAGCGCCCGCAAAGCTCCGCGCACTACCGCGTGATCGTCCGCCAACACCACGCCGATCTTCCCGTCCGCGCCCACTCCGACGCAGCGTAGCGACGAGCCGGGGAACCCCTTCTCTCACGACGGCAGGGAGGTTCGTTCAGGGGTCCCCCGGCTCGTCGCCTCGCATCCGTCACCTCACAAGGTTGTGGCCCCATACGGATGCTCCTGACTCCCGCCGTCCCTACCGTGACCTCATGACGGAGGAGTCGCGCCCGCACCGCATCGACGTCGGCATCGACGGCAGCCGGGAGGCCGCCGCGGCGCTGAGGACGGCGGCCGGCCTGGCGCGCTCGCTCGGCTGGGACCTGCGCCTGGTGGCCGTCGCCGAGCTCCGCTTCGACCTCGCCGGTCATCCCCGCCCCTCGGATCCGGCCGAGCTCGACCGTCTCGGCCGCCACCTCGCCCACGCCGTCGACGACCTCGAAGGCCTGAGCGTCGAGACCGAGCTGCGCGAAGGCCTGCCCGACCAGATCATCCAGGGCCTGGCGAGCGAATCCGACCTTCTGATCCTCGGCTCCCGCGCCGCCTACGCCGAGCCCGGCCGCACTTCCCTGGGCAGCATCGCCGAGCGCATCATGCGCGGCGCCCCCTGCCCCGTCCTCGTCGCCCCGGCTCCCTGAGGGTCGGCCTCGGCCGGGCCCCGCCCGTCGCTACGCTGAGCCGATGCCGAGCCCGGCCGCGGCCCAGATCTCCGTGGTCCTCGCCGACGACCACAACGTGATCCGCGCCGGCCTCCGCGCCCTCCTGGAAGCCGAGCCGGACCTCCGCGTGATCGGCGAGGCCGCCGACGCCCCGGCGGCGGCGAGGCTGGCCGCGGACCGCCGCCCCGACGTCCTCGTGCTCGACCTGCAGATGCCCGGCGCCGACCCACGCCACGACATCCCGCGGCTGCGCGAGGATCTGCCCGACACCGCGATCGTCGTCCTCACCATGCAGAGCGACCCGCGCGTCGCCCGCGATCTGCTGCGCGCCGGGGCCGCGGGCTTCGTCCTCAAGCAGGCCGCCGAGCGCAACCTCGGCGAGGCGATCCGGACCGCCGCCGCGGGCGGCTCCTACGTCGACCCCCAGCTCGGCGGCGCGATGGCGAAGCTGGAGGCCGATCCGCTGGAGTCGCTGAGCCAGCGCGAGCTGGAGCTCCTGCGCCTGATCGCCCTCGGCCACACCAACCGCGAGATCGGCGAGCAGCTCTTCCTCAGCGTGCGAGCGATCGAGGTGAACCGGGCCAAACTCCTGGAGAAGATCGGCGTCTCGACGCGTCCCGAACTGGTCCGCTTCGCGATCGCCAACCGAGTGATCGAGCCCGGCGCATAGACCCCCGAAAGGACCCCCCCTCCCGGCGGCGACCCGGGCAGGCTGAGGCCGTCGCCGGGAGGGCCGGGTCTCGGGGAGACGTCGAGGGACGGGCATGGGACGGGCGAGGGTCCGGACAACCCGCCACCCCCGGTGAGTTCGCACTTATCACCGCTATGCGGCGATAAGTGCGAACTCACGGGCCCGCCCGGCGCCGGGCGTGACG
>Ga0335075_10005043_pt1 | contig 20554 bp, 20 predicted proteins | sample Lox_Sample_24_FD_206723 | JGI IMG/M metagenome (GOLD analysis project Ga0335075, IMG submission 206723) | Soil microbial communities from Loxahatchee National Wildlife Refuge, Florida, United States - Lox_Sample_2.4 | ecosystem: Environmental > Terrestrial > Soil > Wetlands | place: USA...
ACGCCGAACGCCGCTACCTGACCTGTGATGCCACGTGTGAAGTCTGGTTCGAACGTCACGGCGAGCCCATTGGCGCCGGCCGTGCGACGCGGCTGATCAGCCGGCGGCTTCGCCGCGCACTCGAGCACCGCCAGCGCAGGTGCGCGGTACCCGGCTGTGATGCCACCCGTGGGCTGCACGCCCATCACATCCGGCACTGGGAAGACGGCGGCCCCACCGAGTTGGCCAAGCTTACATTTTGTTAAACTACCCCCATGATGAAGACGAAAACCCCTGTCAAGCGGGCGGTGCAATCCGCGGCGATCTACGCCCGTATCTCGGCGGATGTGGAGGGTAAATCCCTTGGGGTGCAACGTCAATTGGAGGATTGCCGCAAGCTGGCTGCTGATCGGGGTTGGCCGGTGGGCCGGGAGTACGTCGATAACGACGTGTCGGCGTACTCGGGTAAGCCGCGCGCGCAGTATGCGCGGATGCTGGCTGACCTGGAATCCGGCGCTCGGGATGCGGTGATCGTTTATAACCTGGATCGGTTGCATCGACGCCCGGCCGAATTGGAGGACTTCGTTACCTTGTGTGAGCGGGTCGGGGTGTCGCAGGTGGCGACGGTGACCGCCGATATCGACTTGGGCAACGACGACGGGTTGTTTATGGCGCGGATTTTCGCCGCGTTCGCCGCTAAGGAGTCGGGGCGCAAGTCGGCGCGCATCCGGCGCAAGATGCTGCAAAACGCCGAGCGGGGGTTGCCGCACGGCTCGGCGCGCCCGTTCGGGTATGAGTCCGACAAGATCACCCTGCGGCCCGATGAGGCGGCGGTGGTGCGGCAGATGGTGGATCGCTATTTGGCGGGCCAGTCGCTGTTGTCGTTGACGGTCTGGCTCAACGAGTCCGGTGTGGCCCCGGCGGTGGCGGAGTCGTGGCAGACCCAGGCGGTACGCCAAATCCTGTGTTCGGGTCGTATCGCGGGCCTGCGCGAGCACCAGGGTCAGGTGATCGGTGCGGCGGTGTGGCCGGCGATCATCACGCCCGCCGAGCGAGATCGGGTGCTGGCCCGCGTCGCTGCCCGGGCGGTGACCAAGACGCGGGCGGCGCGCACGTATCTGCTCTCGGGGATGCTGCGGTGCGGACGCTGCGGCAACCGGCTGTATTCCCAAGCGCGCCATGTGAACCCGAATCATCGGGTGCGCCGCTACGTGTGCTTGAGCGGCCCCGATCATGGCGGGTGCGGCCGGCTGACGGTGGTGGCCGAGCCCGTCGAGGCGTTGTTGACCGGCGCGGTGTTGGCCCGGCTGGACTCCCCGCACCTGGCCGAGGCGCTGGCCGGAAAGTCCAGCCCTGATGCTGATGTTGCCGCGCTGGCCGCCGCCGTGGAGGCCGATCAGGTGCGACTGGATGAGTTGGCCGGGTTGTATGCCGAGGGCAGCGTTTCGGCGCGGGAGTGGATCACCGCCCGCGACCCGATCACCGCACGAATTGCGCAGGCCCGCCGGGAGATCGCCGAGGCGACCGACACCAGCGCGGTCTATGAGTTGGCGGGCACGGGCGGGGCGCTGCGCGGGCAGTGGGACGGGCTGGAACTCGCACGCCGGCAGGCCATTATCAAATCCGTGTTGGATCACGCGGTGATCGCTCCGGGCAGCCCCGGCGCACGCAGCCTGGACATTAGCCGGGTCCAGCCAGAGTGGCGGATTTAGCCACCCTGGGCAGGGCACCGTCTACTTTCGGTCGGCATGGGCACCGTGTCGACCGGCGGTGTGGGCCGCCTTCTCCTGGCGGGCGCCGAAGTGTTTGTCGGCGCTGCTGAGCTGTCAAGGCTCGAACCTCGGTTCGACCGGATGCGGCTTCGGCCTTGACAGCTCAGCAGCCCAGACACCGGGGATGCCCTTGTCGTCAGGGGAAAAGGTTGTGTGACAGAGACTTTCACGTGGGCCTTAGCGCAGTAGGGTTGCGATAGCGGCCAGCGCGGTGGGGTCGGTGATGATGACCGGCACATCTTGGCGTTGACAGGATGCGGTCAGCCACGTCATGAACTCGTCGCGGCCTGTTCCGTCCGGGTGGCCATTGTGGCGGTAACTCGGAACGTTCTGTGCAGCAGCGCTTTTGCGTTCCGACACGGTGGGTTCTGCGGAGGTGGTCATGGGCTGGCCCCGCTGGGCTCGGGTGCTTCCAGGCGGGCCAGGTAGCGATGTTGGCGGGCGTGGTGGGCGGCGGTGTGCACGAGGAGGCGTTCGCCGTCGTTGGCGTGCCCGGCGCCCAGGATGCGCCAGTCGCCCAGTCCGCTTGCAGCGTGGGTGTCGTCTTGTTGCTGTTTGCGCGAATCACATTGTGGTCCTGCACCTTCGGGTTGATCGGTGCGGTTGATGCGCCAGTGGTGCCGCGCGGCTCGCAGCGCGGTCATCGTGACCGAATACCGGCGTGATTTGGTGGTGATGTGCCCGCGATAGCCCAGAGTGTGCAGCCAGCCGGCCATCGCGGCGTGACCCGGTGATGCCGCCAGCGTGGCCAACGTGGACAGGATGCGGCGGGTATGGGCCGCGATGTCCAACTCGGCGATGGCCGCTGGGCTGATGCGCCGCGCGGCGATACCGAACTCGGCGACCGACTTGGTGGTGTATTTCGCCAGATACGCCGCGACACGGCGCGCCAATCCCGGTTTCCCGGTTTCGTCGGCGGCGGTCAGCGGCTGGGTGTCGATCTGCTCGCCGAACCGCAGGATACGACCCTCGGACTCCGAGGACGGGCCAGCGGGGCTATTCAGAGCCACGGGAAGCCGGACCTTGCTGGCGGCCTGGCGCACCAGCGCGGCCAGCTCGATTGTCGACACCCCACGCTCCGATGGGCCGGTGGCGCTGTCGTCGTCGGTGGGGTCGAGCCGGATCACGGTGTGGTAATGGATGACGGCGCGGCGCTGGTATTCGGCGACTTTGACGAACGACACCCGCAGCACGCTGGGGTCGACGCCGATGCGGCGCAGGTGGGATGTCACGGCGCGGCGCAGTCCGATGGTGAAGCGCCGCCACAATTCCGGCGCATGCCAGTTGAACAACACATGCCCGGTGTAGTCATAGCAGTCCGGGCACAGCGGCTGCCCGACCTGCGGGTCATCGCCGCGGTGAATAGCGCTGCACCACAACGGTTTCCCATGCCGGCAGTACGTCTTGTTACCGCTGGCCGGGTGGCACGCTGTGTCAGCCTGGCCATGACTGGCGGTATGCACCGCCCCGAAGCTCGGCGCGGTCAGCGTGGCGAACACTTGCGGGCGCTCAGCGGTGGCCTCGGGCATGCCATGATGCCCGCCCTGGGCGCCGGCGTGGATCAGCTGCCAGGTGTCGGCGGCATACAAATCGGAGCAGGACGGGCAGATCGCGGCGCGGCGGTTGCCGCAGCGGATCAACACCGCCACCCGCCGGTTCTGGTCGGGATCAAACGCGCTGGCCTGGATCGGGTTGGCGCAAAACCCCACCGAGGCGCAGCGCTGCCACCACGCCTGGTAGCCCGGTGAGGCGGCGCGGCGGATCGCCTCCTCGACGGCCGCCGAGCCCGGCGCCAGCCAGTCGGCAAGTGTGGTCGGGGCCGGTGCCAGCATCGTTACCGGCCTTGGTGAGCGCGATGGGCTGGTGGGGTGAAATTGGCGGCCAGCCAGGCGATGTCGGTGTCGGTGACATGAAACGCCCGCACCCGCGCGATGGCGGTGTTGCCTTCGGTGAGCACATAACCCACCCCCGGGGTGGTGTCGGGGATGTCTTCGCAGCGCGCGCCTTGTTGATGGGCCGCGGTGGACAGGATCATCGCGGTTTGGGTGGCCTCGGTCATCCGCAGCCCGACCCGGACCGGGAACAGTTGGCGCAGCGCCACCACGTCTTTGGAGGGGTCTTGCACGGCGGCGACCACCGATACTCCGACGGCTCGGCCTTGGGCCAGCCACAACCCGAGGAGTTGGTCGACTTCGGCGCGTTGTTTGCGGTCGGCGTAGGCGGTCAGGGTGGCCAGCTCGTCGACCAGCAACACGATATGGGGTTCGGTACGGCTGGGCCGATGACAGCGGGTGGTGCCGCGCAAGCGCTGGGCGCGCTCCAGCATGGTCGTCGTGGTCTCGCGCAGCACGGCCAGGATGGAGTCGGGGTCGTAGGCGAAGCGGTCGAACAGTGGTGCGCCGGCGGCGAATTCCATGCCGCCTTTGGGGTCCAGGCAGCGCACCGCGATCAGCCCGGCCTTGATGCCCGGCGCCAGTCCGGCTACCAGTGACCACAGCACTGAGCCTTTCCCGGCGCCGGTGGCCCCGCCGATGAGGATGTGGCGCCCGGCCACCGGCAGCAGCCACGGGCTGCCCTGTTCGGTGACACCGACGGGCACATTGGCCAGGCGCACCACCGGGCTGGCCGGCTCGGGCCGGGCGAGCGGGATCGGGGCGGCCAGAGCGTCGTGGTGACGCACCCGCAGCACAATGTCGCGGCCCCGCCCCACCTCGACCCGGCCCGCTTGGATAGCCACGCTCTGCGCGCCGAACGCCGCGGCCAGCCCGTCGACTTGGGCCTGCCAGGTTTTGAGCGATTGGCCCACCAGCAGCCGCACCACCAGCGTGTCGACCGCCGCGTCGATGCGCAGCGCCCGCAACTCCGGCACCAGCGGATCGGCATCGGGCTTGCCCCGCGGGACGATCGTCAGACCGTGGCGTTCGCAGATGGTGCGCCAGCGGCGCCGATACACCAGATGAGCGCGCCGGTAGTTGGCGACGGGGCCTCCGATGAGGTGCTGGTAGGAGTCCGGCCAGCCCAGCCGCCAGGCCCACACACCCGCCGCGCACACCGCGGACAGCACACAGGCCACGCGCAGGCCGGCCAGCATGCCGGTGACGACAAATATGGTCAGCAGGGCGGCGGTGTCGGGCCAGCGCAGCGCGAACCGGAATATCCCGAGGCTGGTGACCTTGACTACATCGACCAGCAGCTCGCCGACCCAATCCTCATCAGATGAGTTCTTGCCCTTGCCCTTGTCGTTTGATGTCATGATCGGTGCCCGTCTTTCGTGGTGGTTGGTCACCGGGGCGGGGCGCGAAGCCTGACCGGGCGCCGCGCCCCTGCAACCGGGGTCAATTACTTCGTGGTGCGAGCCGTCTCGCCGGTCGCGGCGGCGGCCGTAGCCGGGGTGATGGCGTCAGCGCGAAACGCCACGCCGTTGCGATCACCCTGGCTCCACGGGATCGCCACCAACCCAGACACCGAGACAGGTTGTGCCACGGTGAGTTTCGGATCGCCGGCGACCGTGACGGTGAGGACTTCGCCGCCGCTGTCATCGAGTGCGAGCAGCTGCACCGCATAAAGCGGCAGCCCGGTAGCGGAATCGGTCTTCGGGCTTGCGGTCTCGAAGTTCAGACGTGGTTCCGCTGCGCGGGTCACGCTGAACCGGGTCGCCGTTGTGTCAAGTTTCAAACGCATGTCACACCTTCCATGGGTTGTTGTCATGTACTGCCGTGCAACGGCTTTCGCTGCACACAATCACTACAACCCAGGCGCACGGACACGTCGACCCCACGGCATGGACACCTGCGGCCACAAGTGGACAGATAGGGACATCAGCTGGACACGCGACCCAAAGGCGGCGTCGACAGCTCTCAAACGCGCCCTATCCCGTGGTCGCGTTCGCTACTGTGAACGCCTCGGTTCGCCGACCATGAAATGGAGAAACACGCAGGAGTCATGACAGCGTCGAAGTCCATCCGCGACCCCGCATCGGGTGCCAGGCTCGCCGATGCCCTCGCCGCCAAGCAGATCACTCATTCAAAGCTTGCCCGACAGGCCGAAGTGTCGATCAAGTCGATCCGGCGATGGCTAGCCGGCGACCCGATCATTCGAGGAAACGCGTATGCCGTCGCGAAAGTGATTGAGGTCGAGGCATGGGCCATCTGGCCCGATTTAGGGCCAACCGGCGCCTTGAGCGACCAACCAACCGCTGATAACGAACCAGAACCGGCGCTGTCGGTCGCCGATCACGGCATCACCGACGTCTTTGTGTCCCGCGCCGAGCTCATCCGCGGATATCCGCCCGCCGAAATCCTGGCCGAGGCGGCCCGCGTGCGCGTGATGGGCCTGTCGCTGAATCTGATTGCGCAGTCGGTGTCCGACCGGCAGCTTCGCGCCGCCATCAGCGGTGGCACCGAACTGCAATGCCTGTTCCTTGAGCCCTATAGCCGCTACGCCAGCGACCGGGAAGCCGAAGAGGGACACGCCCACGGCGCGTTGTCGCAACTGACCGCCACCAATATCGACACCCTCAAACGCGCCCGACGCCACTTGCCCGCCGAACAAGCGCACCAACTCCAGCTGCGTACCTACCACGCGCCCATTCGGTTCAATATCATGATCATCGACGAGTCGCTGGGCGTCGTGCAGTTTTATCTACCGGCGTCTCGCGGCACCGAGTCACCTGCGCTGGTGCTTCGACCCACTACCGCCCTGCCGGACTTGTTCAGCGAATTCAGCATGGTCTTTGACGACACCTGGGCCACCGGGAAAGAGGTGTAGCAGACTGGCTACTCGGATGCTCGACCACAACGAACTCGACCACTACCTCGCGGTCGCATTGGCCGCGGTCACTATCGGTGCCCAAACGCTTTCAGACGCGCACGGACCGGGCCGGATCACCGATAAAACCGACCGCAACCTCGTCACCGACAGCGACACGCGAATTCAACAGGTGGTGTTACGGCACCTGTCCGAGGCAACGCCGGGCGCGGTGTTTCTAGGTGAAGAAAACACCGACGCAGACCCCGCACACCGTGACTTGACACCGATCGCCGTCGCAGAATTTCCCGACGCCGAACTCGTCTGGGTACTCGACCCCATCGACGGCACCAGCAACTATGTCCACGGCATCCCGCTACACGCAATCTCGTTGGCGCTCACCCATTTTGGCGTCCCCATCGTTGCCGTCACCCACATCCCTTCCCTCGGCTGGACCTACCACGCCACACAAGGCCGTGGCGCCTTCAACAACAACCAGCCCGTTCACGCACGCACTACCACCGATCTGCGCCATGCCATCGTCAGCATCAGCGACTACGCCACCGGTCCCGAGGCCGAAACGAAAAACCCGCGGCGCCTAGCCATCACGCAGGCCCTCATTCCCGCCGTCGAGCGAATCCGCATGTTTGGGGCCGCCAGCATTGACCTCGCCTTCCTCGCCGGTGGCCTCACCGATGCCGCGATCCTGGACACCAACAAACCCTGGGACACCGCCGCCGGCGTGCTCCTAGCCCGCGAAGCCGGCGCCACCGTCACCGACCTCACCGGAAACCCACACACCGCCACCGCCGCCAGCACGCTCGCCGCAGCCCCGCTCATCGCCGCACAACTCGCACAGCTCACCACCCAAGCGAGCTAAAGCCGCATCCCGTGGTCGGCTACCTCCGGGCTCCGCTGCGCTCCCTTCGCTGCCGTCCGCTGCGCTCCCGTCCGCGCCGGTCGCTGCACTGCGCCCTGCGTCCGCCGACCACCAAACAACCAGCCCGCTCCAGCGACCGCCCGGACCAGCACGACAATTAGCGCGACAGCGCTCGCTGCTATCAACGGAGGCAAAGCGCCCCCGGCGACCGGCGCCGACGCAGACCGGGACCGCGGAGAAACCACCCCTGACCTGCGGTGTGATAACTTTCTTCACTTATATCAAGAGGGTTCGCGTGCCGCGCCCCAGGGCTGTTCCCCTTCACAGGACCCCACACTCCCGTGGCCGGGGGACGGGCCACCCTCGTTGGTCTGCGAGGTTCCTTCCCCGGTCACGGGTTACTACAACGTGAAAGCTATTGAACAGCAACGCTTGATGCAATGACCGGGCGCGGTCAGCGGACCTGAAAGTGGCAGTCCACCTCGGTGCGGCGACCAGTGCTGCCGGGACGAAAAGCATCTGTCTGGCGACGTTCGATCGGACTGACGTCAGTAGAGCGAAGTTGTGTTCGCCGTCCAGTAAAAGATGACGTGCCTTCCAGGCCATCCCGAAGTTCCTCGGAACTCAGCCCAAGGCCGGCGATCCGAATGACGATGTGCCCACCCGGTTCGAGGAGATAGCCGACCGTACGCCATAGGTCCGCGATGAGTCGCCAGTAAGCGTCGCGCGTGGTCAATCGGTCGTCACGGGATACGACGTTTCTCTTCGGTTGGGTCGGGCCGCCGAGAAACCAGAGTCGCAGCCACTGGTCTTCCTCAAACGAGGTCGTATCCAGGTAAGGCGGCGATGTGACGATGAGTTTGACCTTGCCTGCCCGTGTCCGGTGCGGAAGCTCGCGCATATCGCCGAGCAGAATGGTCGCCTTCCGTCGCGGTCTGCCGGTGGCGTAGCGGAACTCAACAGCCCGGCGTAGAACGGCAAAGGTGTCGCGTTGGGGCGGCTCGGTCAGATTGTGCGTGTTCCAAAAGCGAACCGAGTACGCCGGTTTGGTGCTGATGGTCCGGGGCATTTGATTGCTGAGGTAGCGGCTTGAGCTGCTCTCGCCGTGGAGGGCGCCGAGCGTTAGGGCGGCAATCATGCAATCAGTGTCCGAGGCCATGGGTGCGAGATTGTCTCGTAGATAACGAAGTTCGCGAAGTGTCGAGGCGGCGAACGCAAGCCGGAAGAATTCAGTCGATGACCCGGCGTCGTATAGGTCGGCCTTGCCGCGTCGTTTGCGCTGGTTGTTGTATGACACCTCTAGCTCGTCGAGCCGCGCAGTGACCGCGGCCGCGGTGGGTGAGTTCGTCTTCGCGCGACTGAGGACGTACGCGACCGGATTGACATCCCCTGCCAGGGCGGCGCGGCCAAGCAAGAGCGACTGGAAGGCCGTAGTTCCGCGTCCGCTGAACGGATCGGCCACAAGCTCGCCAGGGCAGCTAAGCCGGGACACCCAGTGATCGACAAAGGCCTCCGGGAACATCGCGAAGTAGGGGCAGATGGAGTGGAAGCGGTGTCTCATCGCAGTCGCTCGTTGATGACGTAGGTACTCCAGGCGGTCACGCGGTCCCGGAGATCTTTGTCAAGGGTCGCGGCGTGCGCAGTAAGCCGGCACCGATCGAAAATCACGCCAGCGTTCGTAGTGTGGTGGTCCCACTCAGACCCGTTGATGCGGTGCGGGACAAAGAATAAACGCACCGGGTCCACCGGTAGCGGATCAAGGAGCCAGAGTTTGCACCACGCGGTGGACTGCAGTTCACTGACTTTGTCTTTCCAATTACCGCCGGTTGCGCACTGGCCGAAACCAATTACCTTGCCGCTTCGCCCATCTGGCATCGGCACCCAGGCAACGAGGTCAAGCTTCGCGTCCTTTTGTGCACTAGTTTGGGGTCGATCCCGCGGGCCAATGCCTTCCCCGAGCTTGCTGCACAAGTCCTCAACCGCGGCCTTGAATCCGGCTGGTGTGACCCGCCGTGGGAAGCCGAAATTGTAAATTTCGGCCCCGGTTCGATCACCTCCGAAGTAGTTCTTGGCGGCGACGGCGGCGACGTCTTCAAACAAGCTTGCCCCGTTGATGTCAGATGGCCCTGCGTCTTCTCCATACTTGCTGAGCAGAAGGAGGTAGGTGTATGTGCTGCGTATCGCCGTCCGGGCGGCGACTAGTGCCTGACCCTCGAACGTGAACGGGTAGTTGCCCCTTTTTCCCACCGCCTCTCCGCGATCTTCTGCGAGCGACATTGCCGACTCGGCAACGCTTTGTGCTTGTTCGGAACCTCGGTCAACTAGACGTTCCTCTGGCAGCTCCTCGGTGGAACTCGTTGTGCGCAACGCACTGATGAGATCTTCAATCGACGCCTGGCGGTCGCTGTCGGCCAGGGCGACAAGTTCAAGCCAGTCGGCGTGTGCTTCGGTGTTGGTCGTAGCGGCGGGCGGGGGCAGGTTGACTGTTGCGGCGGTCATTCAGCAGTGCTCTGCCGGCGGGACCGACGCTCCCCGGTTTGCGCCTTCCGGAGGTCATCTAAAACGGCGTCCGCAAGGTCAGCGATATCGTCGGCAAGAGTGACTAAATCACTTTGGCCGTCGTATCCGGTCAATACGCGTCCGCGGGCAGTCTGCAACGAATCCTTCGCGCTAACCAATGCCTCGCGCAGCAGTTGCGAATCACCTTTGCTGATGTCTTCGCTAACCCGCAGCGGCAGACCTTTGCGGAGAGCCGCTATACCGTTGCGGTCGCGTAGAATTCCGTCCAGTATGCGTAGATCAGGGTTCTGACTCTGCACCAGTGGCGGCTTGTTCCGGCTTTTGCTGCCGAAGAGCCAGACGCATAGTTCACCCAGCTCAGGAAGCTTGCTTTTTAGGATCGGCCGTTTCGACTCGTCCGTTGTTGGGCGGACACCAACGAAGCTCTGAATCCCGCTGTAGTCCAAGCCGGTAAAGAGATGGGAGAACGAGAAGTGCTCTTTGTACCGATCGCTGCGCTGCCACACGTCGGCTTCCTCAGCCTGCTCAATGACCATGAGCGACCTGTAGAACCTCTGAACAGTTGAGTGTTGGTCGCCAATTCGACGGGCGATTTCATCGAGTGGCACGCCTAGGTCGTTGTGCACCCAGGCGATGTACGAGGCCTTGCTGGCGGACCGCCATGCTTGTGGGCCGTTGACATGCTTGAAGCCGACGTACTGCCACAGGTCGGACCGGGAGGCATGCATTGCCGGTACGAATTCCAGCTTTTCTCGCGCTGTCTTGGCGATTTTTGGGAGCACGCCCGCTGGCGGTGTGAGTTCCCCAATGAGGGCTTTGACCGCCGCAAGTCGACGGTTGCCCTCGATGACAACCGGATGACCGCCCTCAGTCGCCACGAACATCGGCTCGTACTCGAAATAACCATTCGCGGCAATCGATGCCGCGACCTCGCTTACCGCGAAATCCCGCCATAGCGTGTCGAAAATCTGCTGCTGGGTCAGATCCTCGCCCTCTTCGCCGCGCAGTCGCGGGTTCTGGGTATCGAATTGCAGAGATCGGACAGCAATTTGTTCGATCTGCGGCTGAGAGGTGGTCGGTGCCGTCATGACTGTTTCTCCCCTGATTCCCGCTGATCGAGCCAGGCGATGAGGGCGGATTGGGCGCACTCCTGCACTGACGTACCATGCTCCGCGGCATAGACCCGCAGCCGCTTTCGGAGGTCGGCAGGCACCCGGACCGTCAGCGACACAGTATCGGCTTCCGAAGTGGTCATGCCACTACCCAGATAGCCCGCATGAAAGCATGTAAGCACAATGGCATAGTTGCAGAGTCATGTGACACAAACACGCGGGTCGGCACGGGTTGTGCACCCCGCGGCCGCCGTACCTGGCCCTACCCTCCTGTGGGCTACCTGGACGACGATTCAGACCTGATGGAGATGACGCTGGACGCGTCCGGCAGTGCCCTTCGCGTCACAGAATGCGTGGTGGCGCTGTTCGAGGCACAGTCGGCCGGCGCGAGCCCGAACCCGACTCGAACGCGGAACTACCGGGCCTGCCATGGAATCTGTTGCGGCACAGCAAGGGCTACCGCTATATCGATGGATGCGACGGCGTTGCGGGTCACCGATCTGGGCCGGAATCGCCCGCATCGTCGACTCCGGACGCACGTGCTGTGGGGGCTGGTCGCCGCCACCACCCCGGCGCGGCAGCTCTGGGCCGAGGAACTCGCCGCCGCGCTGTCGGCGGTCTAGGCATGTCGGCCTTCCGACTTGCGCCACGGTTGCGGCCGCGGGCGCACGAGCATACAAGACACCCTCCGGTAGCTGATCGACGCAGCTAATGCACAGTGCCATGATCACAATGCTCTACCGGGTAAGCCTTTCTTTCAGCAAACTCATTACCGCGACAGTAACGTGTTCCAGAATCGGCGCGGCGATACTTTCGGCCTGAACTATCCCGACGGCGCGGCACATTAGCTGCGGCAGCGTTCTGGTCGAGGTAACCAGCAACTTTCGGCCTGCCGCTGATTGCGGGCCAGCGGAGCTGCGCCGCGAATCAGAAAGCACTGTGCAAAAAGCCGACGGTCCTCAGGCCTATCTCAGGTAGCTTTTGGCCCTGTCTTAGCCGACACCGACCGAGGAGGCACTGTGCGCCTGTTACGCAGCACCACCGCAGGCTTTACCCGGGCCTCGGCGTCGTTTGGCTCAGCCACGGCATTGAGCGCATCGATTCATCACAGCGAAGGGACAGCATCCATGGCTCTCACCACGACATCCCCGCGTAGTCGCGCAACTGTGCGCGCCCAGGCCGGGGGGGGGCGTCTCCCTGCCTAACTAAGCTTCGCCCCTTCGCGATCGCCGGTGCCGCTCTTGTCGGCGCCGGCCTTGTTGTATTTACCCCCGGCCCGAGTTCGCCCCACCTGCCCGACCTTCAGACGCGCGATGTCGCCTTGACCTCCGGCGATGATCTCCTGACGCCGTGGATTGACCAGTTCAACACCGCCTCGGAGAACGCCACGACGCTGCTCAACAACTTCGCGTTGGCCCCCGGTGTGGGGTTGCAACAGATGATCGCCAACTGGTCGGGTTTCCTGCAGGACTTCTTCAACGACCCGACAAGCAGCACGCTCACCAGCATTGGCAGCGAGATGCAGCAGAACCTGGCAGACGTGTTGCATGCCTACACGGTGCAGGACTTACCGCCGAGCCCTCCATCAGATCTTTTAAGTGAGGCTACGTTTCATACCCTCGCTAGTGGAGAGGGCATCTACGACAACCCGCATTTCCTCTTGCCGGAAATTCCCCAGTTTTTGCCTCCGGATATCAGCCCTGCTGAGGTTACGCCGATAATCAATTTTTTGGCTTCGCCGTTGAGCGGCATGATCATGGGCGATGTGGGCCCGCTGATCAGTCCCTTGGTTGCGTTGGGCAACAGCATCAGCGCGGGCGATGGTTTGAACGAGACATTGGCAAATATGGTCGGCGCTTTCTTCAATGGCGCTGATCTTAATCTCGATGGCTTGATCCCGTTGATCGAGCAGTCGGGGGCGGTACCGTTCACCTTCCAGAATCTCGATATCGCGTTCGGCGGGCTGCTCAGCCCCGGCACCGTGGCAGCCGGCCCCTACAACGATGGGATAGCGGCGGTCGGCGGTTCGATCTTCAACAGCCTCGGCGTCTATGCCGCCGATGTCCCTACCGCTGGAACGCTCGACCTGACCGGCTACGGGATCGGCCCGCTGGGGGCTTGGGAGGGCTGGGCGGAGACCATTGCGGGGCTGCTGGGCGCACCAAATTGGACGGAGGGCGGTGATGTTACCGCGCCGTTGACCGGGGTGACGCTGCCGGTTATTCCTGATGACTTCCTCGACGCGGGAGCGGCCAGCTCCGCGGCCGCCGCGGATTTGTCGAGCCTGGTGCAAGACGTCGTGTCCGCTCTGGGCCTTTGATCAGCACGTCAATCCGACTAAAAATCTTCCACCGCATTTATGCCTGTTCACGTAGGAAAGGTGTTCGCTCATGAGTCGTCGTCACACCCGTAGCCAGCATGGTGCTCACCGTAAGAAGGGTTCACGGCGCCGTACCCGGGCCATCGGTGGCGGTAGCGCGGTAGGGGCGTTTTTGGCGTTGGGGATCGCACCGCTGGCCACCGCGCCGCCAGCCCAGGCTGATTTCGAAGACATCATCTTCGAGCCGATCATCAACTCCCTGGCGGGCATCGACCCCACGCTGGGGGCTGATCTGACCTCCCTGGTGGATAGCTTTGATCCCTCGTTCGCCGCCGACACCGCAACGACCGCGGCGTCGACATTGGACGCTGCCAGCACTGCGGCGACTTCGTCGTCCATCGACTGGGCGCAGCTCTACGACACCTACGTCTACACGCCGATTCACAACATCGATCAGGCCTGGATCACCAGCCCGTTCGGGGAGCAGGTCGATAACGCCATCAACCAGGCGGCCGGGCTGTATTTGATCGGTAACGGTGTCGACGGCAGTGCGGCCGACCCGAATGGTGGCGACGCCGGGTTGTGGATGGGTGACGGCGGCACGGGTTACGACGAAAGCGCCAATGCCGGCGTGGCTGGTGGTGATGGCGGTGCCGGCGGGTTGTTCGGCAACGGTGGTGCCGGCGGCGACGGCGGTGCGGGTGCAGACGGGGGCGCTGGTGGTGCGGGTGGCTTGTTGATGGGTGACGGCGGCAACGGCGGCAACGGCGGTGACGGCGTGCTCGGCTACGGCCCCGGTGGTGAAGGTAGCGGCGGTGCGGGCGGTGCCGGCGGGAATGCTGCGGGCTGGTTGTTCGGCAACGGCGGTAACGGCGGCAACGGGGGTGCGGGCGCTAACGGTGTCGCCGGCAGCTTCGCTAACGGCGGCACCGGCAACGGCGGCAACGCCGGCGGCGGCGGTCTCGCCGGGTCTGGCGGTAGCAGTGGGTTCCTCATCGGCGACGGCGGCAACGGCGGTAACGCCGGTAACGGCGGTTACGGGGGTGCGGGCGCGGCCGGCACCGCCGCCGACCCCAACGGCGGCAACGGCGGTGACGGCGGTGTCGGTCCTTCGGCGGGTTATCAGGGGGGTGTGAAGGTTTTCGGTTCCTTGGGGCAGGCCGGGAGGCTGGGTGACGGTGGTAACGGTGGTGCCGGTGGTGCCGGCGGTGACGCTTATAAGGACCCCGCCGGCGCCTATCTCGGCAACGGCGGCAACGGCGGCCACGGCGATACAGGCGGAGGGGGTTACGTCGGTGGCGACGGTGGTGCCGGCGGTGCCGGCGGCAACGGCCTGAACGGCGGCTACGGCGGCTACGGCGGCTACGGCGCGGACAGCGTCGGCTCCGGTGTTATGACCGGTGGTGCGGGTGGTGCCGGTGGTGCCGGCGGCGACGCCACCGATGGTACGGCCGGCAACGGCGGCAACGGCGGCAACTCCGCCACACTCACGGGGAGCGGCGCAACCGGTCCTGCCGGTGGTGCCGGTGGGGCGGGCGGCAACGGCGCCACCACTGACCCCACCGTGAAGACCATCGGCGGCGCGGGCGGCAACGGCGGCTTCGGCGGTAGCGGCACCTACGCCGGTGCCGGCGGCGCCGCCGGTACCGGCGGTACCGGCACCTTCGAGGGCGGCGCCGGTGGTGCTGGCGGCCATTCCGGCGAGACTGGTCTTGCCACCGGTAACGGCATTGCCGGCGCTGCGGGCGGTGCGGGCGGTAACGCGACCGGCTGGGATGACGACGGGACGACGTTTAGCTACGGCGGCGCCGGAGGTACCGGCGGTTACGGCGGCGCCGCCGGCGACGCCGCGGCATTGGGTGGTGCCGGTGGTGTCGGCGGTGCCGGCGGCAATGGTGCTGATACCGGGGTCAGTGTGGGTGGTGCCGGCGGCGCCGGCGGTCACGGCGCTGCCGGCGGGTCCCCTACGGGGGTGATGGGCACTGGCGGTGATGGTGGTGCTGGTGGTGCTGGTGGTTACGGGACGGCGTCGGGTGGGGACGGTGGTACCGGTGGTACCGGCGGGACGTCCTTCGGCGAGACCGGTGGTACCGGCGGTGCTGGTGGGGCCGGCGGTAATAGTGGTGGTGTGGCGACCCCGGCGAATGATCTGGGCTTCGGTCCCAGCCATGCCGGTGATGGCGGCGCCGGCGGTACCGGCGGCAAGGGGCACGAGTGGGATGACAAAGATCTCGGAACCGGCGGGGCTGGTGGTACCGGTGGTGCCGGGGGTGACGGCGTTAACGGTATCGATGGTGGCACCGGTGGCCGCGGCGGCCGCGGTGGTTACGGCGGTTACGGCGATCCCGGCACCGTAGCTCCGGGCGCTGTCGGCGGGGCTGGTGGTATCGGTGGCACCGGCGGGGTGGGTGGTACCGGCGGGGTGGGCGGTACCTCGGATACCGGCAGCGGCGGCGCCGGCGGCGCCGGGGGCACCGGTGGTGGCGGCGGTTATGGCGGCACCGGCGGGGTCGGTGGCGTCGACAGCGCCGGCGACGGCCTTGCCGGTGGTGCTGGTGGTACCGGCGGTACCGGCGGGGTGGGTGGTACCGGCGGGGCTGGCGGGCTAAGTACCAGCGGCCCCGACGGCGCCCAGGGAGCCGGCGGCCGCGGCGGTTACGGTGGTTACGGCGGCACCGGCGGTAACGGCGGTACGCCTACTGGGAGCGGGACCCCGGGTGCTGGTGGGACCGGCGGGCCGGGTGGTGTCGGTGGGGCCGGCGGTACCGGAAACCCCTACGGCAGCCAGGGCAGCCCCGGCTACGCCGGCTACGACGGTCAGCCCGGCTAGCAGGTGGGGTTGCTCGGCCACACACCGAGCAACCCCCGTCCATAGACGTGGCTTCGGCACGGCAGGCAGTTGATGCGAACGATCTCCAACCAACCAACGAAGTCACCCACAACCGGCGGTCGTCGGGTCTTCAGACTTGGCGGCCGCCGGGCTCATGGCGAGGAGCGTGTCATGACAGCGATTCATTTCATCTCGGGTCTGCCGCGTTCGGGTTCGACGTTGCTGGCGGCATTGCTGCGGCAGAACTCGCGGTTCGAGGCCGGGATGTCGGGTCCGCTGGCCGGGCTGTTCGGTGCGCTGCTGGGCGAGATGAGCGCCCGCAACGAATTTTCGGTGTTCATCGACGACGCCAAACGTCAACGTATCCTGCATGGATTGTTCGACAACTTCTATGCCGAGTGCGACGCCGAGGTAATTTTTGACACCAACCGCGCCTGGTGTTCGTGGATGCCGGCGATTGCGCGGCTGTTCCCTGACGCGAAAGTCATTGCCTGCGTGCGCGAATTGCCGTGGGTGATCGACAGCATCGAACGGTTGATCCAGCGCAATGTCTTTAGCCCGTCGTCGATCTTCAACTACACCGCCGGCGGCACGGTCTACACCCGCGCCAACGGTGTGGCGGCACAAAACGGCATGGTCGGAGCTCCCTTCGATTCGCTCAAACAGGCCTGCTTCGGCGCACAACGCGACCGCCTGCTGCTGGTGCAGTACGAAACTCTGACCAACGACCCGGCCAAGACCATGCACGCCATTTACCGATTTCTGGATGAGCCGCCTTTCGAGCATGACTTCGACCACATCGACTACGACGTCACCGAATTCGACGAACGCGCCGGAACCCCCGGCCTACACACCGTCGGTAAGACAGTCAAAGCCCAGACGCGGGAAACGCTGCTGCCGCCGGACCTTTTCAACCGCTTCGTCCACGACGCCTTCTGGCGCGACCCGCAAAAGATTCCGGACGGCCTGCATGTCGTGTGAGCCCACCCAGCGACACCCGGAGCTGCACCCCGATCTGCGGGAGCGGGCGTGGAGCGAGCCGGGTCGCGAGGTGACGCCGACCGCGGACACGCTGGTGGAGTTGCTGGCCCAGCAGGCGTCCCGGTTGGGTGAGAAGGTCGCGTTCAGCTACTCCTATCGCGGGGATGGCCGCGACGGCGCCCAGGTGACGTATCGGGAGCTGGATTATCGAGCGCGGGCGATCGGGGCGGGGTTGCAGCGCTCGGGTGTGATGGAGGGATCACCGGTGTTGGTCCTGTGCCGACCCGGATTAGACGGTATCGCAAGCATTTTCGGCTGCTGGTATGCCGGCGCGATAGCGGTGCCGATCGCTGAGCGGGTCGGGCCGGGGATGGCGTCGGTAATCGCCGACATGCAGGCGGGCTTCGCACTCGCTTCCCCGGCGACACCAGGCGGCGTCCGCTCGGCGGTGGACACCCTGGCTGCACGGGTAGGGGAGCCGCTGGTGTGGTGCGGCACCAGCGAGCAGGATGATGCCGGCGCGTGGCAGGTGCCGGTGATCGACGGACACAGTGTGGCCATAATCCAGTACCCGCCGGTGTCGACCCGTGCGGCGCGCGGTGTGGTGATGAGCCACGGCAACCTGATGGCGAGTCTGGCGACCCTCGCCGAAACCTGGCCGGGCGGCAAACATGACGTGGGGGTGTCGTGGTTGGCAACCCATCACGGGATGGGCCTGCTCGGTGGGGTGTTGGCGGGGATTTATCGGGGATGTTCGACAGCGTTGTTGTCCCCGGCGGCGGTGATGGCGCGTCCGCTGTCTTGGCTGGAGGCGATCTCGCGGTGGCGGGCCACGATGACGGTGGCCCCTGATGTCGCCTACCGCTGGTGCGTGGCCCGCTCCACGCCCGCCGATCGGGCGACTCTCGAGCTGTCGAGCCTGTCCACGGCGATCACTACCGGCCAGCCGGTGCGGGCAGCCACCATGCGGGCGTTCACCCAGGCGTTCGCCCCAGCGGGGTTTCGCGCTGAGGCGTTTACGCCGATGTATGGGCTCACCGAGGCCACCGGATTGGTGGCCGGCGGCGCGGCATCGCCCCTGCCGGTGGTGCGTCATCTCGATCAGGCCGCGCTGGGATCGGATCGGGTGGTCGACGTCGCCTCCGATGATCCCGCCGCGGTGGAGGTGGTCAGTTGCGGGCGGACCCGGGCGCAGGTGGTGATCGTCGACCCACAGTCGCGGCGGCCGTGCGGGCCGAATGACGTGGGCGAGATCTGGATCGCCGGACCCGGTGTGGCCCGCGGCTATTGGGAGGCACCCGCTTTGACCGAACAGACGTTCGGGGCGATGCCGGCCCGCGCCCACAAGGGCCCCTTCCTGCGCAGCGGAGACCGCGGGTTCATCCGCGGCGGACAGCTGTTCGTCCTCGGGCGCTGCCACGACCTGATGGTCCTGGGCGGGGCGCACTACTACCCATATGACATCGAAGCCACCGTGGCCGACTGCCACCCGCTGCTGGTGGCCGGACGCGGCGCGGTATTCACCGCCGCACCACCCTCCGGCGGCGCCGAGCAGCTGGTCGTCGTGCAGGAAGTCAGCCGCCGCGTCAGCAACACCAAGTACACCGACCTGATCCGCCTGATCCAAGCGGGGCTCACCGAACACCATGACATCCAAGCAGATTCGATCCTCCTCGTCGCGTCAATGCAGCTCCCCACCACCCCCGACGGCACGATCCACCGCAGCGCATGCCGGGACCACTACCTCGACGGCGAGCTCGACCCCCTGGCCGAATGGCCCACACCCGGCCCGGCTCGCGGACCCGAGGAGGCCAACGTCGTCGAACTCACCCAGGACGTGAGCGCCCGGCGGCAGCGCGCAGCCCGCCACGTCTGAAGCATCCTTCAGTTCGATACCAACGTTCTGATCGCCAGAGATGGGCTGGCTGATCGTGTCGGTAGTTTGCTGCTGGCGGTTGTGTATGTATGTCGGCAGGTCCGGTATGCTGGGTGCCGGAACTCCGAAAGGATTCTGTGAGCCACAGCCCCGCCCCAGGCGGGGCTGTTGTGCATCTATGGCCATAGGTTCCACACGCATCTTTTTGGTGCGATGATTTGCGCCAAGCTCGCGTCGGCCTGCTGCGCACGCGGATTAGTGACGCTAGAGCGCTGCATTCTGAAGTTGAGGTATGACACCAGGTCAGCGGCCTGGAGCAGGCGACTGTGCTTGGACGGAGCGAAGTGCAGCGCATCCACGCCCCTGTCGATTTTGGCGGTGTACGGGCTGAGCGTTCCCAGCCGCTGGAACTGCCAGTAGCTGGCGCGCAGGGTGTCCGCTTGGTCGATCTTGTCGGCGATGGCCAGGAAGTGCGTGTTCTTCCCCAACGCCATACTGTTCAGCGACTGACACAGGAAATCGAGCGCCACGCGGTGTGGATGCCACGCTGCCGACCCGTACCGTGCCGTGTGCTTCGGGATGTCGATTCCGCGAAATGCCAACTCCAACCCGTCGCAGGCCGCGATGGCGTCGAGTGCGTCGGAGTAGATCTTGATCCGGGCGCGGATCATCTCCTTCATGCTTGCCCACTCGCCTTTCCCGCCGCGGATATGGCTTCCGTGAAGCTCGGCATCTGGAGAAACTCCGTAACTCCTCGCGGCATCGGAAACGACTGCGTCAAGGTCATTTTGAAGCTGGAGAGCGTTGTCGGCAGGCACGACGAGCGCGGTCAGCCAGTACTCGACCTTGTCGTAGGACTCGTCGATGTAAGCCAGGAGCACCCTTCGCAGCGTACGGCTCGATGCGACGATTCATGGTCAGCGCACGTGCAGCAGGGCGGCGTTCAGGCCGCAACCTGTGGCGGCCTGCATTTCTCAAGTACATTGCGAACCGCTTGTCGGCGGCACCCGGCGCGCCTACATGCAGGGGGTAGTTTAAGAACTTGTCACCAACCTGGTGCTGCTCTGCCCGTATCATCACCGGCTACACCATCGTGGCGTCATCACCATCACCGGACCCGCGGACGCGCTCATCGTCACCGACAGCGCCGGTCGACCACTGTGCCCGGGATCGCTGGCGCGCCCACCAACTCAACCCCCACCCGCAGTGGCGCCCTGCCCGGGACCTACCGGCGAGCGCGCCGACTGGTGGTGGTATGAACCCTTCCAACCCCAACCACCACCAACCAACAACTAGCCTGATGTTTTAATCTCGAACGCATTGAGGCATTAGACAATTCGTCACACGACCCGGCTGCCTGCCGCGCCGTGGACATCCGGGCCGACAACCGAACTCGCACCACCGCCGACCCGCGACCCCAACACCACCGCGACCCCTTATCAACACCGCGGTGACGAGGCGCGCTAATTTGAGCCAAATAGGGTCTGCGCGACAGGCCAAAGCATTGGCAAGGACATCACTTGCCAGCCAGCCAGGAC
>Ga0335075_10005045_pt1 | contig 20552 bp, 30 predicted proteins | sample Lox_Sample_24_FD_206723 | JGI IMG/M metagenome (GOLD analysis project Ga0335075, IMG submission 206723) | Soil microbial communities from Loxahatchee National Wildlife Refuge, Florida, United States - Lox_Sample_2.4 | ecosystem: Environmental > Terrestrial > Soil > Wetlands | place: USA...
CGATGGAATCGTAACCCTTACGGCAGGACGCTCTTATGACAAGATATTCCCCAGCGCAGAATTTCCCCCTTCGTTAGGGGACCAAGAATGGCAACTCATCGCAAGCCAGAATCACATCTGGGACTTTGGGCCTATCGGAGAAGACTCAAGAATTACTTACAACTTCATCAAGAGGAGGATAACTGTACACAGCACAAATGTGACCTGTCCGCTGGCTCCTCGAAGTCAGCCGCTTTCATTTCCCCCATATGGCTTATCATCAAGGGATAAGTGGCGTTGGCTGGCTTGCAGAGCCCACCTGCGGTTGCCTTAAAGAATGAAGCTGGAGATGTGGTTCTCAAAACGGGACTGCCTATTAGTAGCAACAGGATGCCGGTCTGTGCGAATCTGTCCATGGGAAAGGAGGGTCTTTTTGTTGCCATTGGTCGCATCTTGCTTGCCCTTTAAAATGTATATCCATCCTACGAAAGAACGAAACAACTCTAACGTAAGGCATACACATTCCTGGAAGAACAATATAGTAGGATTTGGAATATCGGCGAACTCGACAGGTGTTTCAGAGGCTCAAATATTGTACGTATTTGGATGATCTAATGATAGTCTTCCATTTTAATCATAATTGCAATCTGACACTAAAGTTTCCCTTGTCCACCTCTGTCTGTTACGCAATCCCGGTGCTAGCTTCAATCTTTTGCTGCTTTCTAGGCTCTTTGTAGTACGCCGTGAAATCATGCTGGATAGCATTGATACCCTAATGTCAGTCAAACCAAGGCTACAATTCAAACCAATATCATTTGCTCCATCTTTGAAGGATCCTTCTCGGCCTCTGCCAACACTTTAAGGAACTCATCTTCCTCCAAAGCATGGTCAGGATCCTTAGTATGCATTCGAAGGAGGTTATCACTCGAAACAGGGTTGATAATGTTGTGCCACATAGCCCGTCTAATCTCATCGTACTTGTCAAGAATATCTTCATCTGCAATCCCCTCAGCAATACCAATAAGACAATCTGCGAGATTCCCTGCATCGACCATACCCCCAGTCAATCCAAGACCACCGAACGGGTTACACAAGTGAGCGGCATCGGCGACAAGCAGAAACCGTCCGACACGGAACTTTTCGGCGCATCGTTGGTGGATTTTGTAAGGTGAGATGTTCATCAATTTGTAGTCTCCCGGTTTGGGATTTCCAGGAAGCATCGTTTCATATTTGTAGGGTTGACGGCTGATCAACTGTATTGTCAGACACGAGCTTCAAGGATTCAGTACCTCGTCACGGGTAAGACCTGAGAGTTCACCGTACGAAACACGCCACATGCCATCTGTAGTGATACGGGCAGCCATGTACCAGTGTTCAGGATGGATAATGAAATTGGAGTCGATATAGCCAAATTTCTCGAAAGGATAATAGACATTAGTGGCCACAATTTGTTCGTCCCATGTCTTTCCAGGGAATTCCCAATCGCCGAAAAGTGAACGTCGAACTTTACTGTTTGCGCCATCACAGCCAATAACATAATCTGCCTCAAAAGTCTTCTCGCCTTCAGGAGTCTTAACTTTGACTCTGGCAGAATGTTCATCTTGTTCGATGCCAATGACTTCATGGGACCAAAGAACCTTGGCAGAAGGGTATTTAACAATATGATCCATAAAGACTTGTCCGAGTCTATTCAATGGCAAACAAGTCATATTGTTAGGATCGTCTTTGACGACTCCCATGTTAATCCCCGCAAGCCAAGTCCCGTCGATTTTCCTCCAACAAACGCCATCTGGGGTGAACCCTTTTGCGCGAACATCGTCGAGAACACCGGCTTTACGCAATTCCATGACAGCGGGAGTAGCATAATGAGTAGCACGAGGATTTGTATCCAACGCATTTCCCATATCGAGCAAAGTAACATCGATATTCTCCTTTGCTAATCGCACCCCAGTAAGCAGCCCGGCGGGGCCGGCTCCTACAATGATCACCTCCACATTAGCTCCGTGAGATACAAAGGTCAAGTACCTTGAAGGGCTTAGTTCCGTTTGAAGTGGCCATGATTGACAGATTTGAGAGAAAGACAAGTTTTCGAGATCGCTTTGCAGAAGTGTGTTTACGTCAAAAGGTAATCGAGTGTGAGATATAAAACTTGTCCGGAGTTGTGGTGGGGCAGTTTTGGAGTGGGGCTCTCCCCGCAGCGATTTGGGGTCGGATGACTTTCTTCGGCGAGCGAGCGGCAGATTTGGTTCGTCACTCGGCGGAGATTCCGAGCCTCCGTATGGGACCTTCCCGAGTCCACAGAACAGGGGTACCATTTCAACTATTGAACTTAATATGCGTTTTTCATAGATTCATTGACCAAATGGTCCCTGTGATAAATATGTGTTTGAATTCATCGGAATGAAAGTATTAGACCCCCGCTACCTACTCCGATACTAGATTCCTCATCTGACTTAATCCCAAGGAGATCCAAGCTAATCGTATGGCTCCATGAGTTTATTGCCCAAGACGCCGGCGACAATTGCATTCTCGGAGGGCCCCATAGAAGTGGTATGCGACCAGGGCTTCAATTTAATTTCCGTCTTGACCACATCTGCGAAGCATCCAGTCCATTTGTTCCTGGGATAAGACAAGTTGATCTCTTCGATGGTTTTAGGATGAACCAATTGAGAATGCAAACCCATGTTATCTACAATCAACAAATTTCTCTGACAGTAAGATATACCGAGAATGGTGGTGAGTTGGAGTAATTGCCCGTTGGAAGTGATCATTCCGTTTTCGATGAAATCCTGGTGACGAATGACAGCTTCAGTAACGGTTTCAGCAAGGTTTTGGGAACCTCCATGTTGGATGATGATGTTGTGAGCTAGTATTCCGCCGTAATATTCGAAACTCATTTTCGTGGCTTTGATGTTCTTATCTGTTGTGCCGATATCGTGGAGCATACAAGTAAGATAGTAGGCCTCCCATTAGCTTTATTGCCAGCCAGAGCATTACTTCCGAATTGTGATCCCAGTCTGGAAAGTGGTGTTTCATAATTGCTTCTCCTGCATCATCAACAAACGGGACCTGAATCAAGGTACCGTAGAAATAGACTCTGGTAGAGTGATCGTACGTCTGCCGACTCAATTCCTCTCTCGCATAGTGTTCGATCGCAAGACACAATTTGGAGCTCGGCACACGAAGCTGGGCAAGTGGAACATAGGGGCTCTCCTTGGTATAGCCAGAGAGAATCTTTTGAGGATCTCTTGGAACTGGTACAAATCCGAATCCTGCCATATCGACTAGGTTGTTGGAAAAGAGCTTCCCCCACCAGGTGTATTTATACCCCTCCTGTTCGGCACACACGCTCTGAGGTCATCCCGCCTATTGGTCCAAGTACTTCGTGACTCTCCAAGTATCTCGAATGGCGGAACATTGAGTTGCACAAACACAAGCTTATTTAATTGCTCTGATGGGCTCAAGACGCGGGTTAAGCTTAGAAATCGCAGAGGGAACGCATGGAGAAACTGCTTTGGGCCAACGATGATACGATGAAGAGCGTCCGGTCCGCGGAAGATTAGTTCCGGAGGCGCCGACGTCTTCTCTGCATGTGATGACCGGTTCGGGATAAGAACATCGGAAAACATGGCAAGTATACAGAGACTGCAAAACAAAGATTGAATGATGAAGAGTAACATTGATAGCAGAATGCTAGTTGCAGGTTAGGAAAGCTAGTATATATCGTTAACCGCCGGAGCTGTCAATAGATTTCTGTGACTAAGCAACCAGACATTTAATATTTAACCAGGAGAGCCAGTAGGTAGTACAGAGTCCTTGTCCAATGGCGCGAGTTGATCGGTGATTCGTGGCAAAGAACAAGGTTTCGTGAGCGTCCTTACCTCATCTGGCAACCTTGGGTCTTGCTGTAGAAATTTCCAGACTATTCGAAAACATCCCTTGTGTCCAAAGAATATTTGAAGACTCGGATTCAGTGGGGAAGCAGAGCCTCAGCCGCGTAAGTCATATTTCTGCATCAGCGACATCTAGTGATTGGGCGATCGACGCCTCTTATTTGGGCTGTTCTTGATCCGCAGCGGACGCCTGATCATCGTCAACACCTCGTTCTCCCCAAACTACGTGAGGTGGTCGGCCATAGACAGTCATGGATGCAGATGAGGATATGGTAGAAATGCATGATGGGAGCACTGATTCTGATGGTGAGAGAGACATCGATTTCTTCACTGACACCTATGACGACTTGGTATGTGCCCTACCCTCACATGTGTGCCCCTTGAACTCGACGAACGTCAGGCTGATCGATTGTAGCGGCATGCATTGTTGGTCAAGGATAAGACGAGTGTTTTGCAGGCATTGAAGATACTGAGGAAGAACTCTTCAGAGAGAGAAGGCACAAGTCACCATAAGAATGGCATGCAAATTGCCTCAAGACTCACTCCCGAGATTGTAAATCTCTTCAAAATTGGTGATCAGGATATACAAGTGCGCAACCCTCATAATATCCACTAATTGATAGGAAAATGCAACTTGGGTTCTTGTGAATATTTCGGCGGGAAATATGGAGCAAGCGAGGACTATCATCACAACTGGGGCTATTCCTTTCATGGCCCAGAAGTTGCATGACAGAGATACCTGGGAAGGACATGCCGAGACTGAACTTAACATCGTTTGGTGTTTTATGAACTTGGCCACCGATAGAGAGGAGTTTGGCAAAGTACTCATAGGCAATGGAGTTGTTGACATTCTCGTACGATCTTTGTCTTGTGCATCTACTCACAATAGATTTCAATGGTTGAAAAAGTTCCGGCGTCGCATCTTCTTCTCACAACGATTGCTGCACTTGCGGCTCTTCAAACCGAAATATCCTGGGACTTGACGTGTAGACGTCTCCCCGACGTTCTCAAATTCATTCAATTCCCCAATGACAAAGACGAATTGGACGACGCATGTCGATCTCTCGATTACCTCCTCAAACGATACAATCGTCAACAACTTGCCATCCCCGAGACCGTCATATCCAAAGTCCCCAGCTTAGTTAGATATCTGAACCATTCTTATCGCCATGTCCAACGATCGGCTAGGAGTGTCTTGAACACAATAGCAGCAGGTTCAGATGAAGAATCTCAAGCCATACTCGATGCCGGTATCCTTCCTATCCTCAAGAGATTCTTAATGGACCAATATAGACGTGTGCATGCTTGTACACTAGTCTCAAAACTGACGGCCGGAAACGCGAACCAGATCCAACAGATTATAGACTCCGGCGTAATGACAATCGTCATCAATATCGTTTGCAATTTCGTTCATACTGATGTAACGACGTGGAAAGAGGCAGCTTGGGCTGTAGCCAATGCGCTAGACGGCAGAAGAACCCAAGAGCAATTCAAACAACTGGTTCATGATGGACCTCTTGAAGCTATGGCGATTGTGCTAGCTCAGTACAGTTCAGATTTTGCTGCGCGTGGAGACAAGGGTGTTTTCAAACAAGAGAGCACGTCGAGATTCCTGAGATGCTTGGATCAGGCTAGCATCCACTTACCCTCAATTCAGCCGCTTCATAATCCTTCTCTCATTGCGACGATTGAAGAAGTCTTCTCACTGGAGGGCTACCGCACCTACCAACGAGATTCAAAGAATAGATTTAAAAGGTACGTCCAACTCACCTACAACAAATTAACTTCTAGTCCTGACCCTGATAAGGACTTTGAACAAAAATTGACCCTCGCAATGAAACGATTTACACTCGAGGAGTACTGTCTACTTTACTACAAGGCTAATTACCAGGGATCCCGAAGATGCATTAACCAAACAAATGAATACCGTCAAGATCAAAGAGTCGGAAGAGAAAAAGCCAATTCGTTCACCGTTTCACTATCAAATTAATAAGTAAAATTCCATAGGGGCATGCCGCATACAGCATCGGCATTTGATTCTCTTGTAATGATTCGGAAACAGAAGGAGTTTTTGGTGTTGGCATGGGGGAAATTGCGTATTATTTTGTCCTACTAAGCATTCGTTTATTACTTTTTGTTCTGCGGACACAAAGGTACCCCGCCTTGGTTTTTAGTTGTGTGAAACTGTATTGATATCCATATAACTTAATTGTTCTACACAGAAATTAGTCGTCTGCTACGTGATGTCCCTGAACAATCCGTTGACTGAGATTCCCTCTTAATAAATCCACAAACACAGGAACCAGTTTTTTGAGTTCTACTACTTCTGGCTTTTTAGGTTCACTGCTCCGACTAGTCTCGTCTTTATTTCCTTTTGCACGACGTCTCCTTTCGATCTCCACCAGGTCACCTCTCATAACAGCAGCTTTATGATCCTCATCTAGATCAGAAAGGTCCTCATCATCACTTGATTCGGCTTGTAAGTGTAACACTTCATCTTCGTCTAAGCCAAAATCACCCACAGTCCAACCAGGTTGAGGCATAGTGTCCTCTCCAGCACTAGCCATTTTCGCACGTAAACGTCGTTCGTTCCATGCTTTTCGATCTTTATTCCATTGAATAAGAGAATCAATCTCTTTAAGCGCGAGGTCAGTGTTGACACCTGGAGTGCCGAAAACAAGAGCGTTCATGTCAATTTTGGCATTGAAACCGTCTCTTAAGAAGCCGAGGATGAGTTCAACCCATCTCATAAGATGGGTGAAAAGTAAATCTTTGTCGTGAATGTGCACTTCGTGTACGAACTTGTAGAATTTGTCTTCGTGACGAGTACACAGATCGATGAATGATTGGACAAGTTTATTCGAATCGGTAGAGAGATCTAGATTAGAAAAATACGCTGAGATGACGAACCTTGTTCCTCGGCTTTCTGAACAACCTCGATAAGATCGTCCATAAACTCTCTAAAGTCTGTAACGCTATTATAGACATTTGCCGTTTTATATACTTTGGCGAGAGGCTCATATAGTATTATGATTGTGTCGCGAAGTAGACTTGATGTAACTCCTTCAAAAAGAAGAGACATGACTTGTTGCTTGTCTCGATGTCGAGCGTAGAGTTTGAGAAGTTGAGTGAATCTGGCATAAAGAGTAGCATCCTTATTGGGAGAAACTGATTCTTGTTCCTGGAGATCAGATGGATATAAATAAAGAAGTTACGGCATCAACAGCTTCATTCCATGCAAGGAAAGCACCATGCATTCGCACGATTTGTTTTCCATCCAAGGTGGGTTTGATATCTTCACTTCTCAAGATAGCGGTAATCAGATCTGTGTGGCCCTCCAATACTTCATTTCGAATAGGATCTTGAACAGCCGGATCTGCAGCGACGTAATTCTTCAACTTATCGCACAGAGTGTCATCTCCAATGGTCTGCCTGAGGATGTCTATGTCTTTTTCCAGTTTGCGGATATCGTCGCTTAAGGTGATACTCAAGATTCTTTGCAGCAAACTCCTCTGACCAAACGGTTGAGCCAAAAAGAGATCCAAAACACCTCGCAGCATTGCAATCGGATTCGAAAACCGTAAAATGTTCTTTAAAATCGAGTACGGCAATAACGAATGGATTTTCCGAGCTTGCGCAAACAATTCTGCCGAATTGTCGTCGGCGACAAAGAGATGATATATTACTGCAGCAATTCTTGGTTAGCGACAGCGCTAGAAGATGTATACTCAATTTTGGCCCATTCTGCCACCTTTTGGTATTCTGGCGGAAGATCGTGAATACTCTCTTTTATTCTGATTTGTTCGAATAGCTTTGTCAATCCCTCTGTTATTAGCGTCAGATGGGAAAGAAGTATACGATTAGCAATGAGATCATGCTTGAATTCTTTGAGCCACTGATCCAATTCCCGTGCTCTCTTTCGACTTTCCTCCACAAACTTTTCCTGCTCCACTAATCTCAATCGATCCATCTCAAGACGTCGCCCAATATCGGCTTCCTCTTCCTTACTCAATTTGGCAATAGGATCACCGAGAAGAAATTGAATTAAGGATTTGCTTCGGATTAACCTTTTATCTTTGATTAACTGACGAAGAAACGCACGAAGCGTAAGACGATTCTTCTCACGAGGGACTTGGTAGTCGTGAGATGCAGCTTGCTTATGAAGGGCAGGAGAAGAACGTGAACGATGACGAGAAAGGTCGTCGGGGGGAGAGCCCGCTCCAGGGAGTAAATGGGGTGAACTGGGCAAAGAAGCTGGCGGAGGGTCAACAGGAGCTGATGCGTAAGAGTCGGAGGACGATCGACCACTACTATCACTCGAATCTCCACCGCTCTTGTCGAAGACTACTGCCACTGCCGTTCGGAGCCCAGGTACCGCTGTAGATGCTCTATTCTTTGCTGGGACGCGAGGAATGTCTTTTCCTGGGAACTCATTACGGAGCTACTGTCTTAGCTTTCTCCACGACAGAAGGATACATCGTGATATAATTTCTTGAAAGCGCCATACCGACGGGCAACGTATACATCGTCCTTCCCGGTTCGCTTAGTGCAAATCATAAACTCCGCATGTTGCTTTTCCCTGAGTGTTCTCTTTTGACCTACCTTCCGCACACCAGCGACGTTAACATCGAATCCCGATTCTGCCGTCCCAATGCTCGGCGCAAAATGAGATACTTGTTGCTCACTTGCTTCAGTCAGGGGCCCTCTACTCTCCTCGTCATTCCATTCGGGATTAGCAACACTCTCTTCCTTTCCTGAAGCCGTGCGGAGGCCAGAAGATAGCAATAATAATATCAATCGTTCAAATCTTTTCGCAATCTTTTCACGTTTTGTAGTTTCGCTCCTATCGAGACTACCGGAGATATTCTTTTCTGCAAAAAGACGGAGGAACTAGAGTTAACAGGAATAAACGTGGGTACACGAACAGGTTGAACTTTATCCTGCCAGAGCGCTCTCTGGTCATCGTGTAGAAAGGGGAACGACTGGACAAAATTTACGAAGACGAAGCGTAGGAAGGGGAAGTCGGTGGTCTCGGCGGTCACCGGTTTTGATGGATCGAGTGGTTTGAAGGGCTCGCCGAATCGTGATAGGGCCGTTGGTGATGAGAGATTGTTTATCTCAGACTCTATTTCTCTGGATAACAGGTCCTTCTTCAGATAATGTTCTAGGTCATGTCAACAACATTCGTATGCCAAGATGGTGTTGATTTACTAACCTTGCACTGGAGTCAATGGTGTGTGGCCATGTCCTGTTCCTTGAGTGTTCTTACTCTCTTCAGACATTGAACACCGTCTGTTCTACAAAAAGGTCAACAGAAGACAGAACTGAATGAATTCGCAAGATCAAGGGGATTAGCTATTTAAATTGACTCTATGAGGGACTTATGCCCGCGCCGAGCATAACTTGGACGGTTCAATTTACAACGTAATGAGCTCGGATTGCGTGCACCAGCCACACTAGCTGCACTGCAATACGCCCCTTACTTAGGTGGCGGTTTCCCCGCAACGGTTTCACAAGAAACTCTTTTAAGATATACCAAGATAAAAGATGTTTTAATGGATGTTCAAATTGGTTGCCTGCCTTGAAAAAAGAATCCCTTCTGAACCAAACGCTATGTAGGAATGGACCAATCTCGCCAATCCCAGAGAAGTACAAAAGCCGCCCTTTCAACATACAATCGAGGAAAACCAGCTGAAAATCCAGAACCCACAAATTCTCGTCTCCTGCAAACCACAAGAACAGGTATAACAAAATTTTTACCTCACCGTCAGGTTTCCCAACAATCCACCTATATTCTTACAAACCCCGAACATATAGAAAAGAATAAACGATATCTCATGAGAGACCAATAGGAATACTCAACTCCAATAAACGTTGTTTCTTCTCGGTCTCCGTAGTTTTCCCTGAATCCCGCTTCCCAACCTTGCCCAACGCCTTCTCCATCTCCATTTCAAATGGAGATACGGCTTCCATACCACCGTCCTTCTTAGCCAGCGGAGGAGTAGGTAACGGGGGTGATTTAGGTTCTAGCTCTGCAACGTTTCCGGTCTTTTTAGCACCACCATCTGAATTAATCACGTAGGAGGCTAGTGAATTGGCGATAGTTGTGTTGTGGGGAGCAGGACGATGGGGATCTGCAAGATCAAGTGCTGGAGGGCGTGATTTCATTTCCTTTGCTCTAGCCAGAGAAATCAAAGGAACTGTTGATGAGGAAATGACTGGGGCTACCACAAATTAGTTCTGAAAACCCAGAAAGGAAAGGGAGACAATACCTGAGGAATCCAATCCGATGTTAGCCTTCATGAGAGCTTCTACCCATCCTCTGAACTCGGTTTCATTTTCAGCGGAAAAGATGTGCGTTTTCTGAGGTGTAAAGGTGACGGCTCTGGAAGTTCCAGGTGCAGGAGGAACAAGTTTGAATATGAACCTACTGTTTCCACTGAGACTGATTTTCCGTGTTGGACCATTCGAGGGAGCGTCGGTTGGCGATGAAGATGAATTAGTTGTTGCAAGTGTAGTTTGACATCGATGGGCAGTAATATCAATGACACCTTTCTCCTTTGAATCCTGCACACTTGTTAGAAACGATCGCATAAACATAAAGCGACGGGCGAGAAGGAGTCTCGTACCTTATCAGAATGATAATAGGAAATTCGTCTTCCCTTTAACACGAAAAACCGCTTCTTCCAACCTCCTACTATGCCAACGCTGGGTCCAACCGCAAGACCTGCAACACTACTGCCCTTCTCAGTCCTCTTCTTCAACCATCCACTAAAATCCGCCTGCGCAACGGCATCTTTCGCAGATAAATTTTTCAAAAGCTGAGACCTATGATGATGTAAATCACTCTCACTGCCATTAGACTCCTTCTCGTCAAACGGTGTTGTAGGCGAAGCAGTCGAATCACTCCGTCTTCGTAAGTGTGAATAACTTTTCACCAGACGAACACCATTCTCATTTGCCATTTTTTCTTGTCCTCCAGTAACGGGTGAGCGGGTACTATTTGGATTAATGAGGAATTTTGCAGTTGGTTTCGAAGTGGGCGTTTCTGCTCGCGTGGCAGGTAAGACTAATCCATTTGTACCATTAATGGGAGACATTGGATTTTCCACAACCGTGCCAGTAGTGGGTTTAACAGTGACTAAACTGGAAGACTGTCGTTTATGTCCAGCGGTAGTAGGTGATTTTATAAGTGTGTCTGCAGAGGCATGTCTTGAGTGGCCTAATCCACTATCGGATGAATCAACTCTTCCTCGTCCGGCGGCTCCGAATTTACCATTGCGATTATCCATACTTTCCGGAGTCATCGGTCCGACAAATCCGGAATCAGTGCTCTGTGTAGATCGATGTCCCTGGAAACTTCCATTGACATTCGGTAAACGAGGCGATTCGTGAGAAATTGAATGCGGACGTGGTGACGTGGCAGAGCGTGGTGTAGAGGGATCGTAAGAGCTTTGTCGTTTGTGCACTGGTTTGGTGGTATTTGATGATAGAAGCGGAGACAGACGAGACGGTCTTGGTGAGCGGAAGTATCGGTCTGGTGATTCTTCAGCTGATGTTCGTGAGGGACTTCGTGCGGGAAGACCGACGCTGTTCTTAGCATTGCGAGACGGTGAATGCTCTTCAGGAGAAGCCAATTTTCTGAGACCATCTATTTCGCGCATAATTCCGAAACGAACACCAAAGGGGATAATATCGACTTCTTTCAACATTGACAAATCCAGTTCAAGCAATATCGAGCCTGTAATTTCATGTCGAACGAAATTGGATGCATAGTTATTGAACCCTCGATCAACCATGAAGGCAGCTACTTCCTGAGGCGTCCATTGTCGAATTTGCTGTAACATCGAATTCTTGGAAGAACTTGAAGATTTGGAAATTTCGTCTTCAGATGAGTAGCCGCCTGGCTGTTGTTGTAATGTTTCTGAGGCTTCATATTTCGTGCTTTCGGGAGATACTTGTGATGAAGCTGATGACTCTATCGATAATTCGGCGATGGCTTCTTCAACGTCACTATATACCGTATCGGCTTGATCGAGCGGATGGTCCACGACATAGACTTCTTCTGTCTCGATTCCTAAACCTGAATATACTCCTTCTGACTTTGTCGAGTGAGTACGTTTGACGTCACTTTTCTCTGGCGACAACGGAGCGGTTTCACTGACGGGTGGTGTAGGTGGATGATAAGGGGCTGTGTAGACTTGAGGGAATAAACCGATTTGATTTTGAGCATTTCGACCCTGTGGATGAAGAGATTTAGTCAAGAGTTCAGAATAGCGTGAAGAAGAAACAGGAGAATAAGGAGAACAGAAAACAATCTGACATGACCAACGTCCAGAGGGAGGGCGAGTAGGAGATAATAGAGCTGGCGCCATGTCTCTCGCCTTGAATCTCGTCAGATCACACTCTACCACTACTTTTATCGGTCGCTTTAGGCCGATAAGTCATAGAGAGATAGAAATGAGAGATTCTGGCCTCGAGAAGATTTCTTCCGAGAGACACGCCCGCAAGACCGATGCATGTGCAATGCAAAGTGCCTAATTGTGCATATCGTGTAGACCTCCCACCTGCAACCCAACCTCCCAAATGGAACGCGGCCAGAGTACAAGAGAAGGCGAAGGAGGACAAAGAAAGAAAGAGAACGAAATGAAAAGACTGAAGAAGGATAAGAAGGGTAGTTACCGTCCACCAACCATCTCCGAAACCTTCATCTTTTGCAATGACGACAATTATTTCACCCTTTTGAAAAGCGATTTCGTCTTCTCCTTCACCAGGGAAGTCTATAAAGGGAGGCACGTTAGCATTGCATTGAAAGAACGAGATTAGAGTGGAGAGTGGGCTGAGTGGGATCTTTACCATGCTGAGCGACTACCATCAAGGGGAATGGGGAAGGTTCTTCCTGCGGCACAGTCAACTGTTGTTGCGATTGCCCCTTGGGTGCGGTATTGGGGAGGGACGAGATTGAAGGATCGGGAGAATGCATGACTGAGGACTTCTGAGAGTCTGCTGTTGATGAGGGCATGTTGGGCGTATTGGGATAAGGAGAGAGGGAAGGGATATCAGGGTGGTGCTTTGTGGGTTTCGAATAGGAAAAGGATAAAAGGACTGACTATAGAAATTGGGATTGAAAATAAAGTTTGGTGGTGGTGAGGCTGAGGAGGGAAGCTGGATGAAAGAGAATGGCAAAGAAAGTTTACTCGGTTTTGAGTTTAGCTGTGGTGGTGCTCCGCGCTTGTAATGCCTCCAATTGCAGAGTCGAGCCGAGAGGGTGTGTGCAATAGACACACAGCTTTGCCGCCCATGCTCGAGCTCATGCAATTCACACGCTGCAGCACATAATAAATTTCCCACCTTTGTCCAATCATCGTCATGCTTTGCTACGGTTGAGTGATTGTTCGCCGATCCCAGTGTGTGCTTAGCCTCTGACAAACCCCCTATTGGCCAACCGTTGACGTTCGATCGCATTGATGCACCCCTTTTTCATTTTCAGCTTTTTCATTTCATGTATCTCCTTCTCCCGGTCCACCCTCCCCCCCCCCACTCAACTTCCAATTGCAGCCAGTCCAGCAGCCCCTTGCAACCAACTAACTGCCCAACCCATAAGTATTTAAACCCTGCAGATTACACCGAATCCGCATCTCATATATCAATTCATGGTTGCTTGGGAGCGATCAGATTGGTGTTGGTGGGGACTGCTTCGGACACACGGAGCATCACGCGCAGTCGGGAAATAATTGGCGGCACTTCATCCGAACACGCTATCATTGTAACCAAGATAACGAGTATCTACCCCGGAATGACTGGAAATACCACTACTACATATAAATACCCCTTTAATGGACGATTCAATTGGCGGCCGCTGCCGACATCTATGACGTTTCGGTATAAAACGAAAGCATGACCTTGAGATGAGATGCAATTATGTTACATGTATTCCCATTGATCATGAACAGGATCCAGTTGCAGCTACGTAAGGAACTTTGATTGCTTGTAGCTTAAATACCAAATTTAACAGTCTACAAACTCGACTTTGACTTGACTCCATCCTCGCCGGTACTAGAATCATCCACACTCTTCATCTCCCATCCCCTCCCCCTATACCCCCTCGGCCAAATCCCACACCGTCCAGGTGCCATAATCCCGTTCGGATCCAAAGCATCCTTAATACTCTCATTAAACTTCAACAACGCACCCCCATTCCAATTATACGTATTCATCACCTGATCTTGCGTAATCAAATGAGTTCTGTATTCGCCATAACCTACTTTTGCGGCATCGCTGACGAGATCACGTAACAAGGCGTGTGCACGACGTTTGCAATCGGGATCACCGCGGTCGTAGATGATTGAGGCGATGTGGTGCATTTCACGCATGCCGACAACGTAGGTTGAGAGAAAGTCCAGACCGTATTGGTCGCAGCGCTTTTTGCAGAGTTTGAATTGTGCACGGGCATCTTTCCCGGTGACGGGAGAGATAGGTGCGAAGAACAAATGTGCGCCATTGGGCATCCAGTTGACCCATCTACAAGTCAGTGTAAGCTCATAGACCAGGTAATGAAATCAGAGGCAGGGGAGCATACTCGAGTTCACGAAGATCTGGTCTTCCACAATAAATGTTGACACGGCTTCTGAGATAAGAATACTCTGGAGAATCCTCAGGAAGGAAGAATTTAGCACCAGGAATCTTAAAGAAAGCCTTCTTAATATTATTCAATTGAGCATTGCGGAATGCTTCATCTCCATAAACGCACCCATAATACAGCCATCGACATTTACCCATCCACAATTTCGAACTGATCTCATCGATCTTGTCATCGGGAATGGCACCTGGTCCGTCATAATAAGATGCTTTGTTGCCGTATACAGCGGCTTCTTGGAGGACGTGACGTAAGTGGGGGAAGTTGGCGATGACTTGTTGGATACGAAGAGGACGGATGATGTCCACTAAGGCTTCGAGATCTTCTTCACGCGGGAATGTGAACATGAATACCTGTGCACCTTCCGGTTCAGGCATTAACCATAATCCCTGGTATATTAGCATGATATACCGTGAGATGTACCATCTTTGTGACGATTCCATAGTTAGATTGAGTGAAGAGGCCATCTGCATACGGACCAAATCCATAAGGGAAGAGTTGCCACGTATTTGAACCTGGCATCGCTCCCATACCAGTTCGAATAACCTCGCCAGTAGGCAAAACAACTTCGAAACCACAATGCATGCCAAAATGGTCTCCATAGGGAGTATATCCCACTCCCCTATCGACAGTATTCCCAATAACTGATCCACCACCTTCAATTAGTCACACTCTCGAATGCAGGCATACCAAGATCAGGTACATCGACCCAAAGTTTTGCACCCTTCTTCTGAACAGCCTCGTATAATCCAAAGAAAGTAACACCAGGTTCAATAAGACAAGTACACGAATCCTCATCGATATCCAAAACCCGATTCATTCTGTTTCCCATATCCAAGACAACAGATCCACGAACTCGGGGGGCAGCTCCTCCATATCCCAAATTCCTACCGATGGAAACTGGAAAAATGGGGATTTTGTGCTTGTTTGCCCATTTCACGACAAGGACAGTTTCTTCAGTACTTCCGGGACTTACAACGGCTGAAGCAACAAGATCATCTTGATCAAGAACATGGAATCCATCGTGCGTCTGTCATCAGTCATTGTACAGAAGAATTTCAAGTACCTTTGGCTGTTCAAGATACCAACCATCTATAAGAGGTTCATCGTTCAATTCGACATTTTCCGGCCCAATTGCTTTCTTCAACTCGTCAATTGCAGCATTGAACTTTCCTCTCGACACACCGGGAGGCAGAACAGGTAAATCGTCAGGTAATTCTCTTCTGGGAAGACCATCTAACTTTGCAGTTGTGTTATCCTCTACCTTCTTCTTGATAATCTTTTCAAATTCTTTTAGACGTGCAGGTGCTCCTGGAGCCCATCTTCCGTCTCCTGCTTCAGTCATTGTTCAAATTACTGATGTTGGATTGACGGAGGGTGCTAGTGCTAGTAGTCTTATATATGAATGTTGAAGTTTGCGAGTGGGGAACGTCCGAGGGCCCGTGTGGGGTCTGATGCGGAGACCACCACGGGAGCCTACTCCGGGGACCAATCAGCTTCAGATCGCGACCGGATCTTGAGCGGGGACAGGGGCACAACTTTTGGGACGAAGACAGTATTTCTAAAGTGAAAATGGTTCCGAGATTCCGTATGCTATCTCGATATGCTTAGGAATCGATTATACTAATATATCTCCAAACTGAATAAAACTCCAAATGTCTCGCTTGAATAAAAACCATTCACTCTAGAAATGCTCCTTCCATAAAGTGACTAAAATTAGTCAGTCAGATACTTGGAGGGGGATGCATACATTTCACAAACTCACTCGAAGCAGCTTTACATTCCTTCTTGAGAACCTTAGCAAGCTGAGTAGGTCCACAAAAATAAACACCGACTTTACTCTCTCGTCCCGCCAATCCTCTAATATACGTACCCCTCTCAATTCCCTCTCTCATCCCCGAAAACATGGCTTTCCAATTCGGTCTTCCGTAATGTGTGCGTGATTTGAGACCCGTAAGGGCATCGATGGGGGCTCCTGCATCGTTAAGATAGATGTTTTGAACAGTGGCTTGGTCCAATTTTGCAGTTAGGTAGTTGTGTACTCGGAGGAACTGTTCGGGATTTTCAAAGGGATTGGCTTTTTCGTCGCGGCCGTTCCAGATTACTTCTTTTTCGAGGCTTGATAGGAGTGCTTGGAACCATTCGAATGAATCGACTGTTGGAACAATCCTGTTGGAAAGATTAGCATAATTTGTCAAAGCTTTGTGCAGGGGGAGGTGTACCATATGAATTCCACACGACGTAAACGTTGAGGAGGATGAGCACTCTTAAATTGATTCAAAATATGTTTCAAGACGGAAGCCCAGGGAGTAACTCCAATTCCAGCACCCACCAAGACTGCAATCTCATTATCCAAGACATCTTCTGCAGGTGCACCAAAGGGACCATCAACTCTCAAAACAGGCATATTCCTTCCATTTGTCAAAGCATTTTCCATTCCAGCTACAACAGCTTGTGTTCCCAAAACCTGTCCTAGTCGCTTTGTGAAGTCACCTACTTGGCGGATGTGCACAGAGACGTACGGGTCAGTGGGACATGATGTTATGGTGAAGGGATGCCATTGCCATTTTGAGACTGCAGGGACGTTGATGAAAATCCACTGTCCAGGTTGATATCTGAACGAAGGTTTTCGGAATTGAAGTTCCATTGCTCCTGAGAGGTAAGTACTGACCAACAACCGGACGGGGGAGAGATACCTTGAGGATGCATGACAACTTTTGTGATTTTTGTGTCTCGACGAGAATTAATCACTCTCCAAACGCGTTCAAGGAAATACAATCCTCCACTCCAGAGAGTTAATCTCCATCCTTCATAGCCAATACAATGACCCCAAAATAGTTCTCCTGCGAAAGGACTGTAGGGTTGTGTTGTATCTCGTACAAAGCATCCTGTGGCATGTGTATACAATGCCAATATAAAGATGAAGGCGAGATGATGAGTATACCAAAATGCCTCGAAGGCTTGCTTGCGAATTGGCGCGTGAGCAGTAGTGTACATCAAAAGCATACATAGGAGCATGACATGTCCTGTGATTCCTCCAGCTTCAGCATAATGGATTTGCAGTGCAGTAACTGGACGTGCACGAACAGCTTCCACATTCTACACTCAGCACAATTCCAAGGATAAGATGCTAGGGAGGGAAGATACAAAGAAATTAACATAGTGGGCTGTGGTATGAATAATGCTGAAGAGGAGAAGCATGTAAGCTGTCTGTCGATGAAACCATAAATTCTCGTCTAAAGGAAGGAAACGAATTTTTGGACGAAGGAAACGGATCAAATTTCGACAAACAGCGAGCATGATGAGAAATCCATCGGCGATAAGGACTAGGCCTGCTCCTCGAGATGTCCATACACTGTATTTGAGGGTATTCAGAAGTGCTAACTTGTTGTTGGCTTCTTGTGAATACCTAATGCAAGTTAACTGTGTGCACTTGAAAGGTGACTACCATCCGTATCCGAAGAGACCCCAATGTAGTCCTTGCCAGAAAATATGCCATATCAATCTGCGCCCTGTCAATTCTCGTCTCCACCAACTTTCTTGTTGTTCCATTATTCACTCTCAAACGTTCCTCAACCTTGCGCTAAAAAGGAACCTGCTCGGAAGGACAAAAGATATCAATGAAATATCGACCAGCGACAGGAAAAAGGCAAGTCTTGGAACTATCAAAGTTCCAAGCTTTGCGTGAATAAAATGCAAGAACACGAAAAGCACAAAAGGAATGACGACAAAGTGCCGACAGAACAGAAAGATGTTGATGCAAGATGATGGACCGAAATACAAAAAGACCAGAAGAATGGGAGAGGGTGTTGTTAATAATATCAGCGTGCATGGTCCGTGGTCTGAAGCATCTAAGCCTTACTCAGTGTGGCGATAAGGAGCATGCTCCCATTCGACAGGGGACTTTCTTTCGGTTAAGCGTCCGAGGGTGGTTGAAACGTCTGAAGCAAGCGAGTAAAGTGAGGTAGAACGTGTAATTTGAAATTATTAAATTATGCAGGGAGACAAGCTGAGACCAGTTGTCTGGTAGTTTGTAATTCTGTTCCCTTAATAAAAGTAATTGGCTCTGCTATTGCTGTAGCTGTTGGTGTAAATATGTTCTCGAACATGATGTCTGAAGGAGTGTTAGCACATCAAGGACGAGACGTGTTCGTCGCAGAGTTTGTTTCAGCACACTCGGCCATTGGCCACCAAGTAAATTAGCCGGCACCGATTGGTGGCTGGCCCGTTAGAGAGTTCCTATGCCTGCGATAAATTACTACCCCTCGCATTAAGATTGCGCGCGGCATGCGGTCACTCCTTTTTAAGTTACGTCGCATGTGCAAATCTCCGACGTCTCATCGCCTAATGTCTTGATGTTGATTTGGGAAGCAGTCTCCCATCGGTGGCCCGAAGCATCCCTCCTTCTCATAAATTCGCTACACCGCACGGCTCCTTGATAATAAGATCCGTCTTTGTTTTCTCCTTTACACGGAGCGAGGCACCTGTTCCTGGCGGTGCACAGACCGGCACTAGTACTTATTTCCTGGGAGCCATGTATTGCGGAGTGACAAGCTTTGATGCTGAGACAGGCGGTGATTTACATGTTACAGCAAGGGCAACAGAATCCATCGGGATAACTACCTTCTTAGATACACGCGTCTCCGTCTTCATTTTTGCAATCTCCAACTCAGTCATATGAACTAACCCCGAATTGCTCAGCATAGAGTTAACCATCGTAAGCTAAATTTCGACTTTAATTCAATTTACCGCATCTCGCAAATGCCTAGCCGGCCCCGCGCAAAATTCCCACTGCCCCTGTCGGTCCCCGGAGCAACCGCAACGCCACTCTCTAAAAATTTCCCTGAAACCATTTCTGTTTCCCATAAATCTCCTCACTAACACGGCCTCACTCAACTTTCCTTTGCCCGAAACGAATGCCCTAATTCCTCTGCCTACTGAAACATTTGCGTCATGATTAGACATGAAATGTGTTTGTGACACTCGTCCAGTATGGGAATAGGGCCTAGTTCAATTACCCTCGGAAACAACTCCGAGGGCTGAGTACTGCAGACTAAATTAATGTCCAGCATTGAAATACCGCTCCTCCGACCCACAGTTAGTTTCCGCACCACTTTCTTTCGTTTTAGTGTTTTCGGGTTCTTTGTTGCTTTATATTCCTTCCTTCAACCTGCTACACCGCTGGGCGGTCGCTTTCGTTTTTCTTCAACTTTTGTTTGCTACCTACTTCGCAGTGCGAATCATTCGTTCACTTTTCTTCCTTTTTGATTCTTTTTCTGGGTTGCTTGGAAAGGTTTTGTTTGTTAAAGATGGGAAAGTTGATTAAACATCAATGGGCAAGACTCATTGTACTTACTGCCGGTGCATGTACTGTCCTCTTCATCTCTCATTCTGATTCCAAGACTTATCATGGGCCGCATTCTGGGGATTCTTCTATCCTAAAGCTTTTCTCGACATGTTTACACCGTACTACACCGTCCATCGTTCTCCTTTCTAACCCGTGTAGTATCTTCAATCCTCTCGTCGCTCCAATCCCAATAATCCAAATCATAAACCTCATCACGGGTCTCTTCCTTCTAGCCTACGAATGGCCCCTCCCATTCTTCTCAGGAACAGCTTTCCACAGAGCGTTTGCATTGCGTTTCGCATTGTATCCGATCATTAGTGCGATGGCGTTCTTGCAGTATCAGTGCACGGATCCTAGTTTTTATTTGTTGATTGGAACCGCCGTGTATATCCAGGCTTGGAGTGAGGGTGAGGTTATTGGTGTTACTGGGGCGGTAAGTGGACTGACGAGAGTGGGGAAAGTTTAGTGTCAAGGATGGAGGATAGGAGATTTAATGTAGATAATTGATGTTGAATTTCTCAGGATTGAGGTCTTGAGTTGGGTAGAAATTTGACTTGAGAATAAAGGCTGTTTTTTACATCGGTAACCCATCCACAATAGCCCGTACTTGGAAAAACATGCCTAGTAAACCCAAGATGAACTCCATCCAAAGTGCATTTCAGATCTGAAGAACGCCCAGAACCACAATCCGACTTTT
>Ga0335075_10005047_pt1 | contig 20547 bp, 19 predicted proteins | sample Lox_Sample_24_FD_206723 | JGI IMG/M metagenome (GOLD analysis project Ga0335075, IMG submission 206723) | Soil microbial communities from Loxahatchee National Wildlife Refuge, Florida, United States - Lox_Sample_2.4 | ecosystem: Environmental > Terrestrial > Soil > Wetlands | place: USA...
TGCGGGAGCTGATCGACTGGCAGTTCTTCTTCCTGGCCTGGGAGCTCAAGGGCAAGTACCCGGCGATACTCGAGCAGCCGGCCGCGAGAGAGTTGTTCGACGACGCGAACGTGCTGCTCGATGAGATCATCGACGGCAACCTGCTCCAGGCCAGGGGTGTCTACGGATTCTGGCCAGCCCACACCGATGGCGACGACATCGTCCTGCCCGGCGAGTCCGGCGCGCGGTTCCCGATGCTGCGCCAGCAAATGGCGCGCACCGACACCCGGCCGAACCGCTGCCTGGCTGACTATGTCGCACCAAGCGCCGATCACATCGGAGCATTCGCGGTGTGCGTCACCGGCGCGGAGGATCTCGCCAGGGCGTACGAGCGGGAGCAGGACGACTACCGCGCCATCATGGTGAAGGCGCTTGCTGACCGGCTCGCCGAGGCGTGCGCCGAGCACGCGCATCTGGAAGCACGCCGTTCCTGGTACGAGCCGGACGGGGCGCCGACGATCGAGGAACTGCATGCCGAGCGATTCCGCGGCATCAGGCCGGCTTTCGGCTACCCGGCCTGCCCGGACCACTCCGAGAAGCAGAAGCTTGTCGACCTGCTGGACGCCGGCCGGATCGGCGTCGCGCTGACCGAATCGTTCGCGATGACGCCGGCCGCAAGCGTGAGCGGGCTGCTGCTCGCCCATCCGTCCGCGCGGTATTTCGCGGTCGGGCGGATTGGCAGGGATCAGGTCGAGGACTACGCCGCGCGCAAGGGCGTCACGGTCGAGGACGCCGAGTACTGGCTGCGGCCGAACTTGTCCTATGAGCCAGCCGACTCCGGCAGGCAGCCTGCCGTGACCAGCTAGCAATGCCGTGACCAGCTGGCACGGCGGCCCAGGGCGGGACGGGGACCGCATGATGTCATTCCTCGATGGCACCGCCCACTGCCCGCAGGTGTTCGCGGAAAGTCAGAGCCGGCGCCTTCTCTCGCGTCGCAAGGTAGCCGCTGAACTGCACCTGCGTGCGCAGCGAGATGCCCGCCCGGATCTGCTCGGCCTGGCGCCATTCGGTATCGCGGATAGCCTCGGCCAGCGTGAAGACTCGCCCGGCCTCCGCGCCGGGCATGAAGAGCACGCCATCGTCATCGCCAGCGACCAGATCGTCGCGCGTCACCGTCCAGTCGCCCACGGTGGCGGAGTCCAGCGCGTGCGGCGGCCGGGCATCGAGGCGAAGCGGCCCGGTAGGGGTTGCTCCCAGGCTGAATACGGGCAGGCCGATTGCTCGTATGTCGGCTGTGTCCCGGTGCAGCCCCCAGATCACCAGCCCTGAAAGCCCGGCTGCCCGGGCCTCCAGCACGACGAGGTCACCGACGCATGCCTCATCGAGCCGCCCGGCATTGTCGACCACCAGCACATCGCCGGCTATTGCTGTTTCGAATGCCTCCAGAAATACGTCGACGCTGCCAGCATGCCTGGCGGGAACCGGCCAGGCGGCTTCCAGTCATGACGCCTCGCAGGAGCGCGGGTGCGCAGCGCACCGGGACGTGAGCCCGGATACAGGCGTCGGCTAGGTGGGCAGTAGTTAGCGCCGCGAACCGCTCGAGGACTTCGTGCTGATCCATGGTGAGAGCCTGTGCCAGGCTGCTCCGTGGTGCAAGTTCGCAGCGAGAACGCTGCCGCCGGCGCACTCGGCTTAGTCAGCCAGGCGGGCGAAGCCAGTCGACGCCCACAGGGAACAGGTACCGGTCGGCAGCGGCGTTCAGCACCCGGCGCGCCTGGTGGAAGTGCTCGGCATTGTCGCGCAGTGCGGTCGCGGATACCCCTGTTGTGGATGTGACCACAGGCGCGGGGACCACTACCGGAGCCGCGGCTGACTGGGCGCGTGCCGGCGTGCTCGACGCCTGGTTCGCGTGGCTGGCCGCGAGCCGGTACCAGCCCGCGCCGAGCCACTCGAACAGTTCGGCTGGCCCGAGGTCCGCCGCTGGCGGGGCGGCCAGGCCGGTGGTCCTCGCCAGCCGGGCCGGATCGAGCCTGCCGCTGAGCGCGCGCTCGATTGCCGCCGGAAACACCCCGCTCAGGAACAGCGCCAGGTCGCCGAGACGCCGCCATACCGGCGGACGCTCCTGGTCGGGTAGCGAGTCGAGCAGGATGGCGAGCCGGCCGAGGTCGAGATCGTTCCAGCGGCGCCGGCGAACCCCTTGCGGCGTCCGGGTGATGACGACGCCGCCAGAGGATCGCGCGAACGAGGCCAGCAGCTCAGCGAGGAACAGGCGGTGAACCGGGCTGGCCAGATAGGCGGCGAGCTGCGGCCCGTCGAATACCGGTACCCGGAGCCTGGGCGCGGTTCGCTCCGGGGCGTAAGCGCTCGTCCGCAGGTCGGCGGCAATCCGGTGGATCGCGGCGGCGAAAACAAGGAACGGCGAGACCAGCGTGAACCGCTCGCCCGCCTCGGCGGAAGCGAGGTTGAGCAGATTTGCCGAGACGGCCGGCCGGTCCAGGACGTCCAGTAGCAGCGCAGGTGCCCTGCGCAGGGCAGCAAGCCGGGCTTCTGCCGTCGCTGGCGGGATCTCGTCAGCGTGTACCAGCGCGAGCAGGTCAGCCTCGGTGAGATGGCTCAGGTACGCGGCACCGATCCGATCGAGATCATCCATCATTCCATTGTCAGCTAGAACTGGCAGTTAAGCGAGAAGTGCCAGGTCACAGGCACAGCTCGGTCAGTGAGCCGATGCGCGGCCCAGTCCAGCCACTCTCGCGCCGGTGATCACTGTGCTCGTGCCAGTCCGGGCCGGCCAGCAGCACCGCTCGCATCCCGATGGCGCTCGACCCGGTCAGCTCCTGCCCGCCGCCGTCACCGACGTAGACGCACTGGTCGGGCTCAGTCCGTAGGTCGGCTGCGACCTTGCGGAAGAGCCGGGGGTCGGGTTTGCGCGTTCCCTCTACGCAGGAGAAAACCGGGGCGTCGATCACCGCGGCCAGCGGCAGCCGCGCCCAGGCATCGGGCAACTCCGACGTGCAGTCCGATACCAGGCCTGTTTTCAGCCCCGCGGCTCGCAGCCGTCTGATGACGCCGAGCGCCTCCGGCCGCAGCGTGAACATCGACTCCTGCACGCTACGGCGGGTGGCGCAGGCCTCGTCGAGTTGTTCATTGCTCAGCCGCACGCCCAGCCGGCCAGCGAGCTCCTGCATGGTCTGCCGCACATCGCCAAGCGCGCCGCTGACCCGCTCAGGGAAGCTGTCATCCAGGACGTGACCGAGTGATCCCGGGCTTACTCCGAGCACTGCGGCGAGCCGGGCCGCACTGCTCGCCCACGCCTCACTCGGGCTGATCGGTGTCAGCGTGCCGAAGAAGTCGAACACCACTGCCGTCATGCCGTCAGTTAGCCCAGTCACGTACTCATCCTGGCAAACCGGCCGCAGCGTGCGATAGCGGGGCTATCCAGCATTGCGCGTTACATCCTTAGCTTTGGCGGGTGATCAGCTGACCTGGATGATCAAGGTAGTTGCGTAACTAACCAGCGTCGCTTTGGCCGCCATTGGTATCGCGAGCATTAAGGTCACCAGGCCTGAGTTCACCTGCCGCGCTTGGGTAATTGTTCGATAAAGCATCCATAAGACTTTTCGGATGGTGTTAACCTTCTCGCGGCTGTTCGGCGTGTTCCATACTGATCAAACGTACATGAGCGCAATCACCGGAAATGCAATGTGCAGCAATGGCCAGACATCAAACGGGCGCGACGCCGTCTGGCCAGCGGCGCTTCCCACTTTTGCGTCACGCAATTGCGTCCCGGCGCATCGCGCGGAGTCCGGCGCGATTGAACCGGCTGTCCGGCGCCGGGGCGACCGGTCCAGCCGGATCACCCGTGCCGCGGGGCTTGCTACTGCCGAAGGCTTCTCGCTGGTCTTGGCGCCGGGGGCGGGGGGCTAGCAACGACCGCGACGAGCGCTGGCACGCGCAAACACGAGCGCCGCAGGCCACGCCTGGGCCGAAGGAGACTTATGCCGCCGTACATACGGAGGAAGCGTCAGCGGTCGATCCGGGTCCTGCTCACCGCCATCTTCATCGTCCCGCTGGCCTCACTGCTAGGGCTGTGGGGGTTCGCCGCCAGCGTCACCGTTTCGAACGCTATCCGGGAGCACAACTTCAACACCGAGGACCGGCTCTACGGCGCATGGGCGCAGAGCCTGTTCTCGCAGCTAGCTCAGGAGCGCCTGCAAGCGTACGAGTGGCTCAGCGCCGGACAGCACGGGTCAGACAAAACTTACCTCGCACAGCAGCACGCAACCGACGCGGCTGTCAGCGCACTCAGGAAGGGCATGTCCTCCGGCCCGTCAATCGTCTCGACCGCCCGGCCCGCGCTAGCGACGTTCAACGCGCAACTGGCGCGCCTCAATGGCATCCGTAATGCGGTGGAAACGGAAACTATTCCTGCTATTAGCGCTTTTAACGATTATAATGAGATACTTAATTCGGAGTTCGATCTTTACGCCGACCTGGTCGTAGTGAACAACACGCCGCTCTACATACAGGCAGCCGCCAGCGTGGAGGCCGGGCGCGCGCTGGAGATGGCCAGCCGCGAGGTGACGCTCGTCACCGGCGCAATCTTGTCGGGAGTCCGGATGGGGCAGACCGAGCGCGTTCTGTTCGCGCAGGCTGCCGCCACTCGCCAGTACCTGATGGCTAATGCGCTCAGGGAGCTGGATCCCCGCCTCGGCTCCGGCTTCCAGCGTGCCGATGCCTCGCAGGCTTATCGGAACTTCGCCGCTCTCGAGGCAGGCATAGTTCACAGCGTCGGGAGTAAGCGCCCAGTCCCCGGCGCGCTGGCATTTGGCCTGGCTGCTGCTGCGCTGTTCAAGCAATACCAGTCTGCAGAGCTACAAGATCGCTTTGCTCTTTCCAGGCTGGGCACGCAGGTCGGTAATCGCCTGCTCTGGGAGGTGGGACTGGCCGGGGGCGCCGGGCTGCTCGCTGTCGCGCTGTCGGTGTTCCTTATGGTGCGATTCGGGCGACGGATCAGCCGGGATCTCACCGGCCTGCAGCACGCGGCCCTGGACCTAGCGGAGCAAAGGCTGCCGCGGGTGGTCGCCCGTCTGAGCCTGGGCGAGGACGTGGACGTGGCTGCAGAGGCGGCACCGTTGGCCGCAGGACAGATCGCCGAGACTGCCAGGGTGGCAGCAGCGTTCTCTTCCGTCCAGCGCACTGCCATCGAGGCAGCTGTCGGCCAAGCCCGGCTGCGCGCTGGCGTCGCGCAAGTGTTCCGCAACCTTGCCTGGCGCAGTCAGTCACTGCTGCACCGGCAGCTGACTCTGCTGGACGGGATGGAGCGCAGGTCGAGCGAGCCGGAGACGCTAGACGAGCTGTTCCAGCTCGACCACCTCACCACTCGCATGCGCCGGCACGCCGAAGGCCTCATCATCCTGTCCGGCGCGACGCCCGGCCGCGGGTGGCGTGAGCCAGTCCCGGTCATGGACGTGCTGCGCGGTGCGATCGCCGAGGTGGAGGACTATAAACGTGTCGCCGTGGTCTGTGAGTCGCAGGACGCAGTGATCGGGTCCGCGGTGGCGGATGTGATACACCTGCTCGCCGAGCTGATAGAGAACGCCACGACATTCTCGCCGCCGAGCAACGAAGTCACCATCACGGCCGAGCGCGTCGCGAACGGCTTCGCGGTGGAGATCGAGGATCGCGGCATCGGCATCGGCGCGGAGGAGATGGCGGCGTTCAATGATCGGCTCGCGAACCCGCCTGAATTCGATATCGCCGCCGACAGCAATCAGCTTGGCCTCTTCGTGGTGGCCCGGCTTGCCGGAAAGCACCACATGAGGATCACGCTGCGCAAGTCGCCGTACGGCGGGACCTCGGCGATCGTCCTGTTGCCGCATCAGATCGTGGCTGTCAGCTACAGGCCCGGAGTGGTCGCGCCGGACTTGCCTGCGGTCGGGGGTGGCCGGGACCGGATTAGCATCCGCAGCGAAATGCCCGGCGATGGGCGCCACCACAGCGGCAACGGCCGAGAGCCAGCTGGCGCGGTCGGGTACGGGCAGCATGACTACTCAGGCACACAGCCCGTTGAAGTCATCCCGGCGCAGATTTTGGCCGCCAATCCCGCCAACGGCACAGCCGAGATTCCGCCCGCTTCGGGTGACGGCCGGCTGACGCCGTATGTCACGGCACATGACGACACCTCGTGGTCGGACTCCCGTGGCTCGCAGACGGGTGCGGCGACCGATTCGACTAAGCCTTGGCTACCGCGCAGGGTCCGGCAGGCCAGTCTCGCACCGCAGCTCAAGACCGACGTCCTGGCCATCGCCGATGATGCCCAGCTGAGCGCAGGCGAGAGCGACGCTACCGGCTTGGCACCCGAAGGGCCGGATCCCGGCCAAACTCGCGCGCTCGTGGAGTCGCTGCAGGTTGGCCTGGACCTCGCACGGGAGACCGACGCGCCAGCCAGCGAGTCCTGGCCGCCACCTGCTGATGAGTCCTGGCCGCAGCCGGCCAGCAAGACCTGGCCGACACCGGCCGGCAATCCGGACCTGGCCGCGTGGCCTGAGGACATCGGGGAACAGTGATGGAGCACGGGGGGCTGACGGCGAAGATGAACTGGGTGCTCGACGATCTGGTGCGACGGGTCAGCGGGATCAGCCAGGCGGTCCTCCTTTCCCGTGACGGCCTTACGCTCGGCGCGTCACACGGACTGAGTCGTGAGGATGCTGAGCATATGGCTGCCGTGGCGGCCGGCCTGCAGAGCCTTGCGCGCGGCGCAGCGGTCCGCTTTCACGGCGGAGAGGCTCGCCAGGCAATCATTCAGATGGATACGGCCCTGCTGTTCGTTATGGCGGCCGGACAGGGCAGCTGCCTTGCGGCGTTGTGCCCTGCGGACGCAGACCATGGCCTCGTTGTTTACGAGATGGCCATGCTCGTCAAACGCCTTGGTCAGTACCTGTCCGCGAACCCGAGGGCAGCAGCAGTCGCCGTGGGGGCAATGGAACGGCTGATGGAATGATTGATCGCGGAGACAGGTGGCTCGATCGGGAAGCCGGCCCAGTCGTCCGACCCTATGCACTGACACGCGGCAGGACCCGGCCGCCCGGCGCGAAGCTCGGCCTGATCGACCAGGTGTCGGTGGCTGAGCCGCTCATTGTCGATGCCCGGAGCCTCGGGCCCGAGCACCGGCGCCTGCTCAACCTGTGCCGCACGCCAACGGCGGTTGCAGATCTTGCGTCCGAAACGGACCTGCCGCTTGGTGTCGTCCGGGTGCTGCTCGGCGACCTGCTGGAACGTGGTCTCGTAGGCGTCGCCGAGCCGGCCGAGGCGGGCAGGTCAGGGGAAGCTGTGTTGAGGAGCGTGCTTGATGGACTCCGGGCGCTGTGAGCCCGAGGCCGCGCCGGTGGTCACGAAGATCCTGATCGCCGGCGGCTTTGGCGTGGGCAAGACCACGCTGGTTGGGGCGATCAGTGAGGTTCGGCCACTCCGTACAGAGGAAATACTCAGCGAGGTCGGAGTCGGGATCGACGACACGGCTACGGTGGAACAGAAGCGAACAACGACCGTAGCCATGGACTTCGGGCGGATCACATTTGCGAGCGGAGTGGTGCTGTACCTGTTCGGCACGCCCGGCCAGGAGCGCTTCTGGTTCATGTGGGACGAGTTGGCCTTCGGTGCGCTGGGCGCGGTGGTGCTGGCTGACACCAGGCGGCTTGCCGACTGCTTCTCCTCCGTTGATTATTTCGAGCGCCGACAGACCCCGTTCGTCGTCGCGGCCAACAAGTTCGACGGTGCGCCCGAGTACGATACCGAGACGATCCGGGACGCCCTTGACCTCGACTCCGGGGTGCCGGTACTGCTGTGCGACGCCCGCAGGCGGGCTTCCGTCAAAGAGATCCTGATTGCCTCGGTGACGCATTCGCTCACCATGCATCGGGCAGCGGCCGCGCACCGTTAGCTCACTAGCGTCAGACGGCGGGCGGCGCGAGCTGCCCGAGTCTCAGAGCAGGCGCTTAGTCACTCATCAGTGCAACCCGGCGAACTGACCGGCGCGCGACTACGATTGGGATCATGGCGACGGAGCAGGACGTCCGCACTCTCCTCGTGGCGGGCGACGAGGCACTTGCCGATGCCGCGTTCCGAACCGGGGACTTCGGCAAGGCGCGAGAGCTGCTGGAAGCGGCGCTGGCCGAGGCAGCGCAGGGCGCCGACATGACCGAGCAGGCCAGCGCCCTGGACGCGCTCGGCATGCTGGCTCACTACGAGAACATCACCAAGCTCATGGGCGGCTCGGCAGTCAGCGAGGCTGACATCAATGCCGAGGAGCGGCTGTTCCGTCAGGCACTGGCCTGCTGGCAGCAGCTGGGTGAGCCAGCGGAAAGCGCGCAGTCGCTGTTTGGTCTCGGGCTCGTGTACCAGGTGCTGCACAGCGACTGGACGACGGCAATGCCGTATTACTGGCAGGCGCTAGGCCTCGTTACCGGCCAGCAGGCAGCGGAGCCGTACCTGCGCTCGGAGGTCCACCGGCACGTCGGTTTCTACTTCCTGGTCGAGGCCAGCCAGCCTGCGGAAGCCGTGCGGCATCTGCAGATCTCGCTTGACCTGCGCGAGGAACTTGCCGACCCGCGCCGCATCCCGAGCGGCCTGGTCGCGCTGGCCGAGGCGCAGCTCGAGGCGGGCGACCGGGACGGGGCGATCGAGTTGCTCAGGCGCGCGGTCACGCAAGCGCGCGAGGCTGGCCTGCTGCCAGAGCGGATCAAGGACGCCGAGCGAGCGCTGGCCGAGGCCGAAGCCGACACGGGTGCTGCGCCTGCAAGCGACGTGCCGCCTGACGGACCCGAGACCAAGTCCGGCGAGGCTGAAGCCGACGCCAAGCCAGAATGATCTTCATGGATGCCGGATAAACGGCGCGCTGGGCCCACCAAGTCGGCACCCATCCACGGCATCACTACCGGCTCAGTGAGCGCGGCAGGTAGGCGCGCAGGAACGCTCGCGCGCCGCTGGTAGCCATCCGGCAGATCTCATCGTCGGTCAGCGGCAATGCCCCGAACAGCGAGCGATTGTTCACCGAGCCCATCGTTAGCGAGAACAGGTGATCGGCGGCCTCTTCCGGTTCGGGCAGGTCCAGCAGACCGCGCGCGGCGAGCCTCGTCAGCCGTTCCGCAATGGCCCACCTGATGCCGCGCGGGCGCTTCTGCAGGACACGCAGTTCAGGAAAGTGCGGAGCCTCTGACATCATCAGCCTGAGCACCGCGGCACGGTCGGATGATCGTGCAGCCGTCAGCGCCGCATCGCAGGCGAAGGCGATGATGCTCTCCTCAACGGCATCGGCAGGAACGTCAGTCAGGTGATGATCGATGAGCTGCCCGAACGCTTCGATCATCGTGTCGTAGGTGTCACCGATCACCGACAGGAACAGGTTCTCCTTGTCCCCGTAGTGGTTGTAGATCGTGCGCTTAGATACCCCTGCCTCATAAGCGATCGCGTCCACGCTGGTCCGCTCGAATCCGTCGCGCAGGAACAGGCGCACGGCGGCCTGCACGATCGCGGAGCGCTTGCGCTCCGAGGCCCCCACGCGCCCGCCACGGTCTGGGCGCCGCGGGACGTCCGCGCGGCGGACCGGCCGTTCCCGCTCGGAGCGGGTGGGATTCCAATGGGCCACTGGCTACAGCTCCACTCTGCCCGGATGCGCCCGCCGCATTGGCCGCGGCCGGCCCTTGCGGCGGTGCACCGGGCAGTATAGCTAACTGCACTGCTCGGTTTACAACTTTGCACTGCACAGTGTAGTTTACCGAGCCATGAGCGCTACCCGGCCAACACCGGCCCCGTCTGCCCCGTCAGCCAAGCTCGACAAGTCGCTGGTCCGCCTCATCGCGATCCTGCTGCTTGGCGCCATCCCGTCGCTGCTCGACACCACGATCGTCAACGTCGCGATCGACGCTATCGGCCGCGAACTGCACACCACGGTCTCGACGATCCAGTGGGTGATCACCGGTTACCTGCTGTCGTTCGGCATGGTCATCCCGCTCAGCGGCTGGGCACTGGCACGCTTCGGTGGCCGCGCCACCTGGCTGTTTGCACTGGTCGTCTTCCTGGCAGGCTCGGTTCTGTCCGGCGCGGCGTGGAGCGTAGGCAGCCTGATCGGATTCCGTGTACTCCAGGGCATCGGCGGCGGGCTCATGATGCCCGTGCTGACCACCCTCCTCACCCAGGCAGCCGGCGGTCGCCAGCTGGGCCGCCTGATGGCCTCGGTCAGCCTGCCGGTGGCCGTAGTACCGGTACTCGGCCCGGTGATCAGCGGGCTCATCATCAGCAATGCCAGCTGGCGGTGGATCTTCTACGTGAACGTCCCCTTCTGCCTCGCCGCCATCATCCTGGCCTGGCGCGGGCTGCCCGCCCGGCGCGCGCAGCAGGCCGGCACCGCGGCTGGCGCCATGGCACGGCTTGATGTGGCCGGCCTGGTGCTGCTGTGCCCGGCTCTGGCTGGCCTGCTGTACGGCCTAGCCCAGGTCAGCGCGACCGGCGGCTTCGCCCACGTGCGAGTTGTCGGCCCGCTGGCCACGGGCGCTGTGCTGCTCGCCGCATTCGTCTGGCATGCCCTGCGTACTTCCGCTGATGCGCTCGTCGACCTCCGATTGTTCCGTTCCTGGAGCTTCACCGGCGCGATCGCGCTGTTGTTCCTGGCCGGGCTGTCTATCTACGGCGCCATGCTGCTGCTGCCGCTGTACTTCCAGCAGGCCCGCGGGTACAGCGCGCTGGCAGCCGGCCTGCTGCTCGTGCCGCAGGGCGTGGGCAGCATCCTGCCCCGGACGATCGTCGGCAAGCTCACGGACAAGCTCGGCCCGAGGCCCGTCTCGATCGTCGGCATCGTTCTCGCCGCGGCCGGCACGGTGCCGTTCGCACTCGCCGGGCCGCATACCAGCGAGTGGCTGCTCGGCATGGCCCTGGTGGTCCGCGGCGCCGGCCTGGGCGCGGCGACGATCGCGCTGATGGCCGGCGCGTTCCAGGGCCTGTCGAAGGCGGAACTACCGCACGCGAGCAGTGCCACTCGCTTGATGCAGCAGCTCGGCGGCGCCTTCGGCGCGGCGGTCCTGGTGGTCATCCTCACCAGCCAGGCCGCGCGCGCGGCAGGCCCGGCCGGAGTCGCCGCCGCGTTCGACCGCACCTTCTGGTGGTGCGTCGCGTTCACCGGACTGGCGCTCCTGCCAGCCCTGCTGCTTCCCGGCCGCCCGGTCATCGCTACTCAGGCAGCAGAAGCCGCGCCAGCCGCCGCGGCGGCCGCCGTCCGGCCCAGATGATCTTCATGAATGTGCGTTTTCTGTTGCTCCAGGAACAGGAAACGCACTTTCACCTGAAGCGAATACCGGCAAATGACAGCAGAGCGGCGCCGGTACCGGCCCAGGGCGACATCTCGCGGACCGGTACCGGCGCTGGCGAGCTCACATCCGCACCCTGAAGTACATGGTGGGATGCCAGTACGCGTTCATCCGGTGGAGTCCGACGACTGTGCCGGGCTCCGCCGCGCCGAACGTCCAGTTGCTCCAGGCGTACAACTCGACATGGCCAGTGCCGAAGAAGGCGAGGTCACCGCGCTTTGCCTGGGATTTGCGGATCCGGACCAGCCGCCAGCTATCGAGCATCTCGTACGTCGTGCGGGGCAGCGTTATGCCGCGTGCCCGGTAGGCGGCGTAGACCAGGCCTGAGCAGTCGAACCCGTAGGGGCCGGTGCCACCCCAGATATAGGGCTTGCCGTGCTGCTTTCTCGCCCAGAACCAGATCGACAACCGCAGCTTCCTAGTTGCCGACATGGCCACGGCTGCAGAATCGGCCCTGGCAGGAGTCGAGTGGGATATTCCGACGGACGCGATGAGCAAAACTCCGACCGCAAGCGCGGTCTGCACCACGCTGCGCAGCTGAGTTGAGAGTCGTCGCTTCGGCACGCAGCGCGTAATGCGTTCGGTCACGCGTAACTTTCTGACGAAGGTGCGCCCGGACGACACACAGGCGCCTGACCTCCGGCATCTACCCAGGTCACACACAGGTGAAAGTCAGAAGGGCTTTCGCATTGGCCGAGTAGTGGGGATTCCTGGATAGGTCGCCGACCAATTCACGACATTCTATTCAGGTCATACAAACACAAAAGCACCTGGGATTGCAGCAAAACCATAGGCGATTTATTCTGACAAACCTGAAAAAGCCCACCGCGCTACGCTGCGCGCCAGCAGTGAGCGCCTAACTTTTTACTCCCGTTGGGGTGTGGTTTTTGTTTTCTGGCCGCGCTCATAGACCAGCTGACCAGCTACCGGGGCCTCAGTCGCCGAGCTCGGCCCTGCGGCGGGTGACGTATTCGGCCAGTTCGTCCCTGATAGCGTCGTCGAGCGGCGGCTGCTCGTACTCGGCCAGGGTCTTCGCGGCTATCTCGCTAGCGCGGGCGGTAGTGTCCTTCCCGCCGAGCCTCAGCCAGCGCTCGTAGTTCGCCGTCGATGACAGCAGCGGCCGGTAAAAGCACTCGCGGAATCTCTCCATGGTGTGCTGCGCGCCGAGGAAGTGACCGCCATGCCCGACCTCGGTGTGCGCGCCGAAGGCAAGCGAATCCTCGTCGATCTCCAGCGGCGTGAACTCCACCCGCAGCATCCGCAGCAGCTCGATGTCGACGATGAACTTCTCGTAGCACGACACCAGGCCGCCTTCCAGCCAGCCTGCCGCGTGCATGACCCAGTTCGTTCCGGCCAGGAATGTCGGCAGCAGCGTCATCAGCGACTCGTACGCTGCCTGCGCGTCGCACGTCTGGCTCGAGTTCAGCCCGCCCCCGGTCCTGAACGGCAGGCCGAAGTGCCGCGCGAGCTGCCCGGTGCACAGCAGCCCGATGCCGGATTCGGGCGTTCCGAAGCTTGGTGAGCCCGACTGCATGTCGATGTTGGACAGGAACGAACCGAATATCACCGGGCAGCCGGGCCGGATCAGCTGTGCCAGCGCGATGCCTGACAGCGCTTCAGCCAGCTGCTGGACGAGCGCGGCGGGAACTGTGACCGGAGACATGGCCCCCATGAGCAGGAACGGGGTTAGCACCACCGGCTGCCGGGCGGCACAGTACTCAAACTGGGCGTCGAGCATCCGGTCGTCCCAGCGCAACGGTGAATTGCAGTTGATCAGCGAAATCGTCGCGGGGACCGCTTCGATGGCGCCACGGCCGCCGAACAGGATCTCGGTCATCGCGATGGTGTCTGCGGCGTTGGGCCCTGACACCACGTTCCCCATGTAGATCTTGTCGGTCAGCGTCTGCAACGCGAAGATCATGTCCAGATGCCTGGAGTCGAGCGGCGCATCGTTCGGCTCGCAGATGACGCCCCCGGCGGAGTCGAGCTCGCCGAAAGTCTGCGAGAGCATGCATAGCCGGCGGAAGTCGTCCATTGTCGCATCGCGCCGCACGTCGCCATCACGCACGAACGGCGAGCCGTAGACCGCCCCGAATACCATGTCGTCGCCGCCGATGTGCACGCTGTTGCCAGGGTTTCTGGCCTGCACGTCGAACTCCCGCGGCGCGAGCGCCACCTGCTCCAGCACGAAGTCCGGGTCCAGGTACACGACCTCACCGTCGGTGCGCTGCCCGGCCTTGCGGAACAACTCGACTGCCTCGGGCTTGGCGAACTGGATGCCGATCTCGGACACGATCCGGCGCCAGCCCTTGTCGAGCACCGCGATCGCGTCCGGCGACAAGATCTCGTACCTCGGCATCGTGTTACGGAACATTGCCACCTCGCCCGTGCTACCCGAAACGCCCGTGCTACCCGAAACAACAGTGCTACCAGGGAACGCCATCGACCCAGAACGACAGCGGAATGGCGCCGCCTTGACCCGGCCCAAAGCCCGAATCTAGGATCACATCGTAGAACAAGGTTCCGTAGTATGGAACTCAAGAATGGCCCCAAGAAGCCGCACACCGCAGCGAGACACCCGGAAGCGAGACAGCTGCCGTGACCGCTCCGACCGGAACTCAGGCCGTCGACCGGGCGGCCCAGCTGCTCATCGAGGTTGCCAGGCATCGCGACCCGGTGTCCTTCACCGAACTCATCGCCGCCAGCGGGCTGGCTAAGAGCACGACATCGAGGCTGCTGACCGCGCTGGAGCGCAACGGCTTGGTCCGGCGCGACCTGGCCGGCCGCTTCTCGCCAGGCGAGGTGTTCGTTTCCTATGCCTGGCGCGGCGGGGCTGAGGCCGACCTGGTCAGCGTGGCCCAGCCGGTGCTCGCCGAACTGGGCGAACAGACGGGTGAGACGGTCAACCTCGGCGTGGCTCGCGATGGCGGGCTGGTCGAGCAGATCGCTCAGGTGGACAGCAAGTACCTGATCGGCGGCACGAACTGGGTTGGCCTCACGGTCCCGTTGCACTGCGCAGCTCTCGGCAAGGTGCTACTCGCATTCGGCGCCGCCGAGCTGCCCGAAGGCAAGCTTGACCAGCGCACGGACCGAACCATCACCAGCCGCACCGCGCTGGCCGGTGACCTCGGCGCGGTGCGCGAGCGCGGCTACGCGGTGACTGTCGAGGAGCTGGAACCCGGGCTGGTCGCGGTAGCCGCGCCGGTGTTCGCGGACGGCGGCATCGTGGTCAGTGCGCTGTCGGTGTCCGGGCCCGCTAGCCGGCTGACTGCCGCGGCGATCCCGCTGACTGCACGCAGCTGCCTGGCCGCAGCCCGCTCGTTGTCGGCCCTGCTCGGCCACGAACGGCCAGTTCGCGAATCCAGAATGTCGTCCTCGTAACCGGAGAAGACTGAAGAAGAAGGTGCCGCGTGACCACAGACGAGCTACTGCGCCAGCTCTACGACTTCACCCTCGTCGGCAACGGCCCGGAGGTGCTCAGCCTCACCCGGCAGGGGCTCGAGCAGGGCCTCGGCCCGGAGACGCTGCTCTACGAGGCGCTGATTCCCTCCCTTGAGGAAGTCGGCGCGCGGTTCGAGCGGGGTGACTTCTTCGTACCGGAAATGCTGATCGCCGGGAAGGCGATGGCCGGCGCGCTGGAGATCCTGCGGCCGCTGCTGGCCGAGACCGGGGCCCAGACGATCGGGAAGATCGTCATGGGCACGGTCAAGGGCGACGTACACGACATCGGCAAGAACCTCGTCAACATCATGTTCGAAGGCGCTGGCTTCGAGGTGATCGACCTCGGCGTTCAGGTAGCGCCGGAGAAGTTCCTTGACGCCATCAGGGAGCACCAGCCGGATATCGTCGGCTTCTCAGCGTTCCTGACGACCACGATGCCGATGTTCAAGGCCAACATCAACGCGCTGGAGAAGGCGGGCATGCGCGACCAGGTCATCGTCATGGTCGGCGGGGCGCCTGTGACCCAGGAGTACGCCAGCGTCGTCGGCGCCGACGGGTATGCGGCCGACGCCTCGGCGGCCGTGGTCCGCGCCAAGGAACTGCTGCGAGCGCGGCGCGCGGTCGCGCCCGCCTGACCGCCTCGATCACCGGGAACCTCTCCGCCAGCGAGCGAACGGATCCAGCTTCGATGGAAACAGTTCTGTCCTCTGCCAGTCAGCAGGTGCGGATCGGCGGGGAGAACCCGTTCTGCGTGATCGGCGAGCGGATCAATCCGACCGGCCGCAAGCTCTTCCAGGAGCAACTGCGGCGAGGCGACCTCGCCAGGGTCGAGATCGACGTGGCCGAGCAGGTAGCCGGCGGGGCGATGGTACTCGACGTCAACATGGGCGCGCCGCTCTGTGACGAGGCAGAACTGATGACCCGCGCGATCGGGCTGATCCAGTCCCGGTGCGATCTGCCGCTCTGCCTCGACTCCTCCATCGTCGAGGTGCTCGAGGCCGGACTTGCCGTGTACCAGGGCAAGGCGCTGGTCAACTCGGTCACCGCCGAGGATGACCGGCTCGACGCGATCCTGCCGCTGGTCAAGCGCCACGGTGCGGCCGTCATCGCGCTGCCCAACGACGAGGAGGAAATCCCGGAAGAGCCGGCCCGCCGGCTTGAGCTCGCTCGCAAGATCGTGGACGTGGCCACCGGTAAGTACGGCATCCCGATCGAGGACATCGTCATCGATCCGCTAGCCATGCCGGTCGGCGCGGACACGTCGCTGGTACTGCGCACCCTGGACACGATCGAGTTGCTCCGCGAGGAACTGGGCGTGAACATGACGCTCGGCGCGTCGAACGTCTCGTTCGGGATGCCGGACCGCGGCGCGATCGGCGCAGCGTTCCTGCCGATGGCGATCGCCGCCGGGCTGACCAGTGCCATCATGGACGCCCGGTCGCTGCAGCTGGTGCAGGCAGTGAAGGCGGCTGACCTGCTGACCAACCGCGATCCGTGGGGAGCGGCCTGGATCGCCGCGCACCGGGCCCGCCAGGCGAGTGCCGTCAGGGAGCCCTCGTCAGCAAGCACGGCATCGGCTGGCACAGCGTCAGCAGGTACGCCGTCACCAGGCACGGGGCCGGCAACACGGTGACCGGCAACACGGTGACCGGCAATGCGGCGACGCACCCGGCGGCAGAGCCCGAGGCCGGGCCGCCCGCCAGGGTCGAGCTGCACTTTCAGCCGGGTGGCCTGCGGGTGCGAGTGCCGCCAGGCGTCAGCCTGTTCGACGCGGCGAGCTGGAATGGCATCGCGATTGACTCGACCTGCGGCGGTCACGGCACGTGCAAGAAATGCAAGATCCGTGTGCTGGACGGCAATGTGCCGGTCTCGCCGCTCGATGCCCGCGCATTCTCGCCTGACGAGCTGCGCGGTGGCTGGCGGCTGGCATGCCGCGCGATGGCCGATGCTGACGTTAACGTTGCGGTGCCGCCGCTGGTGACCAGGCCGAAGGCGGCGACTGTCGGTGTCGGCCGGCAGGTCATCCTGCGGCCGGCTGCGCAGAAGCGTTACCTGGAGCTAGCCGAGCCGTCGCTGGCTGATCAGCGGACCGATATCGAGCGGGTGCTGGCCGCGCTTGATGACCTCGAGCTGCGGGTTGACCTCCCGGTGCTGCGCAGCCTCGGCCGCCGGCTTCGGGGCGCCGATTTCAAGGTGACCGCGGTAATCATCGACGACGTCCTCATCGACGTGCAGGCCGGGGACACGACCGGGCAGCTGCTCGGAATTGCCTTCGACCTTGGCACCACCACGGTGGTCGCGACGCTGCTCGACCTCAGCACCGGAACGCCGCTAGCGGTGGCGTCGATGCTGAACAAGCAGCAGCCGTTCGGCGCCGACGTGATCACCCGGATCAGCGCAACGATGCTTGATACTCGCGCCCTGGAGACACTGAGCTCACTCGCCAAACAGACCCTTGGTGAGCTGGCGGCCGAGGTGTGTGCCCAGGCAGGTGCCGATCCGGCCGACGTTAGCGAGATTGCGATCGCGGGGAACGCGACAATGACGCACATCGCGCTTGGCATCGACCCTGAGCCGCTCGGCGTAGCCCCCTTCATCATGACCGCACGGCAGCTTCCTGAAGTGCTCGCTGTCGACCTGAGCGTGCCGGCCCATCCGCGGGCGCGCGCGTTCGTGTTCCCGGCGTTCGGGGCCTACGTCGGTGGCGACATCACGGCCGGCCTGCTGGCCGCTGGCATGAACCGCGATGCCAGGACCCGGCTGTTCATCGACATTGGCACCAACTGCGAGATCGTGCTCGGCAACCGCGACTGGCTGCTCGGCACCGCCGCGCCAGCCGGACCGGCGTTTGAGGGAGCCGCGATCCGGTGCGGCATGCGGGCCGCGGACGGCGCTATCGAAGGCGTCTCCATCTCCGGCGACGACCTGACCCTGACTGTGATCGGAGACCGCGAGCCGGCCGGCCTGTGCGGGTCTGGCTTGGTCGACGCCGTAGCCGGCCTGGTGAAGGCCGGCCTGCTCGATCGTTCTGGCCGCCTCGTGCCGGACGAAGCGGCGGCCGAGCTCGCTCCCGCTCTGGCGCAGCGGCTGACCACGCTTGGCCAGGAACGGGTATTCGTGCTGCACTGGCTCGGCGAGCCGGGCGAGGTCTCGGCTTCTGTCTACCTGTCTCAGCGTGACATCCGTGAGCTGCAGTTCGCGAAGGCGGCAATCGCGACCGGCTGGCAGATACTGCTTGACGAGGCCGGGCTCGCCGCACGCGACATTCAGCAGGTACTGCTGGCGGGCTCGTTCGGCAGCTATCTGTCACCGGCCAGCGCGATCGCCCTTGGCCTGGTTCCGAAGCTGCCAGTGCTCCGGGTCGTCAGCGCCGGCAACGTAGCCGGCGAGGGCGCGAAGATGGCCTTGCTGTCAGTCCGCGAGCGCGCGGCGGCTCTCGCGCTGCTCGGGGAGGTGAGATATGTCGAGCTCTCCGACCGCGACGGGTTCAATGACGCTTTCGTCGACCAGCTGCAGTTCCCTGACTGACGGCAGTCACCCCGGCAGTCCCCGTTCCCGCCCTGAGGAAGCGACCCCGGCTCTCGCCGTGATCGCCTGCGGTGCGATCGCCAGCATGATCCGTGACATCGCGGCGCGGCGCGACTGGCCCGTTGAGGTGCACCCGCTGCCGGCCACCTTGCACAACCGGCCGGACGGGATCGCTCCCGCGGCGGCCGAGCTGGCCGGTCTCTTGCAGGCCCGCGGCCTGCAGGTCGCGCTCGGCTACGCCGACTGTGGCAGCTACGGCGCACTGGACGAACTCTGCTCCCGGCTCGGCCTCGCCAGGCTGCGCGGGCTGCACTGCTATGACGTACTGGGCGGAGCCGACCGGGTACGTGCGCTGTTCGAGCGTGAGCCGGGCACCTACCTGCTGACCGACTTCCTGGTCCGCAGCTTCGACCGGACCGTCATAGCGGGGCTTGGCCTCGACCGTTATCCGCAGCTGTGGGCCGACTACTTCGGGCAGTACCGGAGACTTATCTGGCTGGCCCAGGAGCGCAACACGGCGCTGGACGAGCAAGCCGCGCGGATTGCCGGCCGGTTCGGACTGCCGCTGCGGGTCATCGACGTCGGCATCAGCGGCCTTGAGCGCGAGCTCGCCATCTTGCTGGACGCAAGGCCAGGCGCCGGTCAGATGCCGCCGAGCACGGGCTCCTGACTGATCAGGAACCGGTAGCCGGCGATGACCACGTCGATGCCAGCTCGCCCCACTGCCGCTGGCTCAGCGGCTGAGTAACCACGCCGCCAGCGGCATGGCGTTCATGGACTGCGGTGATGTCGTTCGTCTGCGGGAGCCGGACGTACACAGTGACGGCGGCGCCGCGGTGCTCACGACTCGCCGCGGGCAGCCACGAATCCTCAGCGGTACCCAGCATGACCTGAGCGCCGCCAAGGCTCACGCAGGCGAGCCGGTCGTCAGAGTCAGCCGGCGTGGCGAACTCCAGCAGCCAGCCGAGTTCGTCGGTCATCAGGCGCGCCGTCTGGTAGGGATCGTCGCAGGCGAGAAAGATGCTCAGCACGCACCGAAGTTAGCGCAAGCGCGGTTTCTGCGGCCCGTCGTTAGGCGGCTGCGTCAGCACGTAAGCAACTGGGCCGCTTCGAACGCGATTGATCCGCCGGGATCATGGCCTTGACTGATCCTGCCAGCGAACCGGCAGGCCGTGTGCGGGAGCGGTGCCAAGCACCCGGCGATGCCCGCCGGGCCAGGTCGTCAGCGTGACCGGGCAACCGCCTGCCCGCGACTGCTCCAGGTAGACGTAGGCGAACGGCGCGCTGTCCGTGGCGGTTGCGCTCAGGGCTGCGACGCCGGCCGCCAGCTCGGCTCGCTGAACGTCGCTCAGGTACTGACGGAAGATCGAGTGCCAGAGCACCGTCCAGCTGCCGCGCTCCAGCTTCAGCCTGGCGACCGTGGCCGACGCCGACTCCGCCCGGAGGTCAGCGGGGACCTGCGCGGCGACCTCGAAAGCGCCGCGAAGACGGCTCAGCCGGCTGACCTGGTCGGGCCAGACATACGCAGTGAGCGTGAGCCGGCCCTGGTCGGTCAGCGGATCGATAGGTGCGATGTCTCCGCCAGTTCGCTCGATGACTTCGATCCGGCTCAGCGGCAGCAAGGCGCCCAGCCAGCCGCTGGTCAGCACTACCGGTGAATCCGGATCTCCGTACCGGCCAGCCGGGCCGGACACGAAGAAATGATCGGCACGCAAGTTCAGGCCGGCACTCGCGCCGACCTCTGCCAGCCTTATCGGCAGGCTCGCTTCGGCGGCGATTTGCATGAGGGCACCGAGCAATGCGGCGGCGCGCCCGACCTCGTTCGTCTGCGGCGGCCAGTCGAGCCAGCCGCGGACGGTCTCGCCCTGTTCGGCCAGCAGAAGTCTGAGTGCCGCCCAGGCTCGCGGGCTACCTGGCTCGCTCTCGGCGGTCCCTCCGCAACTCGGGTAGAACACGGCAAGGTCCGGCGCCTTGCCGGAGAGCGCGAGCGCGTGTACACCGCCGAGCAAGCGCAGGGCAAGTACGCTCGACAAGCGGTCGTTCAAATGGCCGCTGAGGACCTCGGCTGTCGGGCCGCCGGCGACTAGATCACCAGCGGCGCAGGTGAGCAAATCCCCGTAGAGCGGGCTGCCGAGTTCTCGGCACGCTTCCGCCTGCCAGCGCAGCAGCCGCGCCGTCCGGACCTCGGGCGACTCGTCCGGCTGCGAAGTGTCCACGCCGGTCACTATGACAGGCCCGGCCC
>Ga0335075_10005048_pt1 | contig 20545 bp, 10 predicted proteins | sample Lox_Sample_24_FD_206723 | JGI IMG/M metagenome (GOLD analysis project Ga0335075, IMG submission 206723) | Soil microbial communities from Loxahatchee National Wildlife Refuge, Florida, United States - Lox_Sample_2.4 | ecosystem: Environmental > Terrestrial > Soil > Wetlands | place: USA...
TAAATCTTCGAATAGAACGAGATGAGTGACAGGACGTCTGCACCTGCTGCAGACACCTCTGTAAGGGTCTCGCAGCCTTTTGGCAAGCAGACATTATGTCGTGGTGATGGTGCTTCGGAAGGACAAAGAGTCGTCGAGAATAACCTTACCGACGCGGCCGCACCAAGGAGTAAAATTATAGAGCCGCAATGACCTCCATTCTTCATTAACTGGCGTCGACTTTTCAACGCTGATTAATAAAGATGGCATCCAAAGGCCTCTCTCGGAGCTTAAAAGCTTTGAGAGTATCGATTGGAGTCTCGAAGGATCCTCTCATAGTACGCTCAACTACTTTCAACGTTTATACTAGGACTTCTCTAACCATATCCATAGCAATGCCTAGCACCTCGACTTTGTCGGACAATGGCCACAGAGGCCCAATTAAGTAATGATATATCACAACGTGCACATCAAAGTCATTTCCAAGCTCCTAAAGATGCCGCGGCGTTCCTTCCAGGTATGATATCAGAGTTCTACGTCAATTGAGCTCGACTTAAAATTTAGCAGCCTCTGAAGTCCTCACAACCATCTACAAATTCCCCACAATGGAGCCACTTCGCTTCGAATCATATCCTGCAAAACACCTTCATGTTCCCTTACGACGCGATATCTTACATCGAGCTGTGATCTTCGAAGGTGATGCTACACGACAAGGTACAGCAAGCAGTAAAACTCGCTACGAAGTCCACGGCAGTCATCGCAAGATCCGCCCGCAGAAGGGTACCGGCATGGCACGTCTAGGTACTAAACAGTCGCCTATGCTCAAAGGTGGTGGGAAGACTTTTGGTCCACATCCGAGAGATTTTGCCACCGGATTACCGCGCAAGGTGTACGACTTAGCATGGCGGACTGCACTCAGTTATCGTTACCGAAAGGGGGAGCTCATCATTTGCGAAGATGGAATGGAAATTGAGCATTCAGAGCCTGGCTTTATTAAGCAAATTTTCCAATATAATGGGTGGGGAAACGGGTACGGAAGATCGCTCGTAATTACAAAAGACTATAGAGAGAACCTTTTTGAAGCTCTAGGCAAAACTGGAGAAGATGGAAGAGCACAGACGGAAGGAGATGTGGATGTGAAAGACCTCCTGGGGATGGGAAGAATTATCATCGAGAAGACGGCACTGGACAAGATACTGAGAGAACACCGGAGTGATCTGGTTAAGAAGGTAGCAAAGGCTTGAAATGTGAAATAAATTCCTTACGGTCTAGCATTGGGCGGTATCAGCTGTTTATTCCGACCCATATAGTGGCATTTTCTTTCAAGTACTGTAAGTCTCCTTATATGTTGGCATTTTCCAGGCTCCTGCTGCTGTCGTCATTCTTGGACGGAGGCTTTATAGATTCATCATTGGCAACGAACTCTAGAATTCGAATTTTTTATAATGATTGTCCCCAAAGATTTCCCAGCCTTTGTGATCTCGAGCCATAAATGTACACTCTCTTCCTCTACCATCACAATAATCTCCTATTTCAGGAAAGGGTTGCTGCTTTGTGATAAGTTGTCGCTGCTTTATGAACCCAGCACGTGACTGTATATATTTTACTGCGACATGTCACAAACAATGGACCAAAAACTACAATGAAACATAGCAGAACGACTATTTCAAAGTGGGACCCAGAGAAACCCACCGGCTAACGACGGTTGCACCGTCTCGCCATCTTTCCTCCGAATGTCGCCCACTAGCCGACCCTTGTCGTTATCGATATATCCATCAGTGCCTCTAGATATGATGGAGGCGAATCAATTGATGTCTGTATGATGAAAGATGTTTCTTCCGATCTACCTGGAATGGAGGGGGTTCCGAGGCTCCTATTTGTCACATTCATAGTCAGGAACCGCGAGTTCAGGATCACGAAGATATGTAGCAAAACCTCTTGTTCACACATCCTTAATAGATGGTACTTTTATGAATCGCTTTCTACTACTACCAAATTACTTTGGTGAATCCCATATTTGACTCGCGAAGATCAATCGACCTAATTTCTTCATTACATTATTAAATATTCACCAATATTGATGACTGATATTCCCCCTTCCACCTCCTGCAGCATATCCTACCAGCTCCCAAACTGATGCAAAAATGGAGAAACAAATCTTCACCTCTCCTCAAAATCTTCGCAATTGGCAAACACAAAGCCTAACACATATTTCCGCCTCCAAATCAACTCTCTCCAATTGCGAGACCCATGCCCACAATCAATGTTACATTACCAGACCATGACCGACGACTCCGGACCCGGCCACATCTCCGGTCCTGAATCCCCCTTGCAACATTGCGATCTTAGCTGCCACACAGGCAAATCCAACCTATAAAGAGACACAGGAAAATTCATAAAAGGAGCGGGGCAGCAGCTGAAGGATATTTGATAGGTCATTGCAACTGTGTATTGGGCCGGAGATGGGGTCCGCGCCATTTCAGTTAAGCTTTATTCCCTTCTTTTGTCTCTGGCCTAAGCTACTGGCTTGCTAGCGGTCATAACACATCATTCCGAGAGCTTGCTTACTTTGGATTGAGAACTAATGATATATGGGTCTTGTATCTCGCTCTCTGGAGAGCTCTCTGTTTCGTGAGCTAAAGGACTCCATAAGTCCTTCCCGTCTTTGGGGATCTGGACTGAGAGTATTCCCTTTGGATACCTCGACTTTTATATGATTTGCTGACACTTGTAGCAGTAATTTTTGAACAGATATGAGACGCAAAATCGCACTTTTGATTACTATGGAGCTATCTTGCTATTTTTGTGTTGTTGAATCGACACAGCCGCCCATAGAGACACTTTGTTCGTAAGTGACCAGCCCTTAGTGCTGACTGGGATTTGACCCATTCCTTATATACAGATGACCCTCCCCGAATCCATGTAATGATGCCATTTTGGAATCATTACCCTTATCATAACCTTGAGCCCAGTTCTTTGGAGATAGAGCCATGGAAATATCCGCAACAGAAAATTCATTGGATCATATACCTTCACAAACACAGCCGTATACTGGTCCATCATCGAACAATCTCAACCTAAATGATGCTGAGCGTGTAAGATATCAGGTGCAAAATAAAACATGTACCCCAAATCCTTCGAGCTTAATGCTCGATGCTTTATAGAGTGGTGCTGGGTCACCTGGAGCTCTGAACGCTCACTGCCGACGCAAAATCATCACCTGCGGTCGCATCGCTATAGCGACGAGATATCACCTCACTGACGCTTCCATAGCTATGGCTGGATGTGGGCCGACTCGTTGGCGACAACGACCCCCCGACATTCTGGCTGAATACTGAGAGTGTGTCGTCTGGAATTTCTTTCGAATCCGGCTCGTTGAGAAGTTGAACTTTATGCGCCTCCTGTTCGACCCAGCTCACGATGTCATTTTCGTTACACGACCTGGAGTGGATGAAAAGTAGAGATCTCAGCTGTACAATTTCTTGTTCCAGCTCTTCCAGCTGTGTCTTCTTCGTTGTGTTGTCGACACCGAAGTAATGTGCTTTTGTTTGGAGGTCATCAATCCATTTCTTTCTGTTCTGCCGGCACTTATCTGCAGCTACTCTATTTCTCTCCAGAAACTTCATCCGTTTGGACTCTTCCTGTTCTTTTGTCATGGGCTTCTTCTTTGACTTTCGTGGCCTCTTGACCCTGGAAAGCTCATTGGATTGCACTGCGTCACCCCCCTTGCTTTTCGCCGACGATTGCCTCGCAACCTTCTGTGCTAGCGGCAGAGAACCATCTGACGGGGAATCTACGGGCGTAATCTGGCCATAGCGCAAAGACGTTCTCCTGCCGGCATCATTGTCCATTTGCGTCATTATTCTTGCAGGTGATGCAGTTGGTTTTATGTCGGCGGTCCAGTCATTTAATGATCGAACTCTAAGGCCAGTGGAGGCATACAGAGGGTTATGATAAGAGGTAAGGCCTTGCATTTGGGTGGTTTGACCCGAAAGGTCAAACATCGAGACAGGATTTGAAACCCCATTATTCTTATCCAAAAGTGCAGGGCCAGTATTTTCCAGGATACGGTCCAGATCATCATGAGACTGTGAGAGCCCTGATTGCCGTCTTGGCTCGTACATGGAGTGGCTGGTAAACAGATCATCTCCTTGGCCGGAAAAATAATCGAGCTGGTTATTTTCAGCTTGGCCTTGAAGTAACTGAGGCGTGTAGCCGGAGTGATTTCCGGCAAAGGCTTCAGTGAAGGAGAAGTCGTTCTGCTCAGGGTTCCACGCCGAGCTGAAGAAATTAGGAGTCCCAAGGCCCATATTATCATCCATATTGAGTAAAGGCGTCGCAGTAGTCATGATGAAAGACTGAGGGAGTTATTGAAGATTTAGGATAACTGGCGGGAAAGGACTGGAACCGTTGATGGAACTAGAGACGTGCACAACCCCGCTGAAGGCTAAGGTGTGATTCTAGAGATCAGGACACACCTTGATCAGGAATAATGTTGGAATTCGTCTTTGGAACACAAAATGTTACGGTAGGTGATCTTAAGTCGAGCGTTGTAGTGTTGTGTTGGGCACTAGGCATAGGTAAGTATCCGGATTGAGCAATTGCAAGGCAATGAAATGATCCGCCGGACCAACTCAAGATCATGTTCTTATGAAGACTTCAAACACTGAAAATACGTTATGGTGGACTGATAATGCGTCTCAGAAGATTAGTGGTTTATGGTTGGCATACCGTATGGAGCTTGTCCCCCGCTTTCTCAAATCACACCACCCATAATTTTGGAACTCGCAGCCGGTAAAGAGTTTGAACGAATGTTGTACAAAATGGTGCAACTATATCAATAAAGGCTCATTCGATGGTGCTGAAGCGTGCAAGTCGATAAGCTTGACTTTGGTGGTCAATGCTGTATGTCGTGGTTGTTGTTGGTGTCTTGAAGAGTGGCGGCGGAACTTCCTCTGACATTATAGTATGGAAAAGATTCAAAAGGCCCTACAGAAATTGCATCTTTTGCCCCTTCAGCAACTAGCGACGTAAGAATGGGCATTATGGGTCTCTTATCCACGCTTGCACTACTTCTCCCTGCAACTAGCCAATTTCTCTCTTCTATGCCGGCTGGGCACAGCCTTCGAACCATACTTCGTAAATCACGAGTCAAAATTGTGGCCCCGGCCATTGCCATGTGCAAAGCAGTCCAAATGCGAAAAAAGCTATCCCCCTTGCTATGGCGCTGTAGTTGCTAGGGCAAGTGCATTGACAGATGGCCAACTGGTCAAGCAAGCCAGCTCTGAATGGTTCGCCACTTTGCGGCTTGCAGCTTCTCCAAACCCTAAATCTGAAAACGGCTTGCCGCTGCACTAATTGCCGGGAAAACAAGAGGAACAGCAGCCGATAAGACATGCGCTGCGTTCTCCCCTCATAGCGGGCAAACCACCGCTTTCCATAATGACATACCTGCAGCTTCCTCTCAGGTTGCCCCACCAAGTTGCCGATCGATATTCAGAAGCTCCCTGAACTGCCAGGTTTTTCCTCCCGTGCACTGCGATTTGATCAGCACGTTAGCGAGTGCTTCTCCGGAGCGAAGGCTTCTCCGGAGCGGAGGCTTCTCCGGAGCTTTTGCTCCTGAAAGCTACGCATGTTCCATGCCGCTTTGCCGGAGCACGTCGTTACCTGAGCTTTGTAAGAGGCCGGAAATTTCACTCCACTTCTCTACAAGTACGAGAGACGAAGCGGGAATAGTCCATCCAAGTCAGAATTATTCCCACAATCGCAATCAGTCCCTGCATTCATCTTCATGGCATCTGAGAACAGCTGCACGATGACAGGAGAGCAGGGGAAAAGTGTCCTTTTTCGAATCTACGCACCGCATACAAGCAATATATTCATATCCTTGCTCTGGAGAACTCGTACTACTGCTATTACTCCTGCAGCACATTTGTGGCCGCTCAAACGCCCGATGATGCATTTTGTGCGCATCGGATAAAATGATCGGCATGGCATTTTCAAAATCCCATCTTCCATTCTCGGATATGACGCAATGGCAACGGTGCTATTCCAGCTGAAACATTTTAGCCCGCCGGATGGCCCCTCCCTTAGACAATTGAATGAGCCTCGAAATTTGTTTGTAAATTGTAAGCACATTCCAACGCGTGGAGAGCAACATGGATAGTTGATATCTACACCTCTACCGTACTATTGATGGAGGCTTGTCTTCATGTGATTGCTATGCATATATGATGGGAGGCAAATAGACGCGTACACTATGAGATGAACTGGCGCAGCGCAGTGGAGCAGCAATAGAAACCGGAGGGATGAAGAAGAACAGTGCAAGGGAATTCGTCGTCAGGCTGACAGAAAATCACAATGCGGTTCTCTTATTTCATGATGGCTGGGAAAGGGCAACGCCTAATGCGACATCGAGACTATCATTCCCCCGCCTTTCCCCTCCTTTTTCATATCACTTTACCTATATTTTGCTTTCGCTGTTGTAATATATCATAGCCTTGAAGAAAGATCATCATAAATTAATGAAATCGTGGCCACATCTTCAAAAGTCTCACTTTGACTTAAGCGCGCCTGTAGATAGATTGGCATTTGCAGGCCTTACAAACCCTCTTGAATAGCACCAATCCGGTCTTTCCACTAGCGCTTTGGGTGTTCTGAGAGCTACTTCTCTGCCGGTCACCTCAATCGAGGTCCGGATTGCATCGAGTCAGATAGTGCCCAACCCAGTAATATAATGTTGGCGATCCGTGTTTTCGAGTATAGCTTCCGCTTTTACTCCAAGTCGTCTCGATTCCTCCAAGTTACCCACCTTCTGCTTGATATCTGCAATCGAAAAGGAGCAAATCATCTGTGTGAAGCTATCTCTCTTCCACCCACCCCTTTCGAGTTTCCTTAGCTGGTCAAGACAGCTCTCCCAGTACGTGAAAGCATCGCTCAGACGGCCTCCGAGATGGGTTATCCTTGCCAAGACAGTGAGGATGCGCAGATGGAACATCAGGGCATCCATGTCCGGATGTTTTACAAACTCTTGCGACAGCTTGAGCTCTTCGCAAATTTTCTCCGCTTCACTGAAGGATTTGAGATGCAGTTTAGCCTCTGCCAAAGCGATCCGGAAGTATTTATTGTGAATTTCTCCATTCGATAATTGCGTTGAGTAGAATCTCCTCAGCTTGGGCAGCGTCACCTAGGTCAACAAATATGTTTGAAGGATGAGACGGGAGACTATGATAGCTCTTATGAACCCCGAAGTAAGTAGGCAAGAGAAGCTTGAAACGCTCCAACGCCTCTTTAATACGGCCTTGAAAGCGATATACTCTTCCGATCGCAAAATCTCTGTCTCTAAGAACCAGCATCTCCATGGTCGATGGATGTGTGTTATTGAATAGTTTGATGTCCTCGAAAAGGCAGAGAGCCTCGGCGAACTTGTCCTTTTCGGCAGCAGCCTGTGCGCTTCCCAAAAATATTCGCATGTGTAGAGCATTAGCCCGTCGCTCATGCAGCCAAACAGGCGGTGACTCCTTAAGGTCAGAATCTTTCAGATCTTTACGACGTGGATGGTCTGGATCCAGTCGATCTAGCGTTGATTGCCGCATACATGCCCTCAACATTAAGTACGGAATGAAATCGATCAGAATTATTTCCTCTGCGATAGCAAGTTTTGAGTATTTCCAGCGGAAATCAGAGAATATAGAAGCCGCCAAAAGGATCTCCGTTATGAGGCGCTTAATATACAATGACAGATTACTTGCCGCGTTTACTTCGAGGAAGTACTCTAGCACATGCTGAAGCACAGCAATTGCCGGTTCCCTACATGCCATATCTGGGAATGTATTAGTCCAGCCCTCCAAAGGTGAAGTATAACGAAGCTGACGACACGCTTAGATCTCTACCTATTAGGAATGTACGACAAACGAGTATCATGGCCTGTTCGTGTCACTATGCGCAGGAAGGCATGAGTTTCTGCGAATCTAAAATGCCGGGATTGACCGACAATGTCTCGTCTCCAGGGCGAGCCTCTTTCATCTCCACAAGGCCATAGGAGACGAGGGACTTAACAGATTAGCCAGCATAGATGGCATTTATGAGATCTCTGATCTTCAGATTTCGATCAAATTGTTCCTCCTTTTCACCACCACTGCCCGCGTAGTAGCATCCGCACTGAGATATCAACCCCACCTAGACAGCAAAGAAGTTTCAAGAGATCTGAGACCTCCGGTGGCTCGCACTCTTCAAGGTATTGGAGCACCCACTCGCAGTCCTTCCCTTCAAACTCATTTTGGATCTTGACACTCATGGCTTGTTGGTGCTGGAGAATATCACAGCAGTTTCATTGGAGCGTGTTTCAGTCAGTGATTAGTTGCAGCTAATGTTATGCCCTCAATTCAACTTTCGATGGGGATGTTGTAGAGAAATGGCCGGGAAACCTTAGCTGACGGTAAGCAATCTCGCATGGCGAAGTTACACAGTGTGTTAGTCATCGCATTAGAGTCCCACTACGTATACACCATGGTGTAGAATAATGTGGCCCGTGCATTCCCAATTAGGAATGCGCCTAAACTCCTGCAACTCTTCTGCTTTGCAATAATATGAATGTATTAGGCGTGTTAGGACTCTTTCATAAGGGAGTCCTAGTACGTTTGCCCTTAGATGTAAGTTTACGGGGGACGTGCATGCCCAATTAAGCAAATACAACAAACAGCAGGTAGGAGGCTATGTAACGCCTTAAAATGTAGGAATTGCAATTTCTGTGGTTTAGCGATCTTTTACCTAGATTTAGTGAATGTGTCGCTAAAATTTTAGGGATCCCTTGCTGAATTTAGGGATCGCTAAATAACCTGCTAAAATTAGTGAAGAGCTGCCTAGGTATTTAGCAACAATCTCCCTAAAAATTAGCGACCTCTCACTGAAATTCTAGCGACTGTCCCTTCCAAAAAGAACCTGCAAAGCATCCGCGAAATCTGAAACTATAGAAAAGCACCTGAAAGCCTAAGAACTTGCTAATATACATATCCTTATGTGTTTTCTAATTGTATACACTGTGCTTTAAATGTAAAGGTGGGGTAGTTTATCAGAGGTTCTCAGGGTTAGGGTTAACGTGCACCGGCCACATTATTCTACACCACGGTGTATACGTATTGGGACTCGTTGAAGAGCATACCCATGCCTCTAAGAGCGCTCAGCCTCCACCAGGAAAATCTTTTCATGAAGGAAACGAGGCCTCATCTTTCCTTTGCTCTTTCCACAAGTTAATCCCATCAACATGTTCACTATTTGAGCGGGACCCAGTATTATTTTCGTTGTAAACTACTGAAGGAAATGCACCCATTGAACCCCGGCGCTATGCACGGTCTATGAATCACATCTATAATGCCTTATCACCTTCAGTAGGGCTTTGCAACTTTCCTGCTCTCGCTCGCTCCAGTCTCCGGATCTCGGTACTCCTTCCAACTAACAGGATACATGGCATTGCCCGCCTCACTGGTAGCCATTATGACGCCCAAATTATTGCTGGCTGTAGAGAGATAGTAGTTCGACTGATCTCCGAGAGATATCTGCGCATAAGTTCATTAGCCGGAGGTCTTTCTAGTTCAAACATTCACAGACCGTGAAGCGCGGGATTTACATTGTAGAGAATGGGGCTGAACTCACGACAATGGCACGAACGACATCCCCTGGTCTAAAGCTTTCAAAAATCTTCACCCTGTCTTTCTCCGTAGCTCGTACATCTTGTACCCGAATCAAGCCCTGCCATTCCCTGTCCAACACCGTCTCTCCAACGACCAGAATAGCGACAGTGGCTTGTCTGGGTGTAATCCTCGTCACCTTACACAAGACTATACTATTGACTTCCGGTAAGACTTCTGCCTTGCCTGTCCTCTGTATTTGTGCCTCAGCTCCAATTTGTGATCCACCTGTCATTCGTTCGCTCGGGGCGCTGCTCAATTGAGAGGTAGGAGCTTCATCAGACGGCGATCGAGTTACGGAGATAGTAGGCAGAGGTGTGGGAGCAGTGGGTGTTATTTTTGTGAGGCGTTTTTGAGGGCCAGCCGGTCTTGGAGGTTGATTGATGTGAATAAACCCAAGAACAGAGGCGTAGAGGTGAGAATTGTGGATATGCGTTCCTGGACCGGGGAGATATTTTGAAGCAGGACCAAGGTCCTGCCCGGGAACTGCAATTGTTGTTGACATGGTTGGAACCTTTAGAGTGCTTTCTTAATGAAATTAATAGAAATGGTCTGGGATCGAAAATTGAGAAAGAATTGGCGAGCGGGCTCACAATCACATGCCAAATTGCGATAAGAAATCTTGATTGAGATATTTGATTCGCACATTAAGTCCAAACATTCCCGATATGGAATAGACAGCAACTGATTAATCTTATACCTAGTTGGCTGTACGTCTTCTCTCGTCGAAGGCCAGAGACTGCATTCGCTCAAGAATTCGGCATACAATTGTATAGAGATGACCCCACCTTGTAACCCCGCACCTTGCCTAATGATCTACATGAGCGACAACATACCCAGATAAATAGCATACAAACAATCTTACATAGTCCATCCTTTGATCTCATGCCTACTATATCTAGCTTTTATCATCCTCCAACATTGATGCACACTCTTGTTCGTGGCCCTCTTTCTCTCTCCTGTCTACCAAGATTATAATACCATTATATTTCCTCGAGGAGACCACCATTATACAACCTGCTAAACCGTCATGTCTGCCAAACACTTTATAAACGATCCGACACATCTAGTCAATACTGCCCTTCACTCGGTCACTCTTACAAATCCTTCAACGGCTCTCGATGCAAAGAATAAGATCATTTACACACGACCCTCGGATAGGCCATCTCAAGTTTCAATAATCTCCGGCGGAGGTTCCGGCCATGAACCATCCTTTGGAGCCTTTGTGGGCCATGGCCTCCTTTCAGCCGCTGTAGCTGGGACCATTTTTGCCTCCCCGAGCGCAGAGCAGATACGCACGGCAGTAATGTCACGTGTGGATATCAAAAAGGGCGTCTTAGTCACAGTAATGAACTATACTGGTGACGTGTTGAACTTCGGCATGGCTGTCGAGAAGGCTCGTGCTGCAGGAATTAACGTCGAAATGGTTGTGGTAGGCGACGACGTGGGTGTAGGCCGGATCAAGGCGGGGAAGGTAGGTCGGAGGGGAATCGCCGGGACTGTACTGGTTCACAAAATATCTGGAGCTTTGGCAGCAATGGGGGCGAGTCTCCAGGACGTTTGCAATGTGGCAAAGCTTACAGCCGACAACATCGTCAGTGTTGGTGCCAGTCTCGATCATGTCCACGTTCCTGGGCGAGCGCCTCCAGATCCTGATAGAGATGAAGTACTAGCTTCTGAGGAAGTGGAGATCGGAATGGGCATCCACAATGAGCCAGGTTCGGGACGGGCTGTCGTTAATCTTCCAGAACTGGTTAATAAGATGTTGAAGCAGTTACTGGATTGGAAAGATGAGGATCGGGCTTTCTTAAGGGTAAATTCAAATGAGGTTGTCCTTCTTGTGAATAACTTAGGTGGTGTAAGTGTGCTGGAATTGGGTGGGATCACTGCAGAAATTGTGGGACAGCTGGAGAAAGACTACAACATCAAGCCGGTCCGAATCTATTCCGGAACGTTCATGACGAGTTTGAACGGACTGGGTTTCAGCATCTCCATCTTGAATGTCGTCAACACAAATATAGGTGGGCCTAGTATGATACAACTACTTGATGCTCCTTCCGAGGCCGTAGGATGGACAGCACCGATCAGAAAGGAAACTTGGGAAGCAAAGTCAAGACAGACACGAGATCACTCGTCATTAGCTTTCCCAGGTATAAAACCGAGCGACCTGAAATTGAATGTTGAAACGTCGACTAAAGCCTTGACTGCGGCTCTAAAGCGAGTCATCGCTGCTGAGGCAGACATCACCAAATATGATACCGTCGTGGGAGATGGCGATTGCGGTATAGGCCTTAAGAGGGGCGCTCAGGGTATTTTGGAATTCCTCTCCGACACCAAGCTCTCTGGAGATGCTGTTGTTGATGTGAGCAAAATTGTCCAAGTTGTCGAGAACACTATGGATGGCACGTCGGGTGCATTATACGCTATTTTCCTGAACTCTTTGGTTAATTCTCTTTACCAGCAACCAGCAGGAGAAGCTGGCCCAAAGGTCTGGGCGGCAGCTCTTCAACAGGCAATGAGCGCACTCTCAAGATACACGCCAGCACAGCCTGGAGATCGAACGTTGATAGATGCACTGCATCCCTTCATTGAGACTCTGAGTAGGACCGAAGATGTTGTCAAAGCCGCAGAAGCATCACGCTTAGGGGCAGAAGGTACAAAGGGAATGAAAGCAAGTCTGGGCAGAACAGTATATGTCGGCGGGAAGGGATATGAGCAAGTTCCTGATCCAGGTGCTTGGGGTCTGAGCGAGTTCTTCCTCGGGTTAGCTGGTGTCAAAGCCCCAGAGTCAGAGGACTATGAGATGGTATGAAACAGAAACTGGCACGCAACAGGCTTTGATGTATGGCATTATCCTTATCTGGCATTTTGAGGTATCCAGTGACTTTTCAACGCCTTCGATGATCCCTGCAATCTAAGAAGCAACCGAACCCTGCGTTACCGTGACCTATCCGTAGCAAAGTTACATGAAGTAATATTTAGCTGAGTAGAACAAGGATGACAGAATCTCCTCTTAGGAACCTGCGACAATCGTATTAGCGTTTGTTTGGATGGAAGGATATCAAATTCACATTTTGCTTATAAACCGATCCTTATTCACCGGCCTGCCCTTCTTTCCACCAGCTAACCTTGGCGTCTCGGTCCACATTTCCTTCACATTTTCTAATACCATATTGCAATGGCGATCAAAAGCTTTGACACGCGCAAGAAGTTTACGGTTGTTGCGGCATGAGATCAGGACTTGATTCGCGTTACGGACAGCCGTCTGGAGGATGGAGAGAGGACCGCTGGTAAATTCGTGTTGCTCAAGAGCTGCGACTTCGTACTCACTGAGAGCCTTGTTAGCTTTTTGAATGTCATAAAGAGGCGAAGGAGAGGAGGATGAGGGTCCCAAGGCTGGAGGTACACACGTGAGGTCATTGCGAGGCTTCGCGAGAAGTTCTCTAAGATATATTAGCAGACTGCGCATGAAGATGTCGGCATTTACTTACTGTATCTTTGCGTCGGCCATGATGGGGATTTAAGAAGCTTAGAAATGAGCTTTGAAATGCTGCGCTCACATATCTCGAAGTCTACGATAAAGTTTAAGCCAGCCAAAATCTGACTAACCGATTTCCCGGCTCAGTGCACGACCCTAGTCAATGCACGCTTATCCACACCAAAAATCATTAAAATCTCAACTTTTTGAAAAAGCATAACTTTGCTAAATTAAGATGTATTAAGCTAAAATTTAAAATTTGATAGTAGATATAGTTAAAAACCAATTTAAGATAGCTTTTAATAAGAGCCTTTAAGTTGAGACGAGTTAAATAAGGAATATTTAATTACACCAAAAAATACATACAAAATAGCTTTTTAGTATCTAGCTTGTTTATTAATAAACTGTATCTGAAATTTTGTTTTTGAATGTTTAAAATATAATAATGATTTTATGAATACGCGATCTTAGTTTATTATGTATTGTTCTTAATTTAGTATTTTTTTGTGTGTGCGAGTTTTCGGATTTTTACATAGTTTTTAATATTAAGAGTATTATAATATATAATTATACCATAAGCTGTGAAATTTATTTCTATAGCATAAGTATAATATTTAAAAAATAAAATGTAAGTTTTATTATAATTTAGAAAAGTTATAGAATTTATTCGTTTGTATGGTAATTTGTATGTAAAATGGTATTCGCTTATTTTAAAGATGATGCAACTTATTATCACCTATAATAAAAGACTTTTATCTTATTCAAATATAAATCTACTCAATTTGTAAATTTCATGGCAAACAAGCTTGTTGTTGTCGAGATATAAAAACTTAAAAATGTCGTCTTTGATGGATTTTTGGTGAGGATGAGCGTGCATTGACTTGGGTCGTGCACTGACCAGGGAAATCGGTTACGTGGCATGGGACCCTTGCTTAGTGCAACATGTTTCAGCGGGCGAGGGTCTGGGAGGCCCTGGAAGACGCTAGCCACCTTGAAGGTTAATCGCCCAACCAGTCGATATGTGTTGGATATGTCGGTCAGGGGATGCGCGGAGAACGGAGAATCAAGACACTGACATTAGATTATACCAATTTGGCATGGATCCACTTGAAAATGGTCCGCGCATGTCCTGCAGGACACATGGACAGATATAGATATACAGAGACGATCAATATACTCATATTCACTGCGCGCAATACATATAACTGCATAAATGAACATTGTCGTGTGCTGTAACTTCCAACAATATGCCACTCGGCTACAGTGCTGTTGTCCTGACAGCAGTGTGGCTTTCTCACATCTCGTTAGTGGGCCTATAGCCTGAAGTTACAAGGCACATACCTTGTAATCTCATTACTTATTTGGTTTAGTGGCTCAGACCATAGCGTCTTCCAGTGGGACTACAAGATTTTTCAGTGAGGTTACAGGGTTGCCCGGGCTATTACAGGGCTCAAATGCCCTACAGACTCATTGCTTTTGAAATCGTTCTCCGTAGTCTTGCAAATTTGCTTAAAATGTTAGTAAATGGCCTGCAATTTACCACCTTTCAACGAGTAAGTAAAATCAACAACTATAATACTTCAATTATAGTGATACTAGATTGTATTGCATTCTAGATGTTCATAATGCTATCTAACTTGAGTGCATTGAATTTGGATAAGGATTGCTATTGTACTATTTTTTTTTAAAGCCATTTTGAATTTAATTGTTTGAATTTTAATTCAAAACCACGTAAAAATAATCCGGCAAATGACTAGGTAACCTATTATATCCTTACCCTTGCTACTCCAGCGAACTATAGAGGGTATATCTTTAGATCTACCCACAACAGGCAATTAATATATTATGTCTAGCCTTAATTCTTCTTTGCTGATTCAAGCATTTCACACCTAATGTCAAAACAATCGTACGAAGCTGTGTCTCAAAAGTTATGGAACTGCGCAAGTGAAGGTGGGCTGGAATTCTAGGGATGAAGCCCTGTGGATTACAGTAGTGATGCACGCGCTAATCTTTAGCAAAGGCAGTCACTATGCTAGAGCGTGGCTTAACTAGTGCAGTTCCATAACTTTTGAAACAGACCTTCGTACATAGCTCTGTATTGTATATACGAAGCAGATTGGAGGCTGTCACGATATAACCCTGTTAAGGGGTTGTTTGATAGCTTGCTTACCCCTGATCTGTACCGAGAGGGCGGAGCACTATTATAAGTCTATGGGCTGGTCCTCCTTCCATGAGACAATTATAATCAATACAATCAATTACCTTCATGTTCATGTGCTCCGCCTATAAATCTTGACGGAGGCACTACTTACACGCAAGCTAGAACCGGACATACCCTTAAATAATAAGCACAAACGAAGTAGCTAGGCACTTTGTATAGTAGATGATGTATTTAGGAAGGCTAAAGCAGTTTGCTTTAGCTAAACGCTTGTTATTCGACAGGGAATAGCTAGCGCTCTCCTTAACAAGTAGGTAGCAGTAAGGCTACTTATTTAGTAACTGCAGACTGCAAGTAAGTTATAGCCTTGTATAAGGACAAGCAGCGTAAGGTTTTTCATCCTATTATGGTTTTCCTTAGTTTAAGACCTTTTATAAGAGACCCGTATAGGCTTAAGCTTAAAAAGTGTAAGATAATAATAATATACCTCGTTTAAAGCAGACTTTTAACCACTAATAAAAGTATAGATTGTAAGTAACTTTATTACACTAATCAGTAAAGACTAATAGCTTCTTAGGACTAAAGCTACCCTTTGCCAGTAAAGAAAACGCTAGCTGATTTACTTGCTCTAGAAAAGAGAATGAAAGGGAAAGGCAGTAAAAGGCTAGAAGGTTGTAAGATGAACTAGATGAGTTAGCACAGTTGAGATTAGATTAAATGCCTCATGTAAATTGCTTGGACAGGAGCGTTGTTTCATCAATGCGGCTTAATATTACAAAATAGCGACGAGTTCGTAAACGGGAATGTGGCCTTTATGGACCTAATCTACTTTCTTAAAGCCTGTGTAGAATATAGTGCAGTGGGGATTTCCGTACGTCACGTGTTTAAATGCAGGGGTTTCGTAATTCTGTAGGGCGAAACTGGCCTCTAATTCGTAAGGGGGAATGCCCACTTAGGTTGTATTATCTTGTTGGTCCAGCCTCATTATTCAATTCCAGATCTCTTCTCTTCTAATTTTTTTTCTATGCCCTCCTACAATTGAAGCACTAGTGAATCATACGAACATAGTATTGCCTTAATAAGTGTCAAGATTACTGCCCTATCCCTTCCCTAAGCCTCTCACCTCAGCAGTTTAGAATGATAATTCCTCATAATTTCTACTCAATCTCTCCCTTTTCCGTAATAGCTTTTATTAAAGGTGCCAAATTCTATGGGCCTAAAATACCATTAGCAGTTTTCCTCATCCACCTTTAGAATTTTTCAAATTAGGTCCTCAAAAATAAGAATAGAGCAGGAAAACTAACAGCCCAAATCTGGCAAAACACCATCTTTGGCTCTTTAGACACGATACCATACACCACAACCTACGCGCAAAATTCCATCAAGAGCTCCTTTCCATTGCGGAGAACCAGATATAGTCTCCCTAGCATCACAACATTAGAGCCAATAGATTCCGTAGATGCGGCATGGACCTTTTTTGATTTCGTGTTTCCGTGACGTGATATACGTCCAAGCGGAGGAGCAGGAGGTTTTGAGCTCTAGGATCTCGCATTAGGACTTGTATAAGTGCTGCAGAATCCCTGAAAGGGGTAGAATATATCGAAGGCAGCATTTTCATCGAAATTATGTTAGATTAAATACCTTCGCTACTGGTGAATTTCTGCGCCCTAACTTGCATGGTCCCGCGCTTGGGGTGAAGATTTCAGCCGCGGGGCGCGGACCCACATCATCAGCTTGAGACTCGACGAGCGAGTAGAAGCGATTAATAAGAATCTTAACACTCTCAAGGAATGTAGATGAAGGTCCACAGGCTGGCAAACGAATTAGGCTGAACTGGTACTTCTATAAACTATGAAAGCAAGATACAAATCAAAGACAAAAGCTAAAAAATAAAAAAGCCAGAAAAACAAAAATTAAAAAACAGCACGCTAAAATCTATACGCAGACTATGTTGTACCCCAACGCATCTTTCTCTTTCCCGCATTATTAGGTTATAATCACCAGTGCTCGACTTGGACATTCTGCTTATTATACCACCGACTTCCACAATCGTTCAGGCAATAAGGGTCAAATATCTCATTGCCAAAGCAGGGCAGCACTGGGAGGCCAAGGCACGGATCGACGGGCGCATTTGCATTGAGGACAATCTTCACTGTTGAGTTGTTCTTGCTGTAGGCTGTCGCATTCCCGGAAGCAATCTGGTGAGCAATTGCCATCCTGTGGGCATCTGCTGTTGGAGGATAGGTAATATTGGTGAGACCTTTGGACTGCAGTGCGTTTGGTACAGACGTCATGATCGAGGTGGATGTCATGTTACTAGAGGTGAGTTGGTTTTTGAGCTTGGATCGGAGAAGGGCGGACGTGAAGTTCTTGCCACCCATTGTGCGATTAAGCCAGTGATACTGTACCCACTGAGCAACTTGGGCGGAAGGAATAGGTTGCGGGACATAGGTCGTGCTAGCACCATGGGAGATTGTCGCCGTCGTGGATGTGTGACTCAAGCTGCCGGTTGATTGTGGAATCTGAGAAGAAGTGCGAGTGATCATAGTAGATGATGGCTCCGTAGTGGATGATGGCTTCTGGGTAGAAGAAGTTCCCTTGGTAGGAGATGAAGTTGAATGAATGGAAGAAGATTTAGTAGATTTCTTATTCCGAGCCTTGACTACTGCGGGGTTCCTCTTCGCTAGTGCTGGCGCACTACCGCCAACGACCAAGCCATTATCCTCGAGCGTTTGAACAACTTGAGGGAGGTTGTTGTAGACTGTGCCTTCTGATCCACCATTCCAGAATTCTTCAAGATTATTGTATATAGGTTCTTCTTCAATCATGCTGACTTGGTCCTGCACTTGCTGAAGCGTTTCCTGATCAATGGGTCCCAAATCATCAGTTGACGAGAGTCCATTTTGACTAGCCATATCTAGAATTGATTGGATAGTGTTATAGACTGAGTTACCATTAGCCACTGCTCTCATATAAATTAAAAGGCTCATCTTACTTGGTTCTTCATCGTCATCGAGTCCAGACTGAATTGTCTCTCCAAGAGGTTGTGCTGCAGCGTCAACAATGGACTGGGCTGTACTATCGACAATCGTATTGGCACCGGTTTCAACACCAATTTCAGTACCGGCTTCAGCGCCAATATTGACGGCGACTTCAGTAGCAGTCTCTGCCGCAGCCTCTGAAGCAACTTCACCAATCAAAGCAGCATCAGCACCAATAAGCTCTGGCTGGACAATAGTAAGGGCGCCAAGTGCCACGGTAAGAAAGACCCTTTTTAAGTCAGCTGAAGTTGTCACAAATTGAAGTATTTGAGCACATACTCCGCGATCAATTCTGGGTGAGCTTCAATATAATTACCGGCAGTTTCAAGGCCTGAGAGGATATCTCCGCCAGCCACATTGAGACCGTTTGCTATTGCGGGACCAATTACATTGTTGAACTCATTAGAGACGGCGTTGAAGGCATTCTCTGTGTCAGTTGCAATTTCCTGCCCTATTTGAGAAGCAAAGTTTGCGATTGTATTAGCCTCGTCAATAACGTCGGATTCAATCTTAGAGAAAGAGTTAGCACACAAAGTAGTGAGTAGATTGCGATGTGGGCACATACTGCATTTGCAACATCTGAGACTAGCATATCAAAGTTGTAAGTTGCAGAGGCGATAACCGTCTGGGCCTGCATGAAAAAATCTTCGGCTGACGATGTAATAAAATTGGCAATCTCATCTGCAGTCGTCACGAAGAAGTTCTCAATCGGCTGGAAGATATCCATTTCGACTTGCATTCCAAGATTGTCGAAGAAGTTGCCCTGTGATTGGTTAGAACGCAGCTGGAAGTTAGATATTGTGAATGTGAACTTACGATATCAGAGAATATATCGCGCTTCTGAACCATCTGTGGATGAGGCCGTGCTGATGCAAGGGCGACGAGTCCAAGGATGCAGAGACGCTGCCCGAGCCGAAGACTGCTAGAAGAATAGAGTCTAACCATTGTGATGTATATTGTCAACGAATGAACGATTTTATGCTAGAAAAAAGCCGCCCCAAAGGAAAAGACACAAAGGAAAAGACAAAAGGGAAAAAGAAAAAAGAAAATTGAGGATTTTACTGTGTTGTGTTCTTGTTTGATGACAAGCACCATCAAGTTGGGAAAATCGGGGATTTTATAATTTTCGTCTAGTAGTAACGGTCGGCTATACCGGGACGAATACTACCCGAGGCCCTTCGGAATTGGACGTTAAAATATGATGTTATTCGCAAGTGCTAGTAATAGTAATAGAATCAGCTAAATTAAATGGCACCATAAATATTGCGGTTAAGCGCGTAAGCAATAGATACCAAATTAAGCGACTTGAAATGGGCTGAAAGCTTTGTGATTGGTGTGAAGCTAGTCAGTGGCTCTGCGCGGAATTGAATCCGCTCAATAATGCTATCCCCGGTTTAATTACCCTGGCCACCTATTTTTACATGGGTACAGTTTTCAATTCACCGCCTATTTTACCGCCTTCCTAACATAGCTACTGTTTCTAATATTTCGTACCCTTATTTGCATCAATTATTGCCTGGCACCTATCCCACCAATTATTTGTTAGCTTCTCAATATAGGAATCTGGGACTGATTGCCATACTTCCTAAATAATTGAACCAAAGGCACCTTTAAAACATCATATCTAACTTGCTAATAGTGTTCCTAAACGTCACATAGACAAGACGGCACTGTAGCAACAAGAATCACTCCAGCTCTCTATTGTGATTATTTCAGCTACTATTGACTGTAAATACCATGTACAGCTGTGCTGAGTTGCAAGTCGGACATCCCGAGCTGAGGTGGTGGCAACTAGCTAGGTTGTGACAGTGGGCTGTCACCACTCTTGTAGATAAATATAGGCATATGTCCTATAGAGATTCATCACTCAATTCAATGAAGATCCACTTCCCCCAGTCTTTCGTCCATGTGACACTGAATCCAATTCTTCATCTAGGTCCATACGTGTTCAATAAGATTGAGGTCTGGTGAGTATTAAAGCTATTTAATATATGTGTTTTGTGGTTTTCAGGGGTTCCTTGCTGTAATCTGAGATCGGTGAGAAGAAGCATTGTCCTGCATGAGAATAAGCCCTAGCTTTGCTTCTATATAAGCTTAGACTCTAAAAAGGATGTGGATATCATAACTTGCAGAGTTCATATTGCCTTATTCCTTCTCCCAAATTTTCCTATCCCTTTGTCCTTTTTAACAGTAAAACCGTGGA
>Ga0335075_10005049_pt1 | contig 20544 bp, 19 predicted proteins | sample Lox_Sample_24_FD_206723 | JGI IMG/M metagenome (GOLD analysis project Ga0335075, IMG submission 206723) | Soil microbial communities from Loxahatchee National Wildlife Refuge, Florida, United States - Lox_Sample_2.4 | ecosystem: Environmental > Terrestrial > Soil > Wetlands | place: USA...
AATACGCGGCAAGCTCGACGCCACAGCCGCCGGCCAGCGACACATAGTCGAACTGCTGGACAGGCTCATCGCCGACCAAGGTTGAACCAGTCTCCGTTGGCCGGCCCGGGAGGTCAGAGCGCTGCTGATTTAGTCACTACATCAGCGGGGTTCTCGGCCGCAGTGCACCATCTGTCACGCAAATCGCTGGGCCGAACCGGTGCACAGTTTGCCGCCTACTAGCGACAAACGAAGGGACACAGGGGATTCGCCGCGCGAAGGCGGGCACAACGCACACCGTCAGCTTCGGAGACCCGTGTGACTGATGTGGCAGTTGCCGTTGCACCCAACGGCTAGGTCTGGATCAGCCCAAGGCGACGATAGGCGTTTTCGATCTGATTTTTGCCCTCCGGAGGCAACTCTGCTTGCGGCGGGCGGGAATGCGGATAGGCCCCGATCGGCAGGCCGAGTACCGACGCCGCGTACTTGAAGGCGCCACCCCAGTGGGTGAAGTAATCGGCCCGACCCGGATAGCAGGTGAACCACGAACCGATGTCGATGTCGAACTGGTCGAGACCTGATTCACGGCCGTAATCCATCGCCTCGACGAGCTTGTCGTTGCACACCAAGTCCCAATATTGCGAAAGCAGCGGCCGCTGCGGAGTCTCGAACAAGTAGCCCGCCGTGCCCAACTGAGCCGGGCAGACGATCCCGTCGCGCAGCCATCCGGCCCGGTACACGGTTTTTTCGCACTCCCAGATCACCAGGCCGGGCGCCAGTTCGTGCAGCAGGCGGCTGTTCGCCGGGCGGAAGGCGCCCTCCTTGGTTGCGCAGACCGCGGGCACCTCGTCGTAGATCCGCGCGCCTTCGGCCGCCGTCAGCACGTAGCCCGAGGAGGGTGAATTGAACATGCCCAGAGCAATATCCGTGCGCTGACCGACGTACTTGAAGAACCGCAGCACGCCTTCGCCGCCGTGCGCCTCCATCATCGGGGTCTGGATATAGGCAACGTCGGCGCCGGCGTGCTGGGCATGCAGCGTTAATTCCAGGCAGTCCTTGGCCGACATGGCGGCTGTGCAGGCCTGCACCACGACGTCTGGGTTGGCGGCTTTGGCTTCCTCGATCGCCACTTCCAGCAAGCGTTTTCGTTCGTCGAGCGTCAATGACCAGAACTCCGCGATACCACTGGTGCACCACAACAGCGGATGCCCGAGATCGCTGACACAGTAACGCACCAGCGCCCGATAAGCGTCCCAGTCGATGTCGTCACCGTCGCTGCCACAAAACGGGGTGTAGAGGGAATCACCGATTCCCCGCAAAGCGCTGCGCGCCCACGGGCGTGCGTCAGCTGCCGTGGCCATCATCGACTCCTTCCCAGTCAGCGACCGTCAAGTGAAGTCCGAGCCGCCATCGACGTTGATGTTGGCGCCGGTCATGTACGAGTTGCGGCGCGACGCCAAAAATGCGACCACCGGCCCCATTTCGTCCGGTAGCCCGGCTCGTGGCATGTGGGCCGGGTGCCCGAAGTGCTTGGCAATGGCGTCCATCAGCTGGTAGGGGTCATCACCGTCGATGCCGACCGACTTGGCCCAGCCGACAAGCGACTCGGACGCGATGCTGCCCGGAGAGACCACATTGACCAGGATCTCGTCCTTGGCCAGCAGCAGCGAGAGGTTTTTGGAGACGCTCGTCAGCGCCGCTTTGGCCGCGGTGTAGGCCGGCAGCATCACACTTTGGCGCTGTGTGGAGTGCGCCGAGAAGTTGACGATCCGCGCCCAAGCCGCCTTCCGAAGCAGCGGAAGGGCCGACCGCACGCAGCGCACCATGCCCATTAGGCCGTCGTCGAAAGCCTCGCGCCACTGCACGTCGGTCAGGTCTTCGAAACCGCCGACCGCGCCCGGCCCGACCGCGTTGATGAGCACATTGAGTTCACCGCTCCACCGGTCATCGACCTCCGCGAACGCGTCGTTGACTTGGTCGGCATCACGGATGTCGGCTACCAGTCCCAGGGCATCGGGGCTGCCGCGTTGCGTCAAGTCTTCGGTCGCGCGATCGAGGTCGGCGCGGGACCGGGCGATGATCGCGATGCGGGCCCCGTCGTCTGCCAGGCAGCGCGCGGAGGCCAGTCCCATACCACGGCCACCGCCGACGACGACTGCGGTGGCGTTTGTCAGCCCTAGATCCATGGCAAATGCCCGGTTATCCTTCGCGAGCCGGAAGTGCGTATCAAAAAGCCTACGATAGGTATTACAGTAGCAGACGGGGATGGCGACACGGCTGCGTAACCGCAGATCACCGGGCAACTGCCGGTAGATTCGAATCCACCGGACGCGCGACCGGAACGGCACGCGCAGCATTGATCTTGATGGAGGTGCCCGCAGTGGCCAAGCAAGCAACCGCCGAGAAGCGTCAGCGACGCGAACGCGGGTCCATCAACCCCGACGACATCATCAGTGGCGCGTTCGAACTCGCAGAGGAAGTGTCGATCGACAATCTGAGCATGCCGCTACTTGGCAAGCATCTCGGCGTCGGGGTCACCAGCATTTACTGGTACTTCCGCAAGAAGGACGATCTGCTCAACGCGATGACCGACCGCGCTTTGCGCAAATACGTGTTCGCGACGCCATACGTCGAAGCCAGCGACTGGCGTGAGACCCTGCGCAACCACGCTCGATCGATGCGTAAAACCTTCATGGGCAACCCGATACTGTGCGATCTGATTTTGATCAGGTCAGCACTTAGCCCTCGAGCGGCGCGACTCGGAGTTCAGGAGATCGAGAAGGCGATCGCCGGTCTGGTCGAGGCAGGACTGTCGCCGGAAGAAGCCTTCGATACCTACTCTGCGGTGTCGGTTCACGTGCGAGGTTCGGTGGTATTGCATCGGCTTCAGGAGAAGAACCGGGCGACCGAGAACGGGGCACGCACGATCGAGGGCGCGATGGTCATCGATCCCGAAATCGCGCCGCTGCTGGCTCAAATGACGGCGAAGGGTCACCACATCGGCGCGCCCGACGACAACAACTTCGACTACGGCCTGGACTGCATCCTCGACCACGCCAGCCAGCTCATCGAGAAGCGGTCGAAATCGTCTGGTCGGCAAAGCAAGTCGACATCACCGCGGCCGCGGAAGTCAGCCAAGTCTCGCTAGTCAGGCTCCGGTACGTTGAAGTGCTCGTCACGCAGCCGGAACGCCTCTTTGGTGCCGTGCTGCGCTCGGGTCTTGACGAAGTTGAACTCCCCCGGCGCGAATTGCAGGTTGGTTCCGTACGCGTGGAATAGGTAGCTGGCCACTTCTTCACCCTGGTAAGCCTGGCTCTGCTCGACGAGTCGAAATGCCTCTTTGGCGATCACGACGCCATCGGCCGGCATTTTCGCGGCCTTCTCCGCCCAGTACCGGGCCCGGGCCGCAACCTGGCCGGGATCGCAGGTTTCCGTGAAGACCCCCAGGTGCTCGATTTCGCGCGCCTCGATGATGTCGCCGGTCAGCAGGAGCCGACGCGCCAGCACCGGCCCCAACCGATGGAAGAACATATGCAGGCTGCCCAGCGCGGGCCCGAGGAAGCGGGTGGCCGGCATGCCGATTTTCGTATTGCGGGCGATTACCGAGATGTCGGTCATCAACGCGATCTCGAATCCGCCGCCCAGTGCGTAGCCGCTGATCTCTCCAACGGTGACCTTGGGAAAGCCGATGAGGTTGTGGTAGAAGCCGAACGACTTGCGGTCCACGGTGAGCCGGCGGCGCTGGCTGGGACGGCTTTTCGCCGACCGAGTTTCAGCACCGGCCGCCTCGCTGGCGCCCTGCTCGCCGTACCAGCCGTAGGCGTTGTTCATGTCCGCGCCGGTGCTGAACACTCCGTCGGTTCCCCGTAGCAGCACCACGGTGAGATCGTCGTCTTCGGCCACCTGGTCCAGGCACCGGGCGATGGCGTCACGCATGGTGGCGTCATAGGAGTTGCGTTGCTTGGGGTTGTTCAAAGTGATGGTGGCGATTCGCTTTTCGGAATCGACTTCGAAGACAACGCGATCATCTGAAGCGTCCGAGCCTGTCATGCGCCAGACTCCTTCCCGTTCGGTCGGCCGTTGAATCGGGCGCGCGAGTTCAGCCGCGGACCGATATCCGACATCAGCTTCGCCTCAATGGTCTTGTGGGTGCCGAAGGCAAGCGTGTTGCGGCGAGCCGCGGCCAGGTGATCCTGCGCGACCCGGACCGCCCTGGCCGGATTGCCATCGCGGATAGCGTCAAGCAGGCGTTGATGGTCACGCAGCGCGGCTCGCCTGGTCTTGCCCACCATCGGCGCCGGTTCGCCGTCGTCATTCCAGACCCAAGACTCATGCGTAGACCAGATCAGCTCCAACGAGCCGATCAGCAGGATCATCGGCTCGTTGCCGCATCGAGACACCAGCGTTTCGTGAAACCGGCGGGCATTTGGCACATACTGCGGCACGTCGTCGAATTGCGCTGTCTGAGTATCGATTTCGTGCTGCAGATACGGCACCACCTCGGCCATCCGGTCGTCACGCGCGGCGCACATACCGGCGCAGATCGGCTCGAGATGCATCAGCGCCTCGCTGACGTCCACCGGTGTCGCGGACCTCGCCTGCAGAACCATGCTGATCATGTGCGCGGTCCGTTCGGCCGTCGGTTGGTGGACCACCGCTCCGCCGACATTGCCGCGCCGCACCGAGATCAGCCCGTCGGTCTCCAGGATGTGGATTGCCTCGCGCAACGCGGGTGGGCTCACGCCGAATTCGCCGAACAGGCTTTCCTGGGACGGCAGAACATCGCCTTCTTTGAGCCGGCCGGACAAGATGTCGTCCCGCAGCTTCGAGGCGACGATTTCCGCGACGCGTGGTTGACGAAAGCGCTGCAACGCCACGTCAGCTCTTCTCGGCTCGTCGCTTGCCGAATCGGGAGCCGGCCAACTTGTCCGGCGACAGCGCCAGTGTGTTGGCCTCACCGATGCACAGCACCTCATCGTCGAGCAGCAACCGGCCCGTCGACGTGATACCGCGATCTGCCTGCGACCGCGCGATATCGAAGCGCAGGTCGGTCAGCACGGGCGTCGGCCGGCGGAAGCTGACATTGAGCGACCGGGTCTTGCCGGACAGTCCGGCAAGACAGTTCTGATGCTGCATGACGCAGTCAAAGAACACCGCCAGGAAACCTCCGTGAACCAATCCCGGCGGGCCTTCGTAGACCAACGGAAAAGCGACCCGGCCAGACGCGGTCTCGGCATCGAGGTGGTCGAAACGGTATTCCGGGAAACACGGGTTGAAGGCGCCGATGTCGGTCGCGTGGTCGAGATAAACGCGTCGGTCGCCATCGTCGGAACCAATCCGCGGTGTGCTGTCCGGCGGAACCGCCGCGCTCAGCTCGCTTTCCCAATCGCTGATCTGCGCGAGCATCGCGTCCACCGTCGGATGGGCATGTTCCAACGACAGCAGCAGCGAGCTGAGTCGGCGCACGGCGCCGGCAGCGGCGACGGTCTGGGCAAGTGGCGCTTCGCCGAATCGGGCAGTTGCCGGGCCGGGTCGCGCGGGGACACCCGCCGTCTGATGTTCAGCCATAAGCCCTCTTCCCGATGCAGCTGTTCCGTCGCCGGGCTTTCCTTGCTAAGTTATACAGGGTAGCAATCGTATAGCCTACTGTAGGGGTAACCATATCGGCGGGGGAAGGGTGGATTCGACGGTGAGTCAAGACCTGGACTCCACGGCGGCCGACGGCTCGATCACCACGAGCCGAGACGGCGCGATCCTGCGGCTCACTTTCGATCGGCCGTCGCAGCGTAACTCGTTGAGTCATCGCATGATCGAGACGCTCGTCGCCGCACTGGCCGATGCCGCCACCGACGACACCCTGCGAGCCATCCACATCGGTGGCGCGGGCGACGACTTCTGCGCGGGCGCCGATTGGGTTGCCGCCAACAGCGGCGACCCACGCCCCCGCACCGGTGACCTCGTCCGCCGCATTCCGCACACCGCCCATCGGGTGATCGAGCTGGTGCACAGCATTCACTTGCCGGTTGTCTGCAGCGTGCGGGGATTTGCCGTCGGCCTCGGGTGCAATCTGGCGCTGGCCGCTGACTTCACCGTGGCCGCCGCCGACGCGGTATTCTGGGAGCCGTTTGCGGCCCGTGGCTTCAGCCCGGATTCGGGCGCTAGCTGGCTACTCCCCCGACTGGTCGGGCTGACTCGCGCGAAGCAGATGCTGCTGCTCGGTGACAAAGTCAGCGCAACAGATGCCGCGGACTGGGGTTTGATTCACCGAGCGGTCAGTGGCCCAGACCTCGACGACGCGGCCGAGGAACTGCTGTTACGACTGGCCGCCGGACCGACGGTGGCGCTCGGCTTGGCCAAGCAAGCCATTCATTACGGGCAGCATGCGACGTTGAGCCAGTCCATGACGCAAGAACTCTTCGATCTCGAACTCTCCTGTCGAACCAAGGATTTCAAAGAGGGGCTGGCAGCATTCCGTGAACGACGCCAACCGCAATTCCATGGCCGCTGACCCCCTGAGCCACTCAACAACGAGGAACGCTGATGCCCGCAAGCCCTGCACGGTCATACGACACCATCAAGTACGAGGTCGACGGGCATAAGGCCACGATCACGCTGAACCGGCCCGATGCCCTCAACGCGCTCAGCCCGCAGATGATCACCGAGTTGCGCAGCGCATACAGCGAGGCCGAAAACGACGACAAGGTATGGCTTCTCATCGTCACGGGCACCGGCCGGGCGTTTTGTACCGGTGCAGACGTAAAAGAAATCCCCGGCGACGGCAAGGTGATCAACGAAGCGCCCTATCTGTCCACTTATGAGCAGTGGGAGGCGCCCCAGGAAGGCACGCCCCCCTTCCGCATGATGGCCAAGCCGGTGCTGGCCGCGATCAACGGAATCTGTTGTGGGGCCGGACTGGATTGGGTCACCACTGGAGACATCGTCATCGCATCCGACAAAGCGACGTTCTTCGACCCGCATGTCAGCATCGGTCTGGTGGCCGCACGTGAGGTGGTCCGGGTGGCCCGCGTGCTGCCGCGCTCGATTGCGCTGCGGATGGCGTTGATGGGCAAGCATGAGCGGATGAGCGCCCAACGTGCCTACGAGCTCGGCCTGATCAGCGAGACCGTCGAACACGACCATCTGCTGGAACGCGCCCACGAGATCGCCGACGTCGTCAACTCCAATGCGCCGCTTGCCGTCCGGGGCACCCGGCTGGCCATTCTCAAAGGACTCGACCTGCCGCTGCACGAGGCCGAGATGCTGGCCGAAGCTTTCCGCGAACGCAACCTGCACACCGAGGATTCCCTCGAGGGGCCCAGGGCGTTCGTCGAAAAGCGACCACCGGAGTGGCAGTGCCGATGAGTTTCGAAACCATCCAGCTCGATGTGGATCGCGCCGACCGGGTCGCCACCATCACGCTGAACCGGCCCGACCAGCTCAACGCGTTCAACCGAACGATGTGTGACGAGATGGTCCGGGCCTGGCAGATCGTCAAGGCGGACGATTCGGTCCATGCCGTGGTGCTGCGAGCGGCCGGCAACCGAGCATTCAGCGCCGGCCTCGACATCAAGACGCCCTACGGTCAACCCGAAAACATCTGGAACCATGAGGATCCCGGCGAAGCGCTCAGCCCGAAGTGGCAGAAGATGTGGAAGCCGGTGGTATGCGCGGTGCAAGGGATCTGCACCGCGGGCGCCTTCTACTTCATCAACGAGTCCGATGTGGTGATCTGCTCGACGAACGCCACGTTTTTCGACTCCCACGTGTCGGCGGGCCTAGTGTGCGCGCTGGAGCCGATCGGGCTGATGCGCAGGATCGGCCTGGGCGAAACGTTGCGGATCGCCCTGATGGGTAACGACGAACGGGTCAGCGCCGAAACCGCGCTTCGGATCGGGTTGGTGTCCGAAGTGGTGTCCCCCGAACAGTTGTGGAACCGGGCGCACGAGATCGCAAAGACGATCGCGGCCAAGCCGCCGTCGGCGACCCAGGGCACCGTCAAGGCGATCTGGGAATCGCTGGACAAGCCCTACCGGGCAGCGCTGGATCAGGGGTTGATCTACACCCGGCTGGGAAATCCGATCGGCACCGCCGAGCTGGCAGCGCGCGGCGGAGGTCCCGAGGGGACCAGCGGGACCGCGCCGGATCCGAGAATCCGGTGATGCACCCGCTCAGTCGGCGCATCACCGACGTTCTGGGTCTGCAGCCCGATGCGCCGGCTGTTGAGTACGAGGGCCGATGGGCGTCCTGGGGCGAGCTCGGCGAGATGGCCAACCGAATCCATTCGCTGATGGGTGCTGGCAGCCAACACCCACAGATCGGGATCCTGCTGCGCAATCGTCCGGCGCAGCTGGCCACCCTGCTGGGCGTACTGCAGTGCGGCGCCACCGCGGTCGTCATCAATCCGGCGCGCGGCGATGAACGCACCAAAGCCGACGTCGACCAGCTACGGCTCCCGTTGATCGTCGGCGAGCCCGATGACGTCGCGACGCTGGGCCCGCCGTCTGCCGCGACGGTGGTGTCCATCTCGGACCAAGACGTCGAGCCGAAAGTCGTTGCGGCCGGTGCGGGTCGCGTCCACCACGATGTGCGGCCCGGCGTCGCGGTGCGGATGTTGACCAGCGGAACGACCGGGCCACCCAAACGCGTGGACCTCACCTACGACATGCTGGCGCACAGCGTGATGGGTCCGGACGATGACCGGGCGCCGGCGCCGAAGGAGCTGCGCCGCGGTGTGGCGATCGTCAACTCGCCGCTGGTGCATATCGGCGGGGTGTTCCGGGTACTGCAATGTGTAGCCGAGGCAAGATCTTTCGTGTTGCTGGAACGATTCGAGCTCAACCGCTGGGCCGAAGCGGTGCGCACGCACCGACCGCGCGCGGTATCGCTGGTGCCGGCCGCGTTGCGGATGGTGTTGCATTCCGACCTGCGTCGGGAGGATCTGGCGAGTATTCGCGCCGTCACGTCCGGTACCGCCCCGCTATCGGCAGAGGACGCCGACGCGTTCACCGAGAAATATGGAATTCCAGTCCTGACCTCCTATGCGGCAACTGAATTCGGTGGCGGCGTCGCGGGCTGGACGTTGCCGGACCACCAGAAGTATTGGCGAGCGAAACGCGGCAGCGTCGGGCGCGCCAACCCCGGGGCCCAATTACGGGTGGTCGGCGACGACGGCAACCCCCTTGAGCCCGATCAGGTCGGACTGCTCGAGGTCAAGCCAGGACAGTTGGGGCCTTCCGCGAAATGGATGCGCACCACCGACATGGCGCGCGTCGATGCGGACGGATTCTTGTGGATCATCGGCCGCGCCGACCAGGCGATCATCCGCGGGGGCTTCAAAGTGCTGCCCGATGACGTGCGCTCCGCGCTGGAGAACCATCCCGCGGTCGCAGGTGCCGCGGTGGTCGGGCGGCACGATGAACGCCTCGGGGAGACCCCGGTCGCCATGGTGGAACTGCGCGAGCCTGGATCCGTGGACGCCGGTACGCTAACCGACTATCTGCGCACACGATTGGCGCGCTACGAGATTCCCACCGAGATCGCCATCGTCGCTGAACTCCCGAGAACACCGTCGGGCAAGCCCGATCTGAGCGCGGTCCGACGCTTCTTCAACGATACCGTTTCCGCGACGCAGGGCGACCATGCCGAGTGAGTCGCCAACCGTCGGCGAAATCCTGCGAGACCAAGCCCGCAGCAGAGGCGACCACCCGCTGCTGGTTTGCGACGCAGAACGCATCAGTTACGCCGAAGCCGACCGTCGCTCCGCGCAGTTGGCTCGTGGGCTCGTCGCTATCGGCGCCGGCAAGGGCAGCCATATCGGGTTGCTCTACCCGAACGGCGTTGCGTTTGTCGTCGGCATGCTGGCAGCGGCCCGCATCGGTGCCGTCGTCGTCCCGTTTTCCACCTTCGCGACCACGCGAGAACTGCACGAGCAACTGGTCGACAGCGACACCGGGGTTCTTCTTGCCACGGCGTGCTACCGCTCCCACGACTACGTGGCGCAACTGACCGACGTGCTGTCCGGCTCGAAACTCGACGGTAACGATCGGCTATTCGACACCGCCGCTCCGCAATTGCGACACGTGATCTTCGATGTCGGACGCCTTCATCGGCTGGCCGAGACGATCGATGCGGACCTTTTGACGGCAATGGAAGACGATGTCGACGGCTCCGATCCGCTGACGATCGTTTACACGTCGGGCACGATGAGCAGGCCGAAAGGGGTGGTGCACACCCACGCCGCGCTGCTCATCCATCAGAAAAACCTCAATGCGATCCGGGGCCTGTGCAGCGCCGACAAGCTGTTCTGCAATTCGCCGTTCTTCTGGATCGGCGGATTCGGTTTCGCATTGCTTGCCACATTGCTCGCCGGATCGACGCTGGTGTGCTCCAACGCCGAAGACGCCGGCCAGACACTCGATCTCCTTGAGGCCGAAAGACCCACCGTCACCAACGGTTTCGCTGCCGGGATCGCGCACCTGGCGCGGCATCCGAGTTTTGACGGGCGTGACCTGTCGTCGATGCGACGCGGCAACCTGTATCCGATCATGGCGCCCGAGGTGCGCCCGGCCGATCCGGAGTTGCGGCACAACATGCTCGGGTTGACCGAGGCCGGCAGCGTGGTGCTGATCAGCGGAGACGACAGCGACCAGCCGGAGCGCCGACGGGGGTCGTTCGGCAAGCCCGCTCCGGGCGTGGAGACCAAGATCGTCGATCCCGAGAGCGGAGCGCTGGTCGAGGATGGCGCACTCGGCGAGCTGTGCATCCGGGGGCCATGCCTGATGCAGCGGTACTACAAACGCAGTCGGGAAGAATGTTTCGACGCCGACGGCTGGTTCCACACCGGTGACCTGGTTGCCAGCGACCGCGACGGATTCGTCTACTACCTCCGCCGGCAGGGTTCGATGATCAAGTCCGCGGGCGCGAACGTCTCTCCCGCCGAGGTGGAACAGGCAATCGCCAAGGCCACCGGCGGCGCGGTCGCACATGTGCTCGGCATCCAGGATGCCGAGCGCGGGCAGCTGGTCGCCGCCGTCGTGGAGCTGGAGAACGGCGTCCAGTTCGACGAAGCCACGCTGCGGCGCAAGCTCGCGGCGGAACTCTCGGTGTACAAGATCCCGAAGCGGTTCGCCACCATACCCACCGCAGAGGTCCCGCTGTTGGCCAGCGGCAAAGTCGACATGCAGCAACTGAAGCGGGTGTTCGATGCCTGAGACCATCGACCGGTTGGTGAGGCTCCGGGCCGCCGAGCACGGGGTCAAACCAATGGTCATCGACCTGGCGTCCCGGCTTAGCTATAACAAACTCGACTTAACCACAGGCGATTTGGCGGCGGCGTTCATCGAAGCGGGGATCGGTAAAGGCACCCGGGTAGGGCTGATCATGCCGAACGGTGTCCGCTGGGTGCAGATCGCGATCGCGCTCACCCGGATCGGCGCCGTGCTGGTTCCACTGAGCACGCTGCTGCAGGCGCGGGAGCTGGCGGCGCAATTGCGAACCGCGTCGGTGCAATTTCTGATCAGCGTCGATGAATTCCGCGGCCACCGATACCTCGACGACTTGCAACGCGAGCAGCTTCCGGCGCTGCGGCAGGTCTGGATGGCCGACCAGTTGCCATCGGCAAGTGGGACCGCCGCCGGTATCGTCGACGCGCTGGCAGCGGCGGTGACACCCAGCGACCCGATGGTCGTCATGTTGACGTCGGGCAGTAGCGGCATGCCCAAGGGCGTGGTGCACTCGCACGGTAATGCGCTCGGCGCCGTAGCGTCCGGTTTGGCAAGCCGCTGCATCGATTCCAACACCCGCCTGTATCTGCCGATGCCGTTTTTCTGGGTGGGAGGCTTCGGCAGCGGTGTGCTCTCCGCGCTGGTGGCCGGTGCCACCCTGGTGACCGAAGACATCCCTCAACCCGAAGCCACGCTGCGCCTGCTGGAGCGTGAGCGGGTGACATTGTTTCGCGGCTGGCCCGATCAAGCTGAGTCCCTGGCGCGCCATCCGTCCCGCAACGAGGTGGATCTGTCGGCGCTGCGTCCCGGCAGTCTGGAAGCGTTGCTACCGCCCGAGCAACGTGGCAAGCCCGGCGCCCGGGCATCACTATTCGGCATGACCGAGGCATTCGGCCCTTACTGCGGCTACCCCGCCGACACCGATATGCCGCAGTCCGCGTGGGGCAGCTGCGGCAAGCCGTTCCCTGGGATGGAGGTTCGGATCGCCGACCCCGGCACCGGAAAGCCGTTGCAGGCGGGAACCATTGGGATGATCGAGCTGCGAGGACCGCACACCCTGCGGGGGATTTGCCGGCGCAGTCGCGAAGACCTGTTCACCGCCGACGGGTTCTATCCCACCGGTGATCTTGGCCGGCTCGACGACGACGGCTTCCTGTTCTACCACGGCCGATCTGACGACATGTTCAAAGTCAGCGGTGCCACCGTCTATCCCACCGAAGTCGAGCAGGCCTTGCGGGAAATCGACGGTGTGCATGGCGCATTCGTCACGAATGTAACCGGCGCGCAGGGGGATCACGTGGGTGCGGTGGTGGTGTGCGACACCGCCGCGAACACTGCCGAGCAACTGCGCGCGGCTGCCCGCAAGCGGCTCAGCTCGTTCAAGGTGCCGACGATGTGGCTGCTGGTCGACTCCGATGAGAGGATTCCGCGCGGCCCGACCGGCAAGGTCGATGCCCGGCGCCTGCGCGGGTTACTACGCAACAGCAGCCACAGCAGCACCGGCAATCGACCATGAGATGCTGTTCGTAAATGAAGCCGTATGCGATATCACCGGGGCAGTGATATCACCGGCGCCGTCGAACCGAAGACAGCACTATTGCCTCGGCGGGCGACTGATGAGGCCACTGAGGCATGTGTGGAGAAACGTTGCGTCACATGCCCAATGTTTTGGTGAGTAGCGCTACGAGGCGCTTCTGCTCGCTGCCATTCAACCGACTTGTCAACGGCTTGATCCGGTCACCGATCGCCGCCGTCACCTCGGGCACCAGGCCGCGGGCCTGCTCGGTGAGACTCACTCGAACCGAGCGCCCGTCGCGGGGGTCGGCGGTCCGGACGACCAGCCCGCGCTGGGCCGCGCGGTCGATGAGTCCGCTGATCGTGGACCGCTCCAGGCCGGTGAAGGTCGCCAGGTCCGCCATCGTCGGCTCACGATCGCGCAAGATGCCGAGCATCCGTAGTTGGGTCAGCGACAGGTCATGCTCGGCTGCCACCTCGGTGAGCGTCGCCATCAAAGCAAAAGACACTTGCACCAGCGCATCTCGCAGGTCATCGAGGTCTGACGTCATAGCCGAATGTTACCGTATATGTATCGTATTGCCAACTATATTAGTTCGTACTACCATCTATCCTCAGATGACGCAGAGAGGAGAAGCGAGATGAAAGCTGCCGTTGTGAGTACCTTCGATCAGCCACCGCACTACGAAGACTTCCCTGACCCAGTCGCAGCACACGGCGACGAACTGGTGGTCGACGTCGTCGCCGCGGCATTGCATCCGCGCGTGCGTTCCCAGGCGAATGGATCGCACTACACCAGCACCGGCGAGCTTCCGCTGGTGCCGGGCATCGATGCGGTGGTCCGCGACGCGAAAGGCAAGCTCTACTACGCCCTTTTGGACGACATCACGCTGGGCACCATGGCGCAGCGCACGATCATCGAAAAGGACCGCAGCGTGGCGTTGCCCAAACACGCCGACCCCGTGACGGTGGCAGCCGCGATCAACCCGGTGATGTCCTCCTGGGTTGCGCTGCGCCATCGCATTGACTTCAAGCGCGGATCGAGCGTGCTGATCCTGGGCGCAACCGGGAGCGCCGGACGCATGGCGATACAGGTCGCCAAACGGTTCGGCGCCGAAGAGGTCATCGGCGCCGGCCGCAACGCCCACCGGCTCAGCGAACTGACAGCGCTCGGCGCCGACCGCGTGCTCACTCTCGACCAACTCGACCAGGCGGGCGATGTCGATGTGGTCGTTGATTACGTGTGGGGCGAACCCACCGCCAAAGGCATGGTCGATCTGATCACCCACCGACGTGACCGCGGCAGAGAACTCGTCTGGATCCAAATCGGCTCGATGGCCGGGCCGAGCGCCGAAATCCTCTCCGCCGCACTGCGATCAACCCGGCTAAATATCGTCGGGAGCGGCATCGGCTCAGTGGACGGGCGTGACTTTCGCAAAGAAGTCCCCAGGATCGCGAAGGCCGTCACCGAGGGAGCATTCGACGTCCGCACTCAGCCGGTCCCGCTGAGCGACGTCGCCACCGCGTGGACACAAACGCTCGACGCTGACGAGCGCATCGTCTTTCAGCCGTGACTAACCGTCATCCGAATCCACCACCCCGTGCTCGACGAGGTGCTCGATCAACGGCGCGGCGCCGGCGGCCAGGTGCTCCGACATGGCTTCGCGGGCAAGCTCGCTGTCGTGTTTGGCCAGCGCTGCCAACACCCGCCGATGGTCTTTTATCGACTGGTGTGGCCAGCCGGCGATGGTGGGAAACACGGATTCCGGTGCGTAGCGGGTGATCTGCGACATCAACTGAGCCAGCTTCGGCGAATCGGCAGCGACATTGATGGCCCGGTGAAACTCGTGATTGAGCCGAACCGTTCGCTCGTCGTCGCCACCGGCATAGGCCTCCTCCAGCTGGGATTGGATCTCCTTGAGCTCGAGGAGCTCATCGTCACCGATGTTGATCGCGGCCCGCGCGGCGAGCTCGCCGCCGACGTGGGCCTGCACGTTGGCGACATCAGTGAGATCCCGTCCGGTCACCGGCAGCACCACGAAGCCGCGGCGCGGCTGTTGCGCAAGCAGTCCCTCGGCACGGAGTTCGAACAGCGCCTCACGCACAGGCGTGACGCTGATCCCTAACTCCGCAGCCAGCTGGTCCAGCCGGACGTACTCACCCGCTGAGTAGGTACCGTCGAAGATCCGCTTACGCACAAAGCGCGCAACGTCTTCCGAGAGTTGCGGCCGCGCGGCGAAGTCCGGGACGCTCACGGTCAAATCCGATACTCGGCAAGCAGCCGCTTGCTGATGATGGACTTCTGTATCTCGCTCGTTCCCTCACCGATGAGCAGAAACGGGGCGTCGCGCATCAGCCGCTCGATTTCGTATTCCTTGGAATAGCCGTAGCCGCCGTGGATGCGGAAACTCTGCTGGGTGACCTCTGCGCAGAATTCGCTGGCGAGGTACTTCGCCATGCCCGCGGCGACGTCGTTACGCTCGCCGGAATCCTTCAGCCGGGCCGCATTGACCATCATCAGGTGTGCTGCCTCGACTTTTGTTGCCATTTCCGCGATTTGGAAGGCGATCGCCTGGTGTTCGGCGATCGGCCTGCCGAAGGTATGGCGCTGCTGGGCGTAGCGTACCGCGAGCTCGAACGCGCGAACGGCCACTCCGCAGGCCCTGGCCGACACGTTGACCCGGCCGACCTCGATACCGTCCATCATCTGGTAAAAACCCTGCCCCGGGGTACCACCCAGGATGTCGTCGGCGCTGGCCGCGTATCCGTCGAAGATCAGCTCGGTGGTGTCAATGCCCTTGTAGCCCAACTTGTCGATCTTGCCCGGTATCAGCAGACCGGGCGCCACTTCGCCGAAGCCGGTTGGCTTCTCGATCAGGAATGCGGTCAGATTGCGGTGCGCTGATTCGGCGCCTTCGTCGGTGCGAACCAATGCCGCCACCAACGTGGAGCTGCCGCCGTTGGTCAGCCACATCTTCTGGCCGTTGATGGTGTAGCTGCCGTCGCTGGCCCGTGCGGCGCGGGTACGGATCGCGGCCACGTCGGAGCCCAGCTCCGGCTCGGACATCGAGAATGCGCCGCGAACCTCGCCAATTGCCATGCGCGGCAACAGGCGCTGCTTTTGCGCGTCGGTGCCGTGCTGACGCAGCATGTACGCGACGATGAAGTGGGTATTGAGCACCCCCGAGATGCTCATCCAGCCCCGCGCCAATTCTTCGACGCACAAGGCGTAGGTCAGCAGCGACTCCCCCACGCCGCCGTACTCCTGCGGGATCATCAGGCCGAATAGGCCCATCTCCCGCATCTGGTCGACGATGGCTTGCGGATAGGTGTCGGTGCGTTCGAGCTCCGGCGCGTTGGGAATCACTTCCTTCTCGACGAATTGCCGAACCGTGGCGATGATCTCGGTTTGGAATTCGGTGAGGCCGAACGTCTCGGCGAGCTTGGTCATGTGATTGTCCTTGCACTAGTCAGCCGCTCGATGTCAGCTGCGCTCAATTTCAGTCGTCGGGTGAGTACCTCGGCGGTGTCGCCCCCGAGTTTGGGCGCCGGTTCGCTCGCCAGATAGCCGTCGTCGAAGACGGTCGGCAGCCCCGGCGCAAGGTACTCACCGAGGCCATCCTGGTGCAGCGCGGAAAACAGCGGATTCGCGGTAACGCGTTCGTCTTCGGCGACCTGCGCGAAAGTCCGGTAGCGCTCGAACAATACCGTGGTGGCCGACAGCGCCTCGGTAATCTCCTGGGCGGTGTGGTCGGCGAACCAGGTAGCGAATAGTCCGCTGAGCACGTCGCGGTATCGATAGCGCTCGCCCTCGTCGCTGAAGTCGGCGCCGAGTGACTCGGCCAGCGCCGAGACGGCTGCATCCGTTCCCGATACCTCGACGAGGTCGTGAAAGTGACGTCTGGTCAACGTGACAACCATGAACGCGACACCGTCGCGACTGGTGAAATCCTGACCGTACTGACCGTAGATCGCGTTGCCGAGGCGTTGGCGTTCGGTGCCGTTGACCTGAGGCTCGGTCAACCATCCCAGGTTGCCGGCGGTGGCCAGCGCGACATCCTCCAGCGCGATGGTTATTTTGGCGCCGACTCGGGTCTGGTCTCGGCGACGCACCGCGGCGACGACGGCGAGCGCGGCGTAGAGGCCACAGCACACATCCCAGGCCGGCAACACATGGTTGATCGGGCCGGCCTGGTTCGCCGGCCCGGTGACCAACGGGAAGCCGGTCGCCGCGTTGACCGTATAGTCCACGCCGGTGGACCCATCACGGCGGCCGAGTAGCTGGACGTGGATCACGTCGGCGCGTATCGCGGCGAGCTGCTCGAACGTCAACCAGGACAACCCCGCGGCGTTGGTCACCACGACACCGTCACCCTCGACGATCAGCCGCTGGACCAGCTCTTGCCCTTCGGGTGACCGCAAATCGATAGTGGCCGAACGCTTTCCCTTGTTCAGGCCGGTCCAGTAAATCGACGTGCCGCTCGCGGCCAATGGCCAACGACGAACGTCGGAGGCGCCGCCGATCGGGTCGACGCGTATCACTTCCGCGCCCAGTTGGCTCAACGTCAAACCACACAACGGCGCAGCGACGAAGCTGGACACTTCGACGACGGTCAGGCCGGCCAACGGCATGTTCACTGCGACGCGACCCGTTCGAAGACCGCGGCAAGGCCTTGTCCCCCGCCGATGCACATGGTTTCCAACCCGTAGCGCGCGTCCCGGCGATTCAGCTCGCGGGCCAGCGTGGCCAGCATCCTGCCGCCGGTCGCGCCGACCGGATGACCCAGTGATATTCCCGAGCCGTGCACGTTCGTCCGCTCCTGGTCGGCGGCGCCAAAATCCCACTCCCGCATGACGGCAAGAGCCTGCGCGGCGAACGCCTCATTGAGTTCGATGAGATCGATGTCGCTTAACTGCAAGCCCGCCTTGGCGAGCGCGACCTCGGTGGCCGGTACCGGGCCGATGCCCATCACGTTGGGCGCAACGGCCGCCACCCCCCACGACACCAACCGGACCAGCGGGGTCAGTCCGAGTTCGGCAGCCTTCTCTTGCGTCGTCACCAGACACATCGATGCGGCATCGTTTTGTCCGCTGGCGTTTCCCGCGGTCACAGTCGCCTCTGAATCATCAGCCAGCAGAACGGGTCTGAGTTTACTCAGCGATTCGACCGTGGTGTCGGCACGCGGGTGCTCGTCGGTGTCGATCAGCTCCTCACCCCGGCGGCTGCGGACCGCAACCGGGATGATCTCCTCGGCCAGAATGCCGTCCTTCTGCGCGGCCACCGCCCGCTGGTGCGACGTCACCGCGAGTTCATCCTGCTCTTGGCGCGAGATGTTGTACTGCCGCCGCAGATTTTCCGCGGTCTCCAACATCCCGCCCGGCACCGGGTAATGCCGGCCGCCGGCGGTGCTACGCCCGCGGGCCAGCCCGTCGTGCACCCGCACACCACCGCGGGCACCGCCCCAGCGCATATCGGTGGAGTAGAAGGCGACGTTGCTCATGCTTTCCGCACCGCCGGCGACCACGAGATCGTTGTCACCGGAGCTGACCTGCAGACACGCCTGGATGACCGCCTGCAAGCCCGAACCGCAGCGGCGGTCGACCTGCATGCCGGGCACCGTCACCGGCAGCCCGGCATCAAGTGCGACCACGCGCCCGATCGCCGGCGCCTCACTGCTCGGGTAGCAGTGCCCGAGGATGACGTCCTGCACCGACTCGGGCGCGACGCCGGTCCTCTCGAGCAACCCGCCGAGTGCCGCGACGCCAAGGTCGACAGCGGTCTGCGACTTGAACATTCCCCCGTAGCGACCGATCGGCGTCCGAACCGGTTCGCAAATCACCGCTTCGCGAATGCTCACATGAATCGCCCCCCGGTCACGTCCAGCACCGTCCCGGTCATGTACGACGACAGGTCCGACGCCAAGAACAGCGCCACGTTCGCGACCTCGCTGGGCTCACCCGCTCGACCCATCGGCACCTCGGCGACTTTGTCATCCCAAATCCGTTGCGGCATCGCCTCGGTCATCGCCGAGCGGATCAAGCCGGGCGCGATCGCGTTCACTCGCACGCCGAGGTGCGCCAGCTCCTTGGCGGCGGCCTTGGTCATACCCACGATCCCGGCCTTGGCCGCCGAATAGTTGGTCTGGCCGATCATGCCGACCTTGCCCGACAGCGACGACATGTTCACGATCGCGCCGCGCTTGTTCTCCCGCATGATCGCCGCGGCCTTGCGCAGCCCGTTCCAGGTTCCCTTCAGATGCACCGCGATGACCTGATCGAACTGTTCTTCGGTCATCTTGCGCATCGTCGCGTCGCGGGTGATGCCCGCGTTGTTGATCATGATGTCCAGCCCGCCGAACCGGTCGACGGCGGCCGCTACCAGCGTGTCGACGTCGGCTCCGGAAGTCACATCGCAGCGCACCGCCACGGCGACGTCATCGCCGCCGAGCTGCTTCGCCGCGGATTCGGTTGCCTCGACATTCACGTCACCGAGCACTACCCGTGCCCCCTCGGCAACGAACCGCTGCGCTATGGCGAAACCCAGTCCTTGCGCACCGCCGGTGATAACTGCGGTCTGATCGGTCAACAACGACACCTGATCACCGTCCTCTATCCAGACCCCGAACCCGAGACATCATCGCACATCATATTTCATATATGATCGCGCGGTGAACCCAGCGACCGCTGCCGCCGTCGACGACGACGACTTTCAGCAGATCCTCGCGCAGACCAGGCAGTTCGTCCGCACCGCCGTCGTCCCGCGGGAACAGGAAATTTTGGCCACCGACCGGGTGCCGGACGATCTTCGGGACCAGGCCACGGACATGGGGCTGTTCGGGTACGCCATCCCCCAGGAGTGGGGCGGACTCGGGCTCGACATCACCCAAGACGTCGAGCTGGCGATGGAGCTGGGCTATACCTCGCTGGCGCTTCGCTCGATGTTCGGCACCAACAACGGCATCGCCGGTCAGGTCCTGGTCGGATTCGGTACCGAGGAGCAGAAGGCCACCTGGCTGGAAGCGCTGGCGTCCGGAAAGGTCGCCTCGTTCGCGCTAACCGAGCCCGGGGCGGGATCGAACCCGGCGGGGTTGCGCACCAAGGCCATTCGCGACGATGGAGACTGGGTGATTTCCGGCGAGAAGCGGTTCATCACCAACGCACCGGTCGCCGATCTGTTCGTGGTGTTCGCCCGGACCCGTCCGGCCGACGACGCCGGACCGGGCATCGCTGTTTTCTTGGTTCCCGCTGACACACCCGGCGTCGAGGTCGGGCCCAAGGACGCCAAGATGGGACAGGAGGGCGCCTGGACCGCCGACGTGGGCTTCACCGATGTGCGTGTCCCGGCCGCCGCGCTGGTCGGCGGCAGTGAGGACATCGGCTATCGAGCGGCGATGACCTCCCTGGCGCGAGGCCGGATCCACATCGCCGCGTTGGCCGTGGGCGCCGCCCAGCGGGCACTGGACGAATCCGTGACGTACGCGGCCACCGCCACCCAGGGCGGCACCCGGATCGGGAACTTTCAGCTCGTGCAGGCGATGCTCGCCGACCAGCAGACCGGGGTGATGGCCGGTCGTGCCCTGGTCCGGGATGCCGCTCGGCTCTGGCTCACCGACCAGGACCGGCGAATCGCGCCGTCGGCGGCCAAGGTGTTCTGCACCGAAATGGCCGGCAAGGTCGCCGATCTCGCCGTCCAGATTCACGGCGGCAGCGGCTACATGCGCGAGGTGCCGGTGGAACGCATCTATCGCGACGTCCGGCTGTTGCGGCTCTACGAGGGCACCAGCGAGATTCAGCGGCTGATCATCGGTTCCAACCTGGTCAAGGCGGC
>Ga0335075_10005050_pt1 | contig 20542 bp, 19 predicted proteins | sample Lox_Sample_24_FD_206723 | JGI IMG/M metagenome (GOLD analysis project Ga0335075, IMG submission 206723) | Soil microbial communities from Loxahatchee National Wildlife Refuge, Florida, United States - Lox_Sample_2.4 | ecosystem: Environmental > Terrestrial > Soil > Wetlands | place: USA...
TCGCGATCGGCGAAATTGCGCCCGTCGACGAGCAGCGTGCCCGTCATCCGCTGCCGGACCGCCTGCCAGTCCAGCGAGGCGAACTCCGACCACTCGGTGACCAGGATGACGGCATCGGCGCCGTCCGCCGCCGACAGCGGATCCGCGTGGAAGTCGACCCCGCGCATCAGTTTGCGCGCCTCGTCAGTCGCCACCGGGTCATACGCCGAGACCGACGCTCCATCGGCCTGCAGCCGTGCGGCGAGCACCAGCGACGAGGCCTCGCGCATGTCGTCGGTCTCGGCCTTGAAGGCGAGCCCGAGCAGCGCGACATGGCGCCCCACCAGCGATCCGAGGTGCTTCTGCAGCTTGGAGATGACGCGGCGCTTCTGCAGCTCGTTGACCTCGATCACCGCGGTGAGCAGCTGGAAGTGGTATCCGGAGTTGCCGGCCAACTGCTTCAGCGCCGAGACATCCTTCGGGAAGCAGCTGCCGCCGAACCCAATGCCGGGCCGCAGGAAGTGCCCGCCGATCCGGCGGTCGAGACCCATGCCCCTGGCGACCTCGGCGACGTCGGCGCCGGTCTCCTCGCAGACGTTGGCGATCTCGTTGATGAACGAGATCTTGGTGGCCAGAAACGCGTTGGAGGCGAGCTTCACCATCTCCGCCGACGGCACGTCGGTGCGCACCAGCGGCGCGCCGAGCGGCGCGTACAGGTCGCAGACCGCCTGACCCGCCCAGTCCCCGTCATCGCCGACCACGACGCGATCGGGCTCCAGGAAGTCCTCGAGCGCCGCGCCCTCCTTGAGGAACTCCGGACAGGAGACGTAGGCGAAGCCCTTGCCCTGGCGGGCGAACTCACGCTTGATGGTGGCGCCGGTCCCGACCGGGACGGTCGACTTCATCACCAGCGCGTGGCGATCGGTGGCGGGCATCGCATCGACCACGGCGTTGACCGCGGACAGATCCGCGTCGCCGGAATACGTCGGCGGCGTGCCGACGGCGACGAACAGCAGCCGCGCGTGCTCGAGCGCGGGGGCCAGCTCGGTCGAGAAGTGCAGCCGGTCGGTGTTCCGGGCGACGCACTCGGCCAGGCCGGGTTCGTAGATCGGGATCTCGCCGCGGTTCAGGCGATCGATCTTGTCGGCGTCGATGTCGACGCACCACACCTCGTTGCCGAGCTCCGCGAAGCCTGCGGCGGTGACGAGCCCGACGTAGCCCGTGCCGATCACGGCGATCTGCTGGGGGTTGTCCGTGCGGGGAGAGGTCATCGCGCGCCCCAGGGTAGCTAGCGGCAGACGCGCGGTGCGGTCAGCCGCGGTACAGCGTCATCGACTCCGCGATGGCCACCATCTCGTGGTTCGGCAGCGCGCTGGTGAGCGTGTTCGAGATCCAGTAGACGTTCGGTCCGACGCGGAAGGAGACGTCGGTGATGTGGCCGCCGTTGTCCGCGAACAGGTCGTACGTGCGGCCCCGGAACGTCTTGGTCTCCTGGGGATGGCGGAGGATCGGCGGGTCGGTCCAGTGCAGGCCCTGGACCCCGTAGTACTGGCCCAGGCCGGCGCTCGTGAGCGCGACCGTCATGAAGTAGGCGTGGACGCGCTTGCCGTCCGGCTCTCGCACCATGTACTGGTGCGGGTAGGAGCCGGCATAGGCGCTTCCCGGCTCGGACGGGTTGAGGCACAGCTCGGTGAGGTCGCTGCAGTACTGGGAATGCGAGTCGATCAGGTTCGGGTAGTAGACGCCCATGTTCGGGGTCAGGCCCTTGGCCTGGTCCTTGCCGTCCAGCGGGTCCGCCATCAGCCCAGTGGTGTCGATCCGCGGACCGGCTTGGTGCCTGGGCGCGTGGGCCGCGTGATGCGCGGACGCCGTGGTCGTCGTGGGCTTGGCGGCCGCCGCGGCGTGCGTCGTCGGGCGCATGAACTCGGCGTAGGCCCGCTGCACCGCCGCCGTTGACTGCGGCAGCACGAAATCCTCGCCCAACGCACTCTGGGAGAGGTTTGCCGGGAACGGGACCTGCTTGAGCGTCCCGCCATTGGCATTGAGCACGAGGTTGAACAGGTCGAGCAGCGCGTCGTTGGTCTGCAGATTCTTGTCGAACGTCGAGTGCTCGGCGAGGATGTGGATCAGGTGGTCGCGTTCGCTGAAGAGCTGACCGGTGGTGAAGTTCTGCTTGGCCCAGCGCAGGAAGTCCTGCTGGCGGGCCTCCCGTACCAGGTCGGTGTCGGTGTGCCGGAAGCGCACGAACGGCAGCGCCCCGTTGATCGCCTGGTTGTGGCCGCACAGCCGCTGATACCCGGGCTGGATGTCGATCGAGGAGTAGTCGTTCGGATCGCCGGTGAGCCCGCTCGAGATGTTGTAGTAGCGGTGATCGACATCGGTGTAGACACAGCCGATCGCATCGACCAGGTCGGAGAACCCGCGGAAGTTCGTGTCGACGATGTGGGTGATCTTCAGGTCCGGGAAGACGTCGTGGCGAATCGTCCGGATCAGCAGCCCGTAGCCGCCCTGGCTGTAGGTGGCGTTGATCTTCTCCGCGCAGTCCCCGGCGATCGATGAGGTCGAGCAGCTCGCCGGCGGCACGTAGTGCGAGGGCACGTTGACCTTGAGGTCGCGCGGGACCGACATGACGTTGATCGTCGAGGACGCCGCGTTGAGGTGGACGAGCAGGATCGTGTCGGTGTTCGCATCGCGGGTCGACGGGTCGCTGGCACGGTGGTCGGAGCCGATCAGCAGGATCGTCTCCGGAGCGCCGGGCTTGGGCAGCGTGAGCTGCTTGACCGACACCCCCTCGTGGACCGAGATGTCGCCGACGAGCGTTTTGACCTGCAGGAGCCCGGCCGTCGCGACCGCTCCCGCACACGCCCCGATCACCAGCACTGCGGCGGCGAGCACCCGGCAGACCATCGAGGCGCGGCTCTTGGGCACCAGGAACCGCATCGCCCTCACGCTATCGAGCCCGCCCGATCGACGCGGGGGACCCACCCCCGCGATCAACCCCCGGGGATCAGCCGCCGTAGGGGACGGTCGACTCGGCGATCGCGATCATCTGCTTGGGCCCGATGTTGCTCGTCAGCGTGTTCGAGATCCAGTAGGAGTCGCCGTCGACGTGCCAGGCGACGTCGGTGACGTGCCCGGAATCGTCCTCGTAGATGTCGAACGTGCGGCCGCGGAACACCTTGGTGGCCGCGGGATTGTTGAGGATCGGGGGGTCGCTCCAATGCACGCCCTGGATTCCGTAGTACTGGCCGAGCAGCGGGTTGATCGCGATCGTCATGAAGTACGCGTGCACGCGCTTCCCGGTGGTGGTGATCACCTTGTAGCTGCGCGGATAGGAATGCGCGTAGGCGGTGATCGGCTCATCACCGTTGAGGCACTCGTATCCGGTCGCGGTGCAGTACTCCGAACCCGACAGGATGAACCTCGGGTAATAGACCGGCATGTTGGGGGTCAGCAGCTTCGCCTGCGCGATCCCGTCGGCGGGGTCGGCGGTGAGTCCGGCGGTGTTGATCGCCTGGCGGGGGTGACGCGCGAGCTTGGAGGAATGGTGCCCGGAGACTGAGGGGGCGGTCGAGGAGTGCGTCGTGGTCGTCTGCGACGAGGAGGAGCTCGCCTTCGCCGTCGGATGCATGAACTGCGCCCAGGCGGAAGCGACCGCCTGATCGGACTCCTTGAAGACGTAGTCGGGGGCCGAGCCCGTGTCGTTGGTCAGTGACGCCGGGAACGGAACCTGCTTGAGCGAATCGCCGTTGGCGTTGAGGATGAGGTCGAACAGCTCGATGATCCCGTTCGTCGTCTTCAGCCCCTGATCCAAGGTGGTATGGCGGGCGAAGATCCGCAGCAGCCTGTCCTTATCGGCGAGCAGCTTGGAGAGCGGGAAGTTCTGCTTGGCCCAGCGCAGGAAGTCCTGCTGACGGGCCTCCCGCACCAGGTCGGAATCGGTATGGCGGAAGCGGACGAACGCGAGCGCGCCGGTGACCTGGCTGTCGCCGCACAGCTTCTGGTATCCGGGCTGGATGTCGATCGATGCGTAGTTGTCGGCACTCGGGAATGGCTCGGACTGGTTGAAGTAACGGTGGTCCACGTCGGTCCACACGCAACCGATCGCGTTGACGAGGTCCGAGAAGCCGTCGAAGTTGGTGTCGATGATGTGGTTGACCTGCAGCTGCGGGAAGACGTTCTCCTTGATCGTCTTGATCAGCAGCCCGTACCCGCCCTGGCTGTAGGCGGCGTTGATCTTCTCGGTCCCGAAGCCGGGCACGAGGACCTGCAGGTCACGCGGGATCGACATCACGTTGATCGTGCTCGAGGCCGCGTTGAGCCTGACGAGCAGGATCGTGTCCGTGTTGGCGTCCGAGAACGACGGCGAGTTGGCGCGGTGATCGGACCCGATGACCAACAGCGTCTCCGGCTTGCCGGGCTTGGGCAGCGTGACCTGCTTGGTCTTGACGATCGAACCCGGGTCGACGCTGATGTCCTGGACGAGCTGGTGGACCTGAAGCAGGCCCGCGGTGGCGACCGCACCGGCCGAGCATCCGATCACGAGCACCGCGGCAAAGAACACCCGCACGAGCAGCCCGACCCGGCTCTTGGGCCTGAAGAAACTCATGACGTCATCACTGTTCGACGCCGATACCCGGACCCATGCCGGCGCTCACGCGAGCCCGCCGTCGATCGCGCGCAGCTCTCCCTCGTCATCGGCCAATGCGGCCGGCAGCGCGTGCACGAACTCGACGAGCGCCCGCCGGTACTCCAACAGCGAGCGCAGCGAGACCCATTCGTCGGGACCGTGATGGCCGCCGCCCGTGGGACCGAACTCGACAGCGGAGATCCCCGCCTCGATGAACGAGGCGGCGTCGGAGGCTCCGTCGCGTCCGACGGAGGTCACCTCGCCCTGGATCGAGCGCCGGGCGGCGTCGCACAGCCCGCGGACGTAGGGATCGTGACGCGAGACGCCGACCGCCGGATGGATGAACGTCCTGGCGACGTCGATCCCTGGGATCGCCCGGACCTGGGCGAGGATGTCGCCAGGGTCCTGACCGGGCAGGTAGCGCACGTCGACCGCGATCGTGGCCAGATCAGGGACCTTGTTGATCGCATCGCCTCCCTCGATCCGGCTGAGGTTGATCGACGGACGGTCGAACATCTCCGAGGACTCGCGGCTGAAGGGCAACGTCTCGATCGTCCGGAACACGTCCACGGCCTTGAGCACCGCGTTGTCGCCGAGCCACGGGGTCGAGCTGTGCGCGGCGCGGCCGTGGACCGCGATCCGCATCGCCAGCACCCCCTTGGCCTGGATCCCGATGTGCAGATCGGTGGGCTCACCGGTGATCGCGAAGTCTGGGCGGGTGGGACCCGTATATCGGGCGACGATCGCGTCGGTCGAGCGCTCGTCGAGCTCCTCTGACTCCTCGTCGGGGACCACCATCATCCGCACCCGGACGGCCCGGTCGTCCGCCACGTCGCGCAGCGCGGTCAGCATCGCCGCCAGTCCGCCCTTCATGTCGTAGGCGCCACGCCCGATCAACCGGTCGCCCTCGATGCGCGCCGAGAACTGCTCGGCCAGGCCCGGGACGACGTCAAGGTGCCCGTGGAAGACGACACACGGGGCCTTGGCGTCGCGAGCCCCGACCTCGGCGACGAGCACCGGCAGGCCGTGGTGATCGATCTCCGAGACGGTGATCCCGCTCACCTCGAGCCAGCCCTTGACGAACTGAGCGGCAGCCACGATCGCCTCAGGGCGCGAGGTCTCGTAGCCGATCAGCCGCTCGGCGAGGACGCGTTCGTCATTCATTGGTGGTGCGCGCCGTAGATGGCTGGATATCGAGAGGCGTGGCTGGTGGTGTCAGGCAAGGACGCAGGACCGAAGGTGTGGCTCTGCCACATCGAGCGTCCGAGGACGCCGCCTGGCGCCGCCAGACGCGCCTCGAATATCCAGGTATCTGCGGGGCGCACCACGACTCGATCCAGCGTAGGGGTCCTCGATGACGGCCCGGTTAAGGGCCGCCAAGCGGCCCGCAAGGTGGGCTCAGTGGTCTGAGCCGCCCTCGGCGATCGACAGGTAGGCCTGCCAGCGCCGGCGATCGCGCTCCGCGGCGCGCCGGCGCTCAGAGTCCTCGCCGGCGCTCTCCAACTCCGACTCGGCCTGCTGCAGCCGCTCACGGAGCTGACCGGCGTCGAGCGACCCGGGGTCGTGGGCCTCCTCCACGAGCAGCAGTGCGTGGTTGCCCGCGACCTGCAGGTAGCCCTCCGACTGCGCGAAGCGGACGATCTCGCTCTCGGAGCGATAGAGCCGCAGCTCGGTCGGGTCCAGCGTCGCCAGCAGCGGCGCATGGTGGGCCAGAACGCCGATCGAGCCCACGACGGTGCGGGTCGAGACCATCTCGACCTCGTCGTTGAAGACCTCGCCCTCGGGGGTGAGAACCTCGACTTTGAACTTCGAGTAGGCCATCGGCTAGCCGGCCTCGGTTCCGTCGGCGGGGGCGTCGCTGTCGGCTTCGGAGCCGGCGGTCTCGTCCGAGGAGGCCTTCGCCTCGCCGGACTCCTCCTCGGACTCCTGCCGGGCGCCGCCCGCGTCGCCGACGACCTCGTCGATCGAGCCCTTCATGAAGAAGGCGCGCTCGGGGACGTCGTCGTGCTTGCCCTCGAGGATCTCCTTGAACCCGCGGATCGACTCCTCGACCTTGACGTACTTGCCGGGGATGCCGGTGAACTGCTCGGCGACGAAGAACGGCTGCGACAGGAAGCGCTCAAGACGACGTGCCCGCCCCACGGCCACCTTGTCCTCGTCGGAGAGCTCGTCGATCCCCAGAATCGCGATGATGTCCTGCAGCTCCTTGTAGCGCTGGAGGACCTGCTTGACCTGGTTGGCGACCTGGAAGTGCTCCTCGCCGACGATCTCCGCCTTGAGGATCGTCGAGGTCGAGTCGAGCGGGTCGACCGCGGGATAGATCCCCTTCTCGGAGATCGCGCGGTTGAGGTTGGTCGTCGCGTTGAGGTGCGCGAACACGGACGCCGGCGCCGGGTCGGTGTAGTCGTCGGCGGGCACGTAGATCGCCTGGATCGAGGTGACCGACCCCTTACGCGTGGACGTGATCCGCTCCTGGAGCGCGCCCATGTCCGACTGCAGCGTCGGCTGGTAGCCCACCTGGGAGGGCATGCGGCCCAGGAGCGCCGAGACCTCGGAGCCCGCCTGGACGAAGCGGAAGATGTTGTCGATGAACAGCAGCACGTCCTGACCTTCCTGGTCACGGAAGTACTCCGCCATCGTCAGGCCCGACAGCGCGACGCGCATACGGGCACCGGGCGGCTCGTTCATCTGGCCGAAGACGAGCATCGTCTTGTCCAGAACGCCGGACTCCTTCATCTCGAGCCAGAGGTCGTTGCCCTCGCGCGAGCGCTCGCCCACCCCGCAGAACGCCGACAGGCCGCCGTGCTCCTGAGCGAGGTTGTGGATCAGCTCCTGGATGATGACCGTCTTGCCCACGCCGGCACCGCCGAACAGGCCGACCTTGCCGCCTCGCGCGTAGGGCGCGAGCAGGTCGATGACCTTGATCCCGGTCTCGAACATCTCGGTCGTGGGGGCGAGGGCCTCGACGTCCGGCGCGGGCCGATGGATCGGCCAGCGGTCGACGTCGTCACCGATCGGGTCGCCGAGGTCGATCGGCTCGCCGAGCAGGTTGAAGATGCGGCCGAGCGTCTCGCGGCCGACGGGCACGGTGATCGGTCCGCCGGTGTCGATCACCTCGACGCCGCGGGCCAGACCGTCGGTCGTGTCCATCGCCACCGCGCGCACGCGGTCGTCGCCGAGGTGCTGCTGCACCTCGCAGGTGAGGTACTCGTCCTGCTGGGCGGCGATGTCCTCGGTCTCCTCGGCGCGGGCCGCCTCAGGACGCTTGACGATGATCGCGTGATTGATCTCGGGCAGCTTGTCGGGGAACACGGCCTCGATGACGACGCCCGTGACCTCCTCGATGCGCCCGGTGTTGCGCTCAGTGGTCGTGGTGTTGGCTTCAGTGGTCGCAGACATGCTGTGTGTGTTCTCCTTGTCAGCCGCAGCTGTCAGACGCCCTCGGCGCCCGCAACGACTTCCATGATCTCCTGGGTGATCTCGGCCTGGCGTGCGCGGTTCATCTCGAGCGTCAGGTCGTCGATCAGAGTGCTGGCGTTGTCCGAGGCGTTCTGCATGGCGGTCATCCGCGCTCCGTGCTCGGAGGCGGAGGACTCGAGCAGCGCCCGGTAGATCGAGACCTCGACGTAGTCGGGGACCAGTCGCTTGAGGATCTCCTCCGGCTCGGGCTCGTACTCGAAGTTGCCGATCGGCTTCTCGTCCTCGCTCCCCTCGTCGGAGTCCTTCTCCTCACCGAGGATCGAGGCCTGCTGGAGCGGCAGCAGCGTCTCGCGGCGGATCACCTGCGAGAGCGCCGAGACGTAGCCGTTGTAGAAGATGTCGACGCGATCGACCTCGCCGTCGATGTAGGCCGCCATCAGCCGCTCGGCGATCGAACGGGCGTCGGCGTAGGCGGGACGGTCGGTGAACCCGGTGAAGCTGTCGACGACGTCGAGGCCGCGGAAGGCCAGCGAGGACGCCGGCCGGCGACCGGAGGCGAAGTACACCGGGGTGCGGCCCTCCGCCTGATGGTCGCGCCCGGCGGCGACACCGGCGCGCACGGCGTTGGAGTTGAACGCACCGGCCAGCCCGCGATCGCCGGCCACCACGAGCAGACCGACGGTCTTCACGGAGTCGTGCTCAACGAGAATCGGCAGGCTCGGGAGGTTGCCCGCGGCCTCGGAGGCCAGCCGCGTCATCCGGCGGATCGCGTCGGCGTACGGCCGCAACGCTTCGATCCGCTGCTCGGCGCGGCGCAGGCGGGCGGCGGCGACCATCTGCATGGCGCTCGTGATCTTCTGGATGTTCTTGACCGAGTCGATCCGGTTTCGGACGTCTCGCTGCGAGATGGCCATGGTGCGTCTCGATTCCCTTCGGGCTAGCTCTCGTCCTCGAGCGGCAGACCCTCTTCGTCCAGGTCGTAGCCGAAGTCCTCGGCGTAGGTGCCGAGCGCGGCGCTGAGGTCCTTCGGCGTCTGCTCGTCATCCCACTTGCCCTCGGCGAGCGCCTTCACCAGACCGTCGTTCGACGAGTGGACGGCGTCGACGGCGCCGGCGAGGAACCGGCCCACCTTCTCGGTGAGGATCCGGTCGAGGTAGCCGTTGGTCGCGGCGAAGATCTGGATCACCTGATCCTCGACCGGCATCGGGCTGCGTTCGGACTGGTTGAGCGTGGCGACGAGCCGCTCACCGCGGGCCAGCGACTGCCGGGTCTCGGCGTCGAGGTCGGAGCCGAACTGGGCGAACGCCTCGAGGTCGCGGTACTGGGAGAGCTCCAGCTTCAACCGGCCCGCGACGCGGCGCATCGGCTTGGTCTGCGCGTTGCCGCCGACGCGGGAGACCGAGATGCCGACGTTGATCGCCGGGCGCACGCCCGAATAGAACAGCTTCGGCTCCAGGAAGATCTGACCGTCGGTGATCGAGATCACGTTGGTCGGGATGTAGGCCGACACGTCGCCCGCCTGCGTCTCGATGATCGGCAGCGAGGTCATCGAGCCGCCGCCCTCCTCGTCAGAAAGCTTGACCGCGCGCTCCAGCAGCCGCGAGTGCAGGTAGAACACGTCGCCGGGGTAGGCCTCGCGTCCCGGCGGGCGGCGCAGCAGCAGCGACATCTGCCGGTAGGCGTCGGCGTGCTTGGTGAGGTCGTCGTAGACGGTCAGCGCGGCCTTGCCGTTGTAGAGGAAGTACTCGCCCATCGCCGCACCCGCGTACGGCGCGAGGAACTTGATCGGCGCGGACTCGTCGGCGGCCGCCATCACGATCACCGAGTTCTGCAGGGCGCCGGCCTCTTCGAGCGTGTTGGCGAGCTGCACGACGGTCGCCTTGCGCTGGCCGATAGCGACGTAGACGCAGATCAGGTCGCGATCCCGGTTGTTGATGATCGTGTCGACCGCGATCGAGGTCTTGCCGGTCTGGCGGTCGCCGATGATCAGCTCGCGCTGACCGCGGCCGATCGGGATCATCGAATCAATCGCCTTCAGGCCGGTGAACATCGGCTCGGTCACGGGCTGGCGCTGGACGATGCCGGGGGCCTTGAACTCGGCCGGGCGCGTCTCGGAGGTCTCGATCGCGCCCTTGCCGTCGAGCGGGTTGCCGAGCGGGTCGACGATCCGCCCCAGCATCGCGTCGCCGACCGGGATGTTGAGCAGGCGACCGGTGCGCTTGACCGTGTCGCCCTCGGAGATGTGCTCCCACTCGCCGAACAGCACCGCGCCGACGTTGTCGGACTCGAGGTTCAGCGCGAGGCCCGTCACGTCGTGGGGCAGATCGAGCATCTCGAACGACATGCAGTTCTCCAGGCCGTGGATGCGGCAGATGCCGTCAGCCACGGAGAGCACGGTCCCGACCTCGGTGAGCTCGGACTCACCGGGGTCGATGCCCTCGATCCGGCTCTTGAGGATCGAAGTGATCTCGTCGGGGTTGATCTGCATGCGGTGTTGGCTCCGGTGGCTTTGGGGGTGGGTGGCGGGATCCGTCGTCAGGCCCTACGCCTGCGCCACTTGCTTTCTCAGTTGTTCAAGACGGGTGCGAATCGAGGCGTCCATGATCACGTTGCCGACCCGCAGGACGATGCCGCCGAGGATGTCGGGATCGACGACCCGCGAGACCTCGATCTCACGATCGACCTGCTCCCCGATCTTCTCCCCGAGGTGCTTCACCGTCGTGTCGTCAAGTTCGATCGCGGAGACGATCTGCACCGACAGCAGCTTGTGCGCGTCCTCCCACATGCCGTCGAAGACGGCGCGGATGCGGAAGATCGCCGGCATCCGGTGGCGCTCGATCAGCGCCTCCAGGAAGTTGATGAAGGCCGGATCGGCGTCGGTGAGCGCGCGATGCAGGCCGCTCTTCTTCTCGTCCGTCGCGAAGTAGGGCGAGAAGAAGAACACCGCGAGCTCGCGGTTGTCGTTCATCGCATCGGCGAACGCGTCGAGCTGATCATGGATCGGATCGAGCACGTCTCGCTCGGTCGCGACCTCGAACAGCGCTCGCGCGTAGACCTGGGCGATCTCCTCCACTAGCGGTCTCCCTCAGCCCCGCTGAGCGCGCTGAAGTCCAGCTCGGACATGGCCTCCTCGATCAGGCGCCGCTGGTCCTCCTCGGTGAGCACCTTGCGGGTCACCTTCTCGGTGGCCAGCACGGTGAGGTCGGCGACCTCGCGGCGGATCTCCTGGATCGCGCGGCGGGTCTCGGCCTCGATGTCGCGCCGGGTCTGCTCCATCATCTGATCGCGCTGGGCCTTGGCCTGCGTCTGTGCCTCACGCTCGTGGGCCTCGGCGGTCTGGCGCGCGCGGGCGACGATCTCGTCGGCCTGTCCGCGGGCCTCCTTCAGCCGCTCGCGGTAGTCGTGGAGGGTCTGGTCGGCCTCGCTGCGGAGCCGATCCGCGGCGTCGATCGACTCCTCGATCGAGGCCGCGCGGGAGTCGAGCGCGGCGATGATCGCCGGATAGACCCACTTGCGCAGGACGAAGAACGAGATGAAGAACACGACCAGCACCCAGACCATCAGCCCCACGTTGGGGGTGATCAGGAACGAGCCGCCGGAGGCGAACGGGATGTGTGCGGCGAGCGCAGGCATCGTCGGCCTAGAGGAAGAAGGCGATGAACCCGCCGACGAGGCCGTAGAAGAAGCAGGCCTCGGTGAGCGCGAAGCCCAGCCACTGGTCACGCTCGATGTCGGCGCGCAGCTCCGGCTGGCGGGTCTTGGCCTGGATCGAGGCGCCGAACACGGAGCCGATGCCGGCACCGGCGCCCGCGGCGCCGCCTCCGGCGCCCGCGCCCAGCGCGATCGCGCGGCCGGCGTCCTGGGCATTCGTGACGCTCGACGCCGCGAACGAGATCACGGGGTGGAACATTGCGAGGATGCTCATGAGCATGGGGGTTCGACGACTCCTTCTGTGCTTAGTGACTGTCGGATACCGCGCTACCGAGGTAGATCGCGGTCAGGATGGAGAAGATGAATGCCTGCAGTCCGGCGATCAGGATCGCCTCGAACAGGAAGATCGCGATACCGATCGGCAGCAGCGCCCACGAGACGACGGTGTTGCCGGTGAGTACCCCGAGCTCGCCGCCCATGAACGCGATCAGCAGGTGGCCCGCGAGCAGATTGGCCCAGAGCCGGACGGTGAGCGAGATCAACCGCAGGAAGTAGGACAGGATCTCGATCGGATAGACGAGGAACCTGATCCCCCCGCCGACGTCGGGCATGAGGCTCTTGACGTAGCCAAAGCCGCCGTGCTTCTTGACGCCCTCGTAGGTGAAGAGCACGAACACCAGCAGCGCGAGCATCAGCGGGAAGGCGACGTTCGTGTCGGCGGCGTAGATCTGGAACGAGGGCCAGTGGACGCCGAGCAGCGAGAACTTCTCGCCGGTGTCGATCGGCAGCGGGATGTACCCGATGAGGTTCGAGACCAGGATGAAGATGAACAGCGTCGCGATCAGCGGGAAGTACTTGCGAGACATCGACTCGTCGAGCGATTCGTCCGCCATCCCGCGGGTGAGCGTGTAGAACATCTCGATCGCGACCTGCAGCCGGCCCGGGCGCTCGCGCAGCCGCTTGGCCATGTAGAGCAGGATCCCGAGCGTGATGACGGCCGCGAGCAGCACGTACAGGACGCCCTTGTTGAAGTCGATCGGACCCGCGCTGAACCAGGTGTCGAGCTTGAACTCGTTGGTCGGCGAGAACACATTGCTCGCGACCGACGGCGCCTTGTCGGACCCGAAGCCGACGACCGCGACGAAGAAGATGATCCCGCCGAGCCATACGGCGAGCACCCCGAGCCCCAGCTTGCGCGCCGGGCTCATGCCACCACCCGCAGTGGGTGTTGACGGATCGCTGACGGCGCTCATGAACCGCCCCTCGGCTCCGGCGGGCCGGAGAACAGATCGATGACGAACGCGACCGAGTACGCGCCGAACACGAACAGGGCTGTGGTCAGGCCGTCCTTGCGACCGCCGACCAGACCGGAGACGATGATCCCGATCGCCAGCAGCCAGATCCGGCCGAACCGCTCGAACAGCGTGACCGTGACCTGCTGGCGACGCGTCCGCAGCGTGTCTGCCCAGCGGCGGTCGACGACCGCCACCACGCGATTGAGCAGCCAGATCCCCGCGCCGATCACCGAGCCCAGCACGGGCGCGCCGACGGCGATCGCCACGATCGCGGCGACCACGACGAGCGGAACGTCAAGGGCGCCGGGGACGAGCGCGCGCAGCGGGCTCATGGGGCGTTCGGCGGCGTCTACGGCCACCGATACCCCTCCGTGGACGTCACGAGGCGGCATTGGGCACGCGCACAGGGGCGCTCGATGAGGGGTCGAAGGCTTTTCACGATCAGTCTGGGTGAGTCGATGGCGGGCTGCTCAGATCGGGCGCGGATCGTACCCGATGGAGTCAGGCGATCGACCGCCCCTCAGAGGCGGTCAACCAACACGACGCCAATATAGCGTGAGCGGCGGCTTGTTACACGCTTGTGACAGTTCTCCCGGAGCGGCCCCAGGCCCACTCACAGCCGCTCCGGTCATCGTCCGGACCGGCGATATCAGCGGCGCTCAGAGGTCGTCGGTCTCGCGCAGCCGCAGCCGCACCAGGCGCTGCTTCTCCTCGAGCGTCGAGGCGAGCTCGTCGAGCTCGCGGCGGCGATCTCGGACCAGATCGAGCTGCCCGCTGATGTGCCCGAGCAGCTGCTCGAGGATCCGGCGCCGCTCGCCCGGAGATTCGGTCTGGGAGAGCTCGCGGCGCAGATGCGCGCGCGCCGACTCCGCCTCCAGCAGTGAGGACAGCTGCTCGAGCGAGAGCCCGAGCAGGTTGCGCAGCCGGACGATCTCCGAGACGCGCTCCACATCGGCCTGCGTGTAGGAGCGGTGCTTGCCCTCCTCTCGGGCGCTCGCGGTGCCGAGCAGCCCGAGCTCCTCCCAGTAGCGGATCGTGCGCGGCGTCGTGCCCGTGAGCTCGGCGAGCTCTCCGATCCGCAGCGCTCGCTCGCCCTGGTCAGGACCAACGGTCGCGGTGTCAGTGTCGCTGGGCGGCATCCAGCGAGGATACGTGCTGGCCGCCGGCGTCAGCTACGGCTGGGCGACACGTGCAGCGTGACGATCGGGCTGTCGGTGACGCCGGCGGTCGCCGACGGATCGAGCTGGCGGATCTGGACGTAGCAGGTGCGAGCCTGGTTGTCCCACCACGTCCGGTAGGTCTGGGGCTTGACCGTCAGGATCCACTCGTCCTTGTGGCCGGGACGCGGGGCGAGCTGCTGGAACACGCCGGTCCCGTTGGTGCTGGCGGCCAGCTGGCCGTCGGTGACGTCGCGCGCGGTCGCCAGGTCGAGGTACGGGTAGTCGCGCGTCGACTGCTTGGTCTCGACGTTGCTGTCGTACACGATGAACGTGACCGAGCTGTGTTCAGCGACCGTGGCCCCGTCGCAGGGCGCGATCAGATAGGGCGCCGATTTCGACTTCGGCTTCAGCGTCGTGCACGCGGCGCTCGCGCGCGCGGGCAGCGCGGCGGCGAGCAGCGAGGCCACCGCGACCAGGCAGCAGGCCACGGTCACGGGCAACCTGAGTGCGTGTGAGGTCCGGGAGCTCACGACTGTCCTGGGATCGGCATGCGGGTCGCCTGTCTTGAGGATGCCGTCATCTCTGCATCCTCAAACCCCGTCGAGCGCGAGAAGTTGTGGGTTTGTGACCGCGGGCTACTCGAACGCGGCGACGGTCGCGATCACGACGAACGCGCCGATCAGCGCCGCTCCCTCGAAGGCGCTCGCCTCGCCGTCGCCGGTGATCTGCCACATGATCAGCGCGGTTGCCGCGAGCGCGCCGGTGAATACGGGCGGCAGCGCGAAGGTGAGCGTGGTCGAGGTGAGCAGCGAGACGAGCACGAGCACCGGGAACAGGAAGGCCGCCACCTGCCCGACCGAGGACTTGATCACCGAGATCGCAAGCTCCGAACGGCCCCGGGCGGCCAGCACGACACCGACGGCGTGTTCGATCGCATTCCCCGCGATGGCGACGATCACCAGGCCCGCAAACGCCTGAGAGATGTGCAGCGAGTGGATCGTCGGCTCCAGCGCGTGCACGAACCAGTCCGAGACGAACCCGGCGGCCGTCCCGGCGGCGATCAGGAGCACGAGCGCGGCGGTCCGGCCGAGTCGAGCATTCGTGGGCTCGCCATCCTCCTGGTCGGCGGCCTGGGGCGTGGTGAGGAACTGGTGTGCCCAGACCGCGTAGACGGCGAGCAGCAGCCCTGCGCCGACGATCGAGATCGTGGTGATGTGGCGGCTTGCGGAGTCGTGCGCGCCCGCCGCAAGCCCGACGAGCACGATGATGAAGCTCGCCACCAGCAGCAGGGTGGCGGTGTCGTTCGGCAGTCGCGGGCTGAAGCGCATCAGCCCGTCCGGCCGGCGGCGGGCCCCCACTACGATCGCGGTTCCGAGCACGAGCAGCGCGTTGACCAGGATCGAGCCGAGGATCGCGGTCTGGGCGACGATCAGCTCGCCGGCCTGCAGCGCGAACAGCACCACGAAGAACTCGGGAAGGTTGCCGATCGTCGACTGCAGCATGCCGGTGGCGGCGACGCCGAGCGAGGAACCGACCTCCTCGGTGGCGAACGACACGATCCACGCCCCGCCGCCCAGCGCGAGCCCCGCGATGACGAACGCGACGATCTCGGGGGTTCCGCTCACATAGCGGGCGACCCCGGCGAGCGCGGTCAGCACCGCGACGGCGATCAGGCCGCCGCGCTCGATGCGGCTCAGCCCGCTCACTCTCCGGTCAACACGGTGTCGTCGTCGCTGTAGGGCGGCGAACAGCAGCACAGCAGGACCAGCGGAACCGCGCCATCGTTGAACAGCTTGTGACGGGCGCCGGGGGCGATCACCGCGCAATCGCCGGCGCTGACCGGGGACTCGCCTCCGTCCACGCCGCCGAGCCGCAGCCGGCCGGCTCCGGCCACGAAGTAGTAGATCTCCTCCGACCGCCGGTGAAAGTGCTCGGCGGTCTGCCCGCCGGGCTCGACTGTCGCCTCCGCAAGGCTCTGGTGGCGACTGTCGGCGCTCTGCCTCGTCGGTCCCGCGAGCTCACGGATCGTCGAGCCGTCAGCCGTGATGAACGCGGGCATCGCCTCGAGGCTATGGACCTGAACAGGGTTGGGCTCGGCCACGAGAGCGTCCGCGGGTTAGCGGACCCGCGTGAACTCGCCGGTCTCGACGTCGCGGGCGGCCTGTGCCTGGATCTCGGACTCCGAGGCCGCCGGGTCCGCGCGGCGCAGGTCGACGAGCCGCAGTCGCCCGAACTTGACGATCTCCAGCACGACGACGAGGTACACAGAGGCGGCGAGCGCCACCACGCCGATCCCGATCAGCACACCCACCCACAGCCAGTTGTAGTGGGTGTTGTGCGGGTGGTAGGGAAGCAGCCGCATCGCCACCGCCAGGCCGGCCAGCACCGTCGACCAGGCGTAGAGGTAGGCGACCGTCTTGCGTTGTGAGAACCCGATCCGGGCGAACCGGTGGTGGAAGTGGTTGGCATCGCGCGACCACGGCGCCCGTCTGTACTTCAGGCGCTTGGCGACCACGAAGCTCGTGTCCAGGAACGGGATCGCGAGGATCACCAGCGGCACGATCAGGGCCACGACGGCATTCGTCTTCAGCGAGCCCACGACCGCCGTCACCCCGAGCATGTAGCCCAGCAGGTTGGATCCCGCGTCGCCCATGAAGATCGAGGCGGGGTGGAAGTTGTGCACGAGGAACCCGAGCGCAGCTCCGGCGGTGATCGCGGCGAGGATCGCCGCGCCCGCCACCCCGAGGTTGAACGCGATGACGGTGAACGCGATCCCGTCGATCGTGCACAGACCCGCGGCGAGGCCGTCGACGCCGTCGGTGAAGTTGACGACGTTCATCATCGCGACGAGCCAGAACACCGTGAGCACCGGGCCGGCGTGCGGGAACTGGTGGGCGCCGAGGAACGGGATCGTCACGTCGGTGACGATCGCCCCGGCCTTGACGGCGATCACCGCCGCCGCCACCTGCCCGAACAGCTTCAGCCACCAGCGGAGATCGAGCCGGTCGTCGATCGCGCCAACCAGCGTGATCAGCACCGCGCCCACGATCAGCCCCCACGTGTTGACCGTCGCGCGCTCGCCCACCGCCCGCGCGCTGCGCGGCAGGGTGATGAAGTGCGGCATGAAGAGCGCCGTCGCCACCACGATCGCGATCAAGATCGCCACGCCGCCGAGCAGCGGCGTCACGCGCTCGGTGAGCCCGCCCACCCGCGGCCGATCGACCGCCTTCAGCGCACGCGCCACCCGCGCCACCACGGGCGTCATCAACATCGCCACCGCGGCGGCGACGAGGAACCCGAACGCGGCGTGCCACTGGTGCATTGCGCTACAGCATGGCAGGGGTCGACGACCAGAACCTAAATCGGCCGAACATGTCCTGGTGTTCTGCGCCCGGATCGCGCCTCCTCGCGCGGGCCGTCGGTGGGCCGGATCTGTCAGGGGCGTCGGGGCGGGCGAGCGCCCGCAGGGGCGCTGAGACGGCCGCGTGCGCTCAGACGGCCGCGTGCGCCCAGACGGCCGCGTGCGCCCAGACGGCCGCGTGCGCCCAGACGGCCGCGTGCGCTCAGACGGCCGCGGGAGCGGACAGCTGCGCGTACAGCGGGTAGCGCTCGGCGATCAGCGCCGTCCGCTCGGCCAGGCCCGCGCGGACCGACTCGAACTCGTCGCCGGCGGTGAGGACCGCGGCGATGATCTGGCCGACCTCGGTGAAGTCTTCGACCGACAGGCCGCGCGTGGCGAGCGCCGGGGAGCCGATCCGCAGGCCGCTCGTCACCATCGGGGGACGCGGGTCAAACGGCACCGCGTTGCGGTTGACCGTGATCCCGATCGCGTGCAGCCGATCCTCGGCCTGCTGGCCGTCGAGCTCGGACTCGCGCAGGTCGACGAGCACCAGGTGCACGTCGGTGCCACCGGTGAGCACCGAGACGCCGCCCCCGGCGTTCGCCAGCTCGGCCGCCACCGCGCGGGCGCCGTCCAGGGTGCGCTGCGAGCGCTCGCGGAACGCCTCGGAGGCGGCGATCTTCAGCGCGACCGCCTTGCCGGCGATCAGGTGCTCGAGCGGGCCGCCCTGCTGGCCGGGGAAGACACCGGAATCGATCTTCTTGGCGAACTCCTCGCGGCACAGGATCATGCCGCCGCGGCCGCCCCCGATCGTCTTGTGGATCGTCGTGGTCGTGACATCCGCATACGGGATCGGTGATGGGTGCAGCCCGGCGGCGACGAGCCCCGCGAAGTGCGCCATGTCGACCATCAGATGGGCGCCGACCGAGTCGGCGATCTCACGGAAGCGGGCGAAGTCGAGCTGGCGCGGGTAGGCCGACCAGCCGGCGACGATCATCTTCGGCCGGTGGGTCTCGGCGAGCTGCTGGACCTCGTCCATGTCGATCAGCGAGCTCTCGCGGTCGACGTGGTACGCGACGATGTTGTAGAGGCGCCCGGAGACGTTGATCTTCATCCCGTGCGAGAGATGGCCGCCGTGGGCGAGCTCGAGCCCCATCAGGGTGTCGCCCGGGGTGAGCAGCGCGTGGTAGACGGCCGTGTTGGCCTGGGCGCCCGCGTGCGGTTGGACATTGGCGTGGTCGGCACCGAACAGCGCCTTCGCACGATCGATCGCCAGCTGCTCCGAGATGTCGACGAACTCGCACCCGCCGTAGTAGCGCCGGCCGGGATAGCCCTCGGCGTATTTGTTGTTGAGGACCGACCCCTGGGCCTCGAGCACCGCGACCGGCGCGAAGTTCTCCGAGGCGATCATCTCCAGGGTGCGCTGCTGGCGATCGAGCTCAAGGGCGAGCACCTCGGCGATCTCCGGATCGACCTCGGCGAGCGGACGGTTGAAGTAGTCGGGCGGCAGGTCGATATCGGTCACGACAATCGATCCTACAGGTCCGCCGGACGGCTCAGCCGGCCGGTCACACCGCCCGGGCGAGGACCACCGCAAGGTCCCGGTGGCCCCAGATGAGCGACGTCGAGAACCCGGCGTCGGAGAGCCACTTCAGCTGGTCCTCGACCGTGTCGGGACGATCGAAGCCCGGCGTGAGCTCGATGAGCCGGTCGGCCGGGTCGGCGGGCACGACGACATCGGCGAGCACGAAGCGGCCGCCGGGGGTGAGCCGTTCCCTCACCCGCCGGAACAGGTCGCGCTTGCCGGCGCCGTCCAGATGATGGACGCAGAGCGCGCTCGCCACCAGATCGAACTCGCCCGCCGGCAACGGCTGTTCGAGACGGGCGACCCGCAGAGTGACCCGCTCGGCGGGCAGCACCTGACGCGCGACCGCGAGCATCTCATCGCTCTCGTCGATGCCGACGAGGCTCGCCCCCGGGTTGCTCTCCAGGAGCCGCCGCGCGGTCTGGCCGGTGCCGGTACCGAGCTCGAGGATCGCGCGCGCGGTGGTTCCGGCGGCGACGGCCGCGACATCCTGGAACTCGTCGTAGACCGGGATGTCGGCGCGGATCATCTCCTCGTAGGTGGTCGGATCGAAGTGGTACTGACCGTGAAGCGCCTCGCGCACCGCCTCCTCGGCGAGACCGCCCTGGCGGACGATCGTCCACTCCCCCGTCTGCTCGTATCCGTGCAGGTCGATGACCGTGGACGGCGTCCCGGGCAGCTCGCCGCCGTCGATCACCATGTCGGTCCGGCGGCGGATCTCCTCAGGCACATCGGCGAGCGCCCGCGGGTCCGGCCCACCGGCGTGGTTGGCGCTCGACTGGAGCACCGGCCAGCGCACGCCGGCGAGCGCGGGGACGTCGATCACGCGCAGCCCGAGCGTCCCTGGATCGCCACCGCACGCGAGCGGGAAACGTGCCGCCGGGTTGGGCAGCAGCAACGACACCGGCCCGGGCAGCAGTCGCTCCAGCGCGGCGAGCGTCGCGGGACCGAGCTCCGGAAGCGCCTCCAGCGCGAGCTCGCGATCGAAGAACATGACCGCGGAGGGCTTCTCGAGTGACCGCCGCTTGAGCCGGTACAGGCGCTCGACGGCCTCCCGGTTCCCGGGGTCGCAGGCAAGGCCGTACACGGTGTCGGACGGGAACACCGCAACCCCGCCGACCGACATGCAGCGCTCGAATGTCTCGGCCTCGCTCACTGCTCCTCCTGGCGGCGTGCGACGACGACGCGGTCGCGCCCGCTGAGGTCGGGCCGCACCTGCACGCCGCGGAAGCCGGCTCCGCGCAGCAACTCGGCGACGGCGGCCCCCTGAGACTCGCCGATCTCGAGCAGCGCCCACTCCGGCCACGGGCGCTCGGACAGCTGATCGGCGAACCGGCGGATCACGTCGAGCCCGTCCGCGCCGCCGAACAGCGCCAGTGAGGGCTCGAACCCGGCGACGTCGACCGGCAGTTCGGCATCGCGCTCCACATACGGGAGATTGGCAAGAACCGCATCTGCGGGCAGTGCCCCATCGAGCAGATC
>Ga0335075_10005051_pt1 | contig 20540 bp, 18 predicted proteins | sample Lox_Sample_24_FD_206723 | JGI IMG/M metagenome (GOLD analysis project Ga0335075, IMG submission 206723) | Soil microbial communities from Loxahatchee National Wildlife Refuge, Florida, United States - Lox_Sample_2.4 | ecosystem: Environmental > Terrestrial > Soil > Wetlands | place: USA...
CGGTGAAAATCTCGAAACAGCGAAATGGTGTATCCCACCAGGTTGCGCAGCAGCCAGGGCATGCCCACAATCGACATGACGGCCACCGCCGCCAGCCGTGGAATTGTCGTAATCGTCTGTTCCTGAATCGACGTCAAGGTCTGCAGCACGCTCAGTCCGATACTGATCACCGCAGCTGCCAGCAGAAGGGGCGCACTCAACAGCATGGCTTCCATCAATAAGTGCCGCGCGAGTTCTGTCACCTGATCCGGACCCATACGGGATTTTCCTTTCGCGGATCGCTGCCGCTGCGATCAAATTTCAAAAGCTTTTCAAGAGGGAGCCCGCCAGCAGGTTCCATCCATCTACCATGACGAACAACAGGATCTTCAATGGAGTCGAGATCACCACCGGCGGTAATTGCAGCATTCCGATAGCTGTCGTGATGGAAGCCACCACCAGATCGACCAGCAAAAACGGCAGGAAGAGGACGGCTCCAATCTGGAAGCCCGCCTTCAGCTCCGACAGCATGTAGGCCGGAACCACCACCCGCAGCGGCAAATCTTCGGGCTTCGCGGGTCGCTTCTCCATGGTGGCGGAAGCGAACAGAGCCAAATCTTTTTCCCGTGCGTAATGCAACATGTACAGTTTTGGCGGCTGGATTCCACGCTCAATTGCCTGAGTCCCGGTGATCTGACCGCTGCGGAAAGGCTCGACAGCCTGCTGGTCGACCTGCACCAATACGGGATGCATCAGGAACCAGGTCATCATCAAGCCCAGGCCCATCAACACCTGGTTACTGGGAGCCGTCTGAGTTCCCAATGCCTGCCGCAGAAAATGAAACACCACCAGCAAGCGAACCATCGGCGTCATAGAAAGAAGCAGCGCCGGAATCAGGGTGAGAAACGTCAGGACAAAAATGATCGTCCAGGGAACGGTTCCGTTGCCAGCAATGCGCAGTCCGTTCGCTGTCGGTTCAACCAGCGGAGCCGGCGCCAGCAAAAGTAGGCCGGGGAGGTTCATAGCTGCTGCGGCTTCCCTGCATCTTGCAGGTTTTCGGTCTGGCACAGGTGTGGGGACGAGATTGGAACTATCACAGTGATGTGCTCAGCACCACCGCCAACCAGAAATTGCACGCCGCCCACTTCCACCAGGGAGAGATGACGCTTCGCGCCCAACGCCAGTTGTCCGACCAGGCGCAGTTGCGGTGGTGTCTGAATAACTCCCGAATGGTATTTTGTCTTCACCCACCGCGCCAGGCGCACGATGAACTGCATCAGCGGCGGCGTCCGCTCCAGGGTTGGAATCCATCTGCGCCAATCGGGTTTGGATCGGGCCGATTCCCGCGCTCCTGCGTCTGCCGGATTCCACATGGCATCCGATGCCGGATGCGACATTGGTCCCGGCACTCCCACCAAACCGTTCGCTGTTCTCCACATTGCAACCATTTCCCTGGCCATCGCGACCCTTCCTCTCGTGATCCAGTCTTTCGTTGTGCTACACGCAAATCGTCATAATAGCCGGGTAATGCGAATCGCCATCGCCTGTTCCACGGCTTCCATCTCCACCCAGGCCAACTGCACGTCTTCGATCGCCAGCGGAAGATCTTCCCCGCTCGACCACGCCGTGGCGATTACTTGCCCGGCCGCCAAAGCCAGTAAATCTCGAACACAAAAACGAACCAACGGCAACGCGACATCCATCTGGACCGGCAGCCATTCGACAGTCGGCCATGTGTGGCGATGAGAGATCGCGGGCAACAGCTGCGCGTGCTCCGATTTCGATGTATCGCCGGAAACAGATACGTCGCCGGTTCCATCGTGGTGCGGCGGGGCGGGTTCCTGCAGTGCTTCCATGGGCCGAATCCTTTACCTGTGCGGCATCTCGTTGCGGTCGCGGCCGGAAGACAGGAGGAAACGCTTCCAACAACCTTCCCAGGCTCTGTTGCTCAGGAACGATTTGGCCGGCACGAAATTCACCCGCTTCAACATGCGCGTGATTGCCATAACAATTGAAAGAAGTGCAGGAATGGAACCAAGGAAGGAGATGCAGAATAAGAAAGTTCTTAGATCTTCTAAAGCTCTGGTTGGGGCTGTCGAAGGGACTGGCTGGATTGCCAGGCGAAGCCAGCTGGTACGCCAACTTCGCCCCAATCCGTTGAATCGATCAGCCTTGAATCATGTTGATGGTCGCCTGGGTAACGGTATTAAATGTGGTCACCGATTTGGCATTGGCTTCATAGGCGCTTTGCGCCACGATCAGGTTGGAAAATTCGCTGGAAATGTCGACGTTCGATTCCTCCAGCGCTCCGCCTTCCATGCTGCCTCGTCCTCCTGTGCCGGCTACCCCGACAGTCGCCTGTCCGGACGCGAGGGTGGCCGCAAAATTATTGTTCCCCAGGCGTGCCATGCCCTGCTCGTTATTCACTGTCGCGACCGCTAATTGACCGACCGCCTGCGTCTGTCCGTTGGAGAACTGCACCGAGATGGTTCCGTCGGAGCCGACAGAAAACCCTTGATAACTTCCGCTCGAATATCCATTCTGCGTGGTGTTGCCCACCGTGGACGCGGATGCCACCTGAGTCAACGTTGGATTGTTGTTGGAATCGTAAAGGTCCCAGGTGAAATTGAGATTACTGGCTCCATCCGCGAGGGTGCCAAAACTGATTCCGGATACGTTGGCAGCGGGCGATGTCAGATTTCCATTGCTGTCGAACGTGAGTGTGCCAGTCGTGTTGGCAGTTGTACCGGAATAATCGCCGGCAGGTAGAGAGATAGCGTAATTCCAGGTGTTGTTGCCCTGGCTGGTGAAGTTCACCGTGGCGACATGACTTTGCCCGAGCGAATCGTAGACGGTGACTTGTGCTGGAACCACTGTGCCGACCGCTGCGCTCGCGTCCAGATTGGTTGCATTCAAAGCGAAGCTTGTTGTGGCCTGCGGCTGCTGCGTGGCTCCTAGTGGAATCTGAATTGCCGTCAGCGGCGCATTTGTGTTGACCACGCCATTGCTTGCTGGATACCCCATGACGGCCAGTCCGTCCACACTGGTTAGATTTCCGTTCTGGTCCGTCTGGAAGTCTCCAGCGCGAGTGTATGCTGGAGTGCCGCCATTGTTCAGCACGAAGAAACCATTCCCGGTCAACGCGACATCACTAGGACTGCCGGCAGCGGTATTGATGCTGCCAAGCGTGAAGTCCGTGGAATTCGCAGCCACCTGGACGCCTTGGCCCGCCAGCACCGGATCACCCGAGCCCGACGATCCCACCTGCTGATAGAACAAGTCTTCAAACGATGTGGATTGAGACTTGAACCCGGTTGTATTCAGATTGGAAATGTTGTTCGCGATGGTGTTGAGTTCGGTTTGATCGGCGTTCAACCCGGTCAGTGGAATGGAAAAGGAAGCCATGAGATTTCTCCTCGAAAAACATGATGTGATTGAGTTTCTTCGCGAAACCGCCGCGAGTGACTTCTAGCGATTCATCGAACCGCACTACCGGTTCCTGCCTGATTTACGGCTGGCAAGGACGAAGACCCGGTGAACGTTGCTCCGGGAATGGAATGCTGCAAAGCCCGCATCACCTCTGGGTTAAGAGGAACCTGGGTTGGCGCTTGCGCCTGGGTCGGCAGAGTGGATGCTTGCGTAAAGGCGCTGGCTACGGCAGTATCGGCCGCCGTCGGCAGCTGCGTGTGACTTCCCAATGGCAGAAGATGGCTGGCAGTCGCGGACGCGGCAGAGGTCGACATCGACGCGCTCTTCGCTGTCGCCGCAGCCGCTGCAGCCGGAGACGGACTGCTGGCAGCGCTTCCGGTGGTCGTTGTGCCGCCGGTTGCGGTGGTCAGCGTCTGATTGATTTGAACCAATTGTTCCAGACTGTTGACCCCGACCAGCTGCGTGATGTACTGCATTGGGTCGGTCTGCGTAGTGGGATCCTGATTCTGAATCTCGGTAACCAGCAAGGTCAAGAAATCGTTCGCTGTGATAGTTGCCTCATTGGTGGAGGAACCGGTGGTAGAACCTGTGCTCCCGGTACTGGACGAATCGAGCGCGCTCACTCCCTTCGCCTGCGCCTGGGGCTGCGACTTCGATTCAAACGGCGACGTGACAGCTTGTTTCACATGATCTAAAACGCCCATCAGAAAACCCATCGTGGTACTTCCTTTCCGTCAATACTTTGGTGCGATGTTTACGCGCGAATGCTGAAATGGTGCCCTTCGTATAAGGAGTTTGTTCCCTGGCTCGCCGGGATTGCCGCTCTCGTAATTGGCGCGGCCTTCCAGTCGCTACTGGAGGAACTGACTACCGCAGCGCTGTTCGAACTCGTCTGCGCCTCATTTTGCGAGGCAGTCTGCCCTTGCGATCCTGTCCCCGCCTGACCGCCCGTCAGCGACGATTCCACATGAACCTGTTGCACCCCAGCGTGATGTTCCTGCAGATATGTCGCCATGGTTGGCAGCACAGAAGTCAAAGCAGCGTGGCTGGCGGCTGAGCTGGTGGTCAGCGCGGCTGCAATCTGTCCAGAAACTCTTTCCGCCCGCACCTCGACCCAGCCCAGCGAGGGATCGGTGACGCCGACCGAAACCTGATGCGGTGCAGCATGCAACAAAACTCCACGCTCTCCAGCAGCTGCGCTGTCTAAAGCGGTAAATGCATCCGCAGACGTGGCGCGGGCTGCTGTAGAGCCCACCGTCGACGAAGGAAAACTTCCAGGTGTGCCGAAGTGACCGGCGGAGGAGACAATGCTGGAGCTGTTTTGCATTCCGGCGCTCGACCCCACAGGATTCGCTTGCTGTCCTGGAATATCTTTCGCTGCCATTCCGGTCGGGGGCATGGCAGCGGTAAAACTGCTGCTTTTCGAGCCATTGCTGTCGTGAATCGAAGTTGCTACTCCATTGCCACCGCTGCTAACCGGATCGTTCCCAGCTGTACCAGAATTGCCGACTCCGTTGGCACTGACTGTATTCGAAGAAGTCGCGTCGCCTGCAATATTTGCCGATCCATTTGTCCGAGCCTGCGTTGAACCTCCGTCGCCAACGACAGCAGGCTGATTTGCTCCCGCATCTCCCGTAGAAATGCCGTTGTGGGTTGCATTTGAGTTTAAGTTCACATAGGACCGCTCATCGCTTGTCTGGGCTCCGTGGGCCGTCGCAGAATGCTCGGAAACCAGGATCCCATCCGTGGAAACACCGGCTCCATGCGGCTGCATCGCGACTGCATCTGTGGTTCCATCCTTTTGCGGAGTGGGCACGGTCAAATTCGGCGTTGTCGCTCGATTCGAGAACGAAGAATCGTCCGTCAGCGTGGAAGCGTCATTGAGCTTCGTTCCGGATTTGGACTCGGTTGCGGCGCTCGAAGCGGTTGGCAGACTCACAATGGGAAGATTCGGCAAGATCGCCGAAACAGAAGCAACTGCGAGTGACGCCGTTGTCGTGACAGCAGGAACGCCCGAAGCGTCCTGATGTCCATTCGCTGCCTTGACTGAAGACGTTGGCTTTCGTCCGTTCAACGCGGGCGAACTTCCCGTTTCGTTGTCGTCCGCGTGAACGCGTTGCTCGGTGACTTCACTGGATCGATCCCCAACGTCCGCGACCTGAATCGGAGAGTGGGTCTGTCCATCGGCGAGCGATGAAGCATCTCCGTCGGGAACAGCTGACGAAGCGACACTGTTTGATGAGTCGGAATCCTGACGCTGCAGATTCGCTGTCTGGACCGTAGCGTTGCCATTCGCAGCTTGACTCGAGGACGCAGATGCGGACTCTTCCGCGCGATTGGAATTCGCGCCGGCAGACATAATGAACCGATTGAACTGTGAACGTGAAGACGCCGACGCATTCGAAGGATAGGAGGTTTTCTGAGCCGTTTGCGGCATCTGCGTAGGAGAGACTGCCGACTGCATCACCTCGGCAAATGGCTGGCCAGGCTCAGCAACTTCAGGCCTGGAGGTCACCGGTACCGGCATGGCGCGGTTGGGAGCTGCAACGTCGATCGGCTGTATCGCACTCATGCAGACACAATCTCCAGATGAAAGAGTAGTGTGCAGCTGACGTGCCAAAGGTAATTCAAGGAAATAAGAGATCGATAAGGATTGGCTCAGAATTGCCGAAGAACGCTTTCATTTCACGTGAGCGGCTCTTCACCGCTGGAGTTTTCTCCGCGAGCGGCCTGCATCCGGTGCAGGTCTCGACGCTGTTGCATGCGGCTTCGCTGTGAAAACCATTCATCGGTTTCGGCCTGGGCGCGGCGATTTTTCTCTATGGCTTCTGCGCTGGCGCGCTGTTCGACCAGCTGTTCGGTCTGACGCAGTTCGCGGCGACGCTCGGTATAGACGGCAACCAAAGGCTCCATGCGGCCCAGCTCTGCTTGGCGAAGTTTTTCCAGGCGCATGCGCCTCCAGCCGAAAAACTCGAGCACGGCCTCTTCCATCAGCCAGCCTTTTTCTTCCACCCGTTCGCCGGAATCATTTGCCGGGCTGGGGGAACGTGCGATATTTGCGGCGGCGTCTTGTCGCCCAGAAATCCAGCTTTCGGCCAGCGCAGATCGCTGCTTTTGCTCGAGAGTCAATTGTCGCGTGCAAGCCGCAGAAACCTGACGGGCGCGCTGCGCCGCTCGTTCGACTTCCAGACGCGCCTGTTCTTCCGCCAGTTGTCGAATTCTCAAAATGCGCTGCAGCGCTTTTGCCATAACAGTAAAATTTCTCCCGAATCAAATCTGCAGTGCCAGCATCTGACTGAAGGTTTGTTCGAAGGAGGATCGCTCCTCCGGCTTCTGCTCGAGAAAGGCGCGAAGCTTTTGACGCGCTGCCAGCGCCCGGTCAAGATCTGGATCGGAACCGGCTTTGTACGCTCCAATGCGAACCAGATCTTCCGATCGCGCATATGCGGAGAGCAGTTGCCGGATCAACGTCGCCCGTTCCCGATGCTCCGGCGTGGTCACTGCGGGCATCAATCGGCTGATCGATTCCAGCACATCGACAGGCGGATACCATCCTTCCGATGCCATCGCCCGAGATAACACAATGTGTCCGTCGAGAAACGATCGCGCCGCGTCGACCAGCGGGTCCTGCAGATCATCGCCCTCCATCAACACAGTGTAGAAAGCGGTGATGCTTCCTGTGGCGTATTGACCGGCACGTTCGATCAGCCGAGCCATCCGCCGAAACACCGACGGAGTGTATCCGCGCGCCGTGGAAGGCTCGCCGGCGGCCAGGCCGATCTCCCGCGCCGCCATGGCGTATCGCGTCAGTGAATCGAGCACCAGCAGCACGTGTTTCCCTTGCTCCGCATAAAATTCTGCAATCGAAGTTGCCGCCATCGCGGCTCGCATGCGCAGCAACGGAGACTGATCGCTGGTTGAAACCAGCACCACAGAACGCTTGCGGCCTTGCTCGCCAAGACTGTCTTCCAGGAACTCTCGAACCTCCCGGCCTCGCTCGCCGACAAGGCCGACGACGGTTAAATCTGCGGCGGTGTTGCGCGTCATCATGCCGATCAGCGTGCTCTTCCCCACTCCCGAGCCGCCAAAAATACCGACGCGTTGTCCACGGCCGACAGTGAGAAGTCCGTCGATGGCACGCAAGCCGGTGCCGAGTCTCATCTGGATCGGAACTCGATCCATCGGTTGCGGAATCGCTCGTTCGAGTGGGTAGCTTTCCTTCACTCGCAACCGCGGCCCGCCATCGAGTGAGTATCCCTGGGCGTTTAATACCCGACCAAGCAGGTCATCTCCCACGTCGATGGAAGGCATGTCGCCCAACGCCGCCACACTATCTCCAAACCGTATGCCGTCGGAGGAATCGAGGGTCATGGAAAGAACATGCGGCCCGCGAAAACCGATCACCTCGCCGGGATGGCTGTTGCCATCGCGATCGAGAATCTCACAACATTCGCCCACCGAGCAAAATGGACCCTCTGATTCGATCGTCTGACCGGTGGCTTCAATGACGCGTCCATGCCAGCGCCATGCGGGTCGCTTTTCCAGCCGGCGAAAGTAGGCGTTCAGAATCTGCTCCGCCCCTGATGCAGGTTCCCCGTCAAAAGGCTCGTCTTCAACGCTGCCCCTACTGCTTTGCGCAACCGAGCGCATCCATCGCAGAGCGTAATCCTCGGCATCGTCATCGGCTGAGTTCGGCTGCCAGCGATCGTCTTGCAATACGTCGGGCGCTGCCGAAGATTCAAGTTCCTCAAGTACGCTCTCCGTCGACAATGAGTCCTTCTGCGGCCGATCTTTTATGTTGCGCGGCGGATGAATCGCCGGTTGGAATAGAGAAACGGCGTCCACTCCCAATCCTTCCGGCAACATTGGATCGGACATCGCTTTCTCTCCTTTCCACCCCAAACAAAAATCAAATGCTTGTGTCGCTGCTACCCCGCATTTCGGCCAGTGGGCGCGGTAATTGTCGTGGCTTCCACCGGTCTGCGATCCAGCAAGTCGAAAAAGCCCTTTTCAATTTCTTCCAGCTGCGCTCTCACACCCAGCTCAATCGTGCCCAGCTCCGTTGCCAGCAGGCATTCCCCGGGAGAAAGGGAAGGATCTTCCAGAATTCCCGGCTGAATCCGCAGATTGGTTGCCGCGCGGAAGAACTCCTTCCACGGCTCAACCTCGCGCGGTGGAACCCGCATGACGACTTGGCTTGAGTCGCCCAGCTTTTCCAGCGCCACCCGAACCGCACCTGTCAGCAATAGCGGATCGAGATGTGCCTCTCGATGCAGTACCCGCGCTGCTATCGCCAGCGCCAACCGCACGACTTCGCCTTCGACGTTGTGGAAGTAGCTTTGCCGTTCAAGCCGGAATTGCTCGAGAGATTGAAGGATCTGTGTCCGCAGCCGCTGTTGTTCTACATTGACCTGTTGCTCGACGGCCTGGCGTGCTTCGCGATGACCCTGCTCGCGCGCCGCGGCTACAGCCTGCGCCGTGGCGGCTCGTTCCGCTTGCAAAAGCTGCTCGAGTTCGGCCGCCCTTAGCTGACCTTCCGGCTCCCGTTCTGGCCGGTTCTCCGTCTTTGGGGAATCTTCTGCGCTGGGAAATCCATCTACGTGACTGGGAAACACAGTGACCCATGAATTCGCAGATCCCGATCCATGGTGCGTACCTCTGGGAGACGATTCATCCGGCGTTTTGCCGGATTGTGCGGTGGGATATTGCAGCCGCTCCAGAACTGGCAGGCCGGCAGTGTCGGCTTCCTTCCTGTCTGCGCGAATTGCTCGTGATGCTGCCACTCGAGTTCCTCTTTCGTTTTGCAATCATTGCTACAGAGAGAGCTGTGCGGGTTGATCGCGACGCCTGAGTCTCGACGCCGCGTGCAAACCAATTCGCTTACACCATCAGGTCATCTTCTTTTTCAGTGGCAAGAATCAACTTGCCATCCGCTTCCAGTTTTCGCGCAAGCACAAGAATTTCCTGCTGCGCCCCCATCACTTCTCGCGCGCGCACCGGCCCCAGGACTTCCATATCCTCCTGCAGCATCTCGATGGCCCGCGAACTGAGCGCCTTGAACAGGTGCGCCTTCAGTTCAGGATTCGCGCCCTTCAACGCCAGCGCCAGCTGCTTCTTGTCTACCTGGGAAATCAGTTCTCGAATGCTTGCCGCAGGTACCGTCACCAGATCTTCAAACGTAAACATCAGATTGCGAATGCTGATAGCCAGCTGGGGATCGTCTTTTTCAATTTGTTCCAGAATGGATTTTGCGGCGATAGCATCGAGACGATTCAGCAGGTCGGCGACCCCTTTGAATCCGGAGTAAGACTTACGATGCGTGTCCCCCAAGGACAGAAGCCGCTTATGCAGTACCAGCGCCACTTTCTGCGCCATCTCAGGAGAGAACTGCTGCATCTCCGCCAGCCGCCGGATGGAGTCGACTCGCTGACCCTCGGCCAGCTCCTGTAACACCTGCGAGGCCCGCTTGGGATCGAGATGCGCCAGCACCAGCGCCACAGTCTGCGGATGTTCTCCCTCGAGAAATTTGCTGAGCTGATGCGGATCGACCTCCTGCAACATCGCCAGATCGCTGTGCTGCGCCTCCTGGGCATTTTTCACCTGGCTCAGCAAATCGCTGGCGCGCTGCTTGCCGAAGGTATCCACCAGCAGCTTGGTGGCATACTCCAAACCGCCATGCACCATGTACTGCTGGGTCTCGATCAGTTCATAAAACTCTTCGAGCACAGCACTCGCTACTTCCGGAGAAACGTCTCGAACCGAAGCGATTTCTTCGGTCAACAACTGCAATTCCTGCTCAGAAAGATTCTGGTAGATTGATCGGGCCAGCTCATCGCCAATCGTAATCATCAGCACCGCAGCCTTGCGCAGCGGCGTGAGATTCTTGATCGGCGACTTGTCCATAGTTTCCGAAGCATGCGGCGCCGGTGGCGTCTCCTGCACCGGAACCTGCGGAGCCGTGGTTGCTGTCGCCATCGATCGAATCTCCTTCGTTTTTCATTCAAACAGCAAATCGAATGATCCCGCGATCACCCGTTTCAAATCGCCCCAGCGCCGCCACATCAAGATTTGTGCGTCGAGCGGACCCAACTCTGCAGCAGCCGTGTCCCTTGCTGTGGTTCTTTCCTCACGTAATCTGAAACATGGTCGAACAGCACCTGCGCGCGCGCCTGCTGGCGCTCGAAACTCAACTCCTGCGTCTGATCCAGCTGCGCCGCACCCGAGGCGGACTTCAATTGTGGCGCTTGCCCGCCCGCCGCCGACATAGTTTGCACGGACGAACTTATTTGTTTGATCTGCGCGAGAACCGGCCGCACGATGAAAATCAGCACCATCAGAAACACGGCGAACAGGACCCCATAGCGAACGAATCCCATATTGTCGCCGACATGTTCAATCATCCGTGTTGCCAGACCGGCACTGACTGGGTTGGCATTGGTGGCGAAGGCGAGATTCTGCACCGTCAACTGATCTCCCCGCGTCGCATCAATCCCTATGGCTGCCTGCGCCAGTTGTTGGATCTCATGCATTTCCGCGGGAGTTCGCGCCACCCAGGTGACGCTTTTGCCGTTGGCGGAACGGACCATGCGATCGTTAATCAGGATCGCGGCTGTTACCCGGCGCAATTCGCCCGGGCCCTGCATGTGATGATGTACGGCCTTGCTGACCGCATAACTATCCTGTTCCCGCTTGCTGTTCCGCATCGGCGTGGTCTGTTGCGGATACACAGGTTTCACGTTGGGAGCATTGCTGGCAGTTCCGGGAACACCGCCGGGGGCAGGCTGACCGCCGGAACTTTCCTCGGTGCGATCGGTCGAGAGGGTCGCGACCTTGGTGGGATCGTACACCTCGTCGACATCATCTTCGCTACCGGAATCGAAGTCTGCCGTCACGGAGGCTCGCACATTATCCTCGCCGGCAACCGGCGTCAGAGTTGCGAGCAATTTGTTGGTCAGAAGTTGTTCGTACTGCGCTTCCTGCGCGCCGGCGCTTTTCGGTCCAAACTGCTGGCGTCCGTCAGCGTCGACGAGAGTGACTTGATTGGCTTTTAACGTATCGACGGCTCCTGCCACCAGACTGCGCACCGACTGCGCCTCCTCGTCGCTCAAGGGGCGCCGAAGCTTCAACACCACGCTGGCCTTGGCATTGCGTTGATCGTCGGTAAACAAGGAGTCATGCGGCAGGACAAGATTGACCCTTGCCTGCTGCACCGCGTCCAGCGACTCAATCGTGTGGTCCAACTCGCCTTCCAGGGCTCGCTGATAGTTCACCCGCTCGTCGAATTCCGATCCCACCCAGTTCGGCTTATCGAAAATTTCAAATCCCATTCGTCCGCTCGACGGCAGTCCTTTGCCGGCAATCGCCAGCCGCGCCTTGTTCAAGGAAATGTCAGGAACGCGAATGGTGGTGCCGTCGGGCGTCACGTCATAGGGAATGTTGGCCTCCATCAATTCCTGCTCGACCTGCTGGGCATCACGCGCCTCCAGTCCACTCATCAGCACGCGCATGTCAGGCCGGATGGCAAGCCATATCATTCCGCCGCCCACTGCCAGCAGAACACCCAGAGAAGCCAGCAAACCCAGGCGCTGACGCGAAGACATGCTGCCGAGACGGGCGCGCAGTGCCCGTGTATTCGCGGTCAGGCGCTCCTCGATCCCCGTCTTAACGATGGCGGAGGTGGGCGGCGGAGTGGGTGTCTTCTCTGGCATTATGAATCTCTTCTAAAAGGCGATCGCGGAGTCAAAATTGCATCCCCATTAACTGCTGATAGGCGGCGACCGCTTTATTGCGAAAAGCCAACATCATCTCAAATCCCAAATTGGCTTTTTCTGTCGCGATCATGGCGGTATGGACATCGACACCCTGCCCGGACAGCAGCCCGGTCACAGCGTTGGCCGCATTCGTTTCCAGTTGCTGCGTCTTGCCAATCGCATCCTGCAACAAGCCGGCAAAGGGCATCGGATAGGACAGCGAGGCATCGTTGCCTTCGGCAATTCCTGATGTTCCATTGCTGGAAGCGACGTCGGCCATCACCCGCTGTGCGGCGGCCTGAATATTTGGAATCGCTGTCACCCTCTTCTACCGTGTCCTTTCTCTGCGTGGCTCAAACCACCAACAGCAAACTATTCTGGCCTTACTTCAAAAGGTCGAGCGTAGATGAAATCATGGACTTGGCCGCGGTCACCGCTGAAACATTCATGCCATAGGCGCGTTGCGCCCCCATCAGGTCCACCATTTCCGTCAACGGGTTGATGTTCGGATAGGTTACGAAGCCATTCTTATCCGCATCCGGATGGCCGGGATCGTACCGTTGTAATGGAGCTGCTGTATCGCTAACGACGGCAGACACACGAACCCCCTCCCCGATTTCCGGCGATTGATCCGGCGAGGCAGCGGAAGACATTAACGTGCTGGCAAAGTCCTGCGGCTGATCCACCGGGGAGCTTTGAAAGACGACATGCTGGCGCTGATAGGGTTTGCCGTTTTCTGTCCGCGTGGTATTCGCATTGGCCATATTCGCGGCAACCACCTCGGCGCGGATCCGTTCCGCTTCCAAGGCCGAACCGCTAATATCCATCACTCCAAACAGATTCATGCATTCCCCTTGTTCGGACGGTTGTTGAGCCTACTGCGCCTGAATGGCACTGCGAATTTCTGACAACTGCTCCTGCAGCAGTTCAATCCCGGTTTTGTAATCCAGTTGTTCCTTGGCCAGATTCAGCCCTTCTCGATCCATCGAAACATCGTTTCCGTCTGGCCGTTCTAACAATCCACCTACTTGCTCAATCGTGGGCGCTTGACTGGCGAGCGCGGCGCTCGCGGTTCCCGTTCCCGCCGGCAAACCATCGCTGCCGTCCTGGCGCGCCGCCAGGGCTTGCGACGCGGCTGCGGAAAACTCGGCAGCAAAATCGATGCCCACCGCGCGATAGTTGGGCGTATCCAGATTGGCGACGTTGCTGCTAGTCAGCTTGAATTGCGTCGTCGTCAAATCCAGGAATTTTCCCAGCACATCAATCAGGGGTGTCGTAATTTCCATCGATCCTCCTACTGCTCCAGCTTGTTTCACTTGAAGGCCTCTGGCTCTCTTGCCATCCGCGCCGAATTCGGCCAAAATTTTCCTGATTCGCTCTCAAGATTCGCTCCACTCAGTCGATGTGCAATAGAAGGTCTAAAGTTGGGTACGGCAGATAAGAGAATTCTCAGAATCTCGTTTCCGACGCCGTTCTTTCTCGAGACCGCACACGGATCTCTGCCGCAGTGATCGTGGGGCGATTTTCAGCCAGGATGTAGGCTCTCTCCACCACGTGTCCCAACTCCCGGACATTGCCGGGCCATGCATGATTGCAAAGCTTGTCTAGGGCGTCCGGATGAAAAACTTTTGAAGGACCTGTCTGCCCCAGCTTCTCAAGGAAATACATGGCCAATTCGGGGATATCTCCGCGACGCTCTGCCAGGGATGGTGTCTGGACGGGAAAAACGGCTAAACGAAAATAGAGATCGCTGCGAAATTTGCCTTCCTCCACGCACTGTAACAGCGGCTGGTGGGTGGCCGCGATTACGCGAACATCGACGCGCACAGGTTCGTTCTCGCCGATCCGCTGCAGTTCCCCAGCCTCCAAAAAACGCAACACTTTTGCCTGCAGCGCCATGGGCATCTCACCAATTTCGTCCAGAAACAGAGTCCCTCCGTGCGCCGCCTCCATGCGTCCCGTACGTGACTGAATGGCGCCGGTAAAAGCTCCGCGGGTGTGGCCAAACAGCTCCGCCTCCAATAACGCTTCGGGAATGGCAGCGCAATTCAGCACAATGAAGGGCCGATTGACTCGCGGGCTTAGTCGATGGATTGCGTGCGCGACTAGTTCTTTTCCGGTTCCTGTCGGTCCTTCAATCAGAACCGTCGTTGTGCGCGGCGCAACCAGACGCACAGCATGTGACAGACTCTGCATTTCGCAGCTGCTTCCTACCATTCCCGGTAGACTCGCAATCGGCTGAGTGTGCGACGACGCTGTTATCACACAGCTGGCAAACGAACTTGCAGCGGTTGGCGACATCTCTTCCGAGCCATCGCAGGCAAGAGAACTTTCCGGCGCAGTGGCAATAACTCGGACTGGTTTCGTGTAGAGAAAGCTTCCGGCCGGGTTGATTCCATGGGCTTGTGGAGAACGAATGCCATGCGGCGCCATGGGATGAAGCTTCGCTGGATGAATCTCAGATTGGCCGACCCACCCAGATCCTCCGGATTCCTGGGCTCGCCGAAGCGCGTGCAGCAGCTCCGGACGGCGCGCGGATCGCGACTTTCCCACCATCTCCTCGGCCTCATTGACACAGACCAGATCCAGATTGGGATACTGGATTCGCAGTTGCTCGGCAAAATCGCCGGCTTCCAGGTCGGGCAGCCAGAAGTCCAGCAGCAGTGCTTCGCTGGGCGATTCTTCCAGATACGACAGGGCCTCCGCGCCTCCGGAAGCTTCCCGCACCTTCCATCGCATGCCGATCAGGATTTCGGCCAGCCTTTGACGGAACGAGGCATCCGCACTCACCAGCACAGCCGTACGGGACACCGCCGCGCGAACATCCATATTATGTAAGGCTTGCATTTCGAAACTCCTCCCACATCAAAGCCGACAGGAACAATAACCAGAGACCGCGCTAAAATCCGCGGTCAAACCGGCCCAAGGGAGGGTACGCGCAATACATATCCGTTGCCGCGCACCGTATGAATTAATTTGTTCTCTGCACCTTCATCCACCTTTCGGCGCAGATAGTTGATGTAGACATCAACAACATTGGTGGTCACGTCAGGATGCATTTTCCATACGTGCTCAAGCAGACCACTTCTTGAAACGCATTCCCCGCGATGCTCCAACAGATACTCCAGTAACGAATATTCCTTTAATGTCAGCTCAATCGCCCGCCCGCCACGCTCGACGGCGCGACGGCTGCGATCGAGCACCAGGTCGCCGCAGCGCAATTGCGAACCGGCAGTCGAGTCGACGCGCCGAATCAGAGCACGGCAGCGCATCTGTAACTCTCGCAATGCAAATGGCTTAGGCAAGAAATCGTCAGCGCCTAGCTCGAGGCAATGCAAGCGCTCCTCGAGCGTGTTTCGCGCGGTCAGAACCAGCACCGCCGCGTCGCTGACCTGGCGGATCGCGCGCAGGACTCCGATCCCATCCTTACGGGGAAGGTTCAGATCGAGCAACAGAAGCCGAAACTGCGCTGTCTGCCAGGTGGCCAGCGCAGATTCGCCATCCTGCACCCAGGCCACTGTGTGGCCGTCATTTTTCAGAGTACGCTGCAGCAAACTTCCCAGCGCAGAATCATCTTCCGCTATCAGAACTCGCATCGGCAGCAATCCATTTCCAGAGCAACAGGGAATTACAATTTGTAAATTCTTCGCTACATCCTTGATGGAGCGACACTTGTGCCGCTGGAAGCTTCCAGAGGGGAAGGTCACTTGGTTCCATGTAAGGTGTATTTAACTTCGCTTGAGTGGGGGAGAAAATCAAGCGAAAATCAAGGAGGTAGGGAAACGAAAGTAATTCAAATTGGGACGGATTTAGAACAATTTCCTAAAGAGAATCGCCCTCGGAGCTGATGGGAATGTGAATCCAGCCGATAGGCTCCCTACAGTAGTTTTGGCCGCTTCAGACGGTAACATCCAGCCGTCGCCCCCGGGAGCGGTTCGAACTCTTCCGCGATGTTCAGGGTTGTTTCAGCGCTTCCCAGGAAAAGATATCCGCTGGCAGAAAGCAGCGGAGCAATCTTGCTGAGGATTTTGCGCTTTGTCTCCTGATTGAAATAAATCAGGACGTTACGCATAAAAACTACATCGATCTTCGGCAGAAAGGACCAGGTCTCGGTCAGATTCATCTCGCGAAATTCAATCATGCGGCGGATTTCTTCTCGGAGCTGCCAGTCGTCACCGTCGCGGGTGAAGTACTTGACCAGAAATTTGACGGGAAGGCCGCGGTTGACTTCCAACTGTGTGTAACGGCCACGAATCGCCCGTGCCAGCACGTCGGAGGAGAGATCGCTGGCAATAATTCGCAGGTTCCATCCCTGGAGTTGTGGAAAATATTCCCGCAAGGTCATGGCGACGGTATATGGCTCCTGACCCGTCGAGCAGGCGGCGCTCCAGAATGTCAGACAGCGTTGGGCTGCCCGAGCGGCTATCAGCTCGGGAATGATGCTGGTGCGCAGCAATTCGAACGGCCGGATATCACGGAAGAACAGGGTCTCATTCGTGGTCATCGCATGAATCAATTTTCGATGCGATCCATTGAAGGTATCTCGCTGCAGGCGTCCCAAGTACTCGCCTAACGAATTGAAGCCTTCTTTTTCGGCCAAAGGGCTTAGTCGTGCCTCAACAAGATACTCCTTGCCTTGTTCCAGCACGATGCCGGCGCGCTGATGAATCAGGGCACGAACATACTCGAATTCATTGGGCGTGACGCTCACCTGGGGCTCCGGGTATTCAGATAATAGGTCAGTCTGGGACGAGTTACAGGCATGCGCCCGACGGCTACCCGGCGAACGATTTCCCCGGCGATGAGCCCCAGCGGTAGAACACCATCGGCCAGGCCGGCGTTGGCCACGTATCCGGGCATTCCCCAGACCACGGAGGTGGCTTCATCCTGCGCCAGAATCTGGCCGCCCGCTTCTCGAATTCGTCCACACCCGCGAAGCCCATCCTGGCCCATGCCAGTCATAATCACCGCCAGGGCTTCACCTCCATATACGTCTGCCACCGAGCGGAACAGCACATCCACTGCCGGGCGACAAGAATTCTCCGGCTGTTCCTGTTGGGTGCGGATGCGCACACCTTCTTTGCTTCGCTCCACCATCATGTGGAAATCTCCAGGAGCGATATAAGCATGTCCAGGAAGCAATTCCTGATAGTTGGCCGCTTCCATCACCGGGATCTGCGATTTCGACGACAGGCGGTCGGCGAGAAATTTGGTGAAGATGGGCGGCATGTGCTGCACGATTACCACGGGAACAGGAAAATTCGGCGGCAGCAGGGGCACCAGGTCGCCTAATGCGTTAGGACCGCCAGTAGAGGTTCCGATCGCCACCACTTCGACACGAGAAGTGGCCGAGCGCGGCGCGGCTTGAACAGATGGGAGATGTGTCATCTGTGCGGCCATCAGCGTGAAGGGGCGAGCCACCGATGTCGAGGCCTGCGGTACATGGGCGCGAATCTTGGGAATCAGTTCCGCCCGTATTTTTTCCAGGGCGGCCGCCGCGCTTCCCACATTGGCCGGCTTAGTAACATAGTCGGAGGCGCCCAACGCCAGTGCATCCATCGTGGCCGATGCGCCGCGCTCGGTCAGCGTGCTGAACATGATGACGGGCAGATGGCGATGGGTTTTGCGCAGCTGCTTCAGCGTTTCCAGACCATCCATTACCGGCATTTCGACGTCCAGGGTAAGAATGTCCGGATTCACCTGCTCGATTTTTTGCAGCGCGATGCGCCCGTCCGCGGCGGCGCCGGCCACTTCAATATCAAGCTCGTCGGCGAGTACGTCACTGACCATCCTGCGAATCACCACCGAATCATCCACAACGAGAACACGGATCTTGCGCATAGCGATCACGACCATCGGCTGAAAATAAAAACTGCGAGCCAGGCGTTCTTGGGAGGCAGGAAACATGGGCATCCGCCGCCCAAAGAAACATCATCGCTCGTTGCCACGATGATTTGTTCAGAAGAGCTTTGACGCCGGCAAGCAGGGTCCTGATGCTTCGAGGATCAAGCCCCTGTTTGCCTGCGCCTGGCGGCCTGTTGTGCCCGCCCAACGGTCAGGCGACTCTCATCGCCCGTTTCTTGCTTGCGGTTCCACTTTGCACTTCGTCAAACCGGAACTGACCGACCAGCTGCTGCAGCTCCGACGCCATGCGGGACAATTCCGTGGCCGCAGATTGCGTGTTGGAAGCGCCTTCCGTAGTGCTCTTCGCGGCGCCTGCAACCGAGCTGATATTCTCGGCAACCTGCTTGCCGCCCTGCGCTGCCTCAGCCACATTGCTGGCAATTTCGTTGGTCGTCGCGGTTTGCTCCTCGACGGCGCCCGCAATCGTGTTGGCAATGTCGTTGATCTGGGTAATGATTTGGCTGATCTCCGCAATCGCCTGCACCGCGCCCTGGGTATCGCCCTGAATTTCCTCAATCTTCTGGGTGATGTCCTCGGTGGCCTTGGCTGTCTCTTTCGCCAGCTCCTTCACTTCATTCGCCACCACGGCAAAACCCTTGCCAGCCTCACCCGCGCGCGCTGCCTCAATGGTGGCATTCAGCGCCAGCAGCTTGGTCTGTTGGGCAATCGAAGTAATGACCTTGATAACCTGGCCAATCTCAGCGCTCGACTGACCGAGCTTCGAAACGGTGGCGTTGGTGGATTCCGCGGTCTTTACCGCCGCGGTTGCGACCCGCGCCGCATCATTGGCGTTACGCGCAATTTCCTTGATGCTGGCCGTCATCTCTTCGGTGGCGGTGGCGACGGTTTGCAGGTTCTTCGTAACCTGTTCGGCGGCGGCGGAGACCACGTTCGCCTGGGTCGCTGTTTCCTCGGCGTTGGCACTCATCTGATTGCTGACGGCCGAGAGTTCTTCCGACGAGCTGGCTAATGCATCGGAGTTCTGACCGATGGCGCGCATGCTGACTGTAAACGTGTCAGAAGTCTTGTTCGTAGCTTTGGCTACGTCTGCGAAAATTCCCTGATATGAACCTTGGACGCGACTTGTGTAGTCGTTATCAGCCATCCGTTGCAGGACTTCATTGGCTTCGGCCAGCCCACCGAGACCGTCGATACATGCGTTTATGTTGTTCTTGATGGTATTGAAGTCGCCGTCGTAGGCTTCCGCGATCTTAGAAGGAATTTTTCCCTTGGAGATCTCATCCACGTACTTGGCAGCCACATTCAACGGCCCGATGATTGCATCCAGCGTGTCGTTAACGCCTTGCACGATCCTTCCGAAATCTCCCGGATGTTTGCTGGCATCGGCACGAGTTGTCAGCTTTCCTTCGACCGCAGCTTTGGCCAGATTGGATGCGTCGGTAATCAATGCCTTCAGGTTTGCCCGTACCTGCTCGATGGTGTCATTGATGAAGACTTTTTTGCCGGGGAATTTCTCCAGCGTCGCTTCAAAATTTCCGCGGCCAAACTCCGCAATGCAGGCCATGGCCTTCTTCTTCACTGTGATGTGGCCTTGCACCATGTTGTTGATGCCATGCGCCATAGTGCGATAGGCGCCTTCAAAGTGGTCTTCTGGAATCACCACGTCGATGTCGCCCTTGTCGTGTTCTTCCGACATGTGATTCATCTCGCGAATTAGGCCGCCAAGAGAATCGATGCAGGCGTTCAGGTTGTGCTTGATTCCGTTGAACTCTCCGTTGTACGTCTCGGTGATCTTTGCCGGAATCACTCCCTTGGAGATGTCCTGCACATAGCTGGCAGTTACATTCACCGGCAGCACAATCGCGTCCAGCATCTCGTTGAGGGCTTTGACGACCTCTTTGTGGCGCCCCTCAAATTGGCTTTCGTCGGCACGCTCGTTCAGCCGGCCTTCTTTACCAGCCTTGGCCAGCCGCATGGTTTCACGGGCAACACGAATCTCGGCGCCTGCGGACGGGTTACCGAATTGCACCACGCCCACCACTCGGCCATGGACGTCCAGGCGCGGATTCGCGTTCACCATCGCGGGAATTTCCTTGCCTTGAACAACGGGGAATGATTCTCCCTGGCAGGGTCGGCCGCTCCGCACCGCCTGCGATGCGATACAGGTGCCGGCGCGACATTCCGGACTGTCGAACAGGTCCCAGTATTTCTCCCCGAGACAGTCTTCCTTTCGCTTGCCGGCGGTAGCGGCGGCTTCTTCATTGATGTCGAGGATGGTGTGGTTGGTATCCAACACAACAACCCAGCCGGGAATCAGGTCATACATCGCGGCCTTGTCCACGGCCTCGATCAATAGGTGGGAGGACGCCTTCTCGCGTTTCCCGTGATTCAAAGCTCCATTCGCTGCCGCACCGCGTGGTTTCTTCTCCAACATCGTTTCCATATCATCCCCTTCGTTCTTCTGAGTTTTGTTCTGTTCCGTTTTTTGGCCGCTCGCGCGGCCGTCCTGCCGCGGAG
>Ga0335075_10005052_pt1 | contig 20539 bp, 14 predicted proteins | sample Lox_Sample_24_FD_206723 | JGI IMG/M metagenome (GOLD analysis project Ga0335075, IMG submission 206723) | Soil microbial communities from Loxahatchee National Wildlife Refuge, Florida, United States - Lox_Sample_2.4 | ecosystem: Environmental > Terrestrial > Soil > Wetlands | place: USA...
CGCTCGGCGAGGGCCTTGCGCAGCGTGTAACCGTACTGCTCGTCGCGCAGCGCCGCCAGAACCGCCAGGACGAGGCATCCGCGGCGGAGTTCGAGGCGAAGGTTTTCGAGGGCTTCCGCGTTCATGGCTGTACCGTGTGGTTCATCGTATGTGACATACACTATGTGACACACAGTAAAGTTGTCAAGAGAAAAATCACTGCTTGCTGGTCGCCAGTTGCTGGTGGCTGCGTGCTCCGAGGATCGGGTCTAGACTCGATTCCGAGATGCCGCGGACGATCACGCTGCTGCGGGAGAAGGTGACGGACTGGGAGAGCTATCCGTTCACGGTCCCCGCGATTCGGCGGCTGGAGGAACTGACGCTGCGCTCGCAGGTGGTGTTCTTTGCGGGCGAAAACGGCAGTGGCAAATCGACGCTGCTGGAGGCGATCGCCGCGCACTACGGATTCGGGCGCGAGGGCGGGACGCGCAGCTTTGGCAACAACTCGACGGAGAGCAATCTGTCGATCGAGCCGCTGGTGAAGGCGCTGCGGCTGGCGTTTACCGTGCGGACGGGGGCGGGGTTCTTCCTGCGGGCGGAGAGCCTGTTCAACTTCGCGAACTGGATCGATGATTCGGACCGGGAAAGCGCCGGGCTCAAGGGCGAGCCGATCAGCACGTACTACGGCGGCCGCAGCCTGCACACGCGGTCGCACGGCGAGACGTTCTTCACGATCATGGATCTCAAGATGCACCGCGCCGGTCTGTTTCTGCTCGATGAGCCGGAGGCGGCGCTGTCGCCGCAGCGGCAACTGGCGTTTCTGGTGCTGATGCACGAGACGGTCAAGGCGCATCGGGACGCGCAGTTCATCATCTCGACGCACTCGCCGGTCCTGCTGGGGTTTCCGGGCGCGCAGATTTTGTCGTTTGACGACGAACGTTTGCGGGAGATTTCGTACGAGGAAACTGCGCCATTGCAAATCGTGCGGCGATTCGTCAATGATCGGGACGGATTTGTCGAGGAACTGTTCGCGGAGACGCCGTCGCTCTTTGAGGGCGAAAAGGAGGAGGCATGAGCGGAGCGATGAGCGCAACCGGACGCAGAGGGATGGAAGCCGCCGCAGGAGTGCTGGCGCTGACTCTGGGACTGGCGATTGCCTGGGTCGATTCGCGTCCGCGCTGGGATGACACGGGAATTACGGCGGGGGCGCTGTTTCTCTCGGCGGCCGCGGTCACGCTGGCCTCGCCGCGGCGGCCGTGGCTGTTGGGATTGCTGGCCGGCTTCGGGATCTGGTGCGAATTCGTTCGGAACGCGGTCGCCGCAGGGCACGTTTCGCTGCTCTCGCTGGCCATCGTGCCGCTGATCCCGCTGGTGTTTCCGATGGCCGGGGCATACGGGGGTTACCTGGTGCGGCGGGCGGCCCGGAGTCAGCGGGTTGTGTGACCTCCGTCAGCCGTTCTGAGGTGGCATCCGAAACCCGGCCATGTTATTCTTGATCCAGACACTTAGGAAGTGTAAACGCAGAAAACTGAAGAGGAGTACGCACTGACGTGCTGGCAGCTCAAAAGAAATCCGAAGTTATCGCACGCTATCGCACCCATGACACCGACACCGGGAGTCCCGAGGTGCAGATCGCGGTTCTCAGCGAGCGCATTGGCGACCTGACCGAGCATTTCAAGACCCACGCGAAGGATCATGCGTCGCGCCGGGGCCTGCTGATGCTGGTGAGCAAGCGCCGCCGCCTGCTGGACTATCTGAAAACTCACGATTCGGAGCGTTACCGGACCGTGATCGGCAAACTGGGCATTCGCAAGTAGCACGCGACGCGAGGTTTCCGCGCGTGCTCGATGAGCACAAGAAAGAGCGCGGACGGTGAGGGGCCGGCGTTCGAACGCCGCCCAAACAGCTTTACCTCCTGTCCGCAGCAGTCCACCCAGAACTGTCCAAATGCTCTTTTCTCGCTGCCCGTCGCCGCCGCGCCCCGGACACTCCGCCCGCGATTGGTTCCCACACGAGAAAAGAGGACATCATGAAGCAGGAAGTTTCGGTCGATCTTGCCGGAGGCAAGCGACTGCAATTTGAGACTGGCCGTATGGCCAAGCAGGCCTCGGGCGCCGCTGTGGTGACGTCAGGAGACACCGTCGTGCTCGTCACCGCCGTCTCCTCCCCCGATCCTCGGGAAGGCATCGACTTCTTCCCCCTTACCGTCGATTACCGCGAGTACGCTTATGCCGGCGGACGCATCCCCGGCGGGTTCATCAAGCGTGAAGGCCGCCCCAGCGAGCGCGAAATTCTTACCAGCCGCCAGATCGACCGGCCGATCCGCCCACTCTTCCCCGAAGGCTTCCGCAACGAGACCCAGGTCATCGCCCTGGTGCTCTCCGCCGACAAGGAGAACGATCCTGACGTCTGCGCCATCAACGGCGCCGGCGCCGCCCTGGCTCTTTCCGACATCCCCTTCAGCGCGACGGTTGGCGCCGTGCGCGTGGGCCGGGTGAACGATCAGTTCATCGTGAATCCCACCTACACCGAGCGCCGCGATTCCTCGATCAACATCATGGTGGTGGGCACGGCTGACGGCATCGTGATGATCGAGAGCGGATCGACTGGAGTCAGTGAAGAGATCGTCGTTGACGCCATCGAGTTCGGTCACGCGGAAATCAAGAAGATTGTCGCCGCCATCAACGACCTCGCAGGCCGCGCGGGCAAGCAGAAGAGGGCCGTCACCCCGCCGGAGTTCGACAACTCCTACTACGAAGCGCTGCTGGCGAAAGTCGGCGATCGGCTGAAGGATGCGCTCGACACGAAGGCGCATCCGAAGCTCGAGAGCTATGCGCTCGTGAAGCAGATTCAGGACGAGCTGAAGAAGGAGATTCCGGAAGGCGAAGATGCTGCAGCGGCGAAGAAGAAGCTGGCGCACTACTACGAAACGCTGCGGGAGCGGCTGTTCCGCGAGCAGGTGACGAAGGAACGCATTCGTCCCGATCGGCGAGCCTTTGACGAGATTCGTCCCATCTCCATCGAAGTGGGGGTTCTGCCGCGCACGCACGGGTCGGCGCTCTTTACCCGCGGCGAGACGCAGGCTCTGGTGACGGCAACGCTGGGCACCACCGACGACTCACAGCGCCTCGAGACCTTCGAGGGCGAGCAGAAGAAAAAGTTCATGCTGCATTACAACTTCCCGCCGTTTTCGGTGGGCGAAGTGGGGCGCATGACCGGCGTGGGACGCCGCGAAGTGGGCCACGGCGCACTGGCGGAACGCGCAATCACCGCGGTTCTGCCGAGCGAGGCCGAGTCGCCCTACTCGCTGCGCGTGGTGTCGGACATTCTCGAGTCCAACGGCTCTTCGTCGATGGCTTCAGTCTGCGGCGCCAGCCTGGCGCTGATGGACGCCGGCATTCCGCTCAAGTCGTCGGTGGCCGGCATCGCGATGGGCCTGGTGAAGGAAGGCGATAACTACGCCATCCTGACCGACATCGCGGGCGCGGAAGACCACTACGGCGATATGGACTTTAAGGTCGCCGGCACGCGGAACGGCATCACCGCGCTGCAGATGGACATCAAGATCGGCGGCATCACCGGGCAGATCATGCGCGAGGCGCTCGAACAGGCGCGCCGCGGCCGGATGTTCCTGCTCGATACGATGGACGCGATTCTAAGCGGTCCGCGCACGGAGAAGTCGAAGTTCGCCCCGCAGATCCGCACCCTGCAGATTCCGACGGACAAGATCCGCGACCTGATCGGGCCGGGCGGCAAGACGATCCGCGGCATCATCGAGGCGACGCAGGTGAAGATCGACGTGGATGACACCGGCCGCGTCAATGTGGCATCGGCAGACGAGGAAGGCCTGAAGAAGGCGCTGGCGATGATCAACGATCTCACCGCGGTGCCCGAAGTCGGCAAGACGTACCTCGGCAAAGTGGTACGGCTGGCGGAATTCGGCGCGTTCGTCGAGCTGTTCCCCGGCACCGACGGCCTGCTGCACATCAGCGAAATCGCCGAGCATCGCGTCCGCGAAGTGAAGGACGAGCTGCGCGAAGGCGATCAGGTGATGGTGAAGGTCCTCGGCGTCGAAGGCAACCGCATCAAGCTGTCGCGGAAAGCCGTTCTGCGCGAGCAGCGGCAGAAGCTCGGCTTGCCTGATCCCAACGCCGGCGGCGACATGGCCGCGTCGGGCGATCGTCCGGAGCGCAGCGAGCGGCCCGAACGTGGAGATCGCGGTGAACGGGGCGAGCGCAGTGAGCGCCCGCCGCGCCCGCCGCGTCCGGCTCCGCAGGAAGATAAGCAGCCCACCTCGAACGCCAGCACGATCATGATCGAGGGCGGCGAAGACTTCGACGAGACCGAAGAAGGCGGCGAAGAGGGCGAAGAGATCAATTACAACCGCGCCGATGGCGTGCCGGTCGCGCCGAGCGGCGAGCGCCGTCCTGGCGGTGGCGGCGGAGCCGCCGGCGCACAGCGCCGCGGACGCCGTCGTCGCGGACGCCGTCCGGGGGGTGGCAGCGGTGGCGGTGGAAGCCGGGGGCCGCAGTAGCGAGCAGTTGGCAGCCAACCGACAGCAATTCCGAGGCCGAGCGAATTCGTTCGGCCTCTATCTTTTGACCGGGGCCCACGTCAAATTGAGCCAGCCCTGAGGCACGTCTGGTTTTCGCGGGAAATTGCTCTTTGGGTCTTCCCGGGTGGCCGCCGCCGCCTGTTTACTGTCATGGCAACGACGCATCCCCCGGGGCATCCCGTGCATCATGAGATCAGGTAGACTGACCGCAAGATGAGCGCTTCCATGTACATCGTCGTAGAGGGTGAAGACCCCGGCTTCGACATATTCGTCAACGGCCATGCGCTGGCTCGTAACGAAGACGCACTCGAAAAGCTGGCCCTTCGCCTTGGTGTCAAACCGCTCCTCGAGTTCTTCTCGGCCGACGAGAATTCGATGGCATTGCTGCTGGAAGAGGGCGCGGGCGATCCCGAGTGGGCGCGCACGCTGCCGCCTCCACAGTGGTTTTCGCCCGAAGACGGCCTGATCACCATCTGCACGCTGCACGACTTTCTGCGCGAAGCGCCGATGGCGCTGGGCGCGGACACCGTGGCCGTCGTCTCGGAACTGGAAGAGTACGAGCGCGTGCTGCGCAAGACCGCGGTGCGGAATCTGCGCTGGCAGCTTGCGGTGAGCTGGAAGTAGCCCTCCCCATCATCAGAAACAACGAGAGGCGAGCTTCGGCTCGCCTCTCGTTGTTTCCTTCGAGTTTGATTAGAAGCGGATGCCGAAACTGATCGGGATGAGACCTTCCGTTCCCTCGCCCTGGTAGCTGTTCGCAGCGGTGGCATCGGGGGAATTCACCCAGACGTAGCGCACTTCCGCGAAGAACTTCGCATTGCTGTCTTCGCCCATCAGCTTGCGATAGAGGCCGACGCCGAAGTTGACGCCGCCCTGGTTCGATGAGAAATGATCGACCGTCTCTGGCGAGCTGGTGCAGAAGCCATAGTAGTCGCAGCCCTCGACCGGCTCGGTGAAGTTCGTCACTTTGCGGTAGAAGCCGCCACCGCCCGTCACATACGCGCCGCTCTTGTGGCTCAACGGCAGGTAGAAGATGGGATCGATGGTGAACGACCAGGTGTTGATGTTGCCGCCGAGTCCACCGGAAGAGATGCCGCTGGCGGTTTCAAGAGCGTTCAGATAGTCGCCAGGGATACCCATATGCTGGAAGGAGAACTCAATCAGCGCGCCTATATGTTTGGTGAAATTCCAGCCGCCTCCGACGTTCAGGTTGTATCCGGCGCCCTCGCTCGGGCTCAGGTAGCCCTCATCCAGAAGCGTTTGCGACCAGTTGGTATCGCTGCCGACGGGAATCGTGAATCCGGCACCAGCTTCAAAGGCGATGTGGCTCCAGCGGCTCTCGTAGCCGGGATACTGCTGCGTCCTTTGCTGCCCGCCGTATTGCGGCGAGGCGATGCCGCTGGGCGCCGGCTCCGCGGTTGCTCCCGCGATGCCGCTGAGGAAGTTGTTCGGGTTCAGGTAAGCCTGCAGGTCAGCGCTCGTCGAGCTCGAGGAGCCAGGATCGCTTTGCAGGGTGGCAGTGGGAACGGGAGCCGAAGCCGTCTGGGCCGCTGCACTCAGCGAAAATCCCAGAACGACCGCGCCAGCGGCAATCAGCATACGCCGCACAAGCGGGCAGGTACGATCACAGTTCGCATCCATTTCAGAACCCCTTTGAGGTTGGTCGAAATTGAAAATGCCGAATCGAGGCCGACCGTGGGGCTTGGCCTCAGAAAGTATTGGACACCGGATAGACGTCTAAGTTGCGTATTTGGATGCAAATTGGCCCGAACCAGCCGTATTCCGCCCCGCGCCCAGGGGAAATCCAAACGGGGGCATGTGGAATACGGCCTGGACGGTTTTTGACCGCCCATCGGTTCCTAGCCCTGAATATCGAACTGCTCCGGCGGAAGCGCAGGATCGCTTTTGACAATGAGCGTCTTGCCGATCATCTCTTCCAGCTCGTTCAGCCATTTTGCATTCCCGGCCTTGAGGATCTTGACCACCTCCGGATGCACCCGGAGCAGAACGTCATTCCTTTCGAAATGGTTCATCATCTTGCGCATCTCGATCCAGATTTCGTTCGCCACGGTCACCGGACTCTTGACCATGCCCGTCCCCGTGCACACCGGACAGCTCACGCTCAGCGTCCGCTCCAGCGACTGCTTCACGCGTTTACGCGTGATCGCCACCAGACCGAAGTCGTTGAACTGCAGCACCTTTGAGGGAGCGCGATCGGCCTTCAGCGCGTCTTCGAGGGCAGCCGTCACCTTCTGCCGGTTGCGGCGCTCGTCCATGTCGATGAAGTCGATCACGATGATGCCGCCCAGATCGCGGAGGCGAATCTGCCGCACAATCTCCGGGATGGCATCGAGATTCGTCTTGAGGATCGTGTCCTCAAGACGCGCCGTCTTGCCGACATACTTGCCGGTGTTGATGTCAATGGCGACCAGCGCTTCGGTCTGGTTGATGACGATCGAACCGCCGGATTTCAGCCATACTTTCGATTTCAGAGCCTTCGAGATCTCGTCCTGAATACCGAACTGTTCGAAGAGCGGCGTCTCCTTGGTATAGAGCTTTACCCTTCGTACCAGCGAAGGCTGGAAGCGGTTGAGGAAGCGCACGATGCGCTCGTATTCCGTCTCACTGTCGACCCAGATGGTTGAGAAATTGTCGCTCACCTGATCGCGCAGGATGCGCTCAATCAGATTCAGATCGTGGTAGATCAGCGCAGGGGCTTTGGCGTTGTCGGAGCGTTGCTTGATCTCGGCCCACAGGTTGATGAGAAAGCGGATGTCCGCGCGAAGATCGTCTTCGCTGGCGCTCTCGGCTGCGGTGCGCACGATGAAGCCGCCGCCTGCCGTTCCCTTTTCGCTGATCAGGATCCGCTTCAGCCGCTGGCGCTCCTCGTCGCTGTCGATTTTGCGCGAGACGCCGACGTGATTCACGGTCGGCATGAAGACCAGGAATCGGCCGGGCAGCGCGATGTGGCTGGTGATGCGCGCACCCTTGCGGGCAATCGGCTCCTTGGCAATCTGCACGAGGATTTCCTGCCCCTGCTTCAGCAGTTCGCTGATGATGGGCAGGTTCGAAGTCTGCATGTTGGGACGGCGTCCGCCATGGCGGCGCCCGCCCTGACGACCGCGGCCTCCGCGGCGATCGAAGCGGCGGCCTTCGCGGCGGCTGGGCGCAGGCGCCTGTCCGTCGGCTACGGCCTCTTCTCCGCCTTCCGCGGCAGGCTCTTCAAACTCATCTTCGCCCTCCGCGTCTTCCAGATCCGCCTCGTCAGTTTCGGCGAATCCGGTTTCCAGGTCGCCCGTTTCTTCGTCCTCTTCGGCTTCTGCGGGCGTTCCATAGCCCAGGCGCTTCTCGATATGCGCGTCGCGAACGGCTTCGCCCATCGTGGCAGCCTGGTCGAGCGTTTCCTCTTCCAGTTCCTCCGGCCCGTGATCGTCATGCTGGTGCGGAATCGGCTCGAAGTCGTACTCCTCTTCGTCAATGGTCTCTTCTTCCAGCACGCCCATGCCCGGCGCGTAGCCAAAGAGCTGACGAACGACCTCGGCTTCCGGCGAAACAGCTTCGCCTGCCGGAGCCGTCTGTTGATGCTCGTGTGCTTCCCGGGACTCGAACGTGGCGCCCGGATCGATCTCTGCAATCGGCTCGTCTTCCTCGACGATCTCCTCGACTTTCACTTCCTCGGCCGGGCTGACGCGGAATTCGCTGCGGGGCGTTTCCACGCGGTGCGAAGCTGAAGCGTCTTCCGGCTCGTACTCGTGAACTTCCTCGACGGTCTCGTGCTCGACGGCGACTGGCTCGTGTCCTGTGACCGAGGTGGCAGCCGCGGTATCGTGCTGTTCGGAGCCCGCTCCAGCCTGCTTTACCGTGACCGGTTCACTCGATTCGAGCGGTTCCGCCGTCCAGGCGGTTTCGGGCTGCACCGGAGGTTCGGGCCTCTCCGCGGACACAATTTCGTGCGGTACTTCCGGGGGCGCTTCGACCAGCGACTCGGAAACGGGCGATTCGACGACCGCGGTCTCGGCCGCGCGCGGGGCCTGATTGCGCCGATGGCGCGACAACGATTCGCCTGGCAGAACGGAACCGCCGTCCCAGTCCCCCGATACTTCGACTAAGGTTGAAGGCTTGGAAGTGCCGGCAGCAGGCGCCGGACGCGACAACGTCGTTTTTGGTTCTGTGCGGGACTCTGAGCGTCCGCCGCCTCCGTATTTTGACAGCGATTCGCCCGGCAGCAGGATGGGCAAGTTCTGCGCGGGAACTCCGCCCGGAGCACCACGTTCGGGCAGCGCTACCGGCTCGGCGGCAATGGCCTCCGCGACCATGTCCGGAGACTCGAGCACCGAATCGCCCTGGGGACGCTCGCCGCGGTCACCGCGATCCTGGTCGCGATCACGCCCGCGTCCGCGGAAGCGCCGTCCGCGCCGGCCATGCCAGCGGCGGGTGCCGCCTTCGCCCTCGCCCTCATGGCCTTCGGAACGTCGCGGCGTGTTCTCCGCGGCCTGCATCTCTCCTCCGGCCTCGGATTCGCGCGGCCTCGGCTCCCGCGCTTCACGGGGCTCTCTGGGCTCGCGGCCTTCCCGGGGTTCGCGTCCTTCGCGGCCGCGACGGCCATTGCCGCTGCCGGCACTGTCTCCGCGATCGAATTCCGCAGAGTCTTCTTCCTGTTCTTCGAGGAAATCGCTGACGTAGAGGAAGGCGTCCCGCTCCAGGCCCACGTCCACAAATGCGGACTGCATGCCGGGAAGGACTCGTGTGACTCGGCCCTTGTAGATCGAGCCGGCTAGTGTGTATTCGTTCTCGCGCTCGTAATAGATCTCCGAGAGCTGATCGTCTTCAAGAATCGCAAGCCGCGTTTCGTGCGGCGTGCTGGAAATGCAAATCTCTTTTGCCATTCTGCCTCAGTGTGTGGCCGAGACAGATCGAACCGGTTTACCGGCAAAGACCCGGGGTGGCTGAGGAACGACTATAAGGGTTCGCGCGCGCGCCGGCGCCGGTTGTCGATTCCGCAGCACTGGGGTGCGGCGGAGAAACAAGCGGCACGGGTTCGCCTTGTGAATGCCTTGAATTTGGGGAGTCGTTCGCGCGCAAAGAGTTTGTGACCGCTTCAGCCATCTCTCGTGGCGGGGTCGTTACCCGTCTCTGCTCGCCCATTCCTGATCCTGCCCGGCCCGTTCGATCCACCTGGCCGGTTAGTGCCTTCGTTAATCTAAAAACCTGCGCCCGCCCGGCGGGCCCTGACGGTTCAAACAACAAATCCTTTGTGCCTCAGTTCACAAAGCGGCTCATCCGCACATTCATCACCATGCCCAGAGCCAGAAACGTGAACAGTACCGAAGATCCTCCATAACTCATCAGAGGCAGGGGGATTCCAGTCACCGGCATCAGCCCCAAAACCATCCCGACATTGACGGCGATTTGAAACAACAGCACCGCCGCCACGCCCATCACCAGGAACGCTCCCGGAAGGTCCGCGGCTGTCTGAGCGTTTTGAATCAAACGCATCAGTATCAAAAAGTATAGCAGGAGGACCAGGATCGCGCCCACGAAGCCGTGTTCCTCGCTGAAAGCTGCAAAGATGAAGTCCGTATAGGGAATGGGCAGGAAGTCCCCCTGCGTCTGGGTTCCGCGGTTGGCGCCGCGCCCGAAAACGCCGCCGTCGCCGACGGCAATCTTCGACTGAAGGATTTGGTAGCCGCTCCCCCTCGGGTCCGCGTCGGGGTTGGTAAAGCTCGTCAGCCGCGCCTTCTGGTAGGGCTTGAGGATCTTGCCGCTCTTCCAGACCACACCGGCGCCGAGGAGCAGGATCAGCAGCAGAATGCCGCCCTTTTTCAGGTCGATGCCGCCCAGAAACAGGCCCAGCAGGAGCACGGGGCTGTAGGTGAGCGCCGTGCCCAGGTCGGGCTGTTTCAGCACCAGCAGCATGGGCACCGCAACCATCGCGATCGACTTGAGGATGTCGCTCCAGGAGAGTTCGCGGCCGGCCAGATTCGCAAAATAGCGCGCGACGAGCACAATCAGCACGAGCTTCACCCATTCCGAGGGCTGAAAATGCACGCCTCCCGGCAGCTTGATCCAGCGCCGGCCGCCGTTCACGCGCGTGCCCACGGCCAGCACCGCTACCAGCGAGACCAGGCAGAAGGCATAGATCCAGTAAATCGCGCTGAGCAGCTTGTGATAGTCGACCACGGACATGACGAACATCGCCGTCAGGCCGCCGACGATCCACAAAATCTGCATGCGCTGGAAGCCGTGAAACTTGGTGTGCAAAGTGGCCGAGTAAATCTCAAGCACGCTGATGACCGAGAGGATCATCACGAACCCCAGCAGCGTCCAGTCGAAATCGCGAAGGGAAAGGAAACGGCGCATACCAGCGGCAGGCGGCTCGGGATGGGCCGCCGCAGACTCACTCTTGTGAGAATTCTACGTCGATTCTCTCACGCGGCGGTGTTGCATTCCGTGCAGTGCGATGTACCTCGCCGGATTCGGTAAATCCATGGTTGCATTGCGCAACGGCGGCAGCACGAGTATAAAGGGCCAGCGACAGCGATTCGGCGGGCCCGCGGTCGTTCCGGATCGCACCAAAGCTGAGAGGCGCGATGCCATTCCCAATGGCAGCAATACGCCGCGGCCTCGACGCGGGCGAGTTTTTCCCGGTCTTTCAGCCCATCGTCGAGCTGCGCACCGGCCGAATCGCCGGATTTGAGGTTCTCGCTCGCTGGCAGCAGCCGAGCGGCGAGATCGTCGCTCCCGACGCCTTTATCGGCGAGGTCGAAAGCGCGGGCATGATCAACGACCTCACCGCTTCGATCCTCAACCAGGCTTTCGCGCTTGGCCCAATCTGGCAGGAACCGCTGAGACTTTCAGTGAACCTCTCAGCCACGCAGCTCCTCAATCCGCGGCTCCCGGAGCGGCTGGAGGCCACGGCGCGAGCCGGCGGGTTCCCTCTCGAGCGGCTCACGCTCGAGATTACGGAGAGCGCTCTGGTCGACGACCTGAAGAAAGCCCGTGAAGCCGCACAGGCGCTCAAAGCGATGCATTGCCGCCTCGCGCTCGACGACTTTGGCACCGGCTACTCCAGCCTCACGCATCTGCATGCGCTTCCCTTCGACGAGCTGAAGGTCGACCGCAGCTTTGTAAGTTCCATGGCCGACCAGCGCGAAAGCCGCGAAATCGTCGCATCCGTGATCGGCCTCGGGCAGAGTCTCGGATTGACGACCGTAGCCGAAGGCGTAGAGACTCCAGAGCACGCCGAGATCCTCTTCTGGATCGGCTGCAATCTCGCCCAGGGGTGGCACTACGGCAGACCCGTCCCGGCGAGCCAGCTTCCCGCGGTGATCGCTTCGTCGCCCCTTGAGCGCCCAGTCGCTCTCACGGCTCCCGGAGATCGCACGATCGTGGAGAGCCTGCAGGCGTTGCCGGCCTACCGACTCGCCCAACTCCAGGCGATTTACGACGGCGCACCTGTTGGCCTATGCTTTCTCGATCGCAACCTGCGATACGTGAGTCTGAATCAGCGCCTCGCCGAGCTGAACGGAATCCCGGCGGCCCAGCATCTGGGCCGCACGGTAGCCGACGTGCTGCCGGCGGTGTTTCCGAAAATCGAGCCGCTGATCCGTCGTGCCCTGGCCGGGGAGCCCGTCGATGGCGTGGAAATCAAGAAGCCCGGTGCGGGTCCTGATGGCGAAGATCAAACCCTGCTGCCCTTCTATCGCGCTGTGTATGGAACAGCGGGCGACATCGTCGGCGTTTCCGTAGCTGTGATGGATATCAGCCAGTACAAACAAACGGAGGAGGCTCTCCGTGAAAGCGAGGATCACTTCCGGCACATGATCCGGCTTAGCCCGCATGTCCCGTGGGTGCTCGACGCCACCGGCGCCGTCACCGACGCCAGCCCGCGATGGGAGGAAATCACCGGACAGCCGATGTCGGAAGCGATGGGCCATGGATGGCTCATGGTCGTTCACCCCGACGATGTACCGCGCACCAATGAGGCGATTCGCCAGACCCTGCGGAAAGGCCTGCCCATCGACATCGACTATCGGATACGCCAGGCGTCCGGGGAATGGAAGTGGATGCGCTCCCGAGGCGCTCCGCGTTTCTCACCGGCCGGCCAGATCGTCGGCGTTTATGGTGTGGTCGAAGAAGTGGATGCGCCCAGGCCGCACCCGCGCGAGCTGGACGTTTGCGAGTTCGAATTGCGCACGGCGATGGAAACCGTGCCGATCGGCCTGGTTCTCGCCGACGGCAATGACGGAACCATCTGTCTCGTCAATCCGTCGGCACGGGAAACGCTGAAAGAGGGTGCCTTCCCCGGCCAGCGCCTGACCGAATACGGGCTCATGGGTATTCACGACCTCGATGGGCACGTGATTCCACCGGAAGAGCACCCCCTCGCGCGGGCGATTCTCCACGGAGAAACAATCGAGTCGCGGCACTTCCGGCTGCAGCGCGACGGCCTCGCGCCTCACCGGCTTTCGATCTCGAGCCACCCGATCCATTCCGACGCCGGTCAGTTGATTGGCGGCATCATGATGATCCGCGACCTCGATGCAGCGTGACCGCAGAAACGCAACCACCGAAATTATCTGAGGCCTGGAACGCCGTTGCCTGCGCCCTTCGCGGGCACGCGCGGAACTCAGGCTGACCACGGCTTCATCATCCTTTCGACAAACGGAGACATTCAAACGACTCCGATGTGACAACGGTTGCGTTCTCGCACCGCTACCTTCATGGCGGGCCCACGAAATCAGGCGACAAAGAGAGGAACGCGATGAAGGCAACGGACAATCTCATCAATCGCAGCTTCAACCGCAGGTCGTTCTTGCAAAAGGGCAGCCTCGCGGCGGGAGCGACGGCGGTCGGCTCGATGCTGGGTGCCGGCGAAAGATCCGCACTCGGAATGAGCAGAGAGCAGTTAACTCAGGGAGATGCGGCCATTCTCCGGTTTCTGGCCGCAGCAGAAATCCTCGAATCGGATCTTTGGATTCAGTACGCCGAACTGGGCGGAATTGGGAACAATCCTCCGGTCGAGGTCGATCCTAACCAGGCGATGAACAACTACCAGATCGCTCTGTCGAACCTCGACGGAGACGCTCCGCAATACATCACGAGCAACACTCTCGACGAGGTGAGCCACGCGGCCTTCCTCAACGCGTATCTCACGTCAAAGGGAGCCGAGCCCGTCAACCTGGACGAATTTCGCACGCTGCCGGGAAGCGCGGCGACCGGATCATCAGGGATGCGGCGGCTCACAAACCTCATGCATCTCAACGTGGACACCAGCTGGTACGTGCGCTACCGGAGCGCGAAGAACCCCGACCTCGGCGCGAGCTTTCCGCAGGCGCTCACGCTCGAAGATGTGACGGCAATCCCGCGCAACAACAGCGATTTCAACGGCACTCCCAACTCCAACTTCCTGGGCAATGACCATATCCAGGCCATCGCGAATGTGGCAGCCTTTCACTTCGGCTTCATCGAACAGGGCGGCTCGAGTCTCTATGCCGCGCTGAGCCAGAAAGTCACGAGCCGTGAAGCACTGAAAATTACTCTCGGCATTGGCGGAGACGAAGTCGCCCACTTCCTGGAGTGGGTGGACTTCGCCGGCAACGGGGTGCAGGCGCCGGTGGCTCCCTTTACGGACGACATATCCGGCCTGACCTTCCCCGATTTCTTCGCGACCCCCCCGATGACTCCGGCCGAACTGGTGCAACCCAGCCTGATCTTCCCCGTCCCCTGCGAGTTCATCGATGCAAGTCTTCCGCACGTAGCAGTGATTCGTCCCAGCGACGACCGATTTGCCGGGGCACGCGCGGCGATTCAGGCCTTCACAGAGGACGGGCTCTTCATCGGGCAGTCATCGAGATTCTTCGACACGGTTCAGCGTCTCGCGGACGAAGCCGATGCGGCCTTTCGCGAATTCTGATCCGCTGCGCAGGGTTCGGGTCTCGCCGGGATCGAACCAGATCTCTGCGTGACAACCGGACTGAAGTGCCTCACCGGAGCCGAGTAGCGGCTCCGGGGGCATTCCCGAAAACCGGAAGGGCGCGTTGGAGGAAAAGACGGGACTCACGGCGCAACGATCCGCGACGCCGATGAACGGGCTTATGCTAGTGGGGTCCGTCGCCGACCGGCGACGATCGATTGGTGGGCAGTGCAGGGCTCGAACCTGCGACCTCCTGCTTGTAAGGCAGGCGCTCTAACCAGCTGAGCTAACCGCCCGCACCGGGGCGCGCAGCAGAAAACGCCTGTGCCGCCGCGCTTCTTCAATTTTAGCAGTGTGCTTGCGGTAATCCGCGGCAGGGAGGAACAACTGTGTGGCCGCCCTCCCCCAGAACGGCCACGCAGCGTTCATCCGGCCCCAGGCCCACCAGGGACTCTTGTCTAGCGGGGCCAGATGACAACCACCGGAGTTTGCGCCGAACGAATCGTTCGCCGCCGCAGCCAGGCGCGCCAGGCTCGCTGGGTTACGAAGTGGGTTGCCATGTAGATAACGACTGCCAGGTTCAGCAGCATCCAGGCGTAACCGACTTCGAGCGAGATCTGTACCATGCGCATTGGCTTGCTCTCCGCGCGATGTGTCTTGGTGTGTTGAATCCACCTTAAAACCGGTTCTCCGCACAGCCTATTCCACCTCAGTGCTATCTCTCCGAACTCCCGCGTCACTGTCGATCCCAGATGCCGTAGGGTCGTCCTCGCAGCTTCGCGATCCCCGTCCGCTTTGCTTTCGAGTTAACTCTTCAGGCAACATGGAGGTCCGAGAGGAATTTTCGAATGCTCACCCCTCCGATTCGGTCTTTCCGTAGCTCTCTTCGTCTCGTTGCGGGGCTCTGCCTGTTTTCCCTCACTGCCCCGCTCCTTGCGCAACAGAGCTCGGTCGAGAAAGCTCCTGTGGACTATGCCAACCCGCTCGTGGGCACAGCTCCGCTCGACGATCAGAAGCTCATCGGCAATGCGCCGCCACCCGGCGAACAGCTTTACTCAGGATTCACCTCGCCCGGCGCAGTTCTGCCGCATGGATCAACGCTGCTGGCGCCCATGAACGAGAACGCCGACCTGACCAATCCCGCCGGCGTGCGTACGACATACTTCTATCCCAATCGCACGATTCTCGGATTCACCGGCGGCGCACCCGGCCTCGTCGTGATGCCCATCGTCGGCGACTGGACCGTTCCCCCTGAGCGCAAAGCTTCGGTTTACGACAAAGCTCGTGAGAAGGCATCGCCAGGGTACTATCGCGTCTATCTCGACGATTTCCACACGATGGCTGAGATGACCGCCACCACGTGGACGGGCCTGTTCCGCTTCACGTTCCCTGCCAGCGAAAAATCTCATGTTCTGCTGGACCTGGGCGCGCGCGGCGGCGATGTCGAAATCGCTGACGATCACACGGTGCGCGGCAAATCGCAACGGGGCGAGTATTTCATCGCGGAGTTCTCGCAGCCCTTTGGGATCTCTGGCGTCTTCCGCCAGGATGCGCCCCCTCATCACGGCTGGCCGATCCTGGGATTCAGCGACGTCGAGCCGGGCGCGAACTCCATTTCCGGAAACTACGCCGGGGCCTACCTGCGCTTCAGCACACACGCCGGAGAGCAGATCCTCGTCAAGACTTCCTGGGGAGCCACGCCGGAAATTGCCGAACAGCGCATGCAGGCCGAAGATCCGGGATGGGATTTCGACGATATCCATCGGCAAGCTGAGGCCGCGTGGGCGAAGAAGCTCGATCTGATTTCAGTGAAAGGCGGAACCGAGAAAGAGCGGATGCTCTTCTACTCCTGCCTTTATCACTCTTTCGCCAGCCCTCGGCTGATCGCGCGCAAGGGGGAGCAATTCATTTCACGCGGCGGACAATTGAACACCGCCGGCTACGACCGCTACGGCGAAGTGCCCTTCTGGGATACGGGTCGGAACCAGGTGGTTTTGCTCACGCTGCTCGAGCCTGACGTGAAAGTGAATATCCTGCGCTCGCAGCTCGACATGGCTCGCGAATCCGGATACATGGGCACCTCGTTCCACGGCGACCACGCCGTGCTGATGTATCTGGGCGACTGGGAACGCGGGCTCAATTTCGACTGGGGCTCGGTGTACGAGTACCTGCGCAAAAACGCCACCGATCCCAAAGGTCCGCGCGGCTACCTCGCCGAATATATGAAGAACGGCTGGATCTCCGATGTCATTCCGCCCGGCAACCCCAGCCCGCCGTACGCCGGCGGCAAAGCCGGCGCCGCCACGACGCTGGAGTACGCGTGGGACGATCATGCGCTCGCGCTCTACGCGCAAAAACTCGGCAAAGAAGACGACTACAAAATGTTCCTGGCGCGAGCGCACAACTATCGCAACGTCTTCGATCCGCAGACCGGTTTCATGCGCGGGCGCACTGCGGACGGAGCGTGGATTTCGCCGTTCGATCCCGGCGAGCCTTACTACAACTTCATGATGAAGGAAGCCTCGGGCTGGTCGACACTGTGGCTGGTGCCGCACGACGTGCAGGGGCTAATGAATCTGCTGGGCGGGCGCGACAAGTTTGACGCGAAGCTCGATGCATTCTTTTCAACCCCGTATACCGCGAAGGGAATCTGCCGCGATTGCACCGGCATGATCGGCGAATATGTGCAGGGCAACCAACCCGACCAGCAGGCTGCGTATCTCTACGACTGGGGCGGACAACCGTGGAAGACGCAGAAGCTGGCGCGCGAGATTCTGCGCCTGATGTACGGCAGCGACGCTTCGGGCTATGCGTTCCCCGGCATGGACGATCAGGGCTCAACGTCCTCGTGGTACGTGATGAGCGCGCTCGGCTTCTACCCCGTCGATCCGTCGAGCCCGCAGTACATCATGGGCAGTCCACTCTTCGACGAGGCAACGGTGCACATGGGCAACGGGCACGACTTTACCGTGATCGCCCACAACAACTCCGCGGCGAATGTCTATATTCAATCCGCGACCCTGAACGGCAAGCCGTGGAACAAACCGTGGTTCAGCCATGGGGATATCGCCGACGGCGCACGGCTCGTGCTGACCATGGGCCCCACGCCGAACAGGAACTGGGGCAGCGCTCCGGATGCTGCCCCGTCATCGATGAGTCCGCCGGCGCAGTGACGCTTGGGTCCCCCGCCCTTGCTTTCTCAGGCTTTTCGAGGAGACAGGGTGGGGCTTCGCGAGCCGTCACCAGCAACCTGCAGCAGCGCCCGCACTTCTTCATCCTGCGTCGGATCGAAGGATTCGTAGTATTCGCCCACCGCGGCGAATCGCTGCGGACGTTCGACGCACGCCAGCCAGTCCACTTCCCGGCTGATCTCGTCGTACGCCGCGGCTGCGGCGACAGGAACCGCCGCAACCACACGCGCGGCGAATGGGCGGAGCGCTCGCGCAGCGGCTTTCATCGTCGATCCCGTTGCCAGTCCGTCATCCACCAAAATCGCCGTGTGCCGGGCCAGCGCCAGCGGACCGCGCCCCTCGCGCCACAGCGTCTCGCGCCGCTCCAGCTCAGCGCGTTCGCGTGCCGCGACACCGTCGATGGTCTCCGGGCGGATGCCGAACGCGCGAATCACGGAGTCATTGAGCACGACGAGCCCGCCGCTCGCGATGGCGCCCATCGCAAGCTCTTCCTGGCCGGGCACGCCGAGTTTTCGCACGACGAGAATATCGAGCGGAAGGCGGAGTTCTCGCGCCACTTCGTACGCTACGGGAACTCCGCCGCGCGGCAGTCCCAGGACGATGGCATCGCCTGCCAGCGGCGCATCGCGGAGAACCTGCGCCAATCTGCGCCCCGCCTCTCGACGATCGCGAAAGACCATGGAGCGCCTCCATCCGGCCCGGAACTTTTCTCGGCTCACGGCGTATTCTAAGCCAACCGCGACATCGCGGTTCCCTCACTATGACCACCGCTGCTCATCCCGTCGAAATCAGCGCCGCAGAACGGCACAAGTTTCAGTATTTCCTCTGGGCGTGCCTCCTCATGGCCGCCGTAAAGCTGGCCATTCAGATCGTCGGTAACATCCTTGCGCAACGCGCCGGCTACGGCATTTTTCGCGATGAGATGTACTACATTGTCTGCGGCCGCCATCTCGCCTTCGGCTACGTCGATCAGCCGCCGATGGTCGCGCTGCAGGCGCGGCTCTCGGAATTGCTCTTCGGCTTCCGCCATATGTGGTCTCTGCGTTTGATTTCCGGGCTGGCCGGAGCGGCGAAAGTCTTTCTTACCGGCGCGCTGGTGTGGGCCATGGGCACGGCGGACGACCACGGCAATCGCCGGGCCGCTGCTCTGCTGGCGATGCTGGGAGTCACCGTGGCTGGAGTTTACCTCGGCATCGATAGCTTCCTGTCGATGAACTCCTTCGAGCCGGTCTTCTGGATGCTGTGCGCGCTCGCCCTCGTGCGCATCGCTATCCTGCACGGCACCCCCAACTCCGATCGCGCGGTCCGCAACTGGTGGATCGTCCTGGGCATCAGCGCCGGCCTGGGCCTCGAGAACAAGGACAACATCGTTTTCTTCCTCGTCGCCGTTCTGATCGCTTTGTTGCTTACGCCGCAGCGCCGCATCCTCGCCAGCCGCTGGTTCGCCCTCGGCGTCGCGCTCATCGTCGCCATCGCGCTGCCGAATCTGCTCTGGCAGATTCACAATCACTGGCCCACGCTCGAGTGGCTGCGCGATGTGTCAAAGAGCGACAAGGATGTGAAACTGCCGCCGTTACAATTCATTAAAGCGCAAATTATGACTCTTACTCCCTGGACCGTCTTTCTCTGGTTCAGCGGGGTTGTCTGGCTGCTCTTCGCGCGGCGAGCGCGGCCCTGTCGCTTTCTCGGCGTTCTTTATCCCATCTTTTTTCTGATCATGCTCGCGCTCCACGCGAAGGACTACTACCTCGTCCCCATCTACCCCATCTACTTTGCCGCCGGAGCCATCTGCTGGCTGCCGCCTGCACGCCGCAGTGTCACGCGCCTCAGTCTTGCCGGCGCCTACGTTCTTCTCCTCATTGTGGGATTCTTCGCGACCTTCACGTTCTCGGTACCCGTGCTCCCGCCCCAGCGCTTCGTGGCCTGGGCCAAAGTGATGCACTACAAGTACTCCGACTCGGAGAACCACTCGGCCACGATCCTGCCGCAGTTTTACGCCGACCGCTTTGGCTGGCAGGAAATGGTCGAGAAAGTCGCCCGCATCTACAATTCCCTTTCCCCGCAGGACCGCGCCGTCGCCGGCATCTTCGGCATCAACTACGGCGATGCCAGCGCCATCAACGTGCTCGGGCAGCAATACGGGCTGCCGACGGCCATCAGCGGCCACCAATCCTACTGGCTGTGGGGGCCGCGTGGCTACACCGGACAGGTCATGATCGTGATGGGGCCGCCCTCGGCGCGCGCCGATTTTGCTTCCTGCCAGGCCGTTGCGCAGATGGACAATCCCCTCTCCATGCCCTGGGAGATCAAGCCCATCTTCCTTTGCCGTGGCAGAAAAGTCCCGTATGCGGCAGACTGGAAGGACCTCAAGGTTTACTACTGATCCGGGGGATCCACACTCCTGTCTACGCCGGCCGACTCGCAAAGCACACAGCACGCGCCCGAACTGCCGCGCGTGCTGAATACCTCGCACGCCACCGCCATTGTGGTTGGCACCATCATCGGCAGCGGCATCTTCCTCGTTCCCCAGGAAATGATGCGCGCCACCGGCTCGTCGAGCCTCGTGTATCTCGCGTGGATTGCCGGCGGTCTTCTCTCTCTTTTCGGCGCCATGACCTATGCCGAGCTGAGCACGCTGCTGCCCTATGCGGGCGGCGAATACGTCTATATCCGCGGCGCGTACGGCGACCTGCTCGCGTTCCTCTACATGTGGACGTGGTTCGCGGTCGCCAAACCGGCGTCCATCGCAAGTTCCACAACCGGTCTCGCGCGCACCCTCGCCATCTTTCCCGCCATGCGGTGGCTCGACATGCCGGCCTTGCACACGCCCATCGCGTGGTCGCAAGTTTTCGCCATCGGCGTTACCTGGCTCATCACCGGACTCAACTATCTCGGCAT
>Ga0335075_10005053_pt1 | contig 20537 bp, 16 predicted proteins | sample Lox_Sample_24_FD_206723 | JGI IMG/M metagenome (GOLD analysis project Ga0335075, IMG submission 206723) | Soil microbial communities from Loxahatchee National Wildlife Refuge, Florida, United States - Lox_Sample_2.4 | ecosystem: Environmental > Terrestrial > Soil > Wetlands | place: USA...
TGCTGTTCACCCTGCTCGGGGAGTTCGTGCTGCCGAGCGAGGGGGCGGCCTGGACCAGCGCCGTGCTGGCGGCGTTCGAGCGTCTCGGGGTCGCCGAGAAGGCGACCAGGCAGGCGCTGATGCGCACGTCCAACGCCGGCTGGCTGCAGCCGGAGAAGGTCGGACGGCGCACTCGCTGGCTGCTCACCCCGGCCGCGACGAAGCTGCTGCACGACGGGGCCAAGCGCATCTACTCCTTCGGCCCGGCCGCGACCTGGGACGGCCAGTGGGTGCTCGCGCAGGTGCGGATCCCCGAGGCAGACCGGCGGGCCCGGCACGTTGTGCGGACCCGACTCGCCTGGGCCGGGTTCGGCTCGCTCGGCCCGGGCCTGTGGATCAGCCCGCACGCTAACCGTGAGACCGAGGCGATCCGGGTGCTGACCGAGGCCGGGGTGGCGGGCGACGCGCACGTGTTCGTGGCCCGGCGGACCGGCCTGTCCGACACCAGGGCGATGGTCGCGGCGGCCTGGGACCTGCCGCAGATCGAGGCGGAGTACGAGCAGTTCGTGGCTGAGTTCCGCGCGCCCGAGGTGCCGGGCGACGTGCTGCTTCGCCAGCTCGAGCTGGTGCACGCCTGGCGGCGGTTCCCCGCCCTCGACCCGTCGCTGCCGCGCGAGCTGCTGCCCCCGAGGTGGACCGGGATCCGGGCGGCGGAGCTGTTCGCCGACCGGCACCAGCGGTGGCAGCCGGATGCGCACCGCGAGTGGCGGCGGCTGAACAGTCTCGCCTGAGCAAGTCGGCCGCCCATTTGGCGCGTGAAGCGCGACTTGCGCCGCATCAATACTCTACGAACTCTTGACGTAGATACAGTCATTCGTAGAACATAGACGTATGTCGCACGTCGAATTCAGGACTTGTCCGGCGAACTACCGGCACTGGACGCTCGCCGTCGACGGCCCGGTCGCCACCCTGACCATGGACGTCGACGAGCAGGGCGGCCTCGTGCCCGGGTACGAGCTCAAGCTGAACTCCTACGACCTGGGCGTGGACATCGAGCTCTACGACGCGGTCCAGCGCCTGCGGTTCGAGCACCCGGAGGTCAAGTCGGTGGTGGTGACCAGCGGCAAGGAGAAGATCTTCTGCGCCGGGGCCAACATCCGGATGCTGGCCGCCTCCTCGCACCCGTGGAAGGTGAACTTCTGCAAGTTCACCAACGAGACCCGCAACGGCATCGAGGACGCGACCGAGAACTCCGGCCAGACCTACCTGGCCGCGCTGAACGGCACCGCGTCCGGCGGCGGCTACGAGCTCGCGCTCGCCTGCGACCAGATCCTCCTCGTCGACGACCGCTCGTCGGCCGTCTCGCTGCCCGAGCTTCCGCTGCTCGGCGTCCTCCCGGGCACCGGCGGGCTGACCCGGGTGGTGGACAAGCGGCACGTCCGCCGCGACCTGGCCGACTACTTCTCGACCAAGGCGGAGGGTCTCGGGGGCAAGAAGGCAGTTGCGTGGAAGCTCGTGGATGAGGCCGTGCCGCGGGTGCGCTGGAAGGAAGCCGTGGCCGAACGGTCGCTGGCTCTAGCGTCCGCCAGCCATCGTCTCCCCGGCGGCGCGGCGATCGAGCTGACCACGCTGGACAAGTCCCGCACCGATGACGCGATCACGTACGAGTACGTGTCGGCGGCGCTCGACCGGACCCGCGCGGTCGCCGAGATCACGGTGCGCGCGCCCGACGAGGACGCACCGCGGTCGATGGCCGAGGCCTACGCGGCCGGGGCGGCGTTCTGGCCGCTGGCGATGGCTCGCGAGCTCGACGACCTGATCCTCGACCTGCGTACCAACGAGACCGAGATCGGTACCTGGGTGCTGCGGACGGCCGGCGACGTCGGCCCCCGCACCCGCCCAGACTCCCACGACTACCCCACCGCACGTGAGCGAGTGCTCGCTTATGACGGGTTGCTGCTCGAGAACGCGGCGAGCGACTGGCTGGCCAACGAGATCGTGCTCTACCTGAAGCGGACGCTGAAGCGCCTCGACGTGACCAGCCGATCGCTGATCGCGCTGATCGAGCCGGGCTCCTGCTTCGCCGGCTCGCTGCTCGAGCTCGCGCTGGCGGCCGACCGGTCCTACATGCTGTTCGGCGTCTTCGAGGACATCGATCCCGACGCCACGCCGGCCGCGGTGAGCGTGGGCCCGATGAACCTCGGCCCGCTGCCGATGGGCAACGGCCTCACCAGGTTGCAGACCCGGTTCCTGGGCGACGAGGCCGCCCTGGCCGCCGTCGAGAAGCGGGCGGGCGAGCCACTGGAAGCCGAGGAGGCCGAGAAGCTCGGCCTGATCACCTTCGCCCCCGACGACATCGACTGGGAGGAGGAGGTGCGGATCGCGGTCGAGGAGCGGTCGGCCTTCTCCCCCGACGCGTTGACGGGCCTGGAGGCGAACTACCGGTTCGCCGGCCCCGAGACGATTGAGACCAAGATCTTCGGCCGGCTGACCGCCTGGCAGAACTGGATCTTCTACCGCCCGAACGCCTCGGGGCCCGACGGCGCGCTGCGCGCCTACGGCACCGGCAAGCGGGCCGATTTCGACCGGAAGCGAGTTTGAGGTCCCGCGATGACCACTCCTGATTACGCCGAGAAGATTCCCAACAACGTCAGCCTGAACGAGGACCGACGGCTGCAGCGGGCGCTGGAGTCCTGGCAGCCGAACTTCCTATCCTGGTGGGAGTCGATGGGGCCGACGCTGCCGACCCAGGACGTGTACCTGCGCACGGCGGTCAACGTCGGCCGCGAGGGCTGGGCGCAGTTCGGCCACGTGCCGATGCGGGACTACCGGTGGGGCATCTTCCTGGCCGAGCGCGACGGCGACCGGCGGATCGCGTTCGGCGCCCACAAGGGCGAGCCGGCCTGGCAGAAGGTACCCGGCGAGTACCGGGCCGAGCTGCAGCGCCTCATCGTCATCCAGGGCGACACCGAGCCCGCCAGCGTCGAGCAGCAGCGCAACCTCGGCGCGACCGCGCCGTCCCTGTACGACCTGCGCAACCTGTTCCAGGTCAACGTCGAAGAGGGCCGTCACCTGTGGGCGATGGTCTACCTGCTGCACGCCTACTTCGGCCGCGAGGGCCGGGAGGAGGCGGAGGAGCTGCTGCACCGCAACTCCGGCAGCGAAGACTCGCCCCGCATCCTCGGCGCGTTCAACGAGGAGACCCCCGACTGGCTCTCCTTCTACATGTTCACCTACTTCACCGACCGGGACGGCAAGTACCAGCTCGGCACGCTGAAGGAGTCCGCCTTCGACCCGCTGAGCCGGACCTGCGAGTTCATGCTCAAGGAAGAGGCGCACCACATGATGGTCGGCACCACCGGGGTGGACCGGGTGGTGGAGCGGACCGCGCAGGTGATGGTCGAGAACGACACCGACGACGTCGCCGCCCACGGGGCGATCCCGCTCCCGGTCATCCAGAAGTACATCAACTTCCACTACAGCGTCTCCCTCGACCTGTTCGGCGGCGAGACCTCGACCAACGTCGCCAACTACTACACGGCCGGCCTCAAAGGCCGCTGGCTCGAGGAGCGCCGCAAGGACGACCACCTGCTGGCCAGCGACGCGATGATGGTGGACGCGCTCACCGACGGGGAGATCGCGCAGACCGAGGTCGCCGCGCTGATCGGCCTCAACACCGACCTGCGGCGCGAGTACATCGCCGACTGCGCGGGCGGGGTCAAGCGGTGGAACCGCATCCTCGAGCAGGCGGGCCTCCCGCAGCGGCTGTACCTGCCGCACATCGCGTTCAACCGGCGGGTCGGCGCGTTCGCGCCGATCGAGGCGTCGCCAGCCGGCGAGCGGCTTTCCGCTGGCGAGTGGGAGGCGCGCAAGGGACAATGGCTCCCAACCGATACCGATAAGACATTCGTGCGATCGCTGATGCAGCCGGTGTACCAGCGCGGGAAGATCGCGGCGTGGATCGCCCCGCCCCGCAACGGGATCAACGGCCAGCCGTTCGACTACGACTACGTGCACCTGATCTAAAGGCAAGGCTGGCGGACCGCAACCCCCGAGGGACGACTGCGATGGCGCAACTGTTCAACGCGTGCGAGTACCTGCTCGACCGGCGGCTGGCGGCCGGGGACGGGCAGCGGATCGCGCTGACCGGCCCGGCCGGAGAGTTCAGCTACGCCCAGCTGCACGACCGGGTCTGCCGCACCGCGGCCGGCCTGCGCGCCGTCGGCGTCCAGCCCGAGCAGCGGATCCTGATGGTGATGTCGGATTCTCCTGCCTTCGTCGTTGTTTACCTGGCCGCTATGCGGGTAGGCGCGATTCCAGTGCCGGTCTCGACGATGTTGCGGGCCGACGGGGTCGCCGAGCTATTGCGCGACTCCCGGGCCCGGTTCCTCGCGATCACCGGTGAGTTCGCCGCCGTGGCGGAGTCGGCCGCCGCAGCGGCGCCCGAACTGGCCGGCGTACTGGCAGACGTCCCGCTTGCTGCCAGTCCCCGGCCAGTTCACCAACTCGACGACCTGGCCGCCTTCGCGCCCGACGAGTCGGTCTACGACACCACCGCCGACTCCCCGGCGTTCTGGCTCTACACCTCGGGCACCACCGGGACCCCGAAGGGCGCGATGCACCGGCACGGGTCCGTCCAGGTGGTCTGCGAGACCTATGGCACGCAGGTGCTCGGCATCACGCCAGCGGACCGCTGCCTGTCGGCCGCGAAGGCGTTCTTCGCCTACGGCCTCGGCAACTCTGTCCTGTTCCCGCTCTCGGTCGGCGCGGCCTGCGTGCTGCTGCCCGCCCCGTCGCGGCCCGACCTGATCGCGGAGACGGCCGTCAAGCACGGCGCGACGCTCTTCTTCGGCGGCCCGACGTTCTTCGCCAACATGCTCAGGGCCGGGCTGCCGGCCGACGCGCTCGGCGGGGTCCGGCTGGCCGCCTCGGCCGGCGAGGCGCTCCCGGCGTCCCTCTACACCCGGTGGACGGCGCAGTTCGGCATCGACATCATCGACGGCATCGGGATGACCGAGATGCTGCACATCTTCCTGTCCAACGCGCCCGGCGCCGTGCGTCCGGGCACCACCGGCGTCGCGGTGCCCGGCTACGAACTCAAGCTGCTGGAGGAGGAGACCGGCCGGGAGATCACCGAGCCGGGCGCCGCCGGCACGCTCTACGTGCGCGGCCAGTCCTCCGCGACCGGCTACTGGGCCAGGTACGATGCGTCCCGGCTGGTCTTCCAGGGTGAGTGGCTGCGCACCGGCGACACCTACGTGCGCGATCCCGACGGGTACTACGAGTGCCTCGGCCGAACCGGCGACATGATCAAGGCCTCCGGGATCTGGGTCTCCCCGATGGAGGTCGAGACCCGGCTGCTGTCGCACCCGGCGGTGGCCCAGGCCGTGGTGGTCGCGGCCTCGGACGCCGACGGGCTGGAGAAGCCGGTCGCCTACGTGCTGCTCGCGTCCGGGGCCGAGGTGACCGAGGCGGAGCTGATCGAGTACTGCCGCGAGGGGCTGCCGTCGTTCAAGCGCCCGCGCGCCGTCGTCTTCACCGACGCCTTCCCGACCACCGCGACCGGTAAGATCCGCCGGGTAGACCTGCGCTCGATGGCCGCGGGCGTGCTGACCACGACCGACTTAGTGAGGTAGCCACCGCGTCATGCTCGACGGAATGCCGCTCATCGACGTCCACCTGCACGCCGCCCGGCTGCCCACGCTCAAGCTGCCCCGGGAGACGTGGCTGCAGGGGTTCGCCGCCTCGGCCGCCATGGAACGGCTCTACGACGCAGAAGGCACGGTGGTGCCGTCGGAGTTTGACGCCTACCTGGCGGCCGAGGGCGTCGACACCGCGCTGCTCATGTGCGAGTACTCCCCGAAGGTGACCGGCCTGCAGGTCATCGAGGACATGCTCCCGATCGCGGCGCAGGCGCCGGACCGCATCAAGGTCATCGCCAACGTCAACCCGCACCTGCACTACCCGGTCGACGATGAGGTCCGCCGCCAGCTCGCGCTCGGCGCCGTGGCGCTGAAGATCCACCCGGTGCACGCGGGCGTCGCCGCCAACGACCGGATGCTCTACCCCGCCTACGAGGCCTGCCAGGCGGTCGGCGTCCCGGTCGTCGTGCACTGCGGCACCTCGACCTTCCCCGGGGCGGCCAACACGTTCGGCGACCCGGTCGTCCTCGACGACGTGCTCCGCGACTTCCGGTCGCTGAACCTGGTGCTCGCGCACGGCGGCCGGGGCTGGTGGTACGACGCGGCGGCCTTCCTCGCGCTGTCCAGCGACCGGGTCTGGATCGAGCTCTCCGGCCTGCCGCCGTCCCGCCTGCGCGACTACTACGCCCGCCAGAACTGGGCCCGGCTGACCAGGCGGATGATCTTCGGCACGGACTGGCCGGGCATCCCCGGCATCGCCGCCAACGCCCGCGCGGTCGCCCGGCTGATGCCCGACGAGGAAACCGCCGCCCGGGTCCTGGCCGGCAACGCGACCCGCGTCTACAACCTGAAGGACGGATAACAGCAACAAGCGCAGAACACAGCGCTAGGGCACCGACAGTTCCGGGTCCACCGGCAGGTCGAGCAGGTCCGACGCGACCAGCACGGGCGCGCCGGTGGTCGCCGCCAGGTTGATCGCGTCGCTCGGCCGCGCGTCGACCACGGCCCCGCCGCGCAGCGCCACCTTCGCGTAGAAGACCTGGCCGTCCATCCGGGTGACGCGCACCGACCGGACCGCCGATCCGGCCGCCGCGACCAGCGACGCCATGAACTGGTACGTCATCGGCCGGGGGAACTCCTGTCCCTGCAGGCTGAACGCCAGCGCGGTCGCCTCCGCGTCCCCGACCCCGATGAACAGCCGCCGGGAGTCGCCCTCGGCCGCCGACGCGAGCACGATCGAGAACCGCTCGCGTCGGTCCGGGTTCCCTCCCGGCGCCACCGCGACGCCGACGATCGTCACCGGAACCATGTCCGTCGAGTCGGCGTTGGTCATGACAGCGCGCCCTTTCCAGCGGTAGCACCTTAAGAGTAACCGGACGCCGGGCAGCCTCTTTTCCCGCAGGAGCAACCAATGCGCGTGCGGCGGCGTCCAAAGGGCATGATGAGCGGACTTGTCGCCTCAATGGCGGCGCTCGCGGTGGCGGCCGGGGTCGCCGCCGGGGTCGCCGCCTGCGCGCCCGGCGCCCCGGCGGCCACCGCCTCGGCCGACGCCAGCGTGTCGGTGGCAGGGCCGGCCGGCCCGCCGACGGCCAGCCCGACCGCGGGCGAGGCCGAGGCGTTCGGGGGTCAGGGCCGCCTGGCGTTCGTTTCGAGAAGCAGAATGTACGTTCTCGACGGCAGCGCGGCCGGTCAGACGGCCTCGCTGCACGCGATCCCGACCGGGAAGACGACGACAGGCACGGCGACGACCGCGAAGACGCCAGGCTCCCCGGCCTGGTCGCCGGACGGCCGATGGCTCGCCTTCCTGGTCGGTACCCCGTCCGCCGACGGCGCGGTGACCTCCGGGGCGCTCTGGCTGGCGGGTCCGGACGGTCAGGACGCTCATCAGGTGCTGCCGAGGGTGGACGGCTTCGCCTGGTCGCCGACGGCCGACGAGCTCGCCGCCACCTCGGGCTCCGGCGGGGAGCTGTTCGCGGTCCGGCCGGGGAAGCCGACGTACCCGATGCTCGAGGTACCGGGCCAGTTCGACGGCGCCCCGGCCTGGTCGCCGAACGGCCGCGAGGTCGCGGTCGCCACCGTCGACCTGACCGCCGCCAAGCGCTTCGCCGGCAGCGTCATCGACCTCTTCGTGCCGAGCGAGGGGATCGTGGTCAACAGCCTCGCCTCCTCCCGGACGGACGCGCTGATCATCGACGGCTGGTGGGCGAGCGGCGAAGGCGTGCTGGCCTGGTCCGACCCGCGCGACTCGGCCTCGCTGCCCGCCGACGGGCTGCCCCTCGTCTCCTACCCGCTCGGCGACGCCCCGACGGCGACGCTGCCAAGCACCCCGGCCTACCACTCGTTCGCGAGGCCCGACGGCGCCGGCGTGACGCTGGTGACCGGGAGCGGCCGGGGCGCCGACACGATCACGTACTGCACCGTGTCAGGCCACTGCGGCCCGGCGCAGGGGGCGCTGCCGTCCCCGGCCAACCTCTACCCGGCGTCATCTCAGTGGCAGGGGGAGCCCGACCTCGCGTTCGCGCACTGCGCCACCCAGGCGACCACCGCCAACGTCAGCCAGCGCGCACTCCGCGCCTGGTACCAGACCTGCAAGCTCTGGAACGTGGGCGGCGCCGGCGGCGACGCGCTCGCCGTCACCCGGGCCGGAGCCGGCGTCGCCGCCCCGACCTGGTCCACCACCGACGGCGACCTCCTCTACGTCCGCGACAACGCCCTCTGGCTCATCCCGATGCGGCGGTCGGACGGCGCCGTGTCCACCGCCCCCGCGCTCCCGGTCGTCGGCCAGCTGTTCGCAGCCAGCTGGCCGAACGCCAACGGCCACACCGCCTGGCGGTCCCAGTTCGCCTGGCACTCGTGACGTCGCCTGGCACTCTTTGAGCAGGTTCTCCCCGTGGAAGTCGGCGTGGACGACCTGGGTCGCCAACCCGGCCAGACCGGGCGCGACCACGGCGTCGAACCGGTCCAGGCACTCCAGCGTCCCGCCGATGTCCCGCCGCAGCCCCGCGCTCGTAGGCCCCGCCCCGAGCAGCCGCCCGTCCAGCCACGAGGTCATCCGCGCCGGCCGCCCCGCGCAGCACGATCCGCGCCGACCTTCAGCAGCCAGCCCGAGCCGGCGGTGCCAACCAGCCGGAACGTGTCGTCGAACTCGGACGGCAGCCGCTCCGCGACCCCGACCACGCCGTAATTCCGCAGCGCGACCTCCGCCGCCAGGGCGGGCGAGACGGCGGAGGCGGGCACATCAAACATGGTAGCCACCGCCGGGAATCCCCCGTTGCCCCGTTGTTGCGCGCACTGTAATATTTAACTGCACGCAAACTTGTAGACGCCGCAAACCTTTAGTGAGCGCATGATGACCGTGGCCAGCACGACCGACGAGGGGCCCCCTGCCTCCCTCCGCGAGCGCAAGAAGCTGGCGACCCGTCGCGAGCTCCGGCGCGTCGCGCTGCGGATGATCGCCGACCGCGGCTACTCGAACGTCACCGTGGAGGAGATCGCGGAGGCGGCCAACGTCTCGCCGCGCACCTTCTTCAACTACTTCCCGACCAAGGAGGCCGCGCTGTTCGGGGCCGACCCCGAGCTGGCCGCCGCGACCCGCGACGCCATCGTGCACCAGTGGCCCGGCGAGCCGGTGCTGTCCGTGCTCCGCGCGATCATGGTCAACCAGGCCGCGGCGGTCGTGAACGAGTTCGCGGAACTCGGCGGCGACCCGCTCGAGTGGCTTGCCCGGATGCGGGCGTCCCGCGCCGACCCGCACCTGCACGCCGCCCACGGCGCCCAGATGGCCGCGATCGAGAGGTCCCTGGCCGAGGCGATCGCGCAGCGGCTCGGCACCACCCTCGAGCGGGACCCCTACCCCGGCCTGCTCGCCTCGATCGCGACCGGGGTGTTCCGGTCGAGCATGTCCTTCTGGGCCTCCTCCGGCGGCACGGTGCCGCTCGAGCACCTGGTCGACCAGGCGTTCGCCGCGCTCGCGAGCGGGCTTCAAGAACCAAGAAAGGAAAACCCCTGATGGCCTCGGCATCAGACACCCCCGAAGTCGCGAACAGCGGCAAGGGCCCGGGTGACGGGAACGGCGTAATACCCAACCTCGACCACCGCCGCATCCTGCTGATCATCGGCGCGCTCATGTGCGGCATGTTCCTGGCCGCGCTCGACCAGACGATCGTCTCCACCGCGCTGCCGACGATCGTCGGCGACCTCAACGGCGGCTCCCACATCGCCTGGGTCATCACCGCCTACCTGCTCGCGACCACGGTCTCCACCCCGCTCTGGGGCAAGCTCGGCGACCAGTACGGCCGGAAGATCTTCTTCCAGGCCTCGATCGTCGTCTTCCTGGCCGGCTCGGTCCTGTCCGGCCTGTCCAACTCGATGATCATGCTGATCGCGTTCCGCGCGGTCCAGGGCCTCGGCTCCGGCGGCCTGATGGTCGGCGCGCAGGCCATCGTCGGCGACATCGTCTCGCCCCGCGACCGCGGCAAGTACTCCGGCCTCTTCGGCGGCGTCTTCGGCGTCGCCAGCGTGATCGGCCCGCTGCTCGGCGGCGTCTTCGTGGACGAGCTGTCCTGGCGCTGGATCTTCTACATCAACATCCCGATCGGCGCGATCGCGCTGTTCGTGGTGGCCAGCCAGGTGCCGGGCAAGCTCAGCCGGATCCACCACCAGATCGACTACCTCGGCACGATCGTGCTCTCGCTCGCCGCGACCGCGCTGATCCTGCTGACCAGCCTCGGCGGCACCACCTACCCGTGGGCGTCGGCCCCGATCTACATCCTCGGCGCGGCCGGGGCGGCGCTGATCGTCGCGTTCGTCTTCGCCGAGCGCCGGGCGCCCGAGCCGGTGCTGCCGCTGCACCTGTTCAAGACCCGGGTGTTCTCCTCGACTTCCGTCGTCGGCTTCATCGTCGGGTTCGGCATGTTCGGCGCGATCGCCTACCTGCCGGCCTTCTTCCAGGTCGCCCGCGGCATCTCGCCCACCATCTCCGGGCTCTACCTGCTCCCGCTGATGGGCGGCCTGCTGATCATGTCGATCAGCTCCGGGCAGGTCATCTCGAAGACCGGCAAGTACCGGTACTTCCCGATCGCCGGCACCGCGCTGATGACCCTCGGCCTGTTCCTGCTGCACCTGATGGGCGTGTCCACCCCGACCTACCTGGACGCGCTCTACATGCTGATCCTCGGCCTCGGCCTCGGCAGCGTCATGCAGGTGCTGGTGATCATCGTGCAGAACGGCGTGCCGCACAGCGAAATCGGCGTCGCGACCGCCGGCTCCACGTTCTTCCGCTCGATCGGCGGCTCGTTCGGCACCGCGATCTTCGGCGCGATCTTCTCCAACGTGCTGGTCGGGAACCTCGCCAGCCACCTGCACGGGATCAAGCTCCCGGGCGGCTTCAGCAGCGCCGACGTCACCCCGGCGATGCTCGACCTGCTGCCCGCGGCGGTGCGGCACGGCTTCGTCGACGGCTACGCCGAGTCGATCCAGACCGTGTTCCTGGTCGCGGCGCCGATCGCCGCGCTCGCCTTCCTCGCCACCTGGCTGATCCCGCAGGTCGAGCTGCGCAAGTGGAGCCACGCGGCGGGCGAGAAGAAGCCGGAGGCGGTCATCGAGTCGCTGGAGTCGCTCGACCCGCAGGACGCCGCCCCCGGCGTCTGAGTCGGGTCGGCCCGACCGCGGTCACCTCGGTCCGTTCGGGAAAATCAAGATCTTCATCTCGAACGGACCGGGGCGACTCTCATCAGCGCAAAATAGAGCAGATCACGAATGAAAGGCGGCGTCAGTGAGCGAACTCAAGGCGGAGGTCGACCCGGCCGAGGTAGGGCTCGACGCGGAACGGCTGGGGCGGATCGACGGCACCTTCGCCCGCTACGTCGACCAGGGTCGGCTGGCCGGCTATCTGGTCACCGTGAGCAGGCACGGCAAGCTCGCGCACGTGTCGAGCTACGGCACCCGCGACCGCGAGGAAGGCCTCCCGGTCGAGTCGGACACGCTCTGGCGCATCTTCTCGATGACCAAGCCGATCACCTCGGTCGCGGCGATGATGCTGTACGAGGAGGGCGCGCTGCAGCTGACCGACCCGGTCAGCAAGTTCGTCCCGTCCTTCGCCGACCTGCGCGTCTACGCCGGCGGCTCGGACCAGAACCCGCTCACGGTGCCGGCCACCGAGCCGATGCGGGTCTGGCATCTGCTCACCCACACCTCCGGGCTCACCTACGGCTTCCACCGGGTGCACACGGTCGACGCGATCTACCGCGCGGCGGGCTTCGACCCCGGCGCGCCGAGGGGCATGGACCTGGCGGCGGCGTGCGACGGCTGGGCGTCGCTGCCGCTGCTGTTCGAGCCGGGCGCGGAGTGGAACTACGGTGTCTCCACCGACGTCCTCGGCCGGGTTGTCGAGGTCGCCTCCGGGCAGTCGCTTGACGCGTTCTTCGCCGAGCGCATCCTCGGACCCCTCGGCATGACCGACACCACCTTCTGGGTCGAGGACGACCGGGCGTCGCGGCTGGCGGCGCTGTACGGCCTCGGCCCCGGCCGCGCGCTGCTCAAGATGGGCGCCCCGTGGGACAACGCCAGGATCAAGCCGCGGATGCTGAGCGGCGGCGGCGGCCTGGTCTCCACCGCGGCCGACTACCACCGGTTCCTGCAGCTGCTGCTCGACCGCCCCGATTCCCCGGCCGGCGAGCTGGACGGCGTGCGCCTGCTCGGCCCGCGTACGGTCCGCTACATGGGCCGCAACCACCTGCCGGGCGGGCAGGACATCGCGACCTTCGGCCGCGCCCTGTACGCGGAGTCGCCGATGCACGGCTCCGGCTTCGGCCTCGGCTTCGCGGTCGTCACCGACCCGGCGGCGGTGAAGGTCGACTGCTCGCCGGGCGAGCTGTCCTGGGGCGGCGCCGCCTCCACCGCCTTCTGGATCGACCAGTCCGAGGGGCTCACGGTCTCGTTCTTCACCCAGCTGATCCCGTCCAACGCCCTCCCGCTGCGCCCGCAACTGCGCCAGCTCGTCTACCAGTCCTTCCGGTAAACACCGACCGGGGGTGGTCGCCGCCGCCGTCCAGCGGATAACAGCAACAAGCGTCGGGCGGCGGCGAACGCGTTGCGGCCTTGGGGCCCACCGGGCCACCTCTAGCGGGCCTGTGGCCCCCAGGGCTACAACGGTCCGCGCCGCCAGCCGGATAACAGCAAGAAGCGCAGGGCGCCGGACTCGGTGCTAGGCGATCGAGGACCGCCAGCCCTCGTGGTAGCTCTCGCGCACCACGGCCGAGTACGGAGTCGGCGAGACCACCGCGCGGACCGAGAACTGCTCGTGCGGCTGCACCGTCGTCTTCCGCGACCCGCCGCCGGGCTCGCCCCAGACCACCCGCACCTCGGCGCCGATCGGCACGTCCGGGTCGACGGTGGCGAGCGACAGCCCGCACCGCTCGTTGGCCGAGTAGCCGGTGAACATCGACAGCCCGACAACCTTCCCCGACGCGTCCACCACCGAGTCGAAGTTGGACGAGCCGTAGTTCGCGTTCGGCAGGTCGAAGAACTGGTACCCGGGCCCCGGGCCGAGCGGCGAGGCCAGCAGTTCCCCGAGGTCGGCAGCGTTCCAGGCCAGGGTCACCTTCCGCCGCTGGGCGGGCCCGTCGATCGCGGCCAGCGCGTCCCGGCCGATGAAGTCGTGGTCGAACTTCACGAAGCCGCCGTAGCCGAGTTCCCACGGGTTCGTGTAGTAGTCCTCGATGTCGGGCGACACGAACGACCCGGCGATCGCGTTGGTCGCCTCGTACGAGTCGGCGCCCAGCCACTCCCGGTACGACCGAAGCGAAGGCGAGGTGTAGATGGCGGGGAGCGGCGACGGGATCCAGCCCGACTCCAGCGTGTTGCAGGAGTAGGCGCGCGCACCGCACGGCTCGAGCCCGAACTCGGCCCCGGCGGCGAGGATCGTGTCCCGGACCTTGTCGTAGGACTCGTACGGCCCCCAGATCTCCAGCCCGGGCGCGCCCGCCATGCCGTGCCGAAGCGTGCGAACCTTGTCCCCGCCGATGTTCATCCACCCCATCCGGAAGAACCGGACCTGCTCCATCGGCTCGCCGTTGAGCTTCTCGATCACCGCCCACGCGTTCGGGCCCTGGATCTGGAACCGCCACAGCTTGCGCCTCACGGCTTTGCCGTACGGCCTCGACGGCGACCGCGGGTCGAGCACCATGTCAACGTTGTAGCCCGCCGACCCCCTGAACAGCAGCCAGTTGGCGACCGGGGCGCGGCCGACGAAGGTGAACTCCTCCTCGGCCTCGCGGAAGAGGATGCCATCGCCAATGACCCCGCCATCGGGCGAAACCGGCACGAACTGCTTGGCCGTGTCCACCGGGAACTTCGCGGTCGAGTTAATGCCGGTGTCGGTGATCAGCTTCAGCGCGTCGGGACCGGAGATAAAGATGTTGTGCATGTGGTGCGACTGGTCGTAGAGCACCGCCGTCTCCCGCCACGCGATGACCTCGCGACGGAAGTTCGTGAACTCGGACGGGACGACGGGGTAGATGTAGGCGCCAAGCTGCGAATTCCGCAGCAGCTCCACCGTGCTCCCGGCCTCGTCAAGCAGCTCTTGCAGGTTCTTCGCCATTTGCCACCTGTCTACATACGGATTCATCTGGGGTCACATGCTAGCCCCCGCCCCTGTGGGTCGTAATGCCCGCTATTGGCAGGGTTGGGCCGCTCTCTTGTGGTCACATAACAAAGGAACGGTAGGTTACGGCGCGTACTCTCCGGAGTCGCTCGTTTACGCTCAGAATAGAGTGCATTAGAGATCTTGAACTGCGAAGACTGCGGGATGGAGGGATGCAGGCCATGCGGGGAGCGCGCAGAGGGGATCACACGCTGTCATCGCCGCGCGTGGTGATCTACTCCACCACCCTGGTGGCGTCGCTCGTCCCGCCCGTTTACCTGTTCGTCCGCTCGTTCCTGCGTCAGGACGCCAGTGATGCTGTCGTCGCCGTCGTGTGCGGGGTACTGTACCTGCTCATGCTCTCCCGGCTATGGGACGTGGCCTCGTTTCAGCGGCGAGCCATGGTCCGCGAACGGACGCTCCGGCTGGCGGGCGCGGCGCTCTCCTCGGCGACCTCGGCCGAGGAGATCGCGGCGGCTGTTCAGCAGTCGGCGACGGCCCTGGTCAGCCAGCCAGAGGCGGGGTCGCGGGGACGGATGACGGCTCTGCTGGCGGTGCGCCGGGAAGGCCGCCTGCGCGCGGTCATCCCGGTTCGCGCGACCACGCCCGCCGCCCTCGCCGACGAGCTGTCGGGCGACCGGCTGCGCGAGCTGACCGAGGAGCTGCTGCCCAGGTTGGACCGCCCCCGGTTCATCCCGGCGGAGGAGTTCGGCGCGGTCGGGCCGGGTGCCGTCCGGGTCGGTCCGGCCGAGGGCGCCCTGCTCTGTCCGCTGATGCTCAAGGACCGGCTGACCGGGGACCCGCACATCGGGGTGCTCGCCGTCTACGGTCAGCAGCCGGCCCTCGCCGACCTGTCGCCGGCGCTCGAGATCCTGGCCGGCCAGGCGGCGCTGGCGGTCGAGCGCGTCACGCTCACCCAGGAGGTCATCAGGCAGCGCGGCCAGGCGCTGTTCCGCACGCTGGTGCGGAACACCTCGGACGCGATCCTGATCATCGGCGACGACGGAGTGGTCGCCTACGCGACCCCGTCCGCCGCCGCCATCTTTGGCGACGTTGAGGTCGAGGGCAACCGGCTCGAGGACCTGGTGGACCCGGAAACGCGGGCCGACGTCGCCCGGGTGATGGACCTGATCCTGGCCGGGATCACCGCCGGCACGCACGGCTTCCTGCTCCGGATCGAGCGCCTGGACGGCCGCGACGCCGTGCTCGAGGTGCGCTCAAGCGACCTGCGCGGCGACCGGACCGTCGGCGGAATGGTGCTCACCCTGCGCGACGTCACCGAACAGCACCAGCTTGAGCAGGAGCTGAAGCACCAGGCCTACCACGACGCGCTGACCGGCCTGCCGAACCGGGTGCTGTTCGCCGAGCGGGTGGCGGACGCGCTCGACCACGCGCGCCGCACCGAGCGGACCGTCGGCGTGCTCTTCGTCGACCTGGACGACTTCAAGGTGGTGAACGACACCATGGGCCACGGCACCGGCGACGAGCTGCTGGCGGCGGTGGCCGGGCGGCTGGCGGCGTCGGTGCGCCCGTCGGACACCGCCGCGCGGCTCGGCGGCGACGAGTTCGCGCTGCTCATCGACGACGCGCCGGACGCCGAGACGGTGGAGGTGTTCGCGGAGCGGATCGTGGCCGCGTTCACCGGGCCGTTCACGCTCAGCGACGCCGAGGTGATCGCCACCGCGACCGTCGGCCTCGCCACCTCGGTCGACAGCACGGACGCGGACGAGCTGCTGCGCCACGCGGACCTGGCCCTGTATGCGGCCAAGGCGGCGGGCAAGCGCCGCTGGCGGAGCTACCAGCCGGTTCTGTCGGCGGGCATGCTCCGGCGGCGCGAGGTGCAGGCCGCGCTCGAGGACGCGCTCAAGAACTCCGAGTTCATGCTCGCCTACCAGCCGATCGTGACCCTCGACAGCGGGCAGATCGACGGCTTCGAGGCCCTCATCAGGTGGCCGCACCCGCAGTGGGGCATGATGCTGCCCGGCCAGTTCATCACGCTGGCGGAGGAGACCGGTCACATCGTGCCGCTCGGCGACTGGGTGCTCAGGCAGGCCCTGGCCGACATGGTCCAGTGGCGCCGCCGGATGGAAGCGCCGCTGGACGGCGGCCCGCACATCTCGGTCAACGTCTCCGCCCGGCAGTTCCGCGACCCGGGCTTCGTCGACGGCGTCCGGCAGGCGCTGCTCGAGTCCGGACTGCCGCCGTCGGCGCTGCTGCTCGAGCTCACCGAGTCCGTCCTGCTCGGCGACAGCGACCGGATCGGGGCCGAGCTCGAGGAGCTGAAGGACATCGGCGTGCGGCTGGCGATCGACGACTTCGGCACCGGCTACTCCTCGCTCAGCTACCTTCTTCAGCTGCCGATCAACGTCCTCAAGATCGACAAGTCGTTCGTGACCGGGATAGCCGCCTCGTGGCGGCAGTACGCGCTGGTGGAGGGGATCGTCAGGCTCGCCGGGACGCTCGAGGTGGAGGTCATCGCCGAGGGGATCGAGACCGAGACCGAGCGGGAACTGCTGGCGGGCATGGGCTGCCAGTACGGCCAGGGCTACCTGCTCTCGGTTCCGGTCGAGGCGGCCAAGGCCGAGGCGCTGCTGTCGCTCGGGCACGGCCTGGCCCCCGAACTCCCGCGCCAGCGCCGCAAGCCGCCCGACCACTCCTACCTGACCGACCTATAGCGGGCATCATGGCCGGGGGACATGGAAGATCGCGATCGTCGGCGGCGGCATCGGCGACCCGGGTTATTCCGACTGCGAGTCGGGTGCCCACCCGGAGGCCGTCGGCGGTGTCGCGATATCCGTCGAGCCGGCCGCGGACTCGGTCGCGGGCGGCGTCGCCGATTGCGCCGGGGCGGCTCGACGCGAATCGGGGCCGCTATCGAAGAGCAATAGCCAGGCGGCATTAAAGCCGAGGAAAACCAGGCCGGTGAGCAGGATCGCCTCGGCGCGAAGCACCGCCGGGCCGCCGATGAAGGCGAGCACCCCGACCACGAGGTACGCCGCGATCGCGAGGACATAGAAGGCCAGGCCGAGGCCGCCCCCCAGCCGTGGCCGACCGAACAACCCGCGCAGCGCGATCAGCACGACGGCGCCGCCGAGCGCGATGATCTCGAAGGACGTTCGCCAGTAGGCCGGGTCTCCCGAGTCGACCAGGGCGAGCAGGCTCATGAGACCGGGCAGCGCGAAATGCAGCGCTATCCCGTACGACGACCGCTGGTAGGCCGGGGCCGCCTCGCTCGCCTGCCATTGGGGGAGCCGCATCTGGACGACGACCAGCCACAGGCCGAGCAGGGCGAGGCAGGCAGGCGAGAACGCGCCATAGAAAGCATCCAGCATCCCGTCGCCCCCGATATCCCGTCCATGCCAGCATTACGCGGCCGGTTACAGCCGCAAGCGTACGCCGGATATCGCTAGACGTTAACGGAAAGCGAGAGAGCCCCCAATTACTCCCATTAGCAGTAGCTTCCCATCGGGATTGCATGACGCAATTCGGGTAAATGTGGTGTGGAAAGAAATGGCAGCGCGGCCCGGCGAAGGCCCGGTGAAGGCCCGCTACAGGCCCGCGATCCACGCGTCGGCGGTGGTGACCAGGGCCTGCCTCGGGAAGACCCTCTCGGTCAGCACGCGGTGCACCTCGGGGTCGGGGTCGGCGCAGGCGTCGGCGAGCACGGTGAGCCGGTAGTCGAGGTCGGCCGCCTGGCGGACCGTGGACAGCACGACCCCGCTGGTGGAGATGCCCCCAAGCACCAGGGCGTTCGCCCCCGCCCCGCGCAGCAGCACGTCGAGGTCGCTGCCGCTGAAGGCGCTGACCCGCCGCTTGATGATGACCGGCTCCCCGGGGAGCGGCGAGAGCGCGGCGTGCACCTGGGTAGCCGGGTGATCCTGCGTCATCGCGTCGCCCGTCTGGCTGAGCCGTCCGAAGCTCAGGTTGCTGGCGACCGCCTCCGGATAACCCGGGCGGAACCCCACCCGGACGAACATCACCGGGATGCCCGCCGCCCGTGCGGCCTTGGCTGCGCGGTCGGCGGCCTGGACAACGGCAGGGTCGCCGATCCGCTCGACGATGCCGTGCTGGAAGTCCATCAGCAGCAGGACGGGACGAGAATCGGACATAGGAGAACGCCTCCAGAGAGCCGCGATCAGTATGGTCAGTCAAAACTTATCAGACCAGACTGATCAATTCGACGCTGACCAGCGGTCAGGCGTCAAGGCCGCCGACCCCGACCACCGGCTGCTGGCTCGACCAAGGGAAGTTGATCCAGGCGTCGGTCCGCTTCCACACGTAGTCGCACTTGATCAGGGACTGCGGCTTCTCGTAGATCACGGCCGACCGCACCTCGGCCACGTGCCCGGCGACGAAGTCATGCACCAGCTCGAGGGTCCGGCCGGTGTCGGCCACGTCGTCGGCGATCAGCACCTTCTTGGCCGAGAAGTCGACCGCGCTCGGCACCGGCGGGAGCATCACCGGCATCTCCAGCGTGGTGCCGACGCCGTTGTAAAACTCGACGTTCATCAGGTGCAGGTTCTTGACCGACAGGGCGTAGCCGAGCGCCCCCGCCACGAACATGCCGCCGCGCGCGATCGCCAGGATAATGTCCGGCCGGAAACCCGAGTCGGCGATCTCCTGCGCCAGGTCGCGGGACGCGACGCCGAACCTGTCCCAGCCGAGATGCTCCCGGCCGCCGTCCAAAGATTCGCCGTCCAATGACTCGCTCCCCATAGCCTGTGACCCTATATCGGCCGCCCGGGCAGACCCCGGCCGGCCGGGGTCCGATCGTCCGGCCAGCGGGCCCGTCAGGAGACCAGCACGTCGGGCGCGGTCGCGTCGTACTCGGCCAGCCAGGCCGCGCCCCGCCCGTCGGTGTCGCGCCGGTTGAACCGCTTGCGCACGGCGATCCCGACGTCCCGCCGGAACGCGGCCAACGGCGAGGTCAGGTGGTTGGAGACGCCCCGCGCGCGGGCGGTGAGGACGACGCGCGAGGCGCGCGGCCGCCGGGTCCGCTCGTACCGCCCGAGCGCGCCGACCGGGTCGGCGGAAGCCCCCGGGGAAGACAGCGCCGCCGCCAGCACCGCCCCGTCCTCGATCGCCTGGCAGGCGCCCTGCCCCAGGTACGGAAGCATCGGGTGCGCCGCGTCGCCAAGCAGCGTGACCGGCCCCGAGGTCCAGGCCGGGATCGGGTCCCGGTCGTACAGCGCCCACTTGTACCAGATGTCCCCGGCCGCGAACAGCCGCAGCAGCGACTCGTGCCACCCCGCGTACCGCGACAGCACCTCAGAACCGGGGCACTGCGTCACCCACGACTCGTGCCGGTAGGTCGAGTCGTCGTAGTGGCAGACGACGTTGATCAGTTCCTCGCCCCGCAGCGGGTATAGCACGATCGTGCCGTGCGGCCCCAGCCACTGGCCGTTGTCGGCCGCCAGCGGGGTGCCCCGCACGGCCGCGGCCGGGATGACCGACCGGTAGCAGATCTTGCCGGTGAACCGGGGCGCGTCCGGCCCGAACAGCGCCGTCCGCACCGCGGAGTGGATGCCGTCGGCGCCGACGATCACGTCGGCCTCGGCCGCGGCGCCGTCGGCGAACCGCGCGACCGCCGACGACCCGGACGTGTCGACGCCCACGCACCGCGCGCCCAGCGACACCACGCCCGCAGGCACCGCGGCGGCGAGCACGTCGAGCAGGTCCGCCCGGTGGGCGGTGGCCCCCTCGATTCCCTGCCGCGCCCCCTGCTCGCTCCGGCTCGTCTTGCTGATCAGGCGGCCGGTCATCCCGTTCCTTGTGACCGCCCACTCCGACCGCCCCGCGACCTTCCGCACGTCGTCCTCGACCCCGATCGCGCGCAGCACCCGCATCGCGTTGGGGTGCAGCGCGACGCCGGCCCCGATCTCCCGGAGCTCGGCCGCCGCCTCGTAGACCCGGACCTCGACCCCCGCCCGCGACAGCGCGATCGCCGCCGTGAGCCCGCCGATGCCGCCGCCGATGATCGCCACACGTGTCATGCGGCCATCCTCCCGCCGCCCGGCCGCCTCCTCAATCGTTGCGCGTCACAGAAAACCCCCGACAAATCAACACCCTTCCCATCGAACGGACCCTGGTTCCACCCCTCCGGCCCGCCGCGACTTGCCCCCTGGACGAATTATCTATCAATATGATATCACATTGATCAGACGATCGGGCCACCGACGCCGCGCCCACAGGAGGCGATGGACATGAACGGCTCCAACGACAACACTGCCGCGAGAGGTTTCCGCGCCTGGTGGCGGGATCCGGCCCGAGGTTCG
>Ga0335075_10005054_pt1 | contig 20534 bp, 21 predicted proteins | sample Lox_Sample_24_FD_206723 | JGI IMG/M metagenome (GOLD analysis project Ga0335075, IMG submission 206723) | Soil microbial communities from Loxahatchee National Wildlife Refuge, Florida, United States - Lox_Sample_2.4 | ecosystem: Environmental > Terrestrial > Soil > Wetlands | place: USA...
GCCGTGACGGGCATAATCCTCGGCGCCGCCGTTCCTCTTCTCATAGCCCGGTTCTACGGAGCGGAGATTCCCGTGCCCGCGAATTTCGGATTTTTTGCTGCGCCGCTTGTGCTCGCTTTCGCTTTCGGAATTCTGTCTGCGGCAGCTTTCGCCATTGTGCCGCTCGCGCGGGCCCGCGAGATCGAGCCGGCAGGTCTGTTCCGCGACCAGGTTGCGCCCGCGCGCCGTCGCGGCCGCCTGCCCTATTTGGCCGCGGCGGGCGGCGCGGGACTGACGATTGTCGCGCTTGCACTTGTTTTCTCGCCCTCTGCGTCCTTCTCGTTGTGGTTCCTCGCCTGCACCGGTGGCGGCCTCGCCGCCCTCGCACTCGCGGCCGGCGGAATTCAGTTTGGCCTGCGGCGATTGCCGCCCATCGGGCATCCCCTGCCTCGGCTCGCGCTCGCCAACATGACCCGGCCCGGATCCGCAACGCCGACGGTCATCACGGCGCTCGGGCTCGGTCTGTCGCTGCTCGCGACCGTTACCATTCTCGACCGCACCATCTCGCGCGGGGTGAACGACAGCCTGCCGGGGAGCGCCCCCACCTTCTATTTCGTCGACATCCAGCCTGCCGAAACGACGGCATTCGACCGGACAATTGCGCAGTTCGCATCCGCGCGCGACTACCGCCGCACGCCGATGATCCGTGGCCGGATCGTTGCGGTGAACGGCGTGCCGGCCGCGCGGGCAAAAGTGGCGCGCGACGCGCGTTGGGCGCTGAATGGCGACCGCGGCATCACCTATGCCGCGCAGGAACCAAAGGACACGAATATTACAGCTGGTCATTGGTGGCCCGCGAATTATCGCGGACCTACACGCATTTCCTTCGACGCCGATCTTGCCCAGGGCATGGGACTGAAAATCGGCGACACGCTCACCCTCAACGTGCTCGGCCGCGAGATCGAGGGGCGTATCGCCAATCTGCGCGATGTCGATTTCTCGACCGGCCGGCAGAATTTCGTGCTGATCCTGTCTCCGGGCCTCATCGATAAAGCCCCGCACAGCTTCCTTGCCACCGTGCGCGTCGCTCCTCGCGACGAGGACGCGATGTATCGCGCCGTCACCGACCGCTTCCCGACCGTATCGACGGTGCGGGTGAAAGACGTGATCGCCCAGCTCGATTCGCTGCTCGAAAAGCTCGCCTTCAGCGTGCGCGCGGCGAGCCTCGTTGTCATTCTTGCAGGCCTTTTCGTGCTTGCCGGCGCCATCGCGGCGGGCCTGCGCGCGCGGCTGTACGATTCGACGGTGATGAAGGTGATCGGCGCAACGCGGATGCAGATCGCCCGCGTCTATGCGCTCGAATATGCGCTGATCGGCGCGCTCACCGGCGCACTCGCGCTCGCCGCGGGTTCCGCCGCTGCCGCGCTCGTAGCCCGCCGCGTCTTCGAGGTGCCGCCCGTCATCGACTGGGACACCGTGCTTCTCACTGTCCTTGGCGGCGCCATGCTCACTCTCGCCTTCGGCCTCGCCATCACCTGGACCGCGCTCGCCGCCAGACCGGCGGAGCAGCTGAGGAATTTGTAGCCTTCTCGCGTGCCTTCCTTTCGCTCTGCCCCATGCCCGAGCCTCGACTCTGTCGTTACTGCGAGAGACTGCGATGTCCTGATCACCGAGGAGCGACCGGCGCGAAGCGCTACTTATTGGATCGGACGCGTGTCTGCGGCCGGTCCGGTGGCAGATTGCGGCCATATCGCGAAGCTCAACCGCTGGAGTGAGGACGATGCTCTGGGCCGGATCGAGGCGGCTTTGGAGTTCGACGAGGGGAGGAATCCGCCGTCCGCTGAAGCGTGGTACTCCAGCCGCGAAGAGCAGTTCAGCCCAAGCAACTCAGGCTGCGCGGGGCTCGATGCGCTTGAACTCGTGGTCGATGCGGTCTGCGACCGTTTCAAGATCGAACTGCGCCGAGATTCCCATGCACAACGAAGGCGTCGTCTCGAAATAGCGGGACAGGCGAAGTGCGGTATCGACCGTAACCGGCGTTTCCTCACGCCAAACTTTCGATACGCGTGCGCGGGACACCCACGGCCTTGCCTAGCGCATAGGGCGCGAGGCCGAGCGGGATAAGAAACTCCTCGCGCAGGACCTCGGCCGGATGAACCGGCGGAAGCTTCTTCTTCATGCGCGCGCTCCGGGAACGATCACCTTGCATGGGTGTACCTTATATGATACGCTCGGGTGGGCAATGGCCCACACGCATTTGCCCGAGATGCCCGTCGCCTTTTATCGCTCTGCGGCGGGAGCGGAGCCGGTGCGCGAGTGGTTGCGAAGCTTGGCACCGAAAGACCGGCGGATCATCGGCGGCGACCTCGCGACCGTGCAGATCGGATGGCCGCTTGGAATGCCGCTTTGTCGTGCTCTTGGTCATGGATTGTGGGAAGTGCGAAGCAATCTGCCGGGCCGACGCACGGCACGGCTTTTGTTTTTTGTTCATAGCGGACGGATCGGCGTGGTGCATGGATTCGTCAAGAAGACGCAGAAGACCCCGGACGAAGATTTGAATCTCGCCCGCAGACGGATGAAGGAGATGGTGGCATGAAGCGGAATAATCCGCATTGGGGCTCGACGCTCGACGATTTTCTGAACGAGGAAGGCATCCGCGAGGCTGCCATGGCCGAAGCCGTGACGCGCGTCGTCGCCTGGCAGCTTGCCGAAGAAATGAAGCGCCGAGGCATGACCAAGGCCCGGCTCGCGGAGCAGATGCATACGAGCCGCGCGCAGGTCGATCGCATCCTGGGCGCCAAGTCCAACGTCACCATCGAGACGCTGCAACGCGCGGCCGCGCTGGTCGGCCGCGAATTGCGCCTTGAGCTTGTTTGACCGGCGATGGCGAGCGCCGCGGTAGGCGGAGCAGGAAAAATACCCCGGCTGGCAGCGGCTCTTGACCTGCCTTGATCCTGTCACGGTGAAGTCCGATATTACGGTGGTGTGGTCTGGATTGCGGACCCTGGAGGATTTGCCAGATGGCTGACTACGACAATCGCGTGCTGCGCGGCCAGACCGCGGCGGCCGGCGTCATCGACGCCGGGCTGCGCGCCCATATGCTGCGCGTTTACAACTACATGCTCATCGGCCTGGCGCTCACCGGCGCGACGGCGTGGCTGACCGCGGAAACATCGTTCGGCCAGCTGTTTTACCACATTAATCCCAATACCGGTCAGATGGGCATGACGCTTCTGGGTCTGATCGCCCTGTTCGCGCCGCTCGGACTCGTGCTTTTCATGTCGTTCCGGATCAACCGGATGAGCGTGGGCGCAGCGCAGGCGACCTTCTGGGTTTATGCCGCGCTGGTGGGCATCGGCATCGCGCCGATCCTGCTTGTCTATACGGGCGCAAGCGTCGCACAGGTGTTCTTCATCACCGCCGCCACTTTCGGCGCGATGAGCCTCTGGGGCTACACGACCCGCTCCGATCTTTCCGGCTTCGGCTCGTTCCTGTTCATGGGGCTGATCGGCGTGGTGATCGCTTCCATCGTCAACATCTTCCTTCACTCGGCGATGATGACTTTCGTCATTTCGATAATCGGCGTGATCGTGTTCACCGGACTCACCGCCTATGACACGCAGTGGATCAAGGAAAGCTATGTCGCCAATGACGACGGCACCATCGCGGGCCGCAAAGCGATCTTTGGCGCTCTGAAGCTCTATCTCGATTTCATCAACCTGTTTGTGATGCTGATGCAGCTGCTCGGCAACCGGCGGTAAGACCGGCGCGAAGCGCTAAGCACCCTCTTCAACGCGTCATCGCCCGCTTCATGCGGGCGATGATGTGAGAGGTGGCCGGAAGCGAAGCACGATCGGGTGTAAGCGCGTTCACGCGCCTTCAAGTACACGGATAAGCTTGCGGTCGAACAGGCGCAGGACCTGGGCGAGTTCGCGGCCGCGCTTGAGCAAATGGCCGCTGGCCGAAAACACGGCATATTCGCCGTGCCGCAACCTGAATTCCGGCTGTTTTTGGATCGTGTGGAACGGCACTTCGCTCGCATGGCGGAAAACGGAGAAAACGGCACGGTCCGCGAGGAAATCAATGGCGTAGTCGCGCCACTCACCGGCCGAAACCATGCGGCTGTAGGTGCGCAGAATCTGCGCCAGCTCGTGCTGGTCAAAGCGAACCGCCGGCTTGCGAGCTTCGGGCATTCCGCCCCTGGAAGCCATCCGCATGGGCTGGCGGCCACCCACACGGAGGAACGCTATGGGTTCCTCGACCATACTGTCACAATGGAACCCCGGCGCTCGCGGCGCAAGCCCCGGTTCGATGGGCTCGCCCGGCGGCCCCTTTCCTCGCGCCGGGCTTGCCGAAGGGCTACCGTTTGCGGGCGAGCATGACACCGTCGGCGATCGTGGCAAGCGCCATGTCCACCCGCTCGTCGGCGTGAATTTTTGCATTCAGGGCCCGAAGCACACGGGTATCAGGATCGTTGATGGAAGAATCGGCAACCGCGCCGCTCCACAGCATGTTGTCGAGCGCAATCACTCCGCCCGGCCGGATCAGCTGAAGCGCCCGCTCGTAATAGGCATCATAATTCTGCTTGTCCGCATCGATAAATGCCATATCGAACGGCCCTTCGCGGCCTTCTATCATTCGGTCGAGAGAATCGAGTCCGGGACCGAGCCGCAGTTCGATCCGCTTCTCCATATCGGCTTCCCTCCAGTAGCGACGGGCACGATCGGTGTAGTCCTTGTTTACATCGAGAGCGAGCACGCGGCCGTCTTCCGGCAACGCAAGCGCCACGCTGAGCGCGCTGTAGCCCGTAAAGGTGCCGATCTCGAACGTCCGCCGCGCACCGACGAGTCTGGCGAGCAAGGCAAGGAACGCTCCCTCCTCGGGGGCTATCTGCAAGTTCGCATTGGGTAGCTTGGCCGTTTCCTCGCGACAGTGCCGCAGTGCAGGATGCTCCCGTGCACCCATCTGCTCCACATAATTCCGCAATGCGTCGGTGAATTGAATCATACGGCTCATCTGCAATGGTCCTTCTTGGTAAACAGGGTCATGGGTTCATCCTTCCCCGCGACCGGACAGGCAAGCTGCCACACGGATCGGCGCCCGCAAGGCACATATTGGCGGATCAGAAGATCTGTGGATTGCCACAAAGATGCCGTAATTAAACCATGGTCCTGCCATATTTGCCCGACTAGATCGGTTGTCGGCTGGCTCGCGGAGGCGGACCCGCAGATCCAGGCCCCCCAACCCTCTCGGGTTTGCCAAAACGGGCCAGCCGATAATCTCCCCAAAATCTATCGCCAGTCTGCGGCCATTTGTCCGTAAATGCCGCCCACGGCGCCCGTAAGGATCGATATGAGATCCCGGGTGACAAGCATTCTGCCGGTCATGTCGCCCAGAAGAACCGACACCGCGATGCCAATAAAGGCGCAGAGCCCCCCCGCGATCGCGCCGCCATAAGCACCCTTTGCGTAGCCCTTCGCGACTTCCTGGGCGTACAGATACCCCACCGTGGCAGAGGTCATCATTCCGGCAAAAAGCAGGGCGTGCGTTTCGATCCAGACGCTGAAATGGGCGATCAGCACGAAAATGACCTGCAGGAACGTGCCTACGAGGATTGCCCGCTGTAATGCCCTGTTATCAACCATTCCGTCTCGACTCATCCGCATTCGCCGTCCACGCGCCGCGCATCCCTATCGCGAAGCTGCCGATCATCACATCAAATCCTGGTGACATCCGCCGCAAGGAGGAACGCCATGTGGATAATCATGACCGCAACTTAACCTTTGCCGTCTTGCCTCTGAGCAACGATTTCTCTATGGGGCTCCCGTTCTTCTAATGACCTTCTCGAGCTGCATTCCGCCCCATGATTGAAATCGAGGGACTGACCAAGAGTTTCGGCCCGTTTGCTGCCGTCGCCGGAATCAATCTGAAAGTGGAGCGCGGCGAAGTTCTGGGTTTCCTCGGCCCAAACGGCGCCGGCAAATCGACCACGATGAAAATGATCACCGGTTACCTCGCGGCGAGCTCGGGCCGGGTGCGCGTGTGCGGCTTCGATGTTGAAATCGAGCCTCTCGGCGCTCAGCGCATGATCGGTTACCTGCCCGAGGGCGCTCCGGCTTATGGCGACATGACCCCGCGGCACTTCCTGTCCTTTATCGCCGAGGTGCGCGGCTTTTCCGGCGCGGAGGCCAAGAAGCGCATTCACGATGCCGTCGAGAAGACCGATCTTGACCCGGTGCTCGATCAACCGATCGAGACCCTGTCGAAGGGTTTCAAGCGACGCGTGGGCCTGGCCCAGGCCGTACTTCACGATCCGCCAGTGCTGGTAATGGACGAACCAACCGACGGTCTCGATCCCAATCAGAAACATTCCGTCCGCCAGCTGCTTCGCGCCATGGCGCCGACGAAGGCAATCATCGTGTCCACACATCTCCTTGAAGAGGTAGAGGCGATCTGCACCCGGGCGGTCATCATCGACCGGGGCCGGATAGTGGCGGACGGCACGCCGGCCGAACTGCTTGCCCGTTCGCGCCATCACAACGCAGTCACGCTCGCCGCCCCATCTGCGACGGCTCCGGCAATCGTGACCAGACTGAAATCCTTGAACGGCGTGGCAAGCGTCGAGGAAGTACAGCGCAGCGACGGCGCGATCGAACTGACGGCTTTTCCGAAGAGCGGTGCTTTGCTGATCGAAAATGTAAGCGCGCTTGCGGTTGCCGAGAAATGGGACGTGAAGGAGCTCTATGCCGAGCCCGGCCGTCTCGATGAGGTGTTCCGCGCCATCACCACCCACGACGCCAAACGAGCGCGGGAGATACGCGCGTGAGAGAGCTTCTTGCCGTCTTCAAGCGCGAATTCGCGTCTTATTTCGCGACGCCGCTCGCCTATGTGTTCATCGTGATCTTTCTTTTCGCGATGGGAACGTTCACCTTTTACATCGGTCATTTCTTCGAGAACGACACGGCCGATCTGCAGGTCTTCTTTGGTTTTCATCCCTGGCTTTACCTGTTCCTCGTCCCCGCGATCTCCATGCGTCTGTGGGCGGAAGAACGCCGCACCGGCACGATGGAACTCTTGCTGACGCTGCCCGTGCCGCTCTGGGCGACGGTCGCCGGCAAGTATCTGGCGGCTTGGGCCTTCACGGGCGTGGCGCTGCTCCTCACCTTTCCCATCTGGATCACCGTTAACTACCTGGGCCATCCCGACAATGGCGTGATCCTCGCGAGCTATGTCGGCAGCTTCCTCATGGCTGGCGCCTATCTCGCGATCGGCGCCTGTATCTCCGCCACCACCAACAATCAGGTTATCGCCTTCGTGGTGAGCGTCGTTGTCTGTTTCCTGTTCACGGTCGCGGGCGCGCCGCTGGTGCTCGATTTCTTCCGTGCCTGGGCGCCGCTTGCGCTGGTGAACGCGGTATCCTCGTTCAGCTTCCTCACCCATTTCGCCGCGATCTCGGCCGGCGTTATCGACCTGCGCGATCTCATTTTCTTCCTGTCGCTGATCGCGCTCTTCCTGGCCGCGAACGTCGTTGTCGTAGATCTGAAAAAGACGGGCTGATATTGTCATGAAGCCGCTTTCCCGCCGCCTCTATGCTCTCGGCGCGATCTCGCTTGCCGCAATCATCTTCGTGGCACTCAACATCGCCGCCGACGCGACTTTCACCACAAGTCGCCTCGATCTTACCCAGAACCGGTTGTACACGCTGTCTCCGGGCACGATTCACACGCTCGATCAGCTGGTCGAGCCGATTACGCTCAAATTCTACTACTCCAAGAAAGTTGCGGCCCAGTACGCCCAGATCAACGCCTATGCCGGCCGCGTGCGCGATCTCCTCGGCGAATATGCCGCGCATTCCCATGGCAAGATCATCCTTGAGGAGATCGACGCCGAGCCGTTCACACCGGCGGAGGACGCGGCGTCGGCTGCAGGATTGACCGGCGCTCCTACCGATACGGGCGACCTCGTCTATTTTGGTCTCGTTGGCACCAACACCATCGACGGCAAGGAAGTCATTTCCTTTTTCTCGCAGGAACGCGAGCCTTATCTCGAATACGATCTCACCTCGCTGATCTACCGGCTTGCCACGCCGAAAAAGCCGGTGATTGGAATCGTCTCGAGCCTTCCGCTGCAGACCGGTGCAGGCGGGCTCGCCGCCATGCTGCAGGGCCAGGCGCAGCCTTTCCTGATCTATCAGCAGCTGAACCAAGCCTATACAACCAAGATGCTGGGGCAGAATTTCGACAGCATTCCTTCCGACGTGACGCTGCTTCTCCTGGTTCATCCGCCGCCGCTCCCACCCAAACAGATGTATGCCATCGACCAGTTTGTCCTGGGCGGCGGACATGCGCTGATCTTCCTGGATCCGATGTCGGAGATTGCGCAAGCCTCGCAGGGCGGCGGGCAGGGCATGGCGCCTTCCTCCTCCGACATGCGGACGCTGCTGCGTGCCTGGGGCGTGGACTACGATCCCTCCAAGGTCGTGCTTGACCGCGCGCTGGCACAGCCCGTGCAGACGTCGAACGATCCACGCAACCCGGTCACCCGCTATCCGCTCTGGCTGCATCTGGACACGTCGGATTTCGATAGCGGCGATCAGGTGACAGCGAATCTCCAGACGCTCAATCTCGCAAGCGTTGGTGCGTTGTCGCCGTTGAAAGGCGCCACGACAACCTTCCAGCCGTTGATCCGCTCCTCGGACGAGGCATCGCTGATGGACGCCATCCAGGCGAAGCTCGATCCGCGGCCGCAGGATCTGATGAATCAGGTCGAGCCGACCGGCCGCCGCTATACGATTGCGGCCCGCATCTCCGGTCCGGTGAAGACCGCGTTCCCGGACGGTCCGCCGACGCTTAAGACGGCAAGTGACCCACCGGCCAAGACGGCGCAGCCACCCAGTAGAGCGCCGCAGATCAAGGTTTCGAAGGAGCCGATCAACGTCATCATTATGGCGGACAGCGATATCTTCGACGACCGGTTCTGGGTGCATCTGGAGTCGCTTTATGGCCACCGCCTTGCGACGCCCTTCGCAGATAACGGTGCCTTCGTTCTGAATTCTGTAGAAAATCTGACAGGCTCGAACGATCTGATCTCGCTACGAACGCGGGCAACCAGCAACCGCCCCTTCCTGGTCGTGCAGAAAATGCAGGGCCAGGCGCAGGCACGCTTCCAGCAGGAAGCTGACGCCCTGAAACAGCGCCTTTCGGATACGGAAACGCGGCTGCACGCGCTCGAACAGGGGGGCGGCGACAATGGCCAGTCACAGTCCGGTACGACGCTGAGCCAGGAGCAGCAACGGGAAATCGCGAGATTCCGAAAGGAAATGGCCGATACGCGCGCCCAGCTGCGCGACGTCCAGCACAGTCTCCGGAAAGACATCGACGCGCTGGGCTCGTTTCTTGCTTTCATCAACATCGCGCTGGTGCCCATACTTGTGGCCACTTTCGCGATCGTGCTCGCCTATCTGCGGCGCCGCAGGCGCGTCCGCGCGCTGGCGCTGTGAGGCACCATCATGGCTGATACGCTCGCAATCACACAGGATCCGCGGCGGCGGAATCTTCTAATTCTCGCCGGCATTGCGATTGTCATGGTCATCTTCGCCGTGTTCGCGCTGATCCGCCAGTCGGAGGAAGTGGCGCCACATTACCAGCCACGGGCATTCCTGCCGGGACTTGCGTCGCAGGTGCGCGAGATCGCGCGGATCCACATCGTCGGGAAGAGCGGCACGGTCGATGTGCAGTTCAAGCCGGACAAAGGCTGGGTCGTGACCAGTCACGACGACTATCCCGCTTCCTTCGAGCATGTGCGGGAAACCGTTGTCGGCCTCGCGGCGCTTGAGACGATCGAGCCGAAGACCGCGCGCGCCGACTGGCTTCATTATCTCGACCTGGATGCGCCGCCCAAAGGAGACGGCGTCGCCGTCACCCTCGAGGATGGACAGGGACGAACGCTCGCCTCGATCATCACCGGCAAGAACGTCGAAATCGGCGACCAGAGCGGCGCGGTCGGCATGTTTGTCCGCCAGGCCGATTCCAATCAGAGCTGGCTCGTACGCAGCGTGTTCGAGCCCAAGGCCGATGTGAACCAATGGCTCGAAAAGCAAGTGCTCGATGTCGATTTGGGCCGCATCCAGGAAGTGGACGCAAATCCCGCCGACGGCCCGTCCTACGAAATCCGCCGTGACAAGCCCAATGTCGCGGACCTGAATCTCGTGGATATTCCCAAAGGGCGCGAGATAGCCTATCCGGGCGCGACGGATGGCGTCGCGGGGGCGATCACAGGCTTCACCTTCGACGATGTGCAGCCGGCGAAGAATTTCGATTTCTCGGACGGCGCGCATGTCGCCCGCGTGGTCACGCATACCTTCGACGGACTGACCGTGACGGTGAACACAATCCAGAAGGGCCAGGATTACTGGGCTACGGTTTCCGCCGATGGTGCTCCTGGCAAACCGCAGGCCCAGAAGCAGGCCCGCATGATCGACGCGCGGACCTCGGGCTGGGCATACAAGCTGCCGCCCTACAAGGGCCACCAGTTGATGACTACGCTGGACAGTCTTCTGAAGCCGCTTCCCACTCCACCGGCGCCCGCGACGACGCCGCATAAATGAGCGCTGCAGGCCAGGCGGATGGCGATGGTGCCTCCGCCTTCCTGCGCAATCTCTGGTACCGCGCGGCCCCGGCCATTGCCGTTCGTCGCGGTCGTCTCTGCCGGCGTATTCTTTTGGGCGAGCCCGTCCTTATCGGTCGCGCGCAGGACGGACATGCCTTCGCATTGCGTGATATCTGCCCGCATCGCGGAGTGCCGTTGTCAGCTGGACGGATGCTGGAAGAAAATACCGTCGAATGCGCCTATCACGGCTGGCGGTTCGCGCCAGACGGGGTCTGCCGGTTTATTCCATCCCTCGTCGAAGGGCAGGAATTCGAGGCATCACGGATTCGCGTCCGAAGCTATCCACTCCGCGAACAGGATGGACAAATCTGGGTGTTCATGGCGGCGAACGATCGTGAAACCGCCAACCCGCCTTTCGATCCGCCGAAAGTGCCGCTTAGCGGCGACGCCGTGCCGCGGCTCGTCGAAACCCAGCATTTCCGCTGCGCGATGGACCACGCTGTCGTCGGCCTGATGGATCCTGCGCATGGACCATTCGTGCATCAGTCCTGGTACTGGCGTTCGCAAAAATCCATCCACGCCAAGGTCAAGCGCTTCGCGCCCTCCCCGCGCGGCTTTTCGATGGTGGCGCATCGTCCGTCTTCCAATTCCTTCGCCTACCGTCTGCTCGGCGGGAATGTTTCAACCGAAATTCGCTTTGAATTGCCCGGCGTGCGCTTCGAGCATATTCGTGCAGGTACGAAAGAAGTGGTAGGATTGACCACTTGCACACCGATCGACGCCAACAACACGGAAGTCGCGCAGACCTTTTACTGGAATCGCGGCTGGCTCGGATTCGCGAAACCCCTGCTGCGACCTTTCGCACGCGCCTTTCTCGGCCAGGACCGCGCCATGGTAGAGCTGCAGCGGGAGGGATTGCGATTCCATCCGCGCCTCATGCTCATCCCCGACGCGGACGTGCCGGCCATGTGGTACCAGAGGCTCAGGAAAGCCTGGGCCGTTTCCGTCGAAACCGGCGAGGCGTTTGTCAATCCGGTACCGGAAACGACACTCAGATGGCGGAGCTGACGGAGGGTGCATATATGGCATGCACGGCGCCGTTCCGGGATGTCCGTTCCATCGTTTCGATTCTGAGACAATAATTACATGCCAAGACGCAGCGACATTCACACGGTTCTGATCATCGGCGCGGGGCCGATCGTCATCGGCCAGGCATGCGAGTTCGACTATTCCGGCGCGCAGGCCTGCAAGGCGCTGCGGGCGGAGGGATATCGCGTCGTTCTCGTCAATTCGAACCCGGCCACGATCATGACCGATCCGCAGCTTGCGGACGCGACTTATGTCGAGCCGATCACGCCGGAATTCGTCGAAAAGATCATCATCCGCGAACGGCCGAATGTCGCGCCGGGCCGAATCTTTGCGCTCCTGCCCACCATGGGCGGGCAGACGGCGCTCAACACCGCGCTGTCGCTGCGCAAACGCGGCGTGCTGGAAAAATACGGGGTGGAGCTGATCGGTGCGAGTGCCGAGGCAATCGACAAGGCGGAAGACCGCGAACTGTTCCGCCGCGCGATGATGCGTATCGGCCTCGATGTGCCGAGAGGCGTAACGCTGAAAGGCTACCTTCGGCACAAGAAGGACGTGCGCGGAAATTTCCTGTATGATGGCCAGAACAATCCCGTCATGGAGCTTTCGCCGGAAGCTTTCGCGCATGCACTGCAGGCGCTCGAGGAAGTGGGGCTGCCGGCGGTCATCCGCCCATCGTTCACGCTCGGGGGCACGGGCGGCGGCATCGCCTATAATCGCGAGGAATTCTTCGAGATCGTCGAGCAGGGGCTCGATGCGTCGCCCACCAGCGAAGTGCTGATCGAGGAATCCGTTCTCGGCTGGAAGGAATTCGAGATGGAAGTCGTCCGCGACCGCGCGGACAACGCGATCATCATCTGCTCCATCGAGAACGTCGATCCGATGGGCGTACATACGGGCGATTCCATTACGGTGGCACCCGCGCTCACGCTCACCGACAAGGAATATCAGCGCATGCGGAGCGCCGCGATCGCCGTGCTGCGCGAGATCGGCGTCGAGACGGGCGGCTCGAACGTGCAGTTCGCCATCAATCCCGGTGACGGGAGGATGGTCGTGATCGAAATGAATCCGCGCGTCTCGCGTTCCTCCGCCCTTGCCTCGAAAGCGACGGGCTTTCCCATCGCCAAGATCGCGGCCAAGCTTGCCGTTGGCTACACCCTCGACGAATTGCAGAACGACATCACGCGTGCGACGCCGGCCTCCTTCGAGCCGACGATCGACTATGTTGTTACCAAGTTTCCGCGCTTCGCCTTCGAGAAGTTTCCGGGCGCCGATACGACGTTGACGACGTCGATGAAATCGGTGGGTGAGGCGATGGCGATCGGACGCACGTTTGCCGAATCGCTGCAGAAAGCGTTGCACTCCCTGGAGACAGGGCTCACGGGACTCGATGAAATCGAACTTGCCGACGATCCCAATGCGGTGCGCGCCGCGCTCGCGCGGACCGGGCCGGATCGCCTGCGCATCGCGGCACAGGCGATGCGCGTCGGATTTCCCGTTTCGGAGATCGCAGAAATCACCCGTTACGACCGCTGGTTCCTGGAAGAGATAGAAGCAATTCTCGGCATGGAAGCGCGGTTGCGCCGCGACGGATTACCCGCGAATGCCATGGCATGGCGAAACATAAAGGCGATGGGATTTTCCGATGCGCGGCTGGCCGCGCTGTGCAGGACAAACGAGGCGGCGGTACGCCGCGCCCGCCTTGCTGCAGGCGTGCATCCGGTCTTCAAACGCATCGACAGCTGCGCCGCCGAATTTCTCGCGTTGACGCCTTACATGTACAGCAGCTACGAGTCGCCAGCCGGCAACATGCCCGAATGCGAGAGCCGGCCCACCGAGGCACGGAAGATCATTATTCTCGGCGGCGGACCCAACCGGATCGGCCAGGGAATCGAATTCGACTATTGCTGCTGCCATGCCGCCTATGCGCTGTCCGCGCAAGGGTTCGAGACCATCATGGTCAACTGCAATCCGGAGACTGTCTCGACCGATTACGACACCTCGGATCGCCTTTATTTCGAGCCGCTCACCGCGGAAAACGTGCTGGAAATTGTCCAGGTCGAGCGGACAAGAGGGACCCTGGTCGGCGTGATTGTCCAGTTCGGCGGGCAAACGCCGCTCAAGCTCGCACGCCGGCTCGTCGAGGAGGGCGTGCCGATTCTCGGGACCAGTGCCGACGCCATCGACCTCGCCGAAGACCGCAAGCGGTTTCAGCTTCTGCTCCGGAAACTTGGTCTCAGGCAGCCGCGCAACGCCACAGCGCTGACGGCCGAAGAGGCGATCTCGTCCGCCGACGAGATCGGTTATCCCGTGATCCTGCGACCGTCCTATGTACTCGGCGGACGCGGCATGGTGGTCGTCTCCGATGAGTCACAGCTGAAATCCGTGCTCCAATCCGGCGAGCTGTTCCGGATTTCCGGCGACAATCCCGTCCTCATCGACGGTTTTCTCAATCATGCGACGGAGATCGACGTGGATGCGATCGCCGACGCCACTGGCGCCGTATTCGTCGCCGGCATCATGGAACATATCGAGGAAGCGGGCGTGCATTCCGGCGACTCCGCCTGCGCCATCCCGCCCCATTCGCTCAAACCGGAAACGGTCGCCGAAATCGAACGGCAGACCGTAGCGCTCGCATGCGCACTTGGCGTCCGTGGACTGATGAATGTGCAATACGCCGTGCAGGATGAGGAGATATTCGTGCTCGAAGTGAACCCGCGCGCGAGCCGCACCGTGCCCTTTGTGGCGAAGGCCATCGGCCTGCCGGTGGCCGCGATCGCGGCGCGGATCATGGCAGGCGAGACGCTTGCGGCTTTCGATCTCGCGCGCCGGCCATCCGGTCATATCGCCGTCAAGGAAGCGGTAATGCCTTTCGCGCGCTTTCCTGGCGTCGATACCGTGCTCGGACCGGAAATGCGCTCGACCGGCGAGGTGATGGGCCTCGACACGAGTTTCGGGCGCGCGTTTGCCAAGAGTCAGATCGGCGCCGGAGCAAAACTGCCTTTGGGTGGAACCGCCTTCATTTCGGTCAAGGAGGCGGATAAGCCGCTTGCGGTGGAGCCCGCGCGGCAGCTGATGGCGATGGGCTTCGACGTGATCGCGACGCGCGGCACGGCCCGCTACCTCGAAGCCGCCGGCCTTCCGGTGCGCGTCATCAACAAGGTGCTGGAAGGCCGCCCGCATATCGTGGACGCGCTGAAGAATGGCGAGGTCCAGCTGGTCTTCAATACGACGGAGGGCCGTCAGGCCCTGGCCGACTCCCTCTCCATCCGCCGCACCGCTCTGCAGATGAAGGTGCCCTACTATACGACAATGGCGGGTGCCGCAGCTTCCGTCGAAGCCATTGCGGCGTTGCGCGAAGGCGCACTCGACGTTCGCTCCCTCCAGAGTTACGGGTGACCGGGATTGCCGCGGGTTTCCCTTGAAGTCGCGGGAAGGCGGTCCTAACTTCACTTCGCTCGGCGGATCGGGAATGGATCGCCGGGCCGGGAGACGCATTTAAAGCAGACGTCGAAAACTCCGGATCGGCCGGGCTTCAGAGGCAGGCCGAGAGGAGCTTTTTTGCCGCCAGCGGGACTAGGAGACCATGGAACGCATTCCCATGACGTCCGCGGGCTACAAAGCCCTCGAGGACGAGATCAATCATCTGAAGACGGTGGAGCGGCCGGCGACCATCCGGCTGATCGAAGAGGCGCGCGCTCATGGCGACCTCTCGGAGAACGCGGAATACCATGCCGCGAAGGAGCGACAGGCTTTCATTGAAGGGCGCGTGCTCGAGCTCGAGGACAAGCTCAGCCGCGCCGATGTGATCGATATTTCCAAGCTGTCGGGAAGTGCCGTGACCTTCGGCGCGACCGTGACGCTGGTGGACGAGGACACCAAAGCCAAAAAGAAGTATCAGATCGTCGGCGATTTCGAAGCCAATGCGCAAAACGGGCGTATTTCGATTTCTTCACCCATCGCCCGCGCGCTTATCGGCAAGTCCAAGGGCGATTCGGTCGAAGTCGCCGCCCCCGGCGGCGCGCGTTCCTATGAAATATTGAAGGTCGAGTTCGTCTGAGCCTGCTTTCTGTAGTTTCTTTTTCGTCATCGCCCGGCTTGTCCGGCGATCCAATTTCGCCCCCTGCAAGCAATTGGATCGCCCGCATGAAGCGGGTGATGACGGTGAGTAGTAACAGCCGCCGGCGGAGGATCTATCCCCGCCTGGCGATCAGCGCGAAGAGTTCTGCGATTTCGGTGAACCGGTTGTCGGGCGACAGACGCGCAAGCTCTTCGCGCAATTCGGCCTCGAAGGCCTGCGCCCGCGAACCGAGCTTCTCGGGCGCAAGTGCCGAAAGCGAATGGGCGAGGCCGACAATGTCGTCCGCTGTCCGCTCGCGGCGGATGATGACGCCGACCCGCTCGAGCTGCGAAAAGCGCGAATCGAACAGCACGGATTCATGCGACCGGTAGCCCTCCGCGCGCGCCTCGCGGATGTGCGAAGCATCTGCACGCCCGTACCGGTCGGCAACATCGCGCAGCACACTGCGCCAGGCATTTTCAGCCGTGGACGGATGGTCATCATGCACGAGGGCGATGGCGCCCCCCTCACCGATCAGCCCATCCAGCATCTCGATTGTCGCTGCACGGTCCATCCAGTGAAAGGCGCGTCCTATGGCGACCAGTCGGAAAGGTCCGAGTCCGGCCGGCATCTCGAACGAGCTGCCGCAGCGGATGTCTACGGATACGCTCTGGCGGTCTGCCGCCTTCCTGAGTTCCGCCAGCATTTCCGGTTCGGGATCGATGGCCGTGACCGCCATGCCCGCTTTCGCAAAGGGAATCGCCAGCAATCCGGGCCCGGCGCCGAGGTCGAGGACCGCATCGCCGGGCACGAGCCCGACGTTTCGGGAAATCCGCTCGATCAGCGCCTCGGGATAGCCGAGGCGATAACGCGCATAAAATGGCACATTCGCCCGAAAGCGGCGCGGATCGTAATCCGGCTGGTCCATTCCTGACCCGTGCGCAATCGCTTCCCGCGTCCTATACTAGCCACAGATGACACGGGCTGGACAAGATCATGGCAACCATTGCGCTGGTCGACGATGACAGAAACATCCTGACTTCCGTCGGCATGCTGCTTGAACAGGAGGGCTATCACGTCCGCACTTATGCGGACGGCGCCTCGGCGTTAAGTGCGCTGCAGGCGACACCGCCGGACCTTGCCATTCTCGATATCAAGATGCCGCGCATGGATGGCCTCGAGCTGCTCCGCCGTCTCCGGCAGAACGGGGATATGCCGGTCATCTTTCTCACCTCGAAGGACGAGGAGATCGACGAGTTGATGGGCCTTAACGCCGGCGCCGACGACTATATTCGCAAGCCGTTTTCCCAGCGGTTGCTGCTCGAGCGGGTAAGAGCCGTGCTGCGCCGGGCCGAGTCGCGCAACAACGGTGCGGCGGCGCCAGAGCCGAAGCGCGAGGTGCTCGTCCGGGGCAAGCTGGCACTCGATCCGCAGCGCCACGATTGCACCTGGGACGGAATGCCGGTGCGGCTCACCGTGACGGAATTCCTGATTCTTCAATCGCTTGCCCAGCGCCCCGGCTTCGTAAAGAGCCGCGACAACCTCATGGATGCCGCCTATGATGATCAGGTTTATGTCGACGACCGCACGATCGACAGCCACATCAAACGGCTGCGAAAAAAATTCAAAGCCGTCGACGACAGCTTCGACGCCATCGAAACGCTTTACGGTGTCGGATACCGCTATCGGGAAAGTTAAGCGCGAAGGCGACGCGGCCGTTTCGGGCCGCCTTATGCGTCCGGCGCATCGGCGCCTCTCGGGCTTGTCCTCGCGCATCCTTGTTTTCAACGCAGCCGCGCTTGCGATTTTGATAGCCGGCATGCTGCTCGTGCAGACGAGCCGGCAGGGTCTCGTCGACGAACGGCTTGCCGGCGTGCGCCAGGTTGCTTCCATCGTCGCCGGCACGCTCGCGGAATATGCAACCCAGGAGCGGACGCGCTCGATCGCGGATGACGAGGCCGAACCGCTCCTGCGCCAGCTTATCGCGCCGACGAATCTGCGTGCGCGCCTCTACGACACCGACGGAAAGCTCGAGATCGACACCCGCGATCTTCTTGCACGCAATGTCGTCGAGACCGTCGAATTGCCGCCGCTCGACTTCGGTCATCGAATCAAGAGCTGGCTGCTCGGCTTCTATGACACGATCATCGGCGTGCGTCCGTTCAGCGCTATGGAACCCTATTTCGAAGCGGGCGGGAACGGACGAGTCTATGCAGAAGTGCGCCGCGCGCTCGAAGGTGAGCCAGCCACCGCCCGCCGGTTCGATCAGCAAAATGAGCTCATACTTTCGGTGGCGGTGCCCGTCGAACGCTTCCGCACCATCTACGGTGTGCTCCTTGTCACGACCGAGGGCGGAGACATCGATCATATCCTGATGGAGGAACGTGCCACGCTGATCGGCATATCCCTCGTGGCACTGGCGGTGATGATCGTGCTCTCGCTCTATCTCTCTGGTACGATCGCTCGTCCCGTGAAAGCACTCGCCGACGCGGCCGACCGGGTACGCCGAGGCCGGATCGGACGCGAAAACATTCCACCGCTATCTGGCCGCAACGATGAAATCGGCGACCTTGCCGACAGCCTGTCGGCAATGACACGCGCGCTTTACGATCGTATCGATGCGATCGAACGTTTCGCGGCGGATGTTGCTCACGAGCTGAAGAATCCGCTGACATCGCTCAAGAGCGCAGTGGAAATGTTCAGGCGCGCAAACGACGACAATTCGCGCGACCGGCTGGTGACGATCATCATGAACGACATTGCCCGCATCGACCGGCTTATTACCGATATTTCCGATGCCTCGCGCCTCGATGCCGAACTCAGTCGCGAACAGGTCGGGCGCGTAGATCTCGCGCATCTGCTGAAGGTCGTGGTGGAAATTTATCAGCTCGTGCCGCTCGCGCACGGCGTGAAACTCGCACTTGCGCCGACTCTGCCGGCGCGCGCGGTCGTGATCGGTCAGGACGAGCGGCTGGGACAGGTATTCCGCAATCTGATCGATAACGCCGTCTCGTTCAGCCCCGAGCACGGCATGGTGACGATCGGTGGCGACGAGCGGGACGGACGCGTGCGCATCATCGTCGAAGATGAGGGCCCCGGCATTCCGCCGGAAAATCTCGAAACCATCTTCAACCGCTTCTACACGGAACGGCCCGCCGAGCATGGTTTCGGCCGAAATTCCGGGCTCGGCCTCTCCATCGCACGCCAGATTGTGGAAGGATTCGGCGGCCGTCTGTGGGCCGAGAACCGCGGCGGCGCCGGCGCGCGCTTCGTGGTGGAATTTCCTCTCGCCGACAAGCGGTGAGGACAAGCGGGCGATCGCATTTTCCTCGCTCCGCAAGCAGGACTGGTATAATCCGTAGACGGATCATTTGTGCATGACCGTTTCCATCGTCAATATCCATGCCAGCTGCGTGGTGTTGGAGGGCGCCGGACAGGGGCTCGGCGCGCCGTACGACGCGGGCGTGCTGATACTGGGCGAGAGTGGCGCCGGGAAATCCGACCTCGCGCTTCGGCTGATCGCGATGGGTGCCAGGCTGGTTGCCGATGACCGCTGCGACCTGTCTGTTACATCCGGGTCGCTCTGTGCAGCGGTCCCCCTGGCGTTGGCAGGCATGATCGAAATTCGCGGCGTGGGCATCGTTCGCGTACCGTATCAGCCGAAAGCGCGCATCGCCTTGGCGGTCCGCCTCTCACACCCGGCCGCGGTCCGGCGCCTGCCGGAATCCACGAGCTACTGCCCTCCCTCACCGCTCGAGCTTCCCGAGCCGCGTCGGCCTCGGGAAATTATGCTCGCACCTTTTGAGGCGTCGGCCCCTGCGAAGATTCTCGCGGCAGCCGCGGAATTCGCGCGGCGCTAACGCGACATATGTTCTCTTGGGGCTTCCATCACGCGGCGTCTGAGTTATCGTCGTCCGGATTTCGGGGCACACTGGCGGCAGATGATCGGGATTGTGATTGTCACCCATGGACGACTCGCCCAGGAGACCATCGTGGCGATGGAGCATATGGTGGGTCCCCAGCCGGATTTGCGCGCGATCAGCATCGGGCCGGAAGACGATACGGACCGTCGCCGGCGCGAACTCACGGCAGCGGTAAACTCCGTGGATCACGGTCAGGGCGTTGTCGTGGCCACCGACATGTATGGCGGCACGCCTTGCAACATTGCGCTGTCCTGCCTCTCGCGCGGGCGCGTGGAAGTGCTGGCGGGCTACAGCCTGCCGAGCCTGATCAAGCTCATCGATGTGCGCGGCCGGCTTCCCCTTGACCAGGCGGTAGCCCAAGCCATCGACGCCGGACGCAGGTATATGCGTGCCGGCTCCGCCGAACTCGACGGGTGACATTTGCATGGGCGAGCCGCGGCGCGCGATCGTCCGGATCGCCAACAAGAAGGGATTGCACGCGCGTGCGTCTGCAAAGATCGTCGAGGCTGCCGCCCGGTTTCAATCGTGCATCCTCATCTCCAGGGACGGCCAGACTGTCGATGCGCGCTCGATCATGGGCCTGATGATGCTCGCCGCCAGCGAAGGCAGCGAAATTGCCATCGAGGCCGAAGGGCCGGATGCGGATGCGGCACTTGCCGCCATCGTCGCGCTCGCCGAAGCGAAGTTCGGCGAGGAATGAGCACCGTGATCGAGGTCCGCCGGGTCGCGGAAGGCGATCCGCTCCGCTTCGAAGTCGCCATTCGTGAGGGCGCGGTTACGACACGGCACGAAGTGACAATGGACCGGAGCGAGTTTGCAAAGCTCGCGGCCGACACGCATTCCGCCGAGCGCTGTATCGAGGCGGTGTTTCGTTTTCT
>Ga0335075_10005055_pt1 | contig 20529 bp, 15 predicted proteins | sample Lox_Sample_24_FD_206723 | JGI IMG/M metagenome (GOLD analysis project Ga0335075, IMG submission 206723) | Soil microbial communities from Loxahatchee National Wildlife Refuge, Florida, United States - Lox_Sample_2.4 | ecosystem: Environmental > Terrestrial > Soil > Wetlands | place: USA...
TCATTTTCGATAATGCTCGTCTTCCTGATTAGACACAGGCGAGAGAGCCGACAATCCTAGGCGATCGTGCGCCCCGACCGCGACTCGAACGCGGGACCTACCGCTTTAGGAGAGGGTCTGTCCCTGACCGGGCCGGACGTGACGTTCGGAGCTGCCAGCCCCGCTACCTGCACGAAGGCCTACCGGGACTGATATGCCCATGCTAGCAGCCGTGCCGAGGTATGCCAGATAATGCCGTTTTGTCCGTGGGATTCTTGTGGGCGCGGGTACTGCGGACCCAGGCTTGTGGGGATTCTGTGGGGATCGATGACGGAGACGTTCAGCTGGTATCGAACCATCTCGGCGGGACGGAGATGACCGTCATGGGTGCGCTTCAGGTCGGGTGCGTGGTGCTCATCCTCACCACGACGCGGGTCAGCTGAGGGAAGGCAGCGCCCTGCCGGTTCGCGTGACCGGCGGGGCGCTCGCATGCCTGGTGGCAGCTCCGGTACTCATGTCCCGCCCTATCCCTGTCTAGGCCGACGGCCACAAGCCCGACCCGGCCTTCAGACGGGCATTGGCGAGTTACTGCCGATGCTCACCTCAGGGCTCTCCTGACTCGCGCCGACCTCGGCTGGCTGGAAGTACGACCGCAGATGGGCGACCTCGGTCGGCGGGAGGATGTAATCACGCAGGACAGCATCAAGAGCCCATGGGTGATAGATCGAAACCACCTCGATGCCTACAACACCGCCGCTCTCGTCGAGGTCAACGAACGTGTTGTCATCAACCTCCCTGGTCCGAGCCACTGGCTGGTCCGCAAGGCGGATGTACAGAGCACCCACATTCAGGTCGTACTTGAGCTGCATCGGTTCCTCACCTGCTACTCGTCGGGCCAAGCCAGGGTAATGATCTCCTCCTGGTCCGGCGTAAGCACTACCTTCAGTATGCGGCCACGCGTAGCGAATCCCAACACCACGATCTTCCCATTGCTTCCAACACGCGGCTGGCCGGACCTGCGGTTCAGGGCGGAACGGACGTCAGCCTCACTGATCTTCCGGGCTGCCATCTGATCCTCGGCATGCTTGCTCAGGCGTGGCATGGCGGCGAGCTACGCCCCGCCGTCGGGCGCAACGGCGCGGACATCAAGTGATCGCGACAGCCGAGGATCGTCGTCCATGATTACCTCGAGCCGGTAGTCGTTCCCGTGGCTGGGGATGGGGAGCGCGAACCGGAATATCAGGTGGGCGCCAGTGCGCCAGTGCCTAGGAACACCGGGTTGCGGCGGCGGTGTTGGGATGCGCTGAGTCAGCCGCAGCAGCTCGACACCCTCTGCGCCGCGGAATATCAGGCTGACGTCATGCTCAACGCCAGTCTGATCTGTTAGATCGAACGAGACGCGCGCCAGGGCGCTCAAACCGACCCTGGCCGGCAGCCGGTCTGCCGGGATGGTGAACGTGTCGATGCCGACGGCCATTATGTGGGTCACCCCGGCGTCCTGGCGGATGTACTCCGCCAGGACCAGGTACTCCATCTGGGGCATACGCGTACTCCAGTGCTGGTAGAGGGGATCACAACCTCACGGTCACGCAGTAGATGCGGGCCCTGGGGGCCTTACAAGTCCAAGCACCGGCCGCCACCCCGCTCCTTCTCGGATCGCCGCGCGGCACCGGTTGCGGAGGCTACCACTTTGGCCTACGCTGGGGCAACTGCCTGGACAGTACCTTGGACAAAATCTCGCCGTAAATCAGATAGTACCAGCTCAGGAGGCATGCATGGCGGGTAGATTCGGAGACGAATCCCGTCCGTACAGTAAGTCACACCCGTGGATCAGCTTCACCGCCGACTTGGGTCGGCTCGGCTGCCTTGACTGGGAGCGCCTCGGTGAGGCCTTGGCTAAATGCGACCACATCGCCAACGTCGCGCTACCCGCGCAGGTATCCCAGGACCTCCATCAGCTCTACGTTGTAAAGGGTGCCCTGGCAAGCGCTCAGATCGAGGGCAACTCGTTGACCGAGGACCAGGCGATGGCGCAGGTTCAGGGCAACCTCCACCTGCCTCCGACGCAGGAGTATCAGGCCAAGGACTTCGACAACATCCGCCAAGCTTGCGAGATGGTTGCCCAGGAGGTGCGCCAAGGGGACAGCCTGCGGCTAACGCCCGAGCGGATCAAGCAGTTCAACTCCATGGTCCTCGAGGGGCAGCCGATTGATGACGACATAACCCCGGGAGAGGTGCGGACCCGCGGGATCGTAGTGGGCAGTGTCTACGGCGGCCCGCCCGCCGAGGACTGCGAGTTCCTCCTCGATCAGCTCTGCGCCTGGCTCGACCAACTGCTCGCCGACGCCTCTGCTCAGGGAATCGAATGGCAGCGGTGCGTGGGGATCATACGCGCGGTACTCGCTCATCTGTATCTCGCATGGATACACCCCTTCGGGGACGGTAACGGCCGTACAGCGCGGCTGATCGAGTTTCAGCTTCTCCTCGCCGCAGGGTTCCCCACTCCTGCCTGCCACCTGCTGTCCAACTACTACAACAAGACCCGAGCCAAGTATTACCAGGTCCTCAGGGAGACCAGCAGGGCTGACGGCTACCCGGTGTGGAAGTTCATCTCCTACGCAATCCAGGGGTTCCTTGAAGAGCTTAGAGAGCAGATCAGCCTCATCCAGAGCTACCAGCTCGCGGTGGCATGGGTGAACCTGGTGGGCGAGAGAAAACTCGGCGGCAAGGACGAGACCAGCGGCCGTCGCCGTACCCTGCTGCTCGCCATGCCGGCGGAAGGCCCGGATCGCTTCTTGCCCATCGACAGTCTCGCTCGCCTGACCCCAGACATTGCCGCCCTGTACGCAACCAGGACATCGAAGACTCTGACACGCGACATCAACGCCCTTCTGGACCAAGGCCTCGTGGTGCTGAGCGACGACGGCAAAGGCATCCGGCCACACGTGGAACAGCTCTTCGCCTTCCTCCCGATCCGAATGCCGATCCCGATGACGGAGCGGGAAATGCTTGAGTCACTTGCCGCACTGTCGACGCCGCTCCCGGAAGGTAACAACGACCAGGAGGAGAAGGACAGCCAGTCGCCAGCGTCGGTGGCGTAAGGTTCACGCCTCCGAAGCACTCGGGATGAGCACGGAGCTGCAACTTAAGAGCTGGGCCTGCAACGTCATCAGTCTCGCTCCTCCGCCCGCCTCTGCGCGTCCGGGCCATCGGCGGTCAGATCCAGATCTCCGCCGTCTTCGGCGACGACCACTACGTCCTCCGCGGCACCGTCACCGAGCTGCCTGACCGGGCCGCACCGACACCCTGTTCTCCGACGACGCCGTCCGCGTCATCCACGGCCACGCCCGCGGCATGCCCCGCGCTATCACCGCCTAGCCGTCACCGCGCTCCTCGCCGCGTGCACCCAGAACAAGACCATCGCCGACGAGCAGTCCGCCCGCACCGCCATCGCCGAGGAAACCGCCAACGCGACAGACTGACCACAACGACGACACCACGTCCACCCCAGCCCCGCCCGGCACCGCCCGGCGGGGCTATTTCCACCCCGACCACGGCCACCGCGAACATCGCCAAGATGGACACCCCTGAAGGTCGGCCAACACAAGGCCGCGGCCGCCCGCAAGCTGCTCACCTGCGTCTTCTACGCGATGCGGGACGGGGAAGTCAGGTCAGTGACCGCGGCCGCCCGCACCCTCCAGACCGGGTGAGCAGGCCCGGACACGGGCAGCGCGTGATCGCCCGCAGGTCTGGCCCCCGCCCCCGGGCGGCGCGGCCGAGCGTCTGATTGATCCCGCTGCCCCCACGCGGACCGCCCCATGCCCCCGCGGCCGGCAAGCCGCGGGAACCCCGAAGGGATGACCGCAGCCAGGCGCCTGCCCCAGCACAAAGCGCTGCACCGTGGGGCCAGACAACCGCACACCGCTCCCTGTTCCCGCAGCCCCATTATCGGGATCGCGGACGACCGCCTCAAGGACGCCTCCGGCGCCGCTGGCGCGGCCGGGCCCTGCCCGGTCCCTGACCCGCCCGCCCGCTCACCCCAGACCGCAGCGACCGGAAACAGATCCCACCAGGGTCCAGACCTCGCACGCCAGGACCCCGTTCAGCATGCCCAGCCACGGGCCGTAAACCACGAACAAGGCAATAAAACCCCAGCTTGACACCGGCACGCTCCTTCAGGGATGACCTGCGTTGACGGTCATGGATAGCCTCTACCGGGCGGAACCATATGCCTCAGGCTTACTGGCAGGCCACGGTATCGGTGCTCGTCATCGGTTTGAGGCACCGCAGGTCAAAGCCTTGTAGTACCTCAGTTCGGAATGGCACAGGACCACATGATTGTGCAGAATGGCGACGAGGCACTCGATTCGAACCAGCTGCGAGTGCACTTCACCACGGCAGACCGGGTGTTGCTGGCCGCGCTGCTGGACCGGCTGCCGCGGTAGGCGCTGCGGATCCTGCGGCTGCTAGTACGGCCGGACACGGCGCTGCGCCGGCACCTTACCTGCTCGCGAGCCGACGCGCCCCCGGTCCCCGGTCCAGGCCCCTGGCCGCACTCACCTAACCGGACGCGCTCGACAGGGTGGTTCTGACGGGATCCGCGGGCTGGGCCTTACTCTCAGGTTGGCCTGGCGGTCCCGCAGGCAACCGAAATAGCATGGTTTCTGTCAGTGAGCAACATTTACTCGCTCAGTGATCGCGGGTTGGTGATACTACACTTATGGTCCGGCAGAGATGGGATGACCTCGCGCAGGACATCAGCCGGGACATCGCAAGGATCGCCGACGGCGACGCGCCGGGAATGGTGCCTGCGCGTCGGCGATCTGTCATCGCAGCGGTTCGCGAGCACACTTCGGATCGACAGACCACTGCCGCCATTGTCCTTGCCCATGAACTATGGCAAGCCGCGGCGGAAGCGGGCGACCTAACAGTGCTGGATGACGCGGTGGACGTGCTTGAGGATCTTTCTGAGCGGCTTTCAGAAGGACAAGCGCTACGTGATCAGATCGTGCTTCCGAATCTGTGCGTGGCGCTGGCGGTCCGGGCCAGGGAGACAGGGAACCTGGACGATAACGTTCGCTTGATCGACCTCGCTAGATACTTGATATCAGTGGCTCCCGGGCAGGGTGAGTACGCCTTCGCTCTCGTCGATGCGTTGCGTCGGCAGTTCTCTGAAACCGGGGACCTGACCTGGATTAGCGAAGGTATTGAAGTGGCTGCTGCCTGGGCTCAAGGAACTGGTGATGTTCCTCAGGCCCTGGTGATGCTCAGTGGTCTCCTCATGGTGCGCTTTCAGAACGCGGCTGATCCCGCTGATCTTGACCGTGCTATCCAGGCTGGTCGCCTCGCGGTAGAACGACTGCAAGTAACCGCGGTGGCTGCTCCGGACGTCTTGCTCAAGGCGAAAGTTAACCTCGCTCAGTCGCTTCACCAGCGGTTTCTCTCCGGTGGTGGTACAGCGGACATGGATGATGCGTTTGCGCTCTACTCCGAGTTGATCCCGCAGCTTTCAACGGAATTCCCGGATTACCCGGGGCTCTTGAGTAATTTCGGGGTGATCCTGCTCGCGCGGTTCGAAAAGACCGGCTCCGCTCAGCTGCTCGACGAGGCGGTGCGCGCGGGACGTCTGGCTATGGCTGCGTCTGGCGGGGCTGACGAGGCGCAGCGGACGATAATCAGGACCGGGCTGCGGAGATCGCTGGGGCGCCGTTATGAGGAACGGCGCGATCCCGCAGATCTGGATGAACTGACGCGTCTCGATACCGTCGCTGTGGACTATGAGACTTATACGCCGCCCGCGGGAGCACCTGGGCTGACGGGAAGCGGCATCGACCGCTGGATGCGGCTGGCCTCGCAGTGGGACGAACTGGTCACCGAGGTGCGCAGGCTGCCTGGGTTCGGTGAATTCCTCCAGGCACCACGGTTCGGTGCGCTGCGGGAAGCGGCCGATAGCGGTCCGGTTGTCATGCTGAACGCCGGGCCACGCCGCTGCGATGCCATCGTGGTGCAACCGGACCGGGCCGAGCCGGTGGCGCTGGAGAATTTGACCATCGATTCCGCAGCACGCGAGGTTAGACACTATCTAAGAGCGATTTGGGAGTACCAGCAGGCTTACCAGGCCGAGGCAATGGCCCGGGCACGGATCAGCAACGGCGCCAGCGGATACAGTGCGTTCCAGGCATACGATCAGGCCCGAACCGCCGCAGTCCAGCAGCGGGAGCACATGGAGGCAACGCTCACCGAGATCGCCGAGTGGATGTGGCACGCGGTCGGTCGGCCGGTGCTTGACGCGTTGGGGACGCCGGGAGGCAACGGCCCCCGCCGTCTGTGGTGGTGCCCTATCGGGCTCATGTCGTTCCTTCCGATACACGCGGCGGGACTGCATGCCCGGGCATGCGGCGAAACCGTCCTGGACAACGTCGTCTCGTCGTATACCCCGAGCCTCCGCGCACTGCTCCAGGCCCGGTCGCGTGTCCCCGGGGATTCTGCGTCAGGCGAGATGCTGCTTGTCGCCGTCCCGGAGACCGCCGGCGCCGTGCCGCTGCAGAAAGTCGACGGGGAGACAACGATGCTGCGCGACCTGCTCGGCGGCCGCTGCGTTCTTCGGGACCGGGAGGCAGCGACCCGGGAGTCGGTGCTCGGGGCCCTTCAGGTCCACGGGTACGTGCACTTCAGCTGTCATGGCCTGGACAACCCGCTCAACCCCAGGCAGGCAGGTGTCCAGTTGCACGACGGCCTGCTGTCGGTACGGGACATAGCGGCCGCCCGGTTCCGCGGTCAATTCGCGTTCCTGTCGGCCTGCACGACCGCAAGCAGCATCAGCCATGTTCCCGACGAGGCTCTTAACCTGGCGTCCGCGTTGCACCACGCGGGCTACCGGCACGTTGTGGCCACCCAGTGGTCGGTCTATGACGGGGTGGCTCTGGACATGTCGCGACGCTTCTACGCGGCCGCCACGGACGCCGGCAGGCTAGTCCCGGATGTGGCCGCCACCGCGCTGCACGATGCCGTGAAAGAACTGCGGGACTTGGAGCCGGCCCGGCCAAGCGTCTGGGCCCCCTACATACACATTGGGCCGTGAGCGATGACAGACATGCACGTGGACCGTCCGTATGCGGAGAAAACCAACGAGGAGCTTGCGCGGAAGGCGGCCGAAAGCTTCAGGCCGACCGAGAGCGCGGACGGCATTGTGCTGACGGGCAAGTGTCCGGAGTGCAGGGCGGTCATGGAGATCAGGTTGTTCGATGAAGTGGTCCGGGGCTGGCTCCCCTGGCCATCACGATCAGCGCCGTCGGTTCAGGAGCGCCGTTCAGTGCCGATGATCTGCACCTGCGAGTACGATCACGCCGACCGGCCCGCCAATCGCAAAGGCTGCGGTGCCTACTGGAACCTTGTGCTTGTGACGGAGTCCGGCGATGGCCCTGCCGAAGCTTGAGGCCGGGGACAAGGCAAACCTTGACGACTTGCGCCGTGCCCAGTCCCGGGAACGATTCCTGGATGCTGAACTTGACCGGGTGCGCAGCGCCGCGACCTCGTGGCGCAACGGCCTGGCTGGGCTGCTGGCGGCTATCACCGGGTTTGGCCTGATCAAGGGACAGTCGGACGTCAGCCAGTTGAGCCCGGGCTGGGCGGTGACCGCCGGGGTACTGCTGCTCATCGCGCTGGTCGCCGGGCTAATCGGTGCCATTTACGTGCTCCGCGCCGCTCACGGGTTGCCGCTCGCAACCGCCGCCACGAGGCTCGGCGGCTGGGACGCGAGCGAGCACCGCGAGGCGGTGCTCACCGCCCGTTCCCTGCGCGTGGGGATCGCCTGCGCGCTCGCCTGCGTGACCGCGCTGGTCGCGGCAGTCGGCGTGACGTGGTACGGCCCCTCCCGCACAAGCCAGTCGTTCGTGGAGGTTATAACGGACAGCGGAGCGTGGTGCGGCCAGTCGCCGCACCCAACGGGGAGTCAGCTTTCGCTCCAGGCAAGCTCGGGATCCATCCAGCTACCTGTCTCGGCGATCAAGGCCATCGTCCCCGTGGACAGTTGCGGCTGACGCAATGATTCCTACCGAGGAGTTCTGGCGAGTCCGTTCCGCCATCTTGTCGGCGATGAGATCAGAAGACGCCGAACAGCTCGACTCGCTCGCGGAGTCTCTCAAGGACAAAGTCCACAATGATATGGACCGGCGACTGCCGGTCGAAGCGTATCGGCTGCTGTACGGGGCGGTACTGATCGGGCGGCTTGAGCTAGCCTCGGTGAACTGGCTGTGGCTCATGGGGATCCTTCCCCGCTGCGTCGAACGATCCGATGGGCGAGTGTGGCTATTGGGCATGCTGGCGACCGAGGCGGCCCGGGAATACGAACGCACCGGGGAAAGCCAGCTCCTCACAACCGCGGAAACGGTGTTCCTCCTGGCCTTGGCTGATACCGAGGAAGGCGACCGACACCATGCCGAGGTCCTGATCAGCCTCGCCATGTTGCACATCCGGAGTTGCCGGCACACCCAAGACCCCGACAACGCTCGCCGTGCTGTCGAATTCGCTCGTCGGGCGCTGCGATCGGCGCCTGCTGGCTCCGCGCTCTGGCGGAATGCCATGCTGCAGCTCTGCGTAGCGCTGCTGGAACAGGCGAGCCGCACCAGTGACGGCCACGATTACGCCGACGAGGGGACAGCGACCGGCATGACGCTGCTGCGATCGCTGTCGAACGGTGCCGACGATGCTGCTCTCCGATCGGAGACCATCGACATCCTGCGAACCGCGCTTTTGGCTCGTGCCCAGGTGCTGGTCGCCGTTTCAGAGGCATTGATCCGCGCCTACCGCGACCTGCCGCACGAGTACCCGGACAGCGACGGACGTGAAACCACGGTACGTTGCCTGGCCGGCGCCCTCATCGGCGACTCCGCTGCGATGACGGGAGACGCTGAAACGCTTGATGCGGCCATCGACGGTCTGACCGTCGCCTGTACCCGGTCATCCTCCACTGACCCGCTGATCGGGCTGGGACGCGCTGCCCTGGTCCAGGCATTGCGGCGGAGATCCGAGCTGACCGGGAGTATCACCGATCTCGAGACCGCGGTCGCGGCAGCCCGCGAAGCGCTTACCGCGTCGGAGAACACGCGCGCGATGGCCGGACTGGCCGACGTGCTGATCCGCCTCGGCGAACTCTCGGCGAGTGTCGGGCCGCTGAACGAGGCCATCCAGTTGCTGGAGCGCCTAGCGGCGGGGCCGGCCGACGAGAATGCTGACCGGATTTCCGTCCTGAACTCGCTGTGCATGGTGCTGAGGTTCCGTGCCGAGCTAACCCACCTGCCGGCGGACGTCACCGCTGCGGTCGGCTACGGCCACGACGCGGTTGAACTGGCGGGCCGAGACCTCAGCAGGCGTGCGACGCTGGCCGTGTGCCTGCTTAACCTCGGCACGGCCCTGCATTTCCGCTATAGCCTGACTGGCGACGCGCCGGACCTGGAGGAGGCGATCCACCGGCTTCGTGCCTCGATCGATGTGACGCCGGCCGGTGATAGCGGCCTGGCCATGCGACTGTCCAACCTCGGTTCCGCCCTTTCCGACCGCTACCGACGCTCCAACGCCCTCAGCGACCTGGACGAGGCAATCGAAGTCACCCAGCAGGCTGTGAACCATGCCACGCCCGGCAGCTTCGATTACGCCCGCTTCCTTGGAAACCTATGCGGCTACCTGGTTAGCAGGTCACAACGCCATGCTGACCGCGACAGCAAGGAGCCGGACCTGCGGCGTGCCCGCGAAACCGGCCGCGCGGCCGTTGCCGCAACCCCGCCGGGACATCTTCTCCGCGGGCTAAACCTGATCAATCTCGCCGGCGTCCTGCTGGCTGGCCAGGACGAGGCACCAGATGCCCCGCAACTCACCGAGGCTGCACAGTATGCACGGGAGGCAGTCGCCGAGTCCGGCGAGAACAGCCTTCATCGCAGGCTCTGCGCAGGACAACTCGCTGCTATCCTGCATCGCAGCTACGAGCTATCCAGGGTCCCAGCGGAACTGCAGGAGGCGACATCAGCCGCACGGGACGCCCTCAAGGGGCTGCCCGAGCATAGCCCAGAGTTTGCTGAGCCGGCTACCTTGCTCACCCAACTGCTGATCGAGGCAGATCAGCCCGACGGGCTGCGCGAGGCCACGGCGCTTGCGGACAAGGTGTTGGCTGCGGAGTCGATCGGAACAGCGCTCCGGGTCAACGCGGCCAAGCTGAAGGCCATCGCGCTGGAGCAGGCAGGCGCTGCGCCGGAGGAGATCTATCAGGCTTACCGGCAGGGCGTGAACCTCCTTCCCTTGCTTGCCTGGCGCGGCATCGGGAACCGGGACCAGGAATCCCTGCTTTCTGAAAACACCGATCTCACCAGCCGCGCCGCCGAATTCGCGCTTTACGGCGGGGACGCCGACGCCGCGGTTGAGGTTCTGGAAATGGGCCGCGGCGTGCTGTGGGCCCAGATCCTCGACCTTCGCTCGAACCTTGAGGCGCTGCACGCGCAAGATCCAGAGCTTGCCCGGCGCCTTGAAACCTTGCGCGACATCATCGACGCCAGCGGGCACTCTACTACGGACGCCTCCGGTTCTTCATGACGAGGTCTCGTGACTGGCGGCAGCTCGCCAGCAGTGCGCTGGCACCGGCATGCGCGGGTGCGCGACTTTCCAGGAGTGCGATCGCGGCGTCGACCGCTTGCAACGCGCCTTCCCAGTCCCCGGCGGCAGCACGTGCAGCGGTCTGGTTCACCAGGGCCTTCGCCAGAGAGTCTGCGTACTTCTCCGGTGCGGTGCTGGCCAGTGAGCGCAGCAGTTCCGTGACCGCTGTCGTCACCGGTACCGCGTCGGCCGGGTTAGCGGTAAGCAGGCTCTGGCCCAGCTTCCACAGTGTGTCGACGAGGTTTGTCTCCAGGGTCCGTCGTGGTCGATCCGGAAGACGTCCGAGAGACCTACGCGCCTCGGCTGCCGCCGCCAGCGCCCCGGCGTGGTCGTCCGCCGCGGCGAGAAAGTCGGTGAGGGTCACGAGCGCCGTAGCCAGGGCCGATTCGTACGCCGCCGGGTGAACGCGAGCCAGTTCCCGGTACAGGCGGACACTTTCTTCTACGCAGGCCGCGGCATCGTTGGTGAGGCCAACATCGCGCAGCGGGGCGGACAAGCTGAGATTGACCCTGGCCAGGTCGGCTCGATCGCCCGGATTCTCTTCGGCCAGGCCGCGGGCAACGGTGAGCGCCTGTCTTCCGCTCGCCAAGGCTTCGTCGGCGTTTTCGAGAGCGGACCAGATCAGCGTCAGATTGGTCAGCACCGCCGGAAGCTCCCGTTCGTACCGGGCGGGATCAGCCTGGGCAAGCTGACGAAACATCTGTACGGCGTCGAGAGTGGCCGTCAGGGCCGTGTCCGGGTCGCCGAGCACGAGAGTGACCCAGCCGAGGTTGCAACATGCCCGCGCGTACTTCGGGGCGGCCACCACGCGCTCCACGACGTCTAGGCCTTCGTAGATGGCCACTGCCTCGCCGCTGGCGTCCCGTGCGGTCTCGTAGCGTCCCAAATCAACCAGGTTAGCCGAGTGATCAGAAAGCGCGCTCGCCAGCAGCGGCGCGAATGTTCTGCTGTCAGCTGCGGCGAGGCGACGATAAATCGCGACCGACTCGCCCGTGGCCGCCGCGGCATCCGCAGGCCGTCCGGCCGCCGCCAGTGCACCACCGCGTTCCAACAGCACAGCAGCCCGATCGACTGAGTTTGCCTGGTTCACGCGTTCCCCCTTGGACGCAGTGAAAACGGCGGCTAAAGCACCTGGACAAGGCCACCGCATTAGCTGATTTTAGGCGCCGTCCTGGCCTGGGATAAAATCCCTCGTTGAGAGGATTCCCGTCCCCTCGGATACTTCCAGCATTGATGGGGATCTTGTCACGCAAATGGACGCCGCAACGAGAGCACGGATAGCCTTTCTTCGTGGCTGAGGTTCAGGCGACAGTTGAGGCTGAACTTGTGCGGCTGCGGGCGAAGAACTCGTAGCTGTTGCGACTGCTGAAGCTCACCCCGTAGCAGGCGGGACCACCCCGTCCGGCGCAGGTCGCGTATTTTGAGGTGCCGGTGCATGACGGGTCGCGGCCCACACCACGATCACGCCGCTTGCGCCCTGAACACCCTCAATGACCAGCGCAGACAACTCGGAAAACGTAGTCCCCACAAGCTTAGCCACGCCGATCATAACTGATCGTGACACAAAGGAACTACCTGCTACCACCGGAGGTACGACAGGGCCGTTAAGTTGACAGAACCTCAATAAATGGCGTTAGCGCGACCGTTGGCCAGCGCAAATGTGCTGTTGCGGCCCACTGTGCAGCAGGCCGTTGCTGTGGCATGAGGTGCTGTTGTCCGTCAGATGCCCGCGTGAATGTATGCGGCCCACAGGGACGGGGTTGCCGGAAACGCCTGCCGTGCGCGGAGCACCGCGTGATGCAGTGCTCGCGCGGCACGGCTGGTGTGAATTGCATCCGGGCTGGCCGTCAGCCCCGCGTAGAAATCGCGGGCAATGGCGAGGGCCAGTCGGTCGTTGACGTTCCAGAGAGTTCCGATGACGTGCGGGAACCCCGCGAGTTGGAAGGCGGTCGCCAGGTGGATGACCTCTTCGCGCATTATGCCGGCTCGTGCCATCGCCGTGGTACAAGCCGATAGGTAGGCCAGCTGCACGTTTTCAAGATGAGCGCCGGTCAGGCTGCCCACCGTGAATGGTGCCGTGTCGTGGTCGTGAAGCGCCAGGAAGCTCCGGGAGGGATCGACAAGATCGCTGTAACCGTGACAGGAGAAATGCGCGACTGCGCATTCGGGCAGCAGCGCGAGCACCTTCGATCTGGTTAGTATGTCGGCTGTGCCCGGAATGGGTCCGGTGACTGGGTCGGGCTCGGCGAGCCGGACTGGGGCAGGAAGGCAGGCCTGGAGCAGCTCCGCTTCTGCGGTGACACCGGGCAGCCTGTTTCGGCCGGGCAGACCGGGTGTAGTAGGCATGGCTATGATAAGGGACCTGTCCCGGACCGCAGGACGGCGGCCGCGGTGTCTTGCGTAGCTGAGTACCCGGATGGTGGGCGCGTACGAAGAGACCACGTGATCCAGAGCGGTACGGGGAATCTTGTCCTCAGCGGTGTGGTACCCGGCCGCATGGATGGGCAGCAGGCTGAGCAGGCCGCCCGGAACCCACCACACGCGAGGCAGCTCACCGTCAGCTGGAGCCAGGCCTCCATAGCCGAGTTCGCTCAGGGCTGGTTCGACCGCGACGTCCCACAGCCACTCCAGGCCGTTGAGCAATGTCTGCTGAACGGTCGCGTAGTCGTGATCCGCGCTGGGACGTCCTGCGGCGTCTGCCGCCGCGTGGAAGGCCTCAACCTGCTAGATGAGCGTGTCGCGACGCAGGCCGGGCAGCGCTAGCGACCTGATGCCCTCCTTCGTGATCAGCAGGGCGTCGCTACGGTAGGTGCTGATGTTGAAGCTCACCACCGGGCCCGGGACGGCTTCGGCGAGCAGTTCCGCGGTGGCCGGCGGAGACCCGAAAGCGGCGAAGCCGTACAGGGAGCGGATCTGGGCTCGGATCGCGGCGAACTCGTCGGCGAGCCGCCGCCGGTCCCGTCCCGCAGAACGCGCCTCATCGAGTACCTGGTCCAGCCCGAAGGCGCTGGAAACTTGGGACGCGGCGGGCGGCGGGCCGTCCTGTGGCTGGTCGAGCCGGTCGCGTAGCTCCGTGAACCGCTCGGCGAGCGCGGGGTGACGCGCGCGCAGGTCGGTGAGTTCGGTCCGGGTGTCCAGAGCCAGGTTGAGCAGAACGGCCCGGCCGGTTTCCAGGATCCTCATCGCCCGAACTGCCTGTCCCTCACCACCCGGGTCCGGGGCAGCCAGGGCGAGTGCTGCCGCGTCAACAGCGAGGCCGTCGAAGTCGCTGGGCACCTGCTGCTGGTCACTGCGCCCATCCTGACGCGGGGCAACGTCGTACAGTCGTCTTACCGCCCGCTCGAGCAAGCTAGCCGCCAGCCCGGGATCGGACGCGGCCACCAGCCGCGCCGCCATGCGTGCCGCATGGACGCCGAACGCCGGGGGCGCCGCCTCGTTCTTCTCCGCTCGCAGGTAAGCGGACATCGCATCGTCCAGGTCGGCTTGCGCACCGGTCTGTTGGTGGAGGGCGGCGAGCATCGTCCCGAGATTGATCTGGAAGCGTGCCGCCTCAGAATGCTCGTCGGCCGTGATCCCCACGGCGCTGCGAGCCGCCTGGAGGGCGGATTCGAGGTCTGCCAGGCCGGCCGTGCGTTCAAACCGGCGCTGCAGCGCCGCCCCCAGATTAGAGAGGTAGACGGCGCGATCCCGGTGGTCGGCGGGGCAGCAGTCCACCGCGGACCGGCTCTGGGCGATGGAATCGTCCAGGTCGTCTGGCGAACCCAGTTGTTCGTACCGCTCCAACAGCGTAGAGCCCAGATTCGAGAGGTACCGGGGGCGGTCGCGTTCCCCGGGAGGGCAATACTGCACGGCTTGCCTGCAGGCGGTGATCGCCGAATCCAGGTCGGCTGGCGTCCCGGTCCGCCGGAACCTTGCGCGCAGTGCGAGACCTAGGTTGGATAGGAACATGTCCCGCCCAGGGGCGTCATCGGGCGCGGCATCGAGGCAAGCACGGTGTGCGAGGACGGCAGCGTCCAGGTCCTCGTGCATGCCGATGCGGTCGAACCGGATCCGCAGCGCGCCGGCAACGTTGTTCAGGTAGGCCGACAGCATCGGATTGCCGGCGACTGCGGCACCGACTGCGGCCCGGCCTGCGTCGATCGCGGCATCGAGATCTGCCAGTGCCCCCGTCTGCTCGAACCGGTAACGCAGCGCTAGCCCGAGGCCGGACAGCCGACCCGCACGGTCTGGCCAGGAGATGTCCGTCGAGTCGGCTGCAGCACGGTGTGCCTCGACGGCCCCGTCCAGGTCGGCCAGGGCCCCGGTCCGTTCGAAACGGACCAGGAGCGCGTTCCCTAGCGCGGCCAGGTCCGCCGAGCGTTCCGCGTGATTGGCCGGAGTGGCAGCCGCTGCCGACTGGAGGGTCCGGATCGCGGCATGAAGGTCGTTCCGGATGCCAGTGCTCTCGAATCGCCGTAGTAGGACAAGCCCGAGGTTGTGCAGGTACATGCCGCTGTTTGCGTGGCCGTCGGGGGCGGAGTCAACTGCGGCCTGAGCGGCGTCCAGTGCCTGGGCCAGGTCGGAGTCCGCGCGGCTGCCGTCGAACCTGTCCAGCAGGAGGACAGCGAGATTCGTAAGGAACAGCGCCCGGACGGCAGAATCGGCCGGCGCAAGCCCGACGGCGCCCCGCACAGCGGTGATCGCTGTTTCCAGGTCCTCTGGGTGCCTCGTCCGCGTGTACCTCTCGCGCAGCGCGATTCCGTAACTGCTCACGCGGGCAGCCCGCTCGAACCCTGTTCCGTGCTCGGCATCCGCCGCTGACCTGAGCGCTTTGATGGCGGCATCAAGGTCGGCCCGCGTCCCGGTCCTCTCAGACCGGGTGCGCTGCGCAACCCCCAGGATGTAGTCACACCGGGGCCGCCGGGGGCTGTCTGGCGGTGTCAGTCCGACGGCGGCCTCGGCCTGCTTGACCGCCCTGTCCAGGTCACCGGCTGATCCGGTGCGCTTTGCCCGCATCTGCAGCGCCTGGGCGAGGCTAGCCAGGCACTGCGGCCGATTCGGGTCACCAGGCGGCAGAACGTCCTGCAGGGACTCCAAGACCCGGACGGCCTCGTCAGCATCGGCCAGGTCGCCCTTGTGCTCAAACCGGGTCCTCAGGGCGTCACCCAGGCCTGTCCAGGATCATCATCCGGGTAGGGTGACCGGCCGACAGGTTCCCGGCCGCCGCCCGCCACGCCTCTATCGCGTTATCCAGGTCAGCCAGGGTCTCAGTCACCTTGAACCGGGTCATGAGCGCATGCGCCTGGTTCGACAGATACGCCGGCAGGTCACCGTAACCGGGCGGGGCGGTCGCGACCGCCGACCCGGCCGCCTCAACGGCGGCGTTCAAGTCGGCCACATCCCGGGTTCTGTCGTACCGGACCAGCAGGGCATTCGCGAGGTTCGTCAGGCGACCCGGCAGCGCAGCGTCACCGGGAGGTGCAGCCTCCACCGCCTTGCGGCAGGCCCCGATAGCCGCGTCCAGGTCGGCACGGTCGCCTGTGATCGCGGACCGGATCCGCAGCACAATGCCCAGGTTCGACAAGCACATCGCCACGTTGGGATCATCAGCGTGAGCCAGTTCGACGGCCTCCCGGCAGGCCAGGACGGCCTCGTCCAGATCAGCCATCTTGCCGCCCTGCTCGAAGCGCGCTCGCAGTGCATTCCCTAGCCCCCCGAGGTACCCTGCCCGGTTGCGGTCATCCGCCAGACAGGCAGCCACAGCGGCCTTATATGCATCGATCGCCGCGGAAAGGTCAGCCGACGACCCGTTGGCCATCGCGTAACCGAACAGCGCGGTACCCAGGTGATTCAGACGGGCCGCCCGATCCTGATGGCCGGCCGGGGTGGCGTCGGCTATACGCCGGGACAAGGCGGCCGTCGCCGATGTCAGAGCCGGATCCGCCGACCCGAATGCCTGCGCAAGCCAGGAAGCGGCGGTGGGCGCTGCCAGATCTGCGAGCACAGGCGCCAGCTCAGGTGGAAAGACGGCAAGATCGACTCCCTGCCCGAAGACGAAGCAGGGCAGAAACATGCCGACTGTCTCGTTGAGATCCTCCGCGGACTCTTCCGGAAGACGGGCCAGATAACGGTTCCAGTACAGCAGGCCAAGGTGAAAACGAGCCGTCAGGTCCAAGTCCGTGCCGAGAATGTCGCCGAGTTCCCGTGCCTCGACATCTGCAGAAGGCTCGAGAGTCACTGACAAGTCGCCGGTCGCGGCCATTCGTTCGAGCCTTGCCTTTACCGCGGCGAGCAGTTCGTCCCGTCCGGCCATGAGTGGCTCTCCCGCCGCCTTGCCAACGTTCCTGCCCGCATCCTAGCCTCGCATGCTGCCGCCGCGGCGAACGCCCCAGTCACCGGATTCTTCTGTGGCACGGAGGTCCGGGAACCTAGTGACTCAGATAGTGACTACACCCCAGGCTCCGGTAGACGCACGGCGACGACATGAGACTGCCGTAACCCTCTGACCTTCGAGAACCAGATCTCCTCAGACATCCTGAGACGAAGGCACGGTGGATGGCATGTAGAATGGCCGCTGGCTCCAGTCCATTAGCAAGACAGCCTGGCTTCGGTGCCGGCCGATTGGCGGGTGAGTTATTCCCCCTCTGGCTTGTAGTCGGCGCAATCGTGACTTTGAACTTGACCATTGCTGGCATGTAGAACCGAAGGGTGTAGCATCATAGTGCTAGCTTGATCGAACTTGGAGTCTCTGTCTTGATCGACGATGGAGGTACCTGTGGATACTGCATTGTATTTTCCTTATATTCGCGTCCCTCATTCGGTCTGGTTTACTCAGGTTCTGCTGTACTGGGATGGCGCTGCATCAATTATTCCGACTAGAATTCAAGATGATCAACAGGAGCTGGACGCTTACACGAGCGAATTGATGCGCGAAGGACTTTTGCGGTCGGTGATGCCTGAGCGAGCTCTTAATAACAACTTCCGGGCGTTCAGCGAGGGTTTCCTCACCTTGCTCGAAGATCACCGGCCCCTTGGCAGTATCGACACCGGGCAGGGACAGCTAATTCATGAAGAAAAAATGGGTGTCGAAGTTTACCGAAACTTGGAAGCTCGCGGTCTCGCTCGTCGACTACCCGGCAGCTACGGCTGGTGGGTAGTTGAGCTCAGTACCGCTGCGCTCTACATGGCCTATCTTACAGGAGCAGTATGTGGAGCGGATAGTGATCTTTTCCCCGTCACCGATAGCGCTGAGGCGATAGCTCTGCTCGGCCAGCCGAGTCCGTCTGTTGCCATCCAACTCAAATCCTTGCGATTCGAGGCTCTGACCCAAGCGCTACCAGCTCCTTCAAGACCTGTCAGCCCGGTGCAGTTGAGAGACTTTAAGGAGAGTCACGCTGACGATCTCCGGCGTCTACGCCGGCACTTGAACGGCGAAATCGCTAGGATCGCCGCCATTGATGATCCCCACTTGCGGGAAGCGACGAAGGACGGCATCTTTCAGAGTATCGAGGACGATGTAGCCAGGCTACGCGAACAGATGATGAGGCGAGACTGGCCTCGAATCGTTTACGTGGGTTTCGCTGGAGTTGTAGCAGCAGCACTGGCTGCCGCGGATGCAATTATAACGCCAGGAACTGCCCTGATTCATGGGCTAGATATTGGTTCAACTGCTATAGCGGTAAGTCCTGCTCTGGCCGGGGTCGCTGATACTGTTCACCGCCCGCACTTTGATAGACATTCGCCATTCGTCTATGCTGCGGCCGTAGCGCAAGCACTCTAGTAGTTTGGCGTGCGGCCATCGAAGCAATTGCTAGTCCGTGGCCGTCTGGGCCAACATTCCAGGGCCATCCACACGGGACGAGTCTTGCCTGGCGGCTTGGCAGCAGTGCGTTTGGCGCCTCGGCGCTTCGTGCGGGCTTCGGGGTCAATGGCGGGCTGGCCTGCAGCGCGGGCGGCCTGCTTCTCCGTGGCGGCGTCCCCGTCCGGGCCGAGGTTGACTGACGTCGTGCTACTTGACGAGCCCAGTCGCGTGGCCCAGCGGGCGATCATAGACAGCACGGCCAACTGCTCAGCACCGACCTGCCGTCCCTTCGTCCACATGCGAGATCGCGCGGCATGCTGGCTTCAGGGGTGCGCTGCGGCCTTAGGGCCAGCCCTACAGTGGCCCTGGGACACCCGGGGCGAAGCAGGTAAATCCATCGATGAGAGTCGATAGGGTCATGCCAGTTGAAGCACCCGGCCGGCCGCCTCTACCGCTACCTGAGGCGAGTAGATCGACACCCTGACACGGTAGCGCCCGGAAGGTCGTGGTCATTTGACCGTAGCGAAATCCAGGTGGGGCGCCCTAGCGACGTGACAAGCGACCGCAGCTGGACTGGACGCGCCAGCGCGGTAGTGCCGAGCAGGTCGGCCACCTCGGCCAGCCCGGCGAAGCCCCGGGGATGCCATTGGTTCCACGACCGCGGCCACAGTGCATCTCCTTGCGGGAACAGTCGCTGGCGGCGGGATCAGATCTGTCAAGGAGCAACGTCAACGTCTCGAGTAAAACGAAGTGGTTGCCGCGTGAACGGCAACTAGTGCCTTGGCGTACATCTGATATGCAAGAGAGATGCCGAACCCGGAGCTCCAGCCTCATGAAGAGTTCGAGGACGACTACACGTACAAGTTCAGGGGGCTGGTGCTTGGTCGAGGGCTACTCGTCAAAACGGAGCGCGATCGCGCCGCCCTCGACATCGGCATCATGCTGACGCACCGAGGAACGCTAGAGCTCAGCGGTACCAAGGTGTGGTTTCAGTTGAAGGGCGTGCACAGGGAGGTCTTCACAGCCACTGATCTTGAGCGCGTTGGCCATGTGCCCATCGGTGTGCGGCTGGACCACCATCTTCGCTTTTGGTACGCTTCGCCCGAAGCAACCTATCTCGTCATATATGTCGAGGCCACAGACTCCTTCCTCGCCGAGGATGTCCGCAACATCGTCAACCGCCAGTGGGGCATAGAATTTCTCCGCCCAGACCTGTTCGGTGAGCAGAGATCGGTAACAGTGCACGTCGACGCCGCGGCCGTGCTCGACGACCGAGCGCTCGATGCCATGGTTGCGCACAGGTCAATGCGCATTGATGGGCCAGCGTTCCGCGGCCGCCCTTTGGGACACCGGTTTGATCCCCTGCGCTGTGTCCTTGGCGAACTTGATCCCGACGCGTTCGACCGGGTCGTCGACAGTCTCCTTGAGGCCTACTTGCTCCGCGACGTCACCGAACGGGACGCGACGAGACTCATCACAGATGGGAATGAACAGCGCGTCCGCCTGCTCACTGGCACCCTGCACACGACGTACGAGTACCCCTTGGCTGGAAGCGTGGAGATCGGTGTAGGCTCAAACGAGGAACCCAGGGGTGAGGGGCAGTTCTTCACGGCATTCGGGCGCGTCGCCATCGTTGTGCATAGCAAGGTCACCCTGCCCTTCCAGCCCGCGGCCGATGCGCCGAATCTCCTCTCCGAGCTTGCGGATGAGGGTTTCGATACCGTGCTGGTCTTCGCAAACGCGCAGGATTTCGAGCTGTTCTTCCCCTATCGCTCTCTCCTCGGAGCAAGTTGTCCGGTCCCGCATGTCATTTGCCAGGAGCATGGGACCGGGGTGTTGCCACGACCTAGGGACCACCGTTCGGCTGCCGGATTATCTTGGGGCAGCTGACGGGGTTCGTCAAGCTGCGGGCATTGCGGGCGGCTGTCGGCGGCGGTAGGACTCTCCTTCGACGATGAGCTCGTGGCAGGTGGAGGCGAGCCGGTCGACGGCCGACTGGGCCAGGAGCGGGTCGCTCATGAGGGTGACCCATTCGTCCGGGGTGCGGTTCGAGGTGACGATGGTGGGGTTCTTCCGGTGCCGTGCGACGGTCAGCTCGTAGAAGTCCGCGGTGGCGGGTTCGTCGAGCG
>Ga0335075_10005056_pt1 | contig 20529 bp, 9 predicted proteins | sample Lox_Sample_24_FD_206723 | JGI IMG/M metagenome (GOLD analysis project Ga0335075, IMG submission 206723) | Soil microbial communities from Loxahatchee National Wildlife Refuge, Florida, United States - Lox_Sample_2.4 | ecosystem: Environmental > Terrestrial > Soil > Wetlands | place: USA: Florida...
TCCAGCGCCCCGGTCAGCACCTCCGCGTCGGCGGAGGCGACCACGGCGAGCGCGCCGGCGCCAGCGGACGTAACCACCGCCAGCGCCGCGGCGTCCGCGGAGGCGGCCGCCGCCGTACCGTGCGTCCAGCGGCCGGTCCAGGCGGCCAGTTCGCCCGCGGCCGTCTGCCGGGCTTGCTCCAGAGTCGACGCAGCTTCGGCGCAGGCGCCCTCCTGCTCCTGCTCGGCGGTCTCCTTGTCGCCCAGATCCCCCTCGGCAAACGTCCGCTTGGTCCGGGCGGTCTTGATCGCCTCGAGCAGGCCGCGGATCTGGCCGACGTCGTCGCGCCGGGCGGCCACCCGCGCGCGGGCCGTGACCAGCAGGTCGTCCCCGGTGTCGACCGGGCCGAACCCGTCGTCGGCGATTCCGGACCGCAGCGCAGCCTCGGCTAGGTCCGCGCCGAACCGCTCCTGCGCCGTCCGCGCCTCGGCCGCTCGCCGCGCCAGCTTGCGCGCCGCCGTCTCCGCGTCGCCGAGCTGGCGCCGGTCCCGGTCCAGCCGGTCGCGCTGGCCGGCCACCTCGCGCGCGCCGGCCAGCATCTCGCGCCGCTTGTCCTCGATCCGGCCCTGGGCCTTGTACTCGTCGGAGTTCTTGAGCCCGGCCAGGCGACCCTGAAGCTGCTCGCCCTCATCGCGCCGGGCGGCCAGTTCTGACTCCGCGCGGCGTTCCGCGGCGACGGCCCGCCGGTAGGTAGCGGCGGCCGAGATGATCTTCTCGGCGTGGGATACCGCCGAGTCGGAGCGTACCGAAATCAAATCCAGCTGGAACTTCACGTGCGCCCTGACGTACGCGCCGTAATGGGTGAGGAATTCCCGCACCGCGGCGTGCGCGGCGGTCAGGTCGTCGAACAGCTTTTGCACCGCGGCGAGGTTCTCGAAGTCGCGCGCGGCCTGCTGCACCAGGTCGTCGTCGACCGGACTCAGCCCCGACGACAGCGTGTCCGACACCTTGACCGGGTCGAGGTCCTTGGCCAGCAGCGGCCGGCGCAGCGCCAGCAGCAGGTCGAGCAGCTGGGCGTAGCGTTCGCGGCCGAGGCCGAACAGCCGGGCGTCGACCAGGTCGCGGTACTCGGTCGCGGTCCGGCGCCAGGCGTCGGGCTCCAGGACCGCCCGGAGCTGGCGTTCGGTCAGCGGGCGGGAGTCGGCCGAGAGCAGGCCGAAGTCGACGCCCAGCCGCCGGCCGGTGACGTAAAACGACGTGCGCACCCCGTCGGTGTTGCGGTGCGCGCGCATCCCGATGATCAAGGTGATCGTCTCGGCCGGGTCGCCGGAGCGGGCGAACTCCATCCACGCGTAGCCGTACTCCGACTCCTGGCCCCGGTAGAGCAGGTTCGACTTCATGGTCCGGTTCTCGCCGCTGAACGGGTCCAGCCGCCGCGAGTCGGCCACCCCGTCGAGCACGAACGGGAACAGCACCTCCAGCGCCTTGGTCTTTCCCGAGCCGTTGTGGCCGCGCAGCGCCAGCCGCCCGTCGGCGAAGACCCACTCCTCGTCGACGTAGTCCCACACGTTGATCACGCCCGCGCGGGCCGGCCGGAACCTGTCACTCATCGGGCCCACTCATACCAAAGGTCAGCGCCATCTGGCCTGCCGCGTGCCGGACCGGCAGGGCCAGCTTGATGTTGCGGTAGCGGGCCGCGGCCGGGAGGACCAGCACGCCGCCGGGCACCGCGCGGACCAGCCGCAGGTCGGCCAGGAACGCGAGCGCGGCGGCCAGCAAGCCGCGCGGGTCGTGCTGCCAGGTAACAGTGAACGAGGCCGCTCCGAGCTCCTCGTACAGGTCCTCGATCATGACCGCCAGCGTGCTCTGCTCGACGAACGGCACGGTCAGCACCGGGGCCGAGGCCGGGGACGGACCGCTCCCGAGCGCGGCCCGCTGCAAGTCCTCGGGCTCGGCGGACGGCGCGGACCAGGCCAGCTCGTGCACCACCCCGGCGGCAGGCAGCGCCGAGTCGATCCGGGCCAGCAGGTCGCGCTGATCGCCGGCCTCGGCGGGCACCTCCAGGACCGTCAGCGTCTCGTCGGGGTCCTCGATCAGGTCCGCGATCTTGGCCAGCAGCAGGCCCGCCGCCCGGTTGACCGCGCCGCCGCGGCCGGGGAACGGCCGGTCGGTGAACCGGCCGCCGGCGTCGGCCAGCATGACGCCCTCGGCGCGCCGCTCCACGGCCAGGCCGGTGAGCCGGGCCAGGTTCTCGGCCACGCCCGGCTGCCGGAGCGCCTCGGCGATCTCAGGCTCGACCTGCGCGTAGTAGACGACCGGGTACTCGATCAGCGCGCGGGCGGCACGCTGGGCCGCGGCCTCGCGTTGTGCCCCGCGCTTGGCGCTCACGAACGTGCTGTCTAGCAGCCCGGCCGCGCTGGTCAGATGCTGCACCGGGCGCGCGGGCCGGAACAGCGCGGCGCAGATGTCGTGGTCCACGTCGTAGAGGGCATCGCCGCGTTCGGTGTCGCTCTCCCAGGACTCCAGCGACCCGTCGGAGAGCCGGAGCGCGCCACGGTCGGCCAGCCAGTTGAGCACGTCCACGACCGCGGCCTTGTGTGCGGTGACCGTGGGGTCGAAGCCGAGCCCGTCGATCGCATTGGCCGCCGGAGTGAACGACCGGACCAGGTCGGCCAGGCTGATCTCCACCCGGGATCGCTGGAACGAGGCCAGCATCAGGCACAGGTACGCCAGCCGGCGCCGGTCGAACGGCCGGCCGTACCGCGAGGAGAAGATCGCCGACTGGGTCGGGTCGAGCGCGTCCAGGCGGCGCACGAGCCGGACCTGGCGCGTGGTCGCGATCAGCGTGTAGCCGAGCAGCTCGCGGACGTCAGAGGTCATCTGGTCGGCCCAGCGCAGAACCTGCTCGAGCGGGCCCGGACGCGGCCGGGTGGCGGTGATCACGTCGTGGGTGAGCACCAGCCGCACCGCGTGCTGGTAGGAGCCGAGGTCACTGAGCGCGACGGCGGTGGCTGCTTGGCGGGGCGGCACGGGTCACCGCCTCCCGGCGGGCTCGAGCCGGAGCTCGAAGCCCGGCAGGTGCAGCACGCCGTTCTTGGTCTGGACGGCGGAGCCCGCCTGGCTCGGGATCAGCCGCATGGTGAGCACGTCGTTGCCGCCGGAGGCCGAGGTCAGGCGCCCGGCGACGACCGTACGGGCCTCGGTGGCCAGGGTAAGCAACCGCAGCAGGACCCTGGTCTCGGCGTCGTCGAGCACTCTTACATGCGCGCCTGACTGCAATAGCCGCTGCGCCGCCTCGCGTTCGGCCTGGCGCTGCGCCGCCTGGCGACGGCGCAGCTCGGCCTTGACCGCCGCGTTGGCGCGGGCCGGCTGCGGAACGCCCGGTGTCGGCGCCTTCCCGCGCCGGAACAGCGTGACCGAGATCTCCACGCCGGGCGCGTCCCACCAGGTCGCGCGGCTGGAGATCTGCTCGGCGTCGTCATGCGTGCCGCCGAGGTGGCGGGCCGACCTGATGTTGAACGCCGCCGACATCAGCGCGTACGCGGCGCCCTCGTCGGGCGCGTCGAACACCCACTGGGCCAGGTGACGCAGCTGCGATGACCGGTTGACCCCGCCCCGCTGCGCCTCGGTGACCTGGCGCAGCAGCGCGATAACGCCGGAGACCGCGGCCCGGGTCGCGGTGCGCAGCCCCTCGGCCCGGGACTCGGCGGCGCTGGCGTCCGGACCGGCGTCGCTGGCGAACCAGGCGCGCAGCACGGCCCAGCGGCGGCGCCAGTCGTCAAGCAGCTCGTCCGGGCCGAGGAACGGGCGCTCGTCGGCCTCCGCGGCCAGCCGGAGCATGCCGTCCGGATCGGGCGCGCCTCCGTCCGGACTCCCGGCCGCTCCGGCCGCTCCGGCCGACTCGGCATCGGCCACCGCCGCCGCCAGCCGCGGCAGGTAGCGGTCCAGCTCGGCCATGAAGTCCGTCATGTGGGTGAGCAGGGCGTTCTTGTACCGCAGGAAGGTGTCCGGGGACGTGTCGGTGGACCGGATGATCTCGCCCAGCGTCAGGTGGAACTGCGCGGCCCGCCGCGACATGTCGTCGAGCACCGTGTCCAGCCGGGACAACCGCCGGTACACCTGCTCCCGGTCGCCCGCCCGGGCCGCCGCGGCCAGCGCCTTCAGGTCGTCGAGAATGTCGGAGAACACCAGCCGGGACAGGTTCGCGTCCCGGATGCGGGCGCTGAGCACGTCCTCCACCGCAGCGAACGCGCGGTAGCCCAGCTCGCTGAACTGGTACACCGACTGCCGGTTGCGGTACCGGGCCAGGCTGCCCGCCCGCGAGGCGTCCTCGAGCCGGTGCACCATGCCGTCATCGGCCAGCGCGTCCAGCCGCTCCCGCAGGCTCCCGTCCAGCCGGGGCACCTCGTCGTGCGCGGCGGCCAGCTCGGCCAGGGCCGCAGCCACGTCGTCGGTGTGCGCCTGAACCTGGTGCACGCCGCGAAGCCGGTCCAGTGCACGCAACACCCACAGGTACGCGACGTGGTCGTCGCGCCGGGTGAAGTTGAACAGCCGGAACCGGTCGCTGACGGCCAGCGCGTCGAGGTCCAGCGAGTTCCGCTCGGCCCGGTCGGTGTGATCGTCGATCTGGTCTGCCATCGGCTGGTCTCATCCCGAATCGTCCACGGGTTCAGATCCTGGCCAGCCCAATGCTATGCGCGGTACGCCCCGCGCGCGGGCCGCCTACAGCCGAGTTGGCGAAGCGGACGGGGAAGTGACCGCCGGTCGTGTGACGGGCATGTGTTCGGCGGGGCCGGCGCCAGGGCCAGTTTCCGGCCAACGCACATTAGGAGCGCCGATGTCGCGATTAACTAGGGAGCCATGGCTTCCTTGACTCCGGACGACGTGCCCGGCTTTGACATTACCCGCCCGCTTGACACCGACCGGGATGTGTTGCGCGGTGTCGACCGCTTACTCGACCAGGACTCACGACGGCAGCGCAGCTTGTGGCTGATGTTCCTATCGGGCGACAGCGTGCTGCTGCCCGCCGTGGTCCCGATCGACGATGTGCCCGAACGGCCCGATCCGGAGCTGGCCGGGAACCTGTGCGGGGTGATCGCCAACGTGCTCGCGCAGGCCGCGCCAGGAGGTTCGGCCGTGCTCACGTTGACCCGTCCCGGGGGTGAGACCGTTGGCGACGCTGACCGCCGCTGGTTCCGCGCCCTGCGCAGTGCCGCGCGCGAACGCGGCGCATCCATCCGCCTGCTATGCCTGGCAACCCAGGACGGTGTTCGCCCGCTCACCGTCGACGACGCGGGCTGACCAGCTGGGACCATCATGAACGGGCCGCCACCAATGGGCAGCAGACTGCTTGACCTGCTCGAACCGGGATGGCGTCGGCATCTCGCGTCCGGAGAGCCGGCCGGGGCCCTCGACGTGGAACCGGAGATGCTGGACGCGGCCGCACGGGCGCTGGGCGACCTCTCCCGGTCGGAGCCGCCGGCCGTGCTGAGCCGCCGGTGGCCAGCATGCATCGTGGTAGCCGTGGCCCAGGTCACGGCGCACTACGACAAGGACGGCAGGGTTTGGCCGGCCTGGTTCCGCGCGGCCGGGTCGCGACCGGCCAGGCGCTCCGCCGCGGACTGGGCCGAGGGGTTCCTGACCTCGCTCGCGGCGCTGGGCGCGCCGGCCCCGCCGGGCGGGCCGCTGCAGGCGGTGCTCGCCCACGCGGCGATGACCGCGCCGTCTCTGCCGCGGTTCCTGCGGCTGGCCCGGGCCGGAGTCCCGGAGCGGGAGCTGTCCGAACTCAGTCCGGAGGTCGCAGCGCTGCTGCGCCTGCCCGCTGGCCCGGGGTTCGCCGAGCGCTGCCGCAGGCTCATGGAGGTGCTCGACGATGAGCCCCGCGGCGCGGATCTGGAGAGCCTGTCGCTGCCGCGCCGCATCGTCGACGCTGCCCTTGCGGTCGCCGCCACCAAGGCGGCGGATCCGGGCGGGCTGCTGCGGCTCGATCCGTTCGGGCGGGGCGTGCTGACCGTCGACGCCGACCCCGGCGACGATCGTGGCTGGGACGGTGCCGGATCCTGGTCCCCGGTGTCCCCAGAGGAGGTCACCGATCCCGCGGACCCGCTGCTGGCCTTCGACGCCGACGGTCAGCCGATCACGACGGCGCTGCCGCCCGAAGCGGTGTGGCTGGTCTACCCGGCGGACCGGGCGCTGCGCGGCGACAGCCCGCCGAGGGTCCTGGTGGAAAGCAGGCTGCCGCTCACCTGGAGCGGCTGGCGCCTGGTCGAGCTGGACCTGGCCGCGGTGGCCTGGCTGGAGCTGGAGCCCGCGGACGGGGATGCGCCCCGGCGAAGGCCGGTCCGCGACCGGTCGAATCCGCGCCTGGCGCCCGGCGCGCCGGTGCCGGGGGTTTACACGCGGGAGGGCATGCCGGTCTTCGGGACGCTTCCGGCGGTCCGGCTGCCCGCCGGCGAGATCCGGTGGCGGGTCGAGGTGCGGCGGTCTGGTTCCGGGCCGATCCTGGCGGCGGCCGAGGCGGGCGGGGACCGCTGGGATCCTGACCGGCTGTGGGAGCGGGTGCCCCGGCCGGTGCTCGGCAGGCTGGTGGTCACCGTGACCGCGCCGGACACCCCGCGGGCCGCCGGGCTGCGCCGGGCGGTGGCCGTCGCCGAGGGCCTGGACGTCGGCTACGCCCCGGCGTTGCGGCTGACCGGTCCGGGGGGCCTGGAGCCGGCCGAGGTGGTGCTCTTGCCCGCGGCCGGGATGACCGCATCGCCTCGCGCGGCAGTGATCCCGGCCGAGGTCACTGACGTGGCAGTGACCTGCGTGGCGGGCTCGGTGGTGCTGCCGCTGCGGGTCACCCCGCCGCACTGCCGGATGCGAATCGAGCCCGAGCCGGGCAGCGGGAATGTCCCCACGGCCTGGCACAGCCTCGGGCCGCTGCCGCTGACGACGGCGGACCTGGTCCTCGGCGGCGCGCTGCGCCTGGACCTGCCCGGAGCGGCCGGTGACCCGCCCATCGACGTGGCCGCCGCGGACGGGACGGTTCAGCTGCTGATGCCCTCGAAACAAGGCCGTTATCCGCTGCGGCGGATGCTGGATACGGTGAGCGCACACGGCGGCGCGGAGTTGCGGATCACCATCGGCGCGCGGACCGCGATGATCGCACGGATCGACATCTCAGCGCCCGCCGATGACCCATGGCTGCCCGGTTAGCGCGGTTAGCACCCGGCGACCACGCCGCGCGTGGCAGCGTAGGTTCCCGGCAGGCATTATCACCCCGGGAGCGGCTTTACGTGGACGCGATCGCGACCAGCTCCTTGCTGAGTTCCACCTACCGGCGTTACCTGCGGTCGCTACTGCCGGTCCGTGACCCGGCGCTGGCGGCCGCGCTTGCCGCCTGCATCGCGGGCAGCCCGCTGCTGACCAAGGGACCGCTGCTCGAGGCGACGCCGCCGTACCGGACCGGGGCGACCCTGCGCGACCTGATCGACGAGGGGGTGCTGGATCCGGGGTTCGCCCGGCTGGGCGGCCCGGCGCTGCCCCTGGACCGGCCTCTCTACCTGCATCAGGAGCAGGCGCTGCGGAAGGCCGCCGCGGGCCGGAACCTGGTGGTGGCCACCGGCACCGGGTCCGGGAAGACGGAGAGCTTCCTGCTGCCGGTGCTGTCCGCGCTAACCGCCGAGCACGCGGCAGGAACGCTCGGACCCGGGGTGCGGGCGCTGCTGCTGTACCCGATGAACGCGCTCGCCAACGACCAGCTCCGCCGCCTGCGCCGGGTGCTGGCCGACGCGCCGCAGATCACCTTCGGCCGCTATACCGGGGACACCCCGGAGCGTGCCGGCGAGGGTGCGTCGCTCTACGAGTCGCTGAACCCGGGCGAGCCGCGGCTGCCGAATGAACTGCTCAGCCGTCAGGAGATGCGCGACAACCCGCCGCACCTGCTGCTCACCAACTACGCGATGCTCGAGTACCTGCTGCTCCGCCCGGCGGACATGGAACTGTTCGAGGGCAAGCACGGCGGCCACTGGCGGTTCGTCGTGCTGGACGAGGCGCACGTCTACGACGGGGCCAAGGCCGAAGAGGTCGGCATGTTGCTGCGCCGGCTGCGCCAACGGGTCGGCCGGGGCCAGGACGACGCGGTGTTCCAGGCGATCGCCACCAGCGCCACGGTCGGCGACCAGCCGGGGGCGGTGACGGACTTCGCCGCCAAGCTGTTCGACGCCCCCTTCGAATGGGCGGACGGCGACCCGGCGCGCCAGGACCTGGTCGGCGCGCAACGGGTGGACGTCCCGGCCGGACCGTTCTGGGGGCCGCTCGGCTCCGCCGGCTACCTCGGCCTGGCCGCGGCGGCCGATCCCGCGGCGGCGGTGGCGGAGCGCGCCGCGGACGATCCGGTGGCCGCCGGCCTCCACGGTGCGATCCCCGGGAAGGACAACGCCGCGCTGCTACTCGCCCGCGAGCAGACGATGGCGCGGCTGCGGGCACTGCTGGCCGCCTCGCCCCGGCCGTTCACGGACCTGGCCGCCGAGATGTTCGCCGACGTCGACGCCGACCGCGCGCAGGCGGCGCTCGCCGCGCTGGTCTCGGTCGGCGCGAGGATCCGCGACGCCGCCGGAACCCCGGTACTCTCGGCTCGCTACCACCTGTTCGCGCGGGCCACCGAGGGCGCGTTCACCTGCCTGACGCCGGGCAGTCCGCACGTGTCGCTGGCCCGCCGGGAGATCTGCCAGGACTGCTCCGGCGCCGTGTTCGAGTTCGGCTGCTGCAAGCGATGCGGTGCGGTTCACCTGGCCGGCTCGGTGGAGCGCGGCTCCGGCGGTGAGCGCTTCACGTCGCGCGCGGTGCGGCCCGGCCAGCGCAGCTGGGTGCTGCTCGACGCGCCAGCCGACACGACGGACGAGGACGACGAGGTACTCGAGCAGGCCACGGCGGCAACCGGTGCCGGGGGGACGGGGAAATGGGCGGGGGCGTTGCTGTGCGGGCACTGCGGGGCACTGCACGCGACGACCGCGGGGGGGCCAGAAACCGCGGGCGGGCCAGAAACGGCGGGCGGGGCAGAAACCGCGGGCGGGCCAGAAACGGCGGGCGGGGCAGAAACGGCGCCGGCCGCGCCCTGCGGATGTCCGGCCGCCGGGCTGCGGCCGGTGCGCCGGCTGGCCGCCGGGACGGGCGGCCCGAACGGGTGCCTGGCCTGCGGGGCGCGCGGCGCCGGGATGGTGCGGCTCTTCGAGAGCGGCAACGAAGCGGCCGCCGCGGTGCTGGCCACCGCCCTGTACCAGGCGCTGCCGCCCGATGAGGAGCTGGCTGACCGGCCCGGCAGCGGCCGGAAGCTGCTCACGTTCAGCGACAGCCGGCAGGCCGCCGCGTTCTTCGCGCCCTACCTGGAATCAAGCCACGCGCTCGTGCGGCAGCGACGGCTGATCCTGGACGGCCTGGCGCGGGCCACCGCCCGCGACGCGGACTGCACCGTGGACGACCTGATCGAGGAGACCGCGGCCGCGGCCGGCCGCGCCGGGGTGTTCTCACGGCGGGAGTCGCGGCAGGGCCGCCGCCGGGAGGCGGCGCGCTGGGTGCTTCGCGAGCTGGTTGCCCTGGACGAGCGCCAGTCCCTGGAAGGCCTGGGGCTGTTGCGGGTCGGCCTGGGCACGGCTGGCCAGGGCACGGGACCGTCGCATCGGGCGCCGCGCCCGCTGCTCGACCTCGGCTTGTCCGCCGCGGAGTGCGCGCTGCTGCTCACCGAGCTGCTCCGCACGGTGCGGCTGCAGGGCGCGCTGACAATGCCGGAGGAGGTCGACCCGGCCGACGAGATGTTCGACCCGCGGCGTGGCCCGATCTACGTCCGCGGCGACGGCGCCGAGGCGAGGCTCCGGGTGATGAGCTGGCTGCCCACCCGCGGCGTCAACAAGAGGCTCGATTACCTGCGCCGGCTGCTGGCCGCCGTCGGCGGGCCCGGGTCCGGGATGGACGCCCGTGACGTGCTGGCCGGCTGCTGGCGGGCGCTCTGCGCGGACCCGGACGGCTGGCTGCACGCCGCCGCGCTGCCCCGGCTCGGCCAGGTGCACCAGGTCGATCACACCTGGCTGACGCTTTCTCCCGGCGGCGAGGACATATGGCGCTGTTCACTATGCCGGCGGGTCACCACAGCCGCGCTCCGAGGGGTGTGCCCGACCCTGGGCTGCGCCGGCGAGCTGGCGCCCGGCCGCGCCGGCGACGACGGCCACTACCGCGCCCTGTACCGGCAAACCGCGCCGGTGCCGCTGGTCGCGCGCGAGCACACCGCGCAGTGGACCGGCCTGGAGGCCTCCGACATCCAGCAGCGGTTCCTGGCCGGCGAGGTCAACGTGCTGAGCTGCTCTACCACGTTCGAACTGGGCGTCGACGTCGGAGCGCTGTCCGCGGTGCTGCTGCGGAACATGCCGCCCACCACCGCCAACTACATTCAGCGGGCCGGGCGTGCGGGGCGCCGCAGCGGGACCGCGGCGCTGGTGCTCACCTATGCCCAGCGCCGCTCCCACGATCTGTCCCGCTACCAGGCGCCGGAGTCCATGCTGACCGGCCAGGTCCGCGCCCCCTACGTGCCGCTGGGCAATCCCCGCATCGACCGGCGGCACGCCCATTCGGTGGCGCTCGCCGCGTTCTTCCGCGATGCCAGAGACAACGGGGGCCGGGAGTGGAAGACCGCCGGGGACTTCTTCTTGCCCAAGGGAGGCGGGGAGGCACCCTGCGACGCGGTCCGCGCCTACCTCACCCCGGTGCCTGCCGAGGTCGACGCGGCGCTGCGCGCCGTGCTTCCCGGAGCCGCCTGGCCGCAGATCGGCCTGGCCGACGGAAGCTGGGTGCAGCAGTTGTGCGGGCTGCTGGAGCAGGTCCGCGCCGAGCTCGCGCACGATGTGGCGATGTTCGAGGAGCGCCGCGCTGAGGCCTTCGCATCCCGGCGCAGCGACCTGGCGGCGCGGTTCGAGCGCAGCGTCGCCACGATCACGCGGCGGTCGCTGATCGGCTACCTGGCCAACCGGAACGTCCTGCCGAAGTACGGCTTTCCTGTGGACACGGTCGAACTGCGCACCGCGCACTGCGACAGCCAGGTCGGCGCCCGGCTGGAGCTGAACCGGGACCTGTCGGTGGCGATCCACGAGTACGCGCCGGGCTCGGAGCTGATCGCCGGCGGGGTGCTGTGGCGGTCGGGGGGCATCTACCGGCTCCCCGGCCGGGAGCTGATCACCCGCAGCTACACGGTCTGCCGGGGCTGCCAGCACTACCGGGAAGGCGGCGCCGACCTGGAACCGGCCTGCTCCGCCTGCGGGCGGCCCGCCGACGGCCCGGTCCGCGAGTACTGTGTGCCCGAGTTCGGCTTTGTCGCCGACCCCCGCACCGGCAAACCCAGCACTGTGCCGCCGCAGCGGTCCTGGAACGGCGCCGTGCACGTGGTGTCGCTCGGCGAGGAGCTCGCGGAAACCCGCTGGCGGGCCGGGACGGGCGCGCTGGCGTGGTGTCACTCGGGAACGCGTGGCAGGCTCGTGGCGTTGGCCGAAGGCCCGGGCGGCGCCGGGTTCCTGATCTGCGACTGGTGCGGCTGGGGGGCGCCCAACCACGGCCGGCCCGCGAGGTCGCACGTGAGCCCGTTGCGCGGCAAGCCGTGCGGCGGGCCGCTGCGCTGGCGCTCGCTCGCGCACACATATGAGACGGACATTCTGCGGCTGCGCCTCGACGCTCCCGGCCTGGAGACGAGCGGGCAGTGGCACTCCCTGCTGTACGCCGTGCTCGAGGGCTCCGCCGACGGGTTGGAGATCAGCCGCGCCGACATCGACGGGCTGGTGCATTCCGGCGCGGACGGCCACAGCGGCCTGGTGCTATTCGACACGGTGCCGGGCGGGGCAGGCAGCGCCGCGCGGATTGCCGACGCGCTCGACACGGTGATCGCCACCGCGCTGCGGCGCGTGGCCTCGTGTGACTGCGGCCTGGAAACGTCCTGCTACGGCTGCCTGCGCACGCCGCGCAACGAGCGCCACCACGAAGAGCTGAGCCGAGCAGCGGCGCTGACGGCGCTGCAATCGTTGCACGACCTCGCGCGGTGCGGTGAGCCGCCGCCGTACGGCGGGGTCGAGGATTGACCGGTACTTCGGATCAGGAGACAGCAATTCTCAGTCCCCAGGCCATCGCACCGACGTCCCCAGGCCATCGCACCGACCGAGATCATCCCCAGCAAGGCCGTCGCGCCCACCTACGCCGCGGCGTGTCGGGCCGATTTGTCTTAGGCCCCTGGCAGGCTTGGTGACCGTGGCTGACGACAGCGATCGCACCCCGGACGCCTCTTTCGGCATCGACGCGTTCACGGCCGATGACCGGCTGCGGCTGTTCCACTTCGCGGCGGCCGAAAAACGCCACGAGTACCTGTGGCTGCTGCGCGCGCTCGACCGGGCCAGGGCCAACTACCAGGTGCTGGTGCACGCCTCGGACGTCCGTGATGTGCTGGACCAGATGGCCGCGCAGCACCCGGCGGCCGGGACCGTCGGCGACGCGGCGGTGCTGCTGGATGCCCTGGCCGAGTGGCAGGTGCTGGACCGCTCCTACGACGGCACCCGCGCGGCGAACCTGGCCGAGTACCGGAACCGGCATTATGTCTACCAGTTCACCCAGGCCGGGTACCGCGCCTTCCGGGCCGTCGAAGAGGTGCTCACGGCCGGCCTCGAAGACGCCCAGCTGTCACGCCTGGTGTTCCCCGACATCCTCGCCGACCTGCGGACGCTCGCCGAGGCGGTGCGGTCGGCTGACGCCGCCGAGGTGTACCGGAAGCTGTCCCGGCTGGACGGCGTGCTGGCCGACATGGCCCAGCGCGCCGCCCGGTTCTACCTGATGCTTGGCGACCTGGCGCGCACCAACGACACCCGGCCGGAGGTGTTCCTCGCGCACAAGGACGCGCTGCTCACCCACATGCGCGAGTTCCACTCCGAACTGGCCCGATTCGCGCCGCTGCTGGCCGCGGCGGTCGCCGAGGTGGACGCCACCGGCACCGAGCGGCTCGCCGGGCTGGCCGCGGCGGCCGACGAGTCGCTGTTCCGCGGCGAGGCGCAGCGGGTCGCGGACTGGCGGGCGCGATGGGACGGACTGGCGCAGTGGTTCGGCGGGCCGGGCGGGGACAGGCACAGCGAGGCCGAACGCCTGCAGGACGCCACGGTCACCGCGATCGCCAACGTCACGGCGCTGCTGCGCCGGGTCACCGAATCCCGGCGCGGCGGGGTGAGCCGGGAGAGCCAGCTGCGCCATCTGGCACACTGGTTCACCGCCTGCCCGGCCGACGACGACGCGCACGCGCTGTTCCAGGTCGTGTTCGGCCTCGGTGCGCCCCGGCACGTCTCGGCCGTGCACGAGGACCCCGAGGCGGTCAGCACCCGGCTGTCGTGGTGGGACGCCGCGCCGGTGGAACTGTCCCGGACCCTGGTGCGCACCGGCCGGCCGGCGGCATGGCACGGCCCCGGCCGGATCCAGCGCAATGACGAGCAGCAACAGCGGCTGCGCGCCGAGCAGCTCAAGGCGACAGCACAGCGCCGCACCGCGGCGGCGGCGCTGGCCAGCGACGGCGTGTACGGGCGGGTCCTGGACGAGCCGGAGACCCAGGCGCTGCTCGGCCTGCTGGACGTGGCGCTGTCCGCGCGGGTGCCGGTCAGCACCGCGGCGAGCGGGTCCGCTCACGGGGTCCGGCTCATCCTGCGGCCGGCCCGCGGGTCCACCACCGTGCACACGGTCCGCGGCCGGCTGCACCTGGACGGCCTGGCGCTGGAGGTCCGATGAGCCAGACGATCGTCCGGCGAGCGGGGAGCAGAGCATGAGGGTCGCAGCCGATGTCAGCCCGCTCGAGCTGGCCGACTACCAGAAGGCGGCGCGGCTGGTCCTGCGCCACCCGCTGATCACCGCCTCCTATCCGGATTCCGCGGCGCTGCCCCTGGTGCGCGCCTGGGCCAGCCAGCTGCGCGCCGACTTCGGCGAGGTTCTCGGCTACACGCTGCTGGCCGGTGGTGACACCATCCGGCTGCGCCGGGTGCAGGACACGCTGGATGCCACCCGACCGGCGCTCACCCGCGGCGGGCGGCCGTTCGACCGCCGCCGCTACGCCTACCTGGTACTGACCCTGTGCGCGCTGGGCCGCTCCGGTACCCAGATCGCGCTCAGCGAGCTGGCCGGGGCGGTCGCCGCGGACGCCGGGCGCATCGACGGCCTGGGCATGGACACCGAGCGCAAACCCGACCGGGACGCGTTCGTGGACGCGGTCACCTGGCTGGAGGCGCGCGGCGCGCTGCGGATGGCCGACGGCTCGGCCATCGAGTGGGTCAGCGACCCGGGGCAGGCCGAAGCGCTGTACGACATCGACCGCGAGGTGGCCGGCGCCATCTACGCGCCGAGCCGGGTGCTGCAGCACCTGAACTCGGTCACCGAGCTGCTGGACGGCACCGGCGGAGGTTCGGCGCTGGCCCAGGGCCGGGAGGCCTCGCGGCGCGCGAACGCGCGGCGGGCGCGGCGGCTCGTCGTGGAACAGCCGGCGGTGTACTACGCCGACACCGACGAGGAACTGCGCGGCCACCTGCGCTCACCGGGCCTCGCCGAGGACGTCGAGCGGCTCACCGGCCTGCGCCTGGAACGGCGCGCCGAAGGTGTGGCGCTGATCAGCGCCGGGCAGCGGCTGTCCGATGTGGCGTTCCCGTCGCCAGGTACCGTGGCGCAGGCCGCGCTGCTGCTGTGCGCGCGGCTCTTCGGCCACCTGCAACGCAACAGATCCAGGATCGAGTCATTGCCCGCAGCCACCGCCGCGGAACGGCTCGCCGATGCGGCCCGGCGGATCGACTCGGCCCTGCCCGACCGGGGCGGGGCCGCCAGCCTGCTCGCCATGCAGGCACGGGGCACGGAGACCGGTCTGCCAGCGCCCGGCAAGCCGGTCCCCCGTCCCGGCAACAACTCCCCCAGCGATGACGGACCAGCGGAACGTGCCCGCACCGCCGACCCTGGCTACCCGTTCCTGAGCGATGCCTGGCTGCGCACCGAACTGCGCAGGCTGGTCGAGGAATTCGGCGCCGGCATGGCCGAGAAGCAGGCGGCCGACCCGGGCAGGCTGCTCGCCGAGGCGGTCGCGCTGCTCGCCTCGCTGGGCCTGGTGGCGAGGGTCGACGGAGGCGTCCTGGTGCTGCCCCTGCTGGCCCGGTACCGAAGCGTCACCGCGCATATCGCAGACCGCCGGCCGCGCGCCGAGATCGGCGGCACGGACAGGATGACCGCGAAGGAAGGCTCCGCGTGAACCGCTTCCAACCCACCCGCGCCGGGATCATCAACATGTGGGATTACCGGGACGAGGAGTTCTGTTTCGCCGACGGCTGGCTGGTCCTGCGCGGCCCGAACGGCTCGGGGAAGACCAAGGCCCTCGAGGTCCTGTTCCCGTTCGTGCTGGATGGCCGGATCGACCCGAAGCGGCTGAACCCGTTCGCCGCCGAGGACCGGACCATGAAATCCAACCTGCTGTTCCGCGGCGGGGAGAACGCGGTTGGCTACGTATGGCTGGAGCTGCGGCATCGCGGCACCGGCGAGGCCGTCACCATCGGCGTCGGCCTGCACGCCGCCAGGCACCGCGACACCCCGGCCCGCTGGCACTTCGTCGCCGACGGCCGGGTCGGCGAGGACTTCTCGCTGATCACCGCCGACGACCGGCCCATGACCAAGAAACAGCTCGCCGAGGAAATCGGGGAGCCGAGCCTGTACGCCTCCCCCACCGAGTACCGCACCGCCATCGACCAGCGCCTGTTCGGCCTGGGCCGGGAGCGTTACGAGCAGCTGCTCACGCTGATCCTGACGCTGCGGCGGCCGCAGCTGGCCAAGAACCTCGACCCGGCGAAGCTGTCCGACACGCTCACCGAGGGGCTGCGCCCCGTCGACGACGAACTGATCGCCGAGGCGGCCCGCTCGTTCGACGACATGGAGGCCGTCGCCACCACGCTGGAGGGGCTGATCGCCGCCGACGAGGCTACCCGCGCCTTCCTCTCGTCCTACACCACCTACCTGCGCACCCACGCCCGGTCGGCCGCCGACGCGCTCACCCGGCGCCGCGAGGCCAGTACGAGGCGGCGCGCCGAGCTCGCCAGCGACACCACGGCGCTGGCGAGCGCCGAGGCCGGGCAGGTGCTGGCGCAGGCCGGCCGGCAAGAGGCCGAGGACGCTCTGGCCGGATTGCGCGCCCGCTGCGACCAGCTCAAGTCCAGCAGCGCCTACCAGGCGGTCGAGCAGCTTGCCGACCTCGAACGTCTCGTCCGCAGCAACGAGCAGGCGGCCGCGGAGGCCGACGCGGAACTGACGCGGCGCAGCGCGGCGACCGCCCGGGCCCGCGCCGAGGCCGGCCAGGCCGAAGCCATGCTCGCCGACCTCCAGGCGGCGGTCTCACGCACCGCCGCCGAGCTCGCCGATCACGCCGCCGCGGCGGGGATCGGCTGGCGGAGCGCCGACGCCGAGGCGGTCGGGTTCACCGAGCGGGCTGGTGCCCGGGTCACCGCCCGGCTGGAAGCCGTCCGCGCGATCCGAGCCGCGCTGGAGTCGTACCGGCGAGCCGAGCACGCCCGCGATCTGGCCCGGCTCGCCCTCGACCGGGCGCTGGAAGCGGTCACCGCCGCCGAGCAGGCCGAGCAGGCAGCCGACGACGTGGTCGCGACGGCTCGCGCGGACGCGCAGGCCGCGCTGGCGCGGTGGGCGGCCGGCCACGCCGGCGTGCTGGACGAGACGGCGATGCGGGAGCTGACCGATGCCCTCAGTGCGACCATCGAGGCGTTCGGCGACCCGGAGGCCGCCACCCTCGAATCGGTGTTCACCGGCGCTACCGCCGCCGCCGAGCAGGATATCCGCGATCAGCAGGCGCGGCTGCGCGCCGAGCACGCCGCCGCGCAAACCGAACGGGACCGCATCGCGCAGGAGCGGGACCGGATTGCCGCCGAACGTGACGACGCGCCGCCGCCCCACCCCGGACGCACGGCCGACCGGACGGGACGGGACGGCGCGCCGCTGTGGCGGCTGGTGCGCTTCGCCGACGACGTCGGCGAGACACGGGCCGCCGCGATCGAGGCGGCGCTGGAAGCCACCGGCATGCTGGACGCCTGGATCACGCCGGACGGCGGCGAGGTCGCTGCCGGGGACAGCGACGGGTACCTGATCTGCGGTGCCCCGGTGCCGGGGTCCAGCCTGGCCGACGTGCTGGCCCCCGAAGACGGCACCCCGGTGCCCGCCGCGCGAGTCGGCGCCGTGCTGGCCTCCATCGCCCTGGACGGCGAGCTGTTCTCCTCGGCCGCGGTGATCGGCGCCGACGGCCGCTACTCCCACGGTGTCACCGCCGGCGCGCACCGCAAGGACCACGCCGAGTACATCGGGGCGACCGCCCGGGCCCGCCGCCGGGCCGCGCGCATCGCCGAGCGCGAGGCCCGGATCGCCGAACTGGACGGGCTGCTCGCGGCAACCGACCGGGCCGTCGCCGGCCTGGCCGGGACGCTGGAGGCGTTCGCGCAGGCGCGCGCCGCCCTGCCGCGCACCAACGAGATCGCCGCCGGACTGCGCGCGCACTCCCAGGCGGTCGGGGAGCTGCGTTCGGCCCGGGCGAGCGCCGACAGCGCCCAATCCGGCTACGACCAGTCGGTGGCCGCCTGCACGGTCACCCAGCGGGCAGTGGGTCGCACCGCCATCGACCATGCCATCGAACCGGATCAGGCCGACCGGGTGGAGGCCGCCACCCGGCGGTTCGAGGCCACCGCAGCCAGCCTCACCGGCCGCCGCCGCGAGGAGACGCAGCAGCGTCGCGGCGTCGCGGGCGCCCAGGACCGGCTGGACCGGGCCGCCGACGAGGAGCGCGCCTGCGCGGCGGCCGAACGGGCGGCCCGGCGGCGGCACACCGAGGAGGCCGCCAAGCTCGACGCGCTACAGGGCACCGTTGGCAAGGAAGCCAGGGAGGTGATGGCGCAGATCGAGGCGGCGGAGCGCGGCATCACCGCCGCCCAGTCGGCCGAGCGTTCCGCCCGCAGCGCCGAGGTCGAGGCCATCAAGGCCGCCAGCGCGGCGGCCGAGCGGGTCTCCGGCGCCCGGCGCGCCCTCGACGTCGCCGTCGCCGAGGAGCAGGCCACCGCGCGCGGTCTCGCGCCGTTCGCCGCCCGTGAGCTGCTGGACGTCCTGAACTGCCCGCCGGGCCTGGCCTGGCCCGCGCAGGAAGCCGACTGGGCCGGCGACGACCTGCCGCAGCCGGTCGCCGCGGTGCACGAGGCGATCCTCGAGGCCACCCGGGACCTCGCGCCGACCGAGACGTCGCTGAAGATCTCCGCCACCCGGCTCACCCGGGCGCTGGAGGAGCTGCAGGCCCAGCTCGCCGCGGCCGGCCAGGACTACCACCCGGAATGGGACGGCGCCGACGGGGTCATCGTGGTCCGCATCGCCGACGAGCAGGGCCCGCTTCCGGTTGGCGCGTTCTCCGCGCGCATCGCGGCCGCTCGAAGCGACCAGCAGCTGCTGCTGACCGAGTCCGAGCAGCGCATTCTCGAGGACGCACTGCTGGCCCGGCTCGCCCAGCAGATTCACGAGCGGACCGTGGACGCCAAGGACCTGATCCGCCGGATGAACGGCGAGATGCGGTCGCGGAAGATGTCCTCGGGCAAGACGGTCGGCGTCAGGTGGCTGCTGGCGGCCGGGCTCGACGACGAGCAGCGCGCGGTGTGCGGGCTGCTGGACGCCGACGCCTCCCGGCTCAACCCGGACTCCCTGTCCCGGATGCGGGGCCACTTCGCCGCGCAGATCAAGACAGCCCGGGCCCGGCATCGTGACCTGCCCTACCGGGAGCTGCTCGCCCGGGTGCTGGACTACCGCCGCTGGCGGCAGTTCGTGTTCCAGATGGTCAGCCCCGAGGGCACGGAGGAGACGCTGACCCGGACCCGGCACAGCCGGCTGTCCGGCGGCGAGCAGTCGGTCTCCTTGCACCTGCCGCTGTTTGCCGCCGCCCACGCGATGCTCAACTCGGCCGATCGGCACGCACCGCGGCTGCTGGCCCTTGACGAGGCGTTCGCCGGGGTGGACGACACCGGCCGCGGCGAGCTGATGAGCCTGGCCGCGCAGTTCGACCTGGACCTGTTCATGACCGGCTACGACCTGTGGGCCACCCAGCCCGCCATCCGCGCCGCCGCGCACTACGACCTGGCGCACTCTCCCTTCCAGCACACCGTCAGCGCGCTGCTGCTGGTGTGGGACGGGGCGCAGCTCCTCGCCGACGAGGCGGGCGACCTGTCCGCCGCGCTCGGCTCACCCGGCTCCCGGCGGAGGATCACCGCTGCGGCGTGAGGCCCGCGGGTACCGCTTACCAGACCCGGCGGGCCACCTCCCCGACCAGCTCCAGCTTGGCCTGCTGGGCGTCCTGGGTGATCAGGTTCGCTCCGATCGAGACCGGGGAGAACCCGCACTGGGTCGACAGCCCGAGCCGCTCCAGGTCCACGTAGCGCGCCGCCTCGTTGATCCGAGCCACGAGCGTCTCGACCGGCTCCATCTCCGCCCACTTGCTGGACACCAGGCCGAGGATGACCAGCTTGTCGTCCGGCACGCTGGCCAGCGGCTCGAACGAGCCGGACCGCTCGTCGTCGTACTCGAGCAAGAACACGTCGAAGTTGCTCATGCGGCTGAAGATCTTCTCCGCGGTCGACTCGTATCCGCCGGCCGCGATCCACTTGCTCTGGTAGTTCCCCTTGCAAATGTGCAGGCCGAACGTCACCCCGGGGACGTCGCCGACGGAGTTGATGATGTCGACCCCCTCGGTGAGCGTCCGCTCGGTGGGCATGCCGAGCGACTCGCGCAGCCGCTGGTTCTCCGGGTCGACCAGCGTGCCGAGGTCAGGGGAGTCGATCTGGATGTAGGTGCAGCCCATGCGGGCCAGCGCCATCGCCTCCTCGCGCATGATCGTCGCGGCGTCGGCGAACATCTCCCACGGGTCGGCGTAGGCGGCCGTGGACAGCTCCGGCGACCACGCGCCGTACAGCACCACCGGGCTGGGCAGCGTGATCTTCACCGTCCGCTGCGCCCGGGCCCGCGCGTAGCCGAACTCCTCGATCGTGATCTGGCGCCGGGCCCGGAGCTTCCCGGTGATCGTCACCGGCGGGTGCCAGTCCCAGTCGTCGCCGGGGTCCTTCGCGTGGAACCGGACGGCCGCGCCCTCCTTGTCGGTGCCGCCCTCGATCTCGCCCAGCAGCTGGTCCAGGAACGAGAACCGGCGCAGCTCCCCGTCCGTGATCGCGTCCAGCCCGCAGGCCTCCTGCAGCGCGATCGCCGCGTCCACCGCGCGGTCCTCGATCCGCTTGAACTCCTCGGCGGAGATCCGGCCCGCGCCCAGCGCGGCCGCCGCCTCCGTCAGGTAGCGCGGGCGCAGCAATGAGCCGATCACGTCGGCATGATGGTTGATCAGCATCTTCGGCCCTCCTGGGTTTCGGCTCATCATTGAAAGAGCGGTCTTTTACGCCCCGTCTCCCCCCAATCCGGCCTCGACCTGGGCGGCCCCGGCCGGCGGGGCCTCCGGCGCTGCGC